>Ga0307471_100001700_pt1 | contig 12209 bp, 8 predicted proteins | sample atmos_gasesAM3C__2_FD_204566 | JGI IMG/M metagenome (GOLD analysis project Ga0307471, IMG submission 204566) | Hardwood forest soil microbial communities from Morgan-Monroe State Forest, Indiana, United States - atmos_gasesAM3C_515 | ecosystem: Environmental > Terrestrial > Soil > Temperate... | reverse complement strand
CAAGCTGTTCAAATTCGAGTACAAACCTATCGGGTTTTCCTGGATGATCTTCGCCGACCGCGACGACTTCGATCGCGCTCATTACGATTTCAAGTATGTGCACCGCGAGTTTCAGGGCGACGTGCGCTGTATCGTCTTCGACGTTACTCCCAAGAAAGACGCCGGCAAAGGCCGCTTCCTGGGGCGCATCTGGGTGGAAGACCAGGACTTCAACATCGTCCGTCTGAACGGCACTTACGCACCCCGGCCCCGAAACGCGCAGTTCTTCCACATGGATAGCTGGCGCCTGAACCTGATTCCGGGCTATTGGGTCCCGACATACATCTACAGTGAAGAAGGCGACTTCAGCTCCGGCTCGAAGGACAAGCTGGCCTTCAAGGCGCAAACCCGAATCTGGGGTTATGACCTGAAAAAGAACAACAAGGAAGACGAACTCACCCAGGTGCTGGTGGACTCGAGCGTGAAGGACGAAAGTCCCACGGCGCAGGATGCTTCCCCACTGCAGGCCCAGCGCGAATGGCAGCAGCAGGCGGAAGACAACGTGGTCGAACGTCTGCAGAATGCCGGCTTGCTGGCTCCTCAGGGCGAAGTGGACAAGATCCTGATGACCGTGGTCACCAATCTGGAAGTCACCAACAATATTGAGCTGCCCCGTCCGGTTCGTACGCGGGTGATGCTGACTTCACCGCTGGAGACCTTCAGCGTGGGCAACACCATCATTGTCAGCCGCGGTCTGATCGACGTCCTTCCCGACGAGACCAGCTTGGCGATGGTGCTTTCGCACGAGTTGGCGCACATCGTCCTGGGACACAACCTGGGCAGCCGGTACGCTTTCAATGACCGCATGCTCTTTTCCGACGAGTCTACGTACTCGAATCTGGGATTCAGGCACGTCCCGGAAGAAGAGGTTGCGGCCGACAAGAAGGCTATCGATCTGCTGAAGAATTCGCCCTACGCCCAGAAGCTGGATACGGCTGGCCTGTTCCTGCGAGAGCTGGCTGACCGAGGTCCGGCGCTTTCCGCGCTGCTGACACCGCATTTGGGAAACAGCCTCACCGATCCAAAGGGCGGTATCGAACGGATGGCGGCGTTGATGACTTCGGCTCCGGCCCTCGACCCGAACAAACTGGACCAAATTCCGGCGTTGCCGCTGGGCGGACGCGTCAAGCTGAATGCCTGGGACGACCACGTCGAGCTGATCAAGACTTCACCGGTGGCGATCACCTCAGCCCGTGACAAAATGCCGTTCGAAGTGACTCCATTTTTCCCGCGCCTCACCCGCTACGGAAGCGGCACAAATCCAGGGTCACCTACCAGCACAGCCAACGCCGCCCCCAGCAACTGACAGTGGAGGACAGGCGTTCACGCCCGTCTGCTTTTAACCTCCACACAAGACGTTGAAGAAAGCGCAGGCCGGGACCGGAAGCAATTCCGGGTTCCGGCTTTCGTGTTTAAGTGAGTTGTAGCGCCGATCCGTACGCTAGGGTGTGCAGTAGAAGATTCGCGCCGGCAGGATGTTCAGGAATTGGAAGTTTTGACGCACACTGCCGAAGCTCGACTTCAGATAAGGCAGCACGGTATTGGTAAATTGATAAACTAGCAGCGCCCCCTCGGGGTGAAGCACCTGGCGCGACTCCTGCATCACTTCCCGACGCGCGGCGTGCGGCATGGTGCTGTATGGAATGCCGGAGATGATGTAGTCGGCGCACGGCAATCCGAGTTTCGCCAGGACGTTGCGGACGTCCGAAGCCGAAGCATGGACCGCGTGAAACCTGGGGTCCGCTATTTCTTCCCGCAGAAAAGTGACGAACTCTTCGTTCAATTCCAGCGCCAGCAGAACTGCGTCCGGACGCATCCGCTTGAGGATCTCCTGGGTGATGGTTCCGACGCCTGGTCCGTATTCTACAATCACCCTCGCTTTTCTCCAGTCCACCTGGTTGAGAACGTCATTCACCAGAAATCGCGAACTGGGAATCAGCGAACCCAACATGGCGGGCGACTTGAAGAAATTGAGCGCGAATAGAAATCGGCGGGATGTAGCAGGCGTGCGGAGTACGGCAGTTTGCGATTTGGTCATCCCTGATCCACCCTTCGTCTTTAATTTGCATGGCTGACTCCAACATACACTGGACGGCTTTCGAAAACGCATATTTTTAACCGTACTTCAGTTGGCGAAAACGGGTACTTTCGTCACTCAAGAGTTTCGCCATGGGACTCCCGGCACCTTGCCGCAAGTCGGTCCTTCAGACACAATTGAGACCTCAAACGGAAAATCTGGCTGTTACGAACCGAGGACTTCACCGTGCGAAGGTGGACCGCTACATTCCTGAAACTGATTTGGGGAATTTACCTGGTCCTGACCTCCATTTATTGCCTGCTGGCGTTCCTGCCCTACACCTACTTTGCCCTGATCAAAGCGCCAGCCTACTCGTGGATGCCATGGTTTGCCCACAATCACAGGCCTCTCTACTGGCCGGCCCTGCTGGCTGCCGCAGTTGCGACTCATGCGGGCAGGAAGACCCGAGCCGATGCCCTTTTGTTTGGAACCTTGGCTCTGGGTGGGATCTACCTTGCCGCTCGCCCCTTCATGCCGACCCTGCAAAACAATTGGGAGGCTTACTGGTGGAGTTTGATTGCCTTGCTGCCGCTGACGGTGACCGCGGCGTCGGAGCTGCATCACCATTGGCCAGCCGCAGACAGAGAACATAAAGACATCTCCCTGCTGGAATACTCGAGCGGAATTTTGGTGGCAGTGGCAGTGGCGTTGATCTATGTTGCTGGCACCGCAGTACACGATCACGCCGAGAAAGTACCGCTCCATTTTGGACTAGGCAGGGTCGAAATCATCGGCTGGAGCTTACTCTCGCATGCCCTGGTCGCCATTATCGTAATCTCGATCCTGAACCTGATCCGCCTGGTCACCCGGAACGCGCGGCGTCCCACCAGCTTACGACTTGTTCTGAACGGCTCGGTGATTGCACTGGTAATTGGCGTCGTGCTCGACCATTTTCTGGCCAGCGCTCTCAGCTTCGAGGGCTGGGCGGCACATCTGTACGCCGTCGTCTTTGCTGCGGCGCTGACACTTTTCTTGGGCTATCTGGTCTCACCCTTTTTATTGGTGCAGGATGCGCCGGCCCTACGCTCGAAGTCCGTGCTCCGGTCGACCCTTTTGCCTGTGGCAGTTGTTCTTTCAGCATTGGCTGTTGCCATGCCGACCCTGGTGGGCGGAGGTGACTGGAACGGAGTGCAGCAAAGTACCTTCACCATACTCTTCTGGATTGTGCTCAGCCTTTGCGTTTACACCCTGCGGCCGGGGCGCAAGAGATATTCGGCCGCCGGTATCCTCGCGGTACTACTACTTGCCGGATTTACTTACAAGGCCCTACAGGCGACAGACATTTTCTGGGCCCGGGCTTTGGGTTCGACAGATGACGATGTGGCTCGTGCCATGGAAGCCTACGCGGGGCAGGACACTTCGTTCCAGTTGGCTCACCACATCCTCGGCAACTCGCGCGAGATGCCCTGCGGAGACCTGTGCCGCATACTGAGGCAGTACACCAACATTCGGGACGCCGAGGCCAAGACGGACGTAAACCTAGTGGACGAGCTCGTCGCGACCACCAGTCAGCGGCCGAACATTTTTATCCTGGTCATCGATTCCATGCGTCCGGACTACCTGGGCGCCTACAACCCAAAGGTAGACTTCACTCCCAACCTGGATGCATTCGCACGCGAGAGCATTCCGCTGCGCAATGTGTTCACTCAATACGCCGGCACGACGCTCTCCGAGCCCGCAATCTGGTCAGGCGCCATGCTGCTGCACGCCCACTACATGCAGCCGTTTTCCCGGGTAAACGGTCTGGAAAAGTTGGCGATCACAGACGGCTATCAAATGGTGGTCAGCTATGACACCGTGCTGAGCCAGATCCTCTCGCCATCTGACAATTTAACCAAGCTCGATACTGAGAAGCCACTGTGGAACCGGTTCGAGGCGTGCTCCACGCTGCGGCAACTGGCCAAGGCGCTGGACGCACGCACTGACCGAAGCCGTCCCGTGTTGTTTTACGCGCAGCCCATGAACGTGCACCAGTTTGCCCGGAACGACCTGCCGATGGGGGACGACCCCGACTGGCATGTACGGACGGGCTTCAGCGACCGGATCGCACACGAAGTTCACCAGGTGGACGGATGCCTGGGCAATTTTTTCGCGTATCTCAAGGCGCGTGGTCTGTTCGACGAGAGCATTATTGTTGTGACGTCTGACCATGGAGACGCCACCGGCGAGTTTGGCCGGCGCGGCCATTCGATTGCGATCTTTCCCGAAGTCATGCGCGTGCCCCTGATCGTGCATCTGCCCGCAAGCTTGCGAGGCCAGCTCTTACACGATGACAACCGCCTTTCCGCGCTGACCGACATTACGCCGTCGCTCTACTACCTGCTGGGGCACCGGCCGATTCGATCAAACCCTTTGTTCGGGCGCCCCCTCTTCGCCGAAAGCAGGCAAGAACTTGAGGCCTACCGCAGAACCGAGCTTTTTCTGGCCTCGGACGAGCGCGCGGTCTACGGCTTGCTGGCAGACAACGGAAAGTTCCTGTACACAACCTACGACTTTCCCGCGGAGAGCTTCCTGTTTGACCTGAGCCAGGACCCGAACGCAGAACACAATTTGTTGACGAAGCCGCTGCAGGAAGAGTATGCCCAGCAGATCATCGAGCATCTGCACACGGTTGCGGATTTTTACGGATACAAACCAGGGGTGGGATCACTATTGGCGGCCGCGCACTAGATTTGCAGGACAAGCGTTCCGCCCGTCTTTACGTCAGAGTCAAAAGCTTACCGCAAAGGTTGCAAAGAAATCCTGGTAATGCCACCATCAGTTCGGCGCCATTCGCTATTTTCTCTTTGCGTCCTTCGCGGTCAATCTTCACTCTCTACCCTTCCCTTTCCCCGGCAATCCCACCGGATTCTCGTGTGTACGCTCACGGAATCCGCCTCGCAACCCGCTGGCCAGCGACACGCTGGACTCGCCAAACCTGTCGCGTAGCCGATCGGCGGCCGACAGTGCCTGCTGCCAGCGCTGGCGGCGCCCGTCTTCCAGCAAGTCTCCCTGTCCGTCCTTGGTCTCGAAGGAAGACGCGTGCACTCCGAGCAGTCGCACCAGAGCGCCCTTGCGCCAGTTCTTGCGAAACAGCAGCCGGATTTGCTCGAAGATCTCGTTGTCGAGTTGGGTCGGAGAAGACAAAGTGTGAGCGCGGGTGATAGTGGTGAAATCCTTGTAGCGCAGTTTGAGCTGCAGGGTACGGGCGTGCAGCCCGCCCTCGCGCAAGCGGCGGCCCACCATCTCTGACAAACGCATCAGCGTGGACTCCAACTGCTCTGCGCTACCGGTATCTTCGTTGTAGGTGTGTTCGTGACTGATCGACTTGGGATCGGCATCGGCCCCGACTTCACTATCGAACCAGCCGCCGGCATCTTCACCGCGGGCTTTCCCCGCCAGCGCCAATCCCCATTTCCCGAAGCGTTCTTCGAGAAAAGCCTCGTCGAAACGAGTCAGGTCGCCGACTTTGTGAATGCCCAGGCCGTGCAGATTTTGTTCGGTGACCTTGCCGACGCCGGGAATCTCACGCACGTCCAGCGGAGCCAGGAAATTGGCTTCCTGTCCGGGTACAATCCAAAGGACCCCGTTGGGTTTGGCTCGGGCCGATGAGACTTTGGCGATGAGGCGCGAGATGCCGATCCCGATCGAGCAGTTGAGCTGGGTTTCGGTTTTCATTTTCTGGTGAAGCGAGTGAGCGGCGCGTAGCGGTGGGCCGTGCAGCCGTTCAGTGCCCGTCATATCGAGATAGGCTTCGTCGATCGAAGCCATTTCGACCTGGGGCGAGAACGAGGTCAGCACCCGGTGCACCTTTTCTGAGTATTCCCGGTAGCGGTCGGGATGGCCGTTCACAAAGATGGCATGCGGGCAAAGCTTGGCTGCGGTGCGCAGCGGCATGGCGGAGTGCACGCCAAACTTGCGGGCTTCGTACGAGGCCGCGGACACAACGCCCCGTTCGTCGCGCTGTCCGCCGACCACTACTGCTTTCCCCTTCAGTTCAGGATTGAACAGTTCTTCCACGGACACGAAAAATGCGTCCATATCAACGTGGAAGATTGTCCTTATAAAGCTGGTCATGGGAAACGCGGATAAGAGCGCGATCCATTTTACCAAGATGGAAGCCGGCGCGATTCTGGGAAGTGCCTTAGACTCATAAACCACGAAGGACACGAAGGTCGATGAGGGTGCGCCTGAGGGTACCTTCGTGTCCCTTGTGGTTTATGAGTTTACGATGACACTGATTCGCTTGTTGGCCACCGCCTGCGAGATTTCGTTTATAGTCTCCTGAACTCGCTTCCTGGATCGAAACCTCATGACTTTGCGACGTTGCTTGTTGCTTGGGTTGTGCATCGTGTTTACCGCAGGCTCGTATGCCCAGGAGTCCCCAAGTCCGCTACCTGATGCGCCCGAGGCGCAAAAACCCGTCGCTGGTGTGGCCCGTCGCAGCGATCCAGCACCTGATGTCAGGCAGCCCTTGTTGGATGGAAGCAAGGCGCGCCTCGCCCTGCTATCGCAGATCAGCTCAAAATCACCCAGCGGCTCTTCGTTCATGGCGAAGCTGGAGAATCCAGTTGAGGTAAACGGCAAGTCCTTATTGCCCAAGGGGACCCTAGTGGAGGGCCATCTGGAAACGGTTCCGGCGCGCCGCCCGATGCGCCGGGGCGCCCTGCGCATGGTCTTCGATCGCGTGAAACTGCCCGACGGTACCGTGCAGCCCGCTCGCTTCGAACTCTCCTCAATCGAGAGCGATTCAGCGACGACAGACGGCGAAGGGACCGTCCATCCCACCGTGAGCAAAAAGCGGCTCGCACTCCAGCTGGGGGGCACGGCGCTGGTGGCGAAGCTGGCTGACGATCTTTCGGAAGAAGCGCTGGCCACCTCTGCGGGCAGCGCACGCTGGTACGGACTGGCGGCCAGCACGACGTTCCTCTTGCTGCAAAAGGGTCGCGAGGTGAAACTCAAGCCGGGCGAGGTAATCGAAGTTGATCTCTCGCGGGATGGAGCTGCGCTGCCCACGGGCACGGCCGCCCGGTAGATTAGTCGTAACCCGCCATGAGAATCAACTCCGGCTAGCGGCTAACAGGTTCCAAGTCAATCGCGTCGCCCCGTTGCGCCGCAGCTGTGCTCCCTGGCCGTCCCTGCCGTACCCGTTCGTAAACGCGAATGTATTCCCTGGCGGAAGCGTTCCAGGAGAAATCTTTGGTCATCCCGTTGCGCATGAGTTGCTGCCAGGAATCTTGATCGCGAAAGGCCCGCAGCGCTTCCTTGATCGTCAGCAGCAGGGCTTCGCCGTTGTAATCGGTAAACTTGAAGCCGGTCCCCTTCCCGGTACGAGCGTCCCAATGTTCGATGGTGTCGTCGAGACCGCCGGTGGCACGGACGATCGGGACTGTGCCGTACTTCAAGCTGTAGATTTGGTTGAGGCCGCAAGGCTCGTATCGGGATGGCATCAGAAACATGTCACTGCCAGCCTCGATCTTGTGCGCGACTGCATTGTCATAGGCCACTTTGACCGCAATTTTCTGGGGAAACTGTTTGCTGAGGCGGAGGAACATGTCTTCATAGGTCTTGTCGCCGCTACCCAGCGCGACAATGATCATCTGCTCCCGCGCCAGACGTTCCATGATCTGGGAAATGAGGTCGAAGCCTTTCTGGGCCGCGAACCGAGAAACAATGCCGATCACGGGCAAGCGCAAATCGGCTTCGTCTATGCCAAAGGTGGTCAGCAAATCTCTCTTGCACTCGGCCTTACCCGAGAAATTCTGCGGCGAATACTGTGCGTCGATGAACTTGTCAGTCTCCGGATTCCACTCGTCGTAGTCCACACCGTTCAGAATGCCGGTCACAGTCGAAGACCGGGTGCGCAGCACTCCTTCCAGGCCAAAGCCGAACTCCGTGGTCTGGATTTCCTGACTGTACTTTCTGCTCACCGTTGTAATGTAGTCAGAAAATATCAGGGCTCCCTTGAGGAAGTTCACACTGCCGAAGAATTCCATCTTGGAAATGGTGAACAAATCCCAGGGCAGAGTCAGCAGCGGTAAAGTATCCGGCGGAAACAGGCCCTGATATCCCATGTTGTGGATGGTGAAGACGGTAGCAACGTCGCGGAAGGCCGGGTCTTCGGCGTACTGCGTTCGCAACAGCACGGGCACAAGGGCAGATTGCCAGTCGTGACAGTGAAAGACCTGGGGCACGCCCAGAATCTTCGAGCCTTCGAGCACGGCGCGGGAGAACAGAGCAAAGCGCTCGGCGTTGTCGGGATAGTCGCCGGCAGAAGTACCGTACAGCGCATCACGGTCAAAGAACGGCGGATACTCCACAAAATAGAAGCTCACTCCGGAATGTTCGCCGCCGCTTACGATAGAGCAAAATCGGTAGCGGTCGTCGAAGGGCACGGTAACGCTTTTGACCACCGTGCGTGCGTCCTTGAGCAGGGTCTCGCGGTAGCGGGGAAGATAGACGCTGACCTGGTGTCCTGCGGCAACCAGAGCCCGCGGCAGGGCACCCACAACGTCCGCCAGACCGCCCGTCTTGGAAAATGGCACACACTCGGAGGCCGCAAAAACGATGTGCATTTGTCCACTCCTTACAATGCGCCAGCCCAGACGCCGCCGACACACGCTATCATAGGGTGCTGTTCCCAGCATACTCTGCTGCACGAGCAAACTGGCAAAACGAACTTGCCAGTTTAAACGCCGGCAAGCCGGCAGGAAAGCGGGTCAACGTGACAAGAATCGCGGCCTCGGAAAAGCCCCACAGCAGGCCCAAACTGGGACAGCACTTTCTGGTGGATTCCGGAGCGACGGCCCGCATCGTGGAAGCCTTGGGGGACATCTCGGAGAGCACAGTCCTCGAAATCGGCCCCGGACGCGGCGCTCTCACCGCAATGCTCGCCAGACGGGCCCGGCGGCTGATCGCTATCGAAATCGACCGGGTACTGGCAGCCCAGCTACGCATGAATTTCTCCCAGGAGCCAAACGTGGAAATCATCGAGGGCGACGTGCTGGCGATCGACTTTCACACTCTCTTCGGACCAAAGCCGGGAAGCACTCGTCCCGGGATTAATCACCAGCCTGAACCCGTGCGGGTAGTGGGTAATCTTCCGTATTTCATTACTTCTGACATCCTGTTGCGGCTATTTGAATTCCGCCAGTATTTCGAAACCATCGTGCTGATGGTGCAGCGGGAGGTCGCTGAACGGTTGGCAGCCGCTCCGGGGCGAAGCGACTATGGCCTGCTTTCTGCCACGGCCCAGCTTTACGCACGCGTGGAAGAATTGTTTACCCTTCCGCCCTCTGCATTTTCGCCGCCGCCGAAAGTGGACTCCACCGTGGTGCGGCTCAGGATGACCCCTAAACTCGAAAGCCTGCGCGTACCCGAAGGCGACTTCATCAACTTTCTCAAACTATCTTTTGGACAGAAGCGAAAAACTCTTTCGAACAATCTCAAAGCGCAATACGGGCCGAAGGCCTTGCGCGCGGCCTTCGAGAAAGCAGGGGTCAAACCGACGGTGCGCGCGGAAGCCTTGAGTTTGGAGAAGTCCGCGGCGCTTTTTCGCGCGCTGCAAGGTGCCCTGTCATCCTGAGCGGAGCCTTTCCATTCGCTCGCGAATGGAAAGCGGAGTCGAGCTATGGCCACGCCAATCCGCCATCCCGCAGTAGCGGGCCGCTTTTATCCACGCGATCCCGATGATTTGCGGGCCGAGGTGCAATCTTATTTGTCGCCGCCCAGGAAAACGGTTTCGGCACTCGGCTGCGTGGTACCCCACGCCGGATACGTTTACTCCGGACATGTGGCGGGCGCAGTGTACGCCCGGCTCGTTCTGCCCCGGCGCTGCATTCTGATGTGCCCAAACCACACTGGCATGGGACATCCACTGGCCATCATGAGCGAGGGCACCTGGGAAACGCCGCTGGGCCAGGTACCTATCGACGGGGCGATTGCAGCCGACCTGAAGCAACGCTTTCCGCTCCTGGGAGAAGATGCGGAGGCACATCGCGCCGAACATGGCGCCGAAGTGCAATTGCCGTTTCTGCAAGCCAAGAATCCGGATTGCGTGTTCGTCCCGATCGCTCTGGGCACCTCCCGTTACGATGTGCTCCAGGCCCTTGGCGTCGTTATCGCGGACGCTGTACAGGCCGTCGGCGAACCGGTGCTGCTGATCGCCTCCAGCGACATGAACCACTACGAGAACGATACGGTTACCCGCGTGAAAGACCAGAAAGCCATCGAACGTATTCTGGTCATGGACGCGCACGGCTTGTACGACGTGGTGATGAACGAAGGCATCAGCATGTGCGGATTCGGACCGACTGTCGCGATGCTTACCGCCGCCCGCCGATTGGGTGCAACCGGTACCGAACTGGTCAGATATGCGACGTCCGGAGATGTTTCAGGCGACCGCGAACGCGTAGTTGGGTATTCGGGCATTCTCGTACGGTAGTTCAACGGCAAATAGGAAGTTGATGTCGAGGGCGGCAGGATCCAGCGCAGATGTACGGCTAACGGCTCTTTCGCCCCGCTGGGGCTTAGCTACCTTTCTGCTTTGCACCCAGGGCTTGTGCCCTGGGCTACAATTCTGCGCCGCTCCGCGGCTTGTCCTTACAGCTGCGGAGACGTTGCTCGCATTCCTCCCGAACAGGCTCGCCTGTGACTTCCGTTCTATTCGAGCTCGATTTCCGTCTCCTGCTTGCCCTTTGCTGGCGCCGGAGCTCTTGCCGGTTGGGACGGCGGTGCTTCTCCCAGAAGGTCGGAGAGCTGCAGTCGCAAGTTGCCGGGGTTAGTGGCATAAGCCATGGCGGTGTCGTAGTCGATCATGCCGCCGCGAATTAATTTTTCGATTTCTCCGTCGAAATGCTGCATGCCCTCGGTATCCCCGTCGCGCATGGCATCTAGCAAGCTTTTTCCTTCCACTTCGCCCTTGTCCAGATACTCGCGGGTGCGAAGGGTCGATTTAAGGATCTCTATGGCGGCCACGCGTCCGGCTCCCTCTTTGCGCGGGAGGAGCCGCTGCGAGACTATGTAGCGGAAGCTTTTTGCGAAGCGGTTGCGAATGGTCTGCTGCTCGGCCAGTGGAAATACTCCGATGATCCGCTCCACCGTCTTGGAGGCATCAGTGGTGTGCAAGGTGGAGAGCACGAGGTGGCCGGTCTCCGCCGCCTCCAGCGCGATTTCAATCGTCTCCTTGTCCCGCATTTCACCCACCAGGATGACCTTGGGCGCTTGCCGCAGGGCCGCCCGCAAGGCCAGCGCAAAGCTGGGAGTGTCGCTGTGCAACTCCCTCTGGTGGACAATCGACTTCTTGTGGCGGTGCATGAATTCCACGGGATCTTCAATGGTCAGAATGTGGTACGCCTTGGTCTCGTTAATCCGGTCGAGAATCGCCGCCAGGGTAGACGACTTACCCGAACCCGTGGGGCCGGTCACCAGCACGATGCCGTTCTTGATGTCGGCGATGTGGCCCAGTTCCGCCGGCAGTTTCAGCTCGTCAAAGCTGGGAATGCTCTTGGGAATCACCCGCATGACGATGGCATGGCTGCCCCGCTGCACAAAAATGTTCACCCTGAAACGCGCCGTACCCGGCAAGCTGTACGAAATATCGCAGGAGCCCTGATTCTGGAGAGTCGTAAGCGCTTGCTTGTTGTCTCCAATCAATTCTTGCGCGATACGTTGCGTGTCTCCCGGGCTCAGGAGGGGCACACCTGCTGTTTTCACCGGGACCAACTGGCCACTCACCTCAACATGAGGATGGCTTCCGGGAGAAAAAATAAGATCACTGACATGACTCGAGACCTGCAACATTGCCAACAGCAGGGCTGGCGTAGGTGGAACAGGAGCGGCGTTGGGAAGGGGCGCCCGGCCCGGTGTAGCCATGAAACCTCCAGATATGTTTGGGTGTTTCTACAGCCTACGTGCCGGTGGGCACTGCCTCAAGTGACGGTGGTAATTGCTACCGTTGTCGGGGAAGCCTTGACTGGCAGGATTAGAATTTGCTTATTTCGATTCAAAACAAAAAGCGACCCGAAGGTCGCTTTTAGATTGCCCGGTTACGAGGATTTACCGAATGATCTGGAAATCAGCCCGGCAGCCGTGGTCCACCCAGATACCGCTGCGA
>Ga0307471_100001699_pt1 | contig 12215 bp, 10 predicted proteins | sample atmos_gasesAM3C__2_FD_204566 | JGI IMG/M metagenome (GOLD analysis project Ga0307471, IMG submission 204566) | Hardwood forest soil microbial communities from Morgan-Monroe State Forest, Indiana, United States - atmos_gasesAM3C_515 | ecosystem: Environmental > Terrestrial > Soil > Temperate... | reverse complement strand
GGAGCCCTGCTGAATGGCGCAGTCGATCCGCTATATCAAGACCCGCGACGGAGTGAGGTTGGCCTGGGCTGCACTCGGCCAGGGCCCCGTGCTCGTCAAGGCTGCCAACTGGCTCTCGCATCTCACGTACGACCTCGAGAGTCCAATCTGGCGGCACTGGATCGAATTTCTGAGCCAACATTACCGGCTCATCCGCTACGACGAGCGCGGCTCGGGAATGAGCGACTGGGATGTCGCAGATCTGTCATCGGCACGCTGGGGAGAGGACCTCGAGGCAGTCATCGAGGCGAGTGACCCGGGTGAGCAGTTTGTGTTGCTCGGTATGTCGCAGGGCGCCGCGGCGGCGCTCACTTATGCCGTGCGCCATCCGGAGCGCATTTCCCGTCTCATACTGTATGGAGGTTATGCCAAGGGGTGGGCCCACCGGCCGGAGTCGGATGGCTATCGTCGCTACCGCGCGATCCTGGATCTCGTGCAGCTTGGCTGGGGTAAGGACAACCCGGCGTTCCGCCAGCTGTTCACGGCACAGTTCGTACCCGGGGCGAGCCCGGAGCAGTTCACATGGTTCAACGAGCTGTGCCGGCGCACTACCACGCCAGAGATTGCGACGCGTCTGCTCGCAGCACGTGGAGAACTCAACGTGCGCGATCTGCTGGCGCTGGTGCGCGTACCGACGCTCGTCCTGCACGCGCGGCACGACGAGATCGTGCCGTTCGAGGCCGGCAAGCATCTGGCGGCGGAGATCCCAAAAGCGGAGTTCATCCCCCTCGACTCGCGCAACCACATTCTGTTGGCCGAAGAGTCCGCATGGGCGCACTTCAAGGCCGCCGTGCTCGAGTTCACAGGCCGTCCGCGCGCAGCCGGGGCCGAGGATCCATTGCTGGCAAGACTGTCGGAGCGCGAGCGGCAGATTCTCGCGGCAGTCGTGTCAGGACAGAGTAATTCGGAGATCGGTGCCGCACTGTTCGTGAGCGAGAAGACGGTGCGCAACTCCCTCACGCGGATTTTCGAGAAACTTGGCGTGCGTACGCGCACCCAGGCAGCCGTTCTGGCGCGTGACCTAGGGTTCTCAGGGCCGTAGGACGCGTTGACAGCTGGTACGCACGCTGAGGCACGGGGCGTCGCCGATCGCCTCGAGCGGTGATGACACAGGCCCAGCCAGTTGAAGGAGGCATGGCGATGGTGCGAAAGACACTCATGCTGAGGGATGGCGGCGGGAAGGGAGGCGGTCGGCCGAGCGTACCGCGGAATGTCCTAGGGGAGCGACTCGAAGTCTGCTCGATTGACCCGATGACCGGGTTCTATCGAGACGGCTGCTGCGATACCAGCCGAGAGGACCTCGGCAGTCACAGTGTCTGTGCCGTCATGACCGAAGCGTTTCTCGAGTTTTCCAAGTCCCGCGGCAATGATCTTTCGACCCCAGTACCGGAGTTCGGCTTTCCGGGCCTTAGGCCTGGCGACCGTTGGTGCCTGTGTGCGCCCCGCTGGCAGGAAGCTATGCAGGCGGGCCAAGCGCCGCGGGTGGTCTTGCGGGCCACTCACGAGGCCGCGCTCCGCTACTGCGCGCTCGCCGATCTCAAGAGTTTCGCGGTGGACCTCGCCTGACTCGGGCGTCGCTCGACACGACTGCGATCACGCGCTGCGAGAACAATGGTCAGTAAGACCCGCACGCTGCGTTTCAGCGTGTGGACACAGCTCCGTTTGACGATGGCAGTGCGAGTCAGGGAGATGTTCCGCAAAGAATAGGCGTCGATCGTGCCGCGGGTCAGTTCGGGTACTGGTCCTCGCGCACCCACCAGCCATGAACCTGGGGCGACGCCTGTACCGGCAGTTTGACGGTTGCGATCGGCCCTTCATCCACATGCTCGGCATCAAGGATCACCAGATCGGAGCGCAATCCCTGGTCGAGATGATAGGCGACACCCATCAAGTAACCTTCGCCCTCCCGGGCTTTCGCACTCTTCGGCGCGAACACGGGCTCGGCCAGCGAGAGCCGATTACCGGCGTTCCACAATTTGAACGTGCGCGTCTGGTTGTCCACCCGCGCATAACAGGCGGCGGCCGTCGCGGGGTTCGACGCATTGGGATCCGGGCAGGCCAAGAAGCCATAGCGATACGGCATGGTGTTATAGCGGTCGTCCTGACGAGGCAGCGGCGCGATCAGGGGATACAGCTTCTCGATGCCGTAGCCTTTGTTCGTGCCGCTGAGGTTGGCCGACAAGCGATGCAGATAGCTGACGCTGTTGGGTAAGTCGGGCGGCGCGCCGTCCTTGTTGCGTACGAACGGGAACGGATTCCCTGCGCTGATCTCCGTATCCACGTAGAGTTTGCCGCCATCCTCGAACGCACCCATCGTGTGAGTGCCGCTGCGGGCCGGCCCTTCGATCCACAGCAAATCCCTGCCGTCGCCATGACGGCGCATGAATCCAAGGAAGGTCCGTCGATCCTTGTCCCAGGACCAGTGGATGCCGCCGCGTCGCATCTGCTCGTAGTCGATGGCTATCGGCACCACGAAGAAGGCGATGTAATGCTCGGTGACTGCGAAGTCATGCAGCATGCCCACATAGGGAACCTTGATCTCGGTGCCCCAGATCTTCCTTCCCTGCTGGTCGATCTCGAATACAGCGACCACGTCGCTACCAAAGCCCCTCGCCTCGTAGCCGAATGCCACCAGGTTGCCCGTCTGCGAGCACACTTTGGGATGAGCCGTGAACGGCTGCTCGCGCGGCAACTGGCCGCCGAAGGTAAAGACCGGATCGATGGTCTCCAGAGTCCGCAGATCCAGCGCGGTGGGCGGACTGTCCTCCTTCAGCGCCAGGATCATTCCGCGGTGATTGATCACATGCGTATTGGCGGTGCTGCGGCTCAGACCTTTCACGCTGGGATCATCCATCGACGGATTTCGGTAAATGGGCATCAGGCCTCTTCGGGCCTTGTCCTGCGCCACGTAGCGTTCGGTGCGGGCGTAACGGCTGCGGTAATCCACGCGACCGTTGCTGAAGCGGAACATCCTCACGTGGCCCTCGCCGTCGAATGGGATATTCCCGCGCGCAAGCGGATATTGCGGGTCGGGGCCGGTGGCATAGAAGCCGCCGCTGAGATCGGGCGGCAGCTTTCCTTCGACAGGGCAATCCCTGACGTCCACCTCGGCATGCAGTGGGGCGTAGTTGGCGCCTCCCAGGGGTGCCGGCCGCACCGCATCAGACGCGCCTCCCGCAGGTCCTGGGGCCCCGGTGTCGGGAGTGGGACGCGCTGACATGCGTCGCACCCTAGCAACCGACTCATACGGGGTCAACGCAGAGCGTCCAATGTCATCCGGTCGCTTCCCCGTGATACCCGCGCCGGTTAAGTCGCTTGAAATTTCCAAGCCTTTCCAACCCCTTTAGACCTTCCCCCCATCTGTAAGTCGCCTGTGAGTGAGATGTGACGGCTCTGTAGATCGCGCACGACGACATTGATTCCTGCCAGAAGCGAAATTCGAACCTGGCGGGGGGCACATGGGGATCTTCACTGCGAGGCGCGCGGCGACCACACGGCAGTTCGGGGCTGCACGGCGATGGCTCATCTCGGTGCGCGGAGGTGGCCGCCGTGGCAGTAGCTAACAGCGTTCTGGTCGAACGATTGTTCCTGGCTCAGAAGGATGCGCTACAGAGGTACTTCATACGGCGGGTACGCCGGCGCTCGGATGCCGAGGAACTCGCCCAGGAGGTGTACCTGCGCCTGCTGCGCGTCGCGGATGCCGAGGCACTGCGGAATCCGGAGGGCTACTTGTACGCGATCGCCGCCAACCTTATCAAGGAGCACGCCGCGCAGCATTACATCAGACGCAATTGCGTCGCGCTTGAGGATGCGGGTTTCGCGGAGGCTCTCTCGGAAGGACCCTCATATCCGGATCTCGTGGACACTGCACAACGCGCCAAGCGCTTGCGGGAGGTGTTGCAACAACTTCCCGCCAAGTGCCAGGCGGCGGTGATCATGCGTCACTGGCACGGCTTGAGTTATGAGGAGATCGCGCAAAAGCTCGGCATCTCGGTCAATATGGTGAAGAAGTACCTGGTATCCGCGCTGGCACACTGCCGGCGCCGCATGGGGCACTTGAGGTGAGTTACGCATGTCTACGTACGAAGGCGGATGTCTGTGTGGGAAGGTCAGGTTCCGCGTCGCCGCGGAAGCCATCGAATCCGGTTATTGCCACTGCCGCATGTGCCAGCGTAATAGCGGAGCGCCGGTGGTAGCCTGGACGACTTTTCCGGCTGCGAGTTTTACCTGGACCGCGGGGCGGCCCGGCACTTACCCGTCTTCGCCGAAAGTCCGGCGTCAGTTCTGTGCGGAATGTGGAAGCTATCTGGTCTTCCGGCAGGAGGATTCTGCTGAGGTGAGCGTCAATACGGCCTCATTGGACGATCCGCAATCATTCCCGCCCCGCATGCATATTTTCGTCGAGAGCAGAATTTCGTGGTTCCACACGGACGACGATCTGCCACAGCACGTCGGTTACGGACCACTGCGGGCTGACAAGGACTAGTCCGCTTCGAGCGGCTGGTATGGAGACTCAAAGCTCCAGCGCCACCACCGATGCAATGCGCTTTCTGGTGGATTTCCAGATCGACGGTATCTGGACGCGATTTATGGACCTGACCTGCAGGCGCACGGTCGCTTGGCAGCACCGCTGGCAACCTGGTTTCTCCAAATCGTAGCGTCCCAATCGCCCCGCTGGATTGGGACCTCGTGGTAGTCTTTCGCGGGCTGCCTGCGTCATGCGGCGGCGCTGGAGAATCACCCAGGGGTCGTGGAGGTGCGTCGTGCCTGCCCTTCTGTACGGGTTATTTGCGTGCTACGCGGTGACAGGCAAGTGTGACCTGCGCATCGATAGCGAAGGTCGTGACGTCCCGGTGTTCGCCTCTTTGGAGGATTGCCAGCGCTTCGGCTCCGATTCTGCTCGACAGCCGCCGGACAAGCAGGGAAGGTGGACGGTTGACGAGGGCCACTATTACCGGTGTATTGGCTTGATGCCCGTCGCGGCGGCAGCGCTGGCACCACCTTCCGATGCATCCCGTCCTGTGTACAAGACGACGGCCGAGGCGCTGCAGCGCGACTTCCAAACCAACCCGGACGCACTTACACGCAAGATCGGCAGTGCGGTTGTCGAGATCAGCGGAACCGTCGATAACGCCGCAATTGCCGACGGCGCTGCCCTGCAGCTGTCAGGTGACTCCTGGGATGTCACGGCATGGCTTACGCAAGACGGGATCAAGGCCGCCAGAGGCATCTCAAAACGCGAGCGCGTCACTTTGCGCTGCGACAGGATCGGGACTCTCGTAACCGCATCGGCCAGACGCCCGGCTATCGTCGAAGTTCGCGACTGCAAGCCGGTCAACCCCGACGGCTGACCACTCGAGTCGGCCGTCTCAGCCTTCCGGCGCGAGCGGCGTCCAGGGGCTGTCTCCGTTAGGCGTTCCCGGTCGGGTCTTCGGCGGCCCCGGGGCCGGGCGGGCCTTCGGCCTGGACGAGGAACGCGGGCTCTGCCGCTCGAAGCGGCAGAGCCCACTCAGTCTCTCGCAAGCACGACTCAGTACGTTTCGATCCTGAGGGAGACGGGCACCGAACCCGACACCACCTCCAACATCGAGGAATACCTCGCCAGATTCTCGATCGTCGCTCGCTCGGCGTCGGTCTTCACGCGCATGTGCACCCGCACGGCGCTATAACCCTTGCGCACCTCGGGCGCCAGCCCCAGGAAACCCCGCAGGTCGATGTCGCCGTCGACCTGCGACTCGATCGCATCGATGGTAATGCCGCGCGCCGCGGCGTGATAGACGATCGTGGTCGTCAGGCAGCCGACCAGCGAGTGCAGCAACCATTCGCCGGCGTTCGGGGCAGTGTCCTCCCCGAGCAGAACCGGCGGCTCGCCGGTGTCGACGATGAAGCCCTTGGCATCGGTACGGTGTGTCTGGAGTGCGCCGGTGAATTTCTTGATGCTCGAGCGGTTCTTCTCCGCGCCGAGCCACTTGTTCGTGAGGCGGAAGTTGAACTTGGCGATTTCCGGGTTGGATTTCACGGCCTCGACTATCGCGTGTAACGCGGTGACATTGACGCCGTTCGCGAAGGTGGATGGCTCGATCTGTGCGATGGCTGTGGACATGATGCTATCTCCAATGTTGGTTGTGCGCCCACCGGCCATCCGGTGAACTGATCACAGCCTGCCGGCGGTTGCCTCGACCGACCAGTCAACTAAATGTAGCGGTGCAGTACAGGTTTTGTACTGGTTACCGGACGGCGCATGGCCTATAGTTCCGCCCAAATGGCGCAACCCTCGTACAAACAGTTCTGTCCGTTAGCGATGGCCGCCGAGCTGCTGTGCACGCGTTGGACGATGGTGCTGCTTCGCGAACTGATCGCCGGATCGACGCGTTTCAACGATTTGCGTCGCGGTGTCCCGAAGATGTCGCCGACGCTCTTGTCGCGCCGGCTGAAGGAGTTGCAGGCCGCCGGCGTCATCGAGCGCAGAGCGGTGAAGGGCGAAAAGGGAGTCTTCGAGTACCACATGACCGAAGCAGGCGAAGCGCTGGGCGCGGTGGTCGACGCCATGGGTTTGTGGGGGCAGAAGTGGATCGACAAGAAGCAGTCCCTGAAGAATCTCGATCCCTCCTTTCTCATGTGGGACATGCGGCGGAAGCTCGTTGCCGCTCCGCCGCCCAACCGGCGCACCGTGATTCAATTCCTGTACCCGGAGGTGCCGATAGGCAAGCGAATCTACTGGCTCGTGGTCGAACCGCACGGCGAGGTGGACCTGTGTTCGGCCGATCCGGGTTTCGAGGTCGACCTATATGTCTCGACGAACCTGCGCACCATGACCGCGATCTGGATGGGGTTGACGACCCTTGAAAAGGAGCGCGAGAAAATCAAACTGGCGGGAACCCGGGACGCCGCACGAAAGATGCGCGCGTGGCTCGCGGTCAGCCGCGGCGGGATAGGGCCCTCTTCCAGCAGCGCGGGCTCTTTTCTGAGTTCACTCAGAAGTGCATCCCAACCGCGACCCCGATCGTCCGCGGTCTGAAGGTAGTGCCGTAGACGAGCGGCGGCCCGAAGACCACGCCGTATGAGCTGCCTTCCGTCTTCGCCAGCAACAGTGGCTGTGAGTTCAGAACGTTGTTGACGTACAAGCTCACCTCGAGCTGCGAGCCGCCGATCCGTGCGCGGAGATTCACGACGTTGGTCGCCGGATCGGCCCAGGGATAGCCGCTCACGGACCAGGCCCAGGGGGCGGGCGGATAGGGAGGGCCCTGCAGGCAGCAGCCTTGGTCTGTCGGCCGCGTAAAGAAAGTGCCTGGATTGTGACTGTGGAAGACGTCCTGTACCTGCAGGGTGGCAGTCGCGCCTCGAGGTAGAGCGATTTCATACGCGATGGACGCCGTCGCCGTCCACGGGGAGGGCGCCTGGGGCAAGGCACCGAGCCAATCGCCCTTGGAAATCACGAAGTAGTCGTGACCGTTGGTACCGGCGCCGGACAGATAACTCGTATGGCTGTAGTGCGCGTCGATGTAGCTGACGGCCACCTCGGTTCGCACGTGCGCCGGCGCGAACGCCTGCAACGTCAGGTCGAAACCGCGGCTCGTAGCGTCATCCTCGTTAGCGACCTGCGTGCAGTTCGTGCGACTGAACAGCAGCTGGTGCAGGTTTTGCCATCGCATGTAGTAGACGCCGAGCGCGAGCTGCGCCCTGCCATCCCACAGCGCGTTCTTGGTGCCGACCTCGGTGCTCCAAACGGAGTCGGCGGGGAATGGAATGGAGACGTCGGTCGTACACGGGAAGGGACTCGGCGGGTCGATGCCCGCGCTGCGATAGCCTTTGGCGATGGCCGCATACAGGAGACTCGCGTGGCTCGCCTGATAGGAGAGGTCGACCCGGGGTGCCACTGGGGTGTCACGCTGGGTCGGCGCCTGCTCGGGGGCGACCGGGAGGGTGAGACCGGTGTAGGCCTTCGTCTGCTGGCTCTCATTCACGGTAGCCCGTAGCGCGACGCTCGCTCTCAGTCGCGGGGAGATCCTGAAGTCCGCCTCGCCGAACAAGGCGATCTGCGTGGCCCGAATGCGCGAATCGATGGTAGCGCCGAGCTTGAATTGCGGATCGGTCTGACCGAAGTACACCGCCTTGTTTACGAGCGTCTGCAGATCGTCCTGGCGTACGTTCGAATAGAACGCCCCGGCCATCCAGGTGAGACGGGCGTCGGGATTTGGTGATCGCAGCCTGACTTCAGCGGTTCCCGCATTGACGACTAACTCGTGGGTGAATCCCGCGGCGTTCTCATAGTCGACCGGGTAGACAGGCAGTGGACCAAACTCTCCCAGGAAGTAATTGGGGTACGAGTTGGTGTAATCGACCAGGGTGCTGGCGGAGCGGTGGAAATAGCTGCCTACCGCGGTAAGGTGGGCGAACGACAGGTCGGCGGAGAGTTTGAGGCTCGCCAGCGTATGGCTGTCGTCGTAAGGCTGGCGCAGCAGCTTGCCATTGCGCAGCTCGCCGGTGTCCAGGTTCGAGAGATTCGCGTAGAACACCGGGGAATCGTTGAGGCGCAGCGACTGGTAGCTCAACGCGGGGGTGATCAGCACGCTTTCTGTGGGCGCAACGCTCAGCGCCGCCCGGCCACTCTTGCTCACCGACCGGTTGGAGTCGCCATCGACGATGGCGCCGGTGAAGGGATCGACGTGATCCACGTACCCCCCGTCCCGCCGGTACCAGGCGCTGACACGAAAACCCAGCCGGTCGCGCGCTATCGGGCCGCCGGCCGCCGCGCCCGCTTCGTAACTGGGGCCGCCGTTCTCAGTCGTCGCCCCCTCGACGTGGGCCTCGCCGCTGAACTCAGTCAGACTCGGTTGATGCAGCAGCAGCCGCACCGCCCCGCCCTCCGTACCCTCACCCAGTAGCGCGCCCTGTGGCCCACGGAGGACTTCGACGCGATCCACATCGAAAAGCAGCGGACGGACTTCTCCAAAGTCGCTTTGCAGGCTGTGCAACGGAGCGTCATCGACGAAGATGCGGGTCGTAGACCGGCCGCCGGCGTCGTTCATGCCGCGAATCGCCAGGTTCGTCGAGATGCCCGCGCCGACCGCGGAATCGAAGTCGTATTCGACGCTCGGGGTCAAAGCGGCAACTTGCTCGAGGCTCTTGGCGCCCGCCGATGCGATGGCATCGGAGGACCACACCGCGAGACTCACGGGAACGTCGCCCACCCGCTCCTCGCCGCGCGATGCGAGTACGACGAGTTCTTCGAGCGGCTGAGCCAGCGCCGGCGGCTCCACGGGGGGCGTACGGGGTGCTTCCGCTGCGGCGACCCGGCCGTAGATACGGACCGTCCTGTCGTTGACGAACGTGTAGACCAGGCCTGTGCCCGCAAGCAGATCGGTCAGGGCCTGCGCAGGCGCAGTGCCCGCTCGCGTACCGCCCGATGTGCGTCCCTGTGCAATTTCCGAGACATAGACGAGCTGCAGCCCGGTCTGTCGGGCGAATTCCGCGAGGGCTCCCGCGACCGGCCCCGGGGCGATGTCGCTGGACAAGGAGGGAGCGGAGTGAGCCTCGCGAGCGTGCGCACCGAGGAGGCATCCCAGCAGGCAGCACACCAGCCACCGTGCAACGCGCGCTGTCATCGCCCATTCCACGATGCGGAAAGGCTCGGCCGGTGTGACACACCCCCTCCAGTGCCGTCAGACGCTCTTAGAATTTATGCGCCGCCCGCGCGCTCGCTCAATCGGGTATCAGGCGATGGCGCACTCTCCCACTGACGCCTGAACCCTCAGTATGATCGTGTGGCGGGGGATTCGTGTATCGGAATGTAAATGTTCAAATCAGGGTACCCGAGCTCGCGGGAATGACATCTTCCTGTCAGTACGCGTCGCATCCGGGCACGCCGACGGGAGGAGTTCCCGGGCGTCGTGGTGCCGGGTAACTGAGCAGATATGCGCCTCAGCATCACTCTAGGATGCGTGTTAGTCCTGCAGCTCGCGGCCTGCGGTGGTGGGGACGCGTCCGCTCAGCTCACTTTCAGTCCGCGTGCGCCTCCTCCACCGAGCGGCATGACCGGTGTCGCCTACCCGGCGTTCACCTTTGCCGCTCCCACAGGCGGTATCGGACCCTTTGCCTGGAGCCAAACTGGCGCATTCCCTCCGGGCCTGTCGCTGAGCCCCGCTGGGCAGCTGTACGGGACACCGTTAACCGCCGGTACCTTCTCCTTCACTCTCACGGTCATGGATTCCTCCAATCCCCACCAGGCGACTACCGAATCGGTCACCCTGCTCGTGGAGGACTCGCCTATCGTCATCGACTCGACGTCTGCGCCGCCGAGCGGTACGCAAGGCGTTCTCTATGTTGGATTTGCATTCACGGCGAGCGGCGGCTCGGTGCCGCTTACCTGGCGCGTGACGCAGGGCGCACTGCCCTCTGGCCTGACTTTGAACTCCGACGGTACGTTGTCCGGTACTCCGCTCGCCACCGGCTCGGCAACTTTCACCGTGACCGCTCGCGACAATGCTCCCGCGCCGCAGGCAGCGTCGGGCTCATTCACGCTGGGCATCAATCCGTCCGCGTTCGCGCTGAAGAAGCTCGTGGCGGACGCGGCCGGCACCGCAGCGATCACCGTCGACCCGAACCTCGTCGAGCCCTGGGGCCTCGTCTTCGCCCCGGGATCTGCTGGCGCGGTGGCAAACAATGGAACGAGCACTTCGACCCAGTACGATGGTCGCGGGGTACCTCAGCCGACCGGTTCGCCACTGGTCGTGCGATTGCCGTCGGGACCGGCCGGAACACCCTTCCAGCCAACCGGCATGGTCGCGAACTCGACGCCGGACTTCGTCGTGGGCTCCGGCGCCACCGCGGGCGCCGCGCAACTCATCTACGCCGGTGCGAGCGGCCTGATCGCCGCATGGTCCCCGGCCCTGGGGTCATCCGCAGCGATCACCTACACAGACACCGCCGGGGCGGTCTACACCGGCCTGGCACTGGCCAACAATGGTTCGGGGAACTTTCTCTACGCCGCTGACTTCTACGGCCGGAAGATCGACGTTTTCGATTCGGCTTTCCAGAAACAGGCATCCTCGGCTGCAAGTTTCTCCTTCCGGGATCCATTCCTGCCCGCCGCTTACGCACCGTTTGGTATCCAGGCCATCGACAACGGCAGCGGCGGTGCCGCGCAACTGTACGTCAGCTACGCGCAGCCACAAGGCATCGGCGGCACTCCGGTCACCGGACCGGGACTTGGTATGGTCGACGTCTTTACCGCGAACGGCGTTCTGGTGCGACGTCTCGTCCTCGGCGGCCCGCTCAATGCACCGTGGGGGCTGGCACTCGCTCCGACGGACTTCGGCACGTTGGGTGAGCCACTGCTCGTCGGCAACCTCGGTGACGGCAAGATCAATGCGTTCGACCCGGTGAACGGACGCTTCCGCGGCACGCTGAGCGATGTAAACCACAACGCCTTGTCCGTGCCGGGCCTGCGAGGTATCGCCTTCGGCAATGACTTCGCACATCAGCGCCACAACGCGCTGTTCTTCACGGCCGGCCCTGGCGACTCCACGGGCGGAGCCTACGGGCGCATCGATGCAGCGTATCTGCTCGAGATCCTCTCGATACAGTTCAATGCGTGCGGCCTCCTGGGTTGCAACCCGACGACGCAGGTGGCCATCAGCCCGTCGGTCTCGCACCAACTGCCCATCGCCGAAATGCAGTTCTTCATCAACGGCACGTTGTACCAGACCGTGACCCAGGACCCATTCGAAGTGGCGTGGACGCCTCAAGCCAACGCGGAGGTCCGGGTCACCGTCATCGACGTCGCCGGCGATGTTGCGACGAGCTGCCAGAGGTTTGCAGCGACCTCGCCGTGCGGCGGATAGGGAGCCTAACTCACCCCAACGGTTACGCGCAGGAATGTTGCCGGAATCGAAGTGGCACCGTTGCGTGGGCTGGTGTTCTGAGTCTCGAACAGCGTTTCCAATTCCTTTCTCAGATCGTCGGCGCGGCCATTCTTTTCCGCCGCCTCGAAAGCGTTCATGGTGGGGCCGTAGTAGCGTCGGAATTCGTCCACGAAGCGCGAGGGCGCGTCGGGAAAATTGAAGCGGTATGTATCACGCTGGAATGACACGTTGTCTTTTTCAATGCCGGCCTTCGTGAATCGCTCGATCACGTTGGCCTCGATGCCCCATGTCATGGGGCTGACAAAGCCCTCG
>Ga0307471_100001697_pt1 | contig 12221 bp, 10 predicted proteins | sample atmos_gasesAM3C__2_FD_204566 | JGI IMG/M metagenome (GOLD analysis project Ga0307471, IMG submission 204566) | Hardwood forest soil microbial communities from Morgan-Monroe State Forest, Indiana, United States - atmos_gasesAM3C_515 | ecosystem: Environmental > Terrestrial > Soil > Temperate... | reverse complement strand
CCGATCCACGGCTCCGCGCCCGATATCGCGGGGCAGGACAAGGCCAATCCGCTCGCCAGCATCCTGAGCGCCGCGATGATGTTCCGCTATTCATTTAATTGGGTGCAGGAGGCGGATTTGATCGAAAAAGCCGTGCGCGCGGTGTTGGATAGCGGCATCCGCACGGCGGATATCACATCGCCCGGCTTGAAATCGATTGGCACAAAAGATATGGGCGGTGTGGTGTTGCAGGCGTTGGGGAAACTCACGTAAGCCCGTTTGCTTGATTTATCCGGTGCCGGGCGAATGAATAAGGCCGAGCCTATGCCGTGCTTGATAAACGTCGTTTCCTGTTGGCCGGATCTCAAATGCATGTAAAAAAACAGGACCTGTAACTTCCCGGGTGGATCGATCCCACGCTGATTGTGCTTCACATCCCGGCATTGCCGACATCTGGGCGCCTGCAGCAAGTGAAGAAAGTTTCCGGTTTGCGTGGTTCCATATGAGCAGCAGGGGTTGATCATCTGCAGTAATATCCATGAAATGTTCTTTTGAATCCGTTGTAACGGTAAGAACGTTGGTCAAACCGTGTTCAGGGTCTTGTGCCTGCATTAATCTATGACTGACATCATTGTATGGTTCTCCAGCTATCGTCCCGTGAGAAACAAATTTAAAATTTCCTTTTGCAATTAAATGGACGCGAATAACCGCTAAATAATCGAAACTATGCAGCCCTTCATTACCCCAAAGTCTATACAATACGGTTTCGTCCTGAATGACAGTACATCGGTTACGTCGACGCAATTGATTTAATATTTTTTTTGTCGGGTTTATCCCCTCTGAAATCGACAACGTTTTCAATACTCAAATGATTCGCCCAACGGCGAAGAGATGCAGGCGAGCGATCGTTGACATATTCAACAACAGCGGCATTATTCGGCGCGTAATAGCAGGCAATATTGCGTATGTAGCCGAGATCCGGATCATGAACATTTGCATCAATGGCAACAGAGTTTAGCCCGACATTCCCGAACCGGCTTGCTCTAATCAATTTTGCGTCTTCATCACTTTGGGGCTGGTCCCAAGGAATGAACTGCACGCGATGAATAGATAAATCCCGCAAATGCGTTTGGTCATTCGGCGATGTGGAAAAAGCGTAAAAAGCAGAAGGCTTTTTTGAATAATCAATCGTTCCGGTCATTTAAAATCCCTAATAATAGCTCGATTATTTAAGAAGATCGATGGCGTTTCTGTCAAGCATGCATTACATAGTTCTCATGACTTCTCAATCCCACATCCGTAACTTCGCCATTATCGCGCATATCGACCATGGCAAGTCGACGCTGGCCGACCGGCTTATACAAAGCTGCGGGGCGGTGGAGGCGCGCGATATGCGCGAACAGATGCTTGACAATATGGATATCGAGCGCGAGCGCGGCATCACGATTAAGGCGCAAACCGTGCGGCTCACTTACAAGGCGCGCGATGGCGAAATCTATCAGCTCAATCTGATGGACACGCCGGGCCATGTCGATTTCGCTTATGAGGTCAGCCGCAGCCTTGCCGCCTGCGAGGGCTCCATTCTGGTGGTCGATGCCTCGCAAGGCGTGGAGGCACAAACGTTGGCCAATGTCTATCAGGCGATCGATAACGGGCATGAGATCGTGCCGGTGCTCAACAAGATCGACTTGCCCGCCGCCGAGCCCGAACGCGTCAAGCAGCAGATTGAGGATGTGATCGGTCTCGACGCCTCGCGTGCCGTTCTCATCTCCGCCAAAACCGGGCAGGGGATCGAGGATGTGCTGGAGGCCATCGTCACCCGCCTGCCGCCGCCGAAGGGTGATCGGAATGCGCCGCTGAAGGCCCTCCTAGTCGATAGCTGGTATGATTCCTATCTCGGCGTCGTCATCCTTGTGCGCGTGGTGGATGGTGCCATTAAAAAAGGCCAGAAAGTCCGCTTCATGCAAACGGCCGCCACGCGCGATATCGACCGCGTCGGCATCTTCACGCCGAAGAAAATCGAAGTGGGCGAATTGGGGCCGGGCGAAGTGGGTTTTATCACCGCCGGCATCAAGCAGATTGCCGATACGCAAGTCGGCGATACCATCACTGACGAGCGCAATCTGGCTTCCACGCCCTTGCCGGGTTTCAAGCCGTCGGTGCCGGTGGTGTTTTGCGGGTTGTTTCCAGTCGACTCCGCCGAATTCGAGCATTTGAAAGAATCGCTCGGCAAGCTCGCGCTGAACGATGCCAGCTTTAAATTCGAGCCGGAAAGCTCGGCCGCGCTCGGTTTCGGTTTCCGCTGCGGCTTTCTCGGGCTTTTGCATCTCGAGATTATTCAGGAGCGGCTCGAGCGCGAATTCGATCTCGATCTCATCACCACCGCGCCCTCCGTTGTGTACAAAGTGCATTTGATGCACGGCAAGGGCGTCAAGGAATTGCACAATCCGGTGGATATGCCGGACGCCGGCCAGATCGAAAAAGTCGAGGAGCCGTGGATCAAGGCCACCATTTTCACGCCCGATGATTATCTGGGCGGCATTCTCACCCTCTGCAACGACCGGCGTGGCGAGCAGGTCGAACTCACCTATGTGGGCAGCCGCGCGATGCTGATCTATCGCCTGCCATTGAACGAAGTGGTATTCGATTTTTACGATCGTCTCAAATCGATCTCGAGCGGCTATGCCAGTTTCGACTATGTGCTGGACGAATACCGCGAGGGCGAATTGGTCAAGATGTCGATCCTCGTCAATGATGAAGGTGTGGATGCCCTGGCCATGATCGTTCATCGCGGCAACGCCGAAAAGCGCGGCCGCCTGCTGTGCGAACGGCTCAAGGAGTTGATCCCCAGGCAATTGTTCAAGATCGCCATCCAGGCCGCGATCGGCGGCCGCATCGTAGCTCGAGAAACCATTTCGGCCATGCGCAAGGATGTGACGGCCAAATGCTATGGCGGCGACGTCAGCCGCAAGCGCAAATTGCTGGACAAGCAAAAGAAGGGCAAAAAGCGCATGCGCCAGATCGGCAACGTCGAAATCCCGCAATCGGCGTTTATCGCGGCGCTGAAGATGGATGATAAGTGATTTTGTTCAATTACATTATGAGTTAGGAGGGTATTCATGTCTGCGTTTAGTAATATTGGCCCGGTCGTCGATGACATTTTGTCTCGTATAAAACCGCAAACAATTCCGGAGATCAGGCTACAATTGGAAAAGCAAGCCGGCCGGTCACGATGGACCTCATTGAATGAACATGCTGTAACTTTGTTTGAATTGATCAGTCAAAGACGAATTGATGAAACCCAGCGCGACAGCGTCGTACAAGAAGTGCTCTGGCGGGCGACGTCGAAGGAAGTTGGCTATGCGCTTAAATACTTTCCTTGGGAAGTCCCGACGCAACCCGAACCTGCGGGATGCATGAGAAGAAAAGTTACTTTGGGATATGCGCATCGTGATTTTGGGGCGATACCTCACGATATGTCATTGTAGACGTCTGTATCGTTCTATCGCCGCAGCGCGCTTTTACTTCCAATGCCCCTCGACAAATACCCAGCCTTTCGGCCTTTGCTGCCAGACGGGCTCGACCCATACGACGGCGGGGCGCGGGCGGGCGACCCAATGGCCCGGAATCCAAACATAAGTGCCGTCGATCCAGCGCCAATGGCCTTTGTGCCAAACCCATTGGTTGGCGGGGCCGGGCGCCGGCGTCACAACTTCGCGCGCCAGCGGCGGCGGCGCGGTGCCGATAATGATTTCCGCATTCACATGGTCGGCCAGCGCGGCGCCGCTAGTGCCGAGCATCAGAAGGAAGGCAGCCAGAGACATTATTTTTTTCATGACGCTTCTCCAGATCCAGATAGTTAATCGGCGAACGGATCCCGCACCAGGATCGTATCCTCCCGTTCCGGGCTGGTGGAAAGGAGGGTTACCGGCGCCTCGATCATTTCCTCGAGGCGGCGGATGTATTTGATGGCGTTGGGCGGCAAATCGGCCCAGCCGCGGGCGCCGCGGGTGCTTTCCTTCCAGCCGTCGCAGATATCGTAAACCGGCGTCACGGCCGCCTGCGCGCTTTGCCCGGCCGGCAGGTAATCGATTTCCTTGCCATTCAGTTTATAGGCGCGTCCGATTTTCAGTTCCGGCAATCCATCCAGCACATCGAGCTTGGTGAGCGCAATGCCGTCGATGCCGCCGGTTTTCACCGCCTGGCGCACCATCACCGCGTCGAACCAGCCGCAGCGGCGCTTACGCCCCGTCACCACGCCAAATTCCTTGCCGACCTTGCCGAGATGCTCGCCGACTTCGCCTTTGTCTTCGGTGGGGAAGGGGCCGGAGCCGACGCGCGTGGTGTAAGCCTTGCAGATGCCGAGCACGCGCCCCACGGTCTTGATGCCGGTGCCCGATCCGGTCGCGGCCTGCCCGGCGACGGTGTTGCTGGACGTTACGAATGGATAGGTGCCGTGATCGACATCCAGCATCGCGCCCTGCGCGCCTTCGAACAGCATCAATTTGCCTTCGCGCCGCGCATCCTCGAGCCGTTTCCACACCACGCCGGCATAGGGCAGGATTTCCGGCGCGATTGCCAGCAAATCGCTATGCAGTTTGGCAGGATCAACCTCCGGCGCCTTGAAGCCGCGCAGCAGCGCGTTGTGATGAATCAGAAGCTGGTCGATTTTCACGCGCAACAGATCGGGATCGGCCAGATCGCACACGCGAATGGCGCGGCGCGCCACCTTGTCTTCATAGGCAGGCCCGATGCCGCGCCCGGTGGTGCCGATTTTTCCATCGCCGCTCGCCGTCTCGCGCGCGCGGTCGACCGCGCCATGCACCGGCAGGATCAGCGGACAGTTTTCGGCGAGAATAAGATTTTCGGGCGAAACCTTCACGCCCTTTTCGCGGATCCCCTCGATTTCCTTGAGCAGCGCCCAGGGATCGACCACCACGCCGTTGCCGATCACCGATAATTTGCCCGGTCGCACAACGCCGGAGGGCAGCAGGCTCAGTTTATAGGTGACGCCATCGATGACGAGCGTGTGGCCGGCGTTATGGCCGCCCTGAAAACGCACCACCACATCGGCGCGGTGCGACAGCCAGTCGACGATCTTCCCCTTGCCCTCATCGCCCCACTGGGCGCCGACCACGGCGACGTTTTTCATTCTCTGTGCCTTGTTGCGTTAACGTAAAGAAGGCGGCTCCCCGCGTGTATAGCAAGCGCCGGGCTGAATGAAAGCACTTAACCATAAATGCCTATGGATATTGACTTTTTATAAGATCGGCATTTACTGGAAGGAATAATAAAAAATACACTCTTTATGCGAAAGAAAATTAACTATGCCGTATGGATTCAGAGAATCTTGGGGCAACTCAAATTGGGATGAACGTATAAAATCTCCCGAATCTCCTCTCGACAAGCCTGTCGAAATTGTCTTTAAGCCTGTCGAAATTGTCTTTTCGGCTAATCTTTTGCATCCGCCATCTGGCGCCAATGTGACCGGAATTTTCATTCGTCACTTGAGAAAGGATCTTAAGCCGTGGGAAAGACGATCTCTTCCGCTTAGCCTGGTGTTAAAGATCGCAACAGCGGACAAAATTTCGATTTTTAGATTTTCCTTGAATGAAAAATATTTTCAAGGCTATCACGAAGGTGATGAAAAATATATTTTTCATCACGGTGTTCCTCGCCCCATCGAGCCAGCTTATCTGACGCAGGCTGCTTTCGAGACCCTGTTGAAGAAACAGGCGGCGCTAAAAGCTAGAGCGGCCTTTAAAGCGGCATTGCGCAATGGGACCGAATGCGACTTACCATTTGAAACAGAATGGCGCGCTCATGATATCCGCGAGACCATCTATGATCAGAATGCCAAAAAGATGGGCTCTCATGACGATCTTGTAAGGGCGGCCAGCGAAGGTTTTGATATCGCCGATCCGGAAGGCGATATTAATAATGGCGGCCGGAAATTTAAAATTGATTATTTGCGCGTTTTTGCAACGCTGGAAATGCCAGCCTATAAAATAGATAAATCCTTGCTTCCCTTCCCTGTGATTGAAGTTGCTGAACCTACGCGCCTGGCACAATTTATCAAAAATGCGGATTTGGAGCCGTCTCCTTTAATGGAGATATCATTAACTGGTGCGCAAGTGTTTAGCCGAGATCTACAACCACCGGCACATGGTCAGATGGCTGAGGAGCCCATCCGCGGACTGCCCTCAGAATCTGTGCCCGCTTCAGTGCCGGAGCTAGCGCTGGCGTAACCCAAATGTGATCCAGCCGCCGGCCGCGGTCGGAGGCATTCCAGTCGGCGGCACGATAACTCCACCAGGAATAAAGTTTTTCCGCAGGCGGCGCGAAATGCCGCACGGCATCCACCCAGTTATGCGCCGCGCGCCAGGCTTCCAGCTTTTCGACCTCGACCGGCGTATGCGAAACCACTTTGAGCATCTGCTTGTGCGACCACACATCATTCTCGAGCGGCGCCACATTCAGATCGCCGACCAGGATTTTGGCCTTCTTACCGTCGCGGCGGCTTTTCCACCACGCCGTCATCTCGTCGAGAAAGCCGAGCTTATGCGCGAATTTCGGATTGGCTTTGGGGTCGGGAATATCGCCGCCGGCCGGCACATAGCAGCAATGAATCTCGGTGCCGTTGGGCAATTCGGCGAACACATGGCGGCAATCTTCGCGCTGTTGCCAGTCGCGCGTGCCCGTTCTGGACAGTGGCAGGCGCGATAAAATCGCGACCCCGTTGTAGCTTTTCATACCGCGAATATGCTGATGCTTATAGCCTTTGGCCGCGAAGGCGGCGCGCGGAAACGTGTCATCGATCGTCTTGGTTTCCTGCAGGCAAATGACATCGGGCTTATGCTCGTCGATAAAACGCTCGACCAGACCAAGCCGCAGACGGACGGAGTTGATGTTCCAGGTGGCGATACGCATTTTCCCGCTATTTTCTTGGGCATGAACAAACTTAATTTTGCCTTAACCATAGTTGTAAGCAAAATTTTATCGGATGTCCCGGTAAATTAGGGATTGATAATTGCTTTTGTCAAAGGACAATATTATGAGCAGCGGGAAATATTGCAAAATAGATTCCTCGAAATCTCCTGTTCCTGCCGGACAAACTTCGATTGCGATAAAGCCAGGCAATGAGAAGACGCAAGATGATTTTGCGGCAGGTTTGACCGGTCGTCCCCCCAAAGGAGTAGACGTGAATGCGCTAGCAGTTTGCAGTGACGATGAAACCAAGAAGAATTTGGGACGGCTGACTTTTCCTACGCCCAAATAAATTTGATTGGCAAAACGAAATACGGCGCATAACGCGCTACGGCCCCTTCGGCGCTTTGCCGAAACTCGGCGGTACGAAGCTGAAAGTGTTGGGCTCGAAGGCGACATCCATCCGCTCGTTTTCGAGATTAACGCCCGTGGTGCGCTCCTCCGCATCCAGCACGCGCCATTGCCGCAGCAACAGCGGGTGATCCTCGAAGATCAAGGTCAGCTGCCCGAGGCCGGGATCGCTGGTTTGCGCCAGCGTCAGTTCCAGCTTGGCCGGAAAGCGCTTGTATTTGATGATCGTCACGTCGCCGCCGAGCTTGATCGGGTCGCGCAGGATGAAATTGGCGAGGCTGGCGCTTTCCGGCACGTTGGTCTGCGATTTAAGCCCGCCATCCCAGATATGCACCATATCGCCGTCGGCGACGATGAAATCCTTTGATGGCGGCGCGTAGACCACGCGCATTTTGCCGGGCCGCTGGATATCGATCGCACCGCGCCGGAAATTGCCGTGATCGTCGACCTGCACGAAATTGGCCGAAATACTTTTCAGCCCGTTGAGATACTGTTCGATGCGCTCGATATCGTTTTTATCCTGTGGCGAAAGCGACGCGGCTTTGGCGCCGGCTTCGGCGGCAGGTTTTTTGACGATCGGTTTCTCGAAAGCCGGTTTTTCCACGACAGCCGGCACGTCGGAGGGCGCGGGGGCCTGATCCGATGGCGGCGGCTCGCCCGGCATCACCGGCTGTGGCGTGTTGACAAGCGCGGCTTGCGCGGTGGTCGCGGCAAGGGAGAAGGCGAGAATGAAAAGTAGATAGCGCATGCCGGCAATCTGGCGGGAAATTGTGGCGAAGAAAAGGAGATTATTGCACGAGATGAAGAGATGGCCGCTTCGAGGAATGACCAATAGTGCTGGGCTGAGGTGGTGACAATAGCAGCGGAAGGCTGCATGCATGCCGAACAGCTTGGCATAGGGCATCAAACCTGACTGTCATCTCATTGAGCAAATAAGAGCGCATATTGTCGCCAGTAAAGCCGATCATATTCCAAAGATCGCAGGGATATTTTAATCCCGGACGATAAGAGGCAGTAAAGTTGGCTAGGCTGCGTTGGGCTCTGATTTCAAGACATTCGCGAAGTTCTTGTTGGCCCTCAGGCAAGAGATTCTTTAATTCCGGTGGAAGCTCGAACTTGCCAATTTCATATTCATCATGATTCTCAAGATTGTCGCGAAATCTCAAAGAAATTATCTGATCCCCTAAATTCACGATATGACAATCGAATCGTGGTTGTATGAATAAAATTGGTTGATGTAGCTTGGCGAAGTCGAAAAGCACGTTTTGACCGTTCTGGGTATATTCGAGAGAGAACCGAAATCGCCCGGCCTCGTCTTTATATTTAAGAACATTGCTCGATTTTCTTGGTTCAGGCCAGCCTGCCGGCAATGCCCATTGGGTCGAGCCTTGATATTCTGTGAGAATAGTGAGACCCATCTCCGGGCAAATTTCGCTGGGAGCTACGAGCCTGTCCGGTGGGTTTTTCTCCAAGAAAGGGGGTTGATAGCGAATCTCCTGCGGCAGCCATATAGCCGATATGGAGTTTTCGGCCTTACTTGCCGCGAGCGCGCTCACTTCATGAGCAGCCGCTTTAACTGGAATAAAAATGCAATTGGTCATGGCTTATATGTATTCAGTGAAGCGAACGGCAAACTCTTCCATACCGGCTAATTCGGCGTCAATTGCCTTTCTGAATTCCGGCCGCTGATTCTTTTTATTTTTTGCGATTGCCATAGTTAACGCGAATTATTCGTCGTCGTTTCTTCTTCCATAAATCTCGCGCTTGCCGGTTGCCGTGGCGGAGCTAACAAGCCCCTCCCGCTCCATGCGTTCGATCAGGGTCGCGGCCTTGTTGTAGCCGAGCTGCAGATGGCGCTGCAGGAAACTGGTCGAGGCTTTTTGCTCGCGCAGAACCAGATCCACCGCCTTGTCATAAAGCTCGTCGCCGGAATTGCCATTGCCGCCGCCGAAGCCCGACATGCCGCCGGCATCGCCGCCGAAATCGCCCTGGCCGTCGTCTTCGGTTACTTCATCCAGATATTCGGGCTCGCCCTGCGATTTTAGGAATTTCACCACGACTTCCACCTCGTCGTCGCGCACGAAGGGGCCGTGCACGCGCGTCACGCGGCCGCCACCGGCCATGTAAAGCATGTCGCCTTGCCCGAGCAGTTGTTCCGCGCCTTGCTCGCCCAAAATGGTGCGGCTGTCGATCTTGGAGGTGACCTGAAAGCTGATGCGGGTCGGGAAATTGGCTTTGATGGTGCCGGTGATGACATCGACCGAGGGCCGTTGCGTCGCCATCAGAATGTGGATGCCGGCCGCGCGCGCCATTTGCGCCAGACGCTGCACGGCGGTTTCGATCTCCTTGCCGGCGACGATCATGAGATCCGCCATCTCGTCGACGATCACCACGATATAGGGCAATTCGGTGAGATCGAGCGGCTGTTCCTCGTAAATCGGCTTGCCGCTCTCGCGGTCGAAGCCGGTTTGCACCGTGCGCGTGAGATTTTCGCCCTGCTTGGCCGCTTCGCGCAGGCGGATATTGTAGCCTTCGATGTTGCGCACGCCGAGCTTCGACATCGCGCGGTAACGCTCTTCCATCTCGCGCACCGTCCAGCGCAAGGCCATGATTGCCTTTTTGGACTCGGTCACCACCGGCGCCAGCAGATGCGGAATGCCCTCATACACGGACAATTCCAGCATCTTCGGATCGACCATGATGAAGCGGCATTTCTGCGGCGGCAGGCGATAGAGCAGCGACAAAATCATCGTGTTGATCGCGACCGATTTGCCGGAACCGGTGGTGCCGGCGATCAGTAAATGCGGCATGCGCGCAAGATCGGCGATGATCGGTTGACCGGCGATATCCTTGCCCAATACCAGAGGCAAGGTTCCGGCATTGTCGGCGTAAGGTTCGCTGGTCAAAAGCTCGCGCAAATAAACCGTCTCGCGCCGCGCGTTGGGCAATTCGATGCCGATCACATTGCGCCCCGGTACCACCGCCACACGCACGGACGCGGCGCTCATATTGCGCGCGATATCGTCGGCCAGCGAGATCACGCGCGCCGCGCGCGTGCCGGGCGAAGGTTCCAGCTCGTACAGTGTCACCACCGGGCCGGGGCTGACTTTGGTGATGGTGCCGTTGACGCCGAAATCCGCCAGCACGGATTCCAGCAATTTGGCGTTTTTCTCGAGCGCCTCCTCGGAAATTTCGGTGCGGGAATTGCGCGCGCTTTCCGGCCATTGCAGCAATTCCAAAGGCGGCAGCGCCACGTCGCTTTCGGCGCGCAGCGGCAGGCGCGCCTGCCGGGCCGAAGCCGCCGGACGGCGGATCACCGGCCCTCTGGGCTTGATGCGTTTGGGCACTTTTTCCGCCACGCGTTCCTCGACGGCGGGTTCTTCTTCGTCCTCGCGTTCGCGGATTTGGAAACGTTTCTCTTCATTTTCTTCCACATTCGCGTGCTCGTTGCGCAGAATGTACCAGAAGCCCAGCGCGCCGCGGCGCAATGTGCCCAAAATCCAGACCACGCCGCGATGGAAGGCCTGCAAAACCTTGTGCCATTCGCCCAGCGTCAGCGCGCAGGCCATATACATCGTCACCGTCGCGATCAGGAATAATCCCACCGCCAGCGCATAGGTGCCCCACGCATAGGGCAGGAGGTCGAGCAGGGAGGTGCTCAGCAATTTGCCGAACGCACCGCCGAAAGCGGGGCCGGCGGCCGAGACATGAAAATCGAATACGCCAAACGCCGTCGCCAGCGCCAGCATCGCCACCGCCGCCGCCACCGCGCGCCAGGGCAACAAATCGAGCCCGCGGCCGGTAGCCACGCGCCAGCCCCAGGTCGCCAGCACGAAAGCGAGCAGAAAACCGCCGAAGCCGAAAAACTGCCAGATGAAATCGGCGCCATAGCTGCCGAAAGCGCCGAGCCAGTTATGCGTGTGATGCGCGGCACCCGCCGCCGCCGTATTCCAGGAGGGATCCTGCGGATCGTAGCTGAGCACGGCGAGCGCGACCGTCAGCGCCGACAACATGATTGCCCCGCCCCACACGAAACCGAGCGAACGCGTCATCGCCATGCGCATGCTGTCCGGCATCAAGGCCGGCTTGCGGTTGCGTGCGCGGGGCGAACGGATCAGGGTGCGAGGCATGGCGGCATCATACCAGAAACGGAAAATGGCGTAAGGTTTTAATAATCAAAGGCTTGTCGTGAAACCCGGATCAACCCATGACTCAAAAAGATTGACAAATTGTTACCAATTTGGGAATTTTGTTCTTGTTCCCAAATAGGGAACATGTTACATTGGAGATGGCACGTGCGGGTTATCGCCCTGAAAACCTTGAAAGCTTTTTGGGCTAAATACCCGGATGCCGAACAGCCGTTGAAATCGTGGTTCCAACTGACCAGCAAGGCGGACTGGAAAACGCCGCAAGCCGTGAAGGCCCTCTATCGCAGCGCGACGATTTTGCAGGATGGACGGGTCGTTTTCAATGTCGTCGGCAATAAATACAGATTGGTGGCGTGGATCAATTATGCCTACAAGACGGTGTATGTGCGTTTTGTAGGCACGCATAAGCAATATGACGAAATCGACGCCCAGAATGTTTGATAAGGAGAGGCCGATGAACATCAATCCTATTCGTACCAGGAAAGATCACGAGCGGGCATTGAAGCGCATCGAGAAACTTATGGATGCCAAGCCGAACACGAAAAAAGGCGATGAGCTGGACATTCTCGTGACGCTGGTCGAAGTTTACGAGAAAAAACATTATCCTATAGATGCGCCTGATCCCATTGCAGCTATCGAACACCGTATGGAAGCCTTGGGCATGGCGCGAAAAGATCTCGAACCCATTCTCGGTTCGCGCAGCCGCGTTTCGGAAATCCTGAACCGCAAGCGAAAGCTCACCATGGAAATGGCGCG
>Ga0307471_100001696_pt1 | contig 12222 bp, 10 predicted proteins | sample atmos_gasesAM3C__2_FD_204566 | JGI IMG/M metagenome (GOLD analysis project Ga0307471, IMG submission 204566) | Hardwood forest soil microbial communities from Morgan-Monroe State Forest, Indiana, United States - atmos_gasesAM3C_515 | ecosystem: Environmental > Terrestrial > Soil > Temperate... | reverse complement strand
GCATCTCACCACATTCGTCGGTCTCAAGCCCGATCGGCGAGTCGCGGCACAGGCGGAGCGCACGATCGCCATGATCCGCTCGGGGCCGCTCTCGGAGGAGACCCGGGCGTTCGCGGCTTCCAGTCTCGAGAACGCGGCGGATCTGGCCGATGAGGTCAACGCCTGGCGCACGCTGGAGAGCGAGCGCTGGTCGTACTGGGGACCCTATCCGTACCCGTACCCGTATCCGTACCCGTACCCTCCAGGTCCGTATGCCGGCTGCTGGTGGGCATGGAGGAGCGGCTGGCTTCGCTGCTACTAGGGCGTGCTAGAATTCCCGCAATGCCACCGTACGGGAGTGCTGCCTGAGCCGCGCCGGCCACTACGGGTTCGAGCGGCGGCGCCGCGCCGACATCCAGAAGGCGAAGCAGGAAGCGAAGCGACAGCGCAAGACGGAGCGGGCGGAGTCCGGGGCCGTCGGGCCCGAGATCGGCGAGGCGCCGGAGACCGGCGCGCCGACCGGGGTGTGGGAGTGGTTCTCGCCCAGCCGCGGCCGGACCGTCACCTCCCAGCCAGGGACGCGGCCCGATCCTGATGCCCCCGACGACTGGGTGCTCTTGACCGACGTCGAGCCCGACGCCCGCCCGGACTGATCTACTTCTTCGCAGCCTCGGCGGCCTGAAAGCCGATCTTGTTGTGAGTCCCGTCGCACATCGGCTTGTTTGCCGACTGGCCACACCGGCAGAGGGCGATTCTCGGCTGACCCGCCGTGTTGATCTTGGCTCCGGTCGGGTCGAGCAGCTCGACCTCGCCCTCGACCAGGTACGGACCGTTCGGCCGCGTCGTGATCTTCACGCTCATCGGGGATTCCCTCCTTAAAGTTTGAGCAGCGCCCACCAACATACCACCGCGGGGGTACACTCTTGGGTGTGAAGGAACCGGGCGCCATTCTCCTCGTGGCCTGCTACGAGCTCGGCCACCAGCCCCTGGCCGTCGCCTGGCCGGCGGCATTTCTCGAGCGCGAGGGCTACCAGCCGGCGGTCATGGACGTTTCCGTCGAGCCCCTCGACGCCGAGCGCGTCCGGCGGGCCAGGGTGGTCCTGATCTCGGTGCCGATGCACACGGCGCTCCGCCTGGGCGTGACGGTGGCCGAGCGTGTCCGCGCGGTCAATCCGGCCTGTCACGTCGCGTTCTTCGGGCTCTACGCCACGCTCAACGCCGAGCATCTTCTGGCCGGCCCCGCGGACACCGTGCTGAGCGGCGAGGTCGAGGCCGCGCTGGTCGGCCTGATCGGCAAGCTCGAGGCGCCTGGCTCGGCGTCCGCCGGCGCAACTGGATCGCCGCGGACGCTGCCGGTTCTGGAGAAGCTCAGCTTCCCGGTGCCGAGCCGCGCGCAGCTTCCCTCGCTGAAGAAGTACGCGCACCTGGAACGCGACGGCGAGCTCGAGCTGGTGGCCTACGTCGAGGCGAGCCGCGGCTGCAAGCACCTGTGCCGGCACTGCCCCATCCCACCGGTCTACGGCGGGCGCTTCTTCGTGGTGCCCGTCGAGGTGGTGCTCGCCGACGTGCGCCAGCAGGTCGAGGCGGGCGCGACGCACGTCACGTTCGGCGATCCCGATTTTCTCAACGGGCCCGGGCACGCGCTGACCGTCGCCCGCGCGCTGCACGCCGAGTTTCCGCGCCTGACCTTCGACTTCACCGCGAAGATCGAGCACCTCTTGCGCCATCGCGAGCGCCTGGCCGAGCTGGCAGGCCTGGGCTGCGCGTTCATCGTTTCGGCCGCGGAATCGCTCAGCGACACGGTGCTGGCCCACCTCGAGAAGGGCCACACGCGCGCCGACATCGAGAGCGCGGTGAAGCTCGTCTCGGCGGCCGGCATGACCCTGCGCCCCACCTGGGTCGCGTTCACCCCGTGGACGACGCTCGAGGACTACCGGGAGCTTCTCGACTTCGTCGAGACGCAGGGGCTGGTCGACGCGATCGATCCGGTCCAGTTCTCGATTCGCCTCCTGGTCCCGCCGGGCTCGCTCCTGCTCGACAGCGCCGCGCTGCGCCCGTACCTGGGCGCGCTGGTGAAGGATCAGTTCCATCACGCCTGGGCGCATCCGGATCCGCGCATGGAGACGCTGCAGCGTGAGGTCTCGGCGGCGGTCGCGCAGGCCGCCGACGGACGCGAAGACGCGGCCCTCACGTTTCACCGGGTACGCGAGCTAGCCGACCGGGCCGCGGGAGCGGCGGTCCGCGCGCTCGCGGCGCCTCCCCGCAATCGCAAGCGGCCGCCCCGGCTCACCGAGCCCTGGTTCTGCTGAGCTGAGCCCACCGAGGGCCAGTTGGCCCTGCGTGGAAACTCGGGTAAAGTAACGACTTGAGAGGTGGCCACATGAGCGAAGAACTCAAGACCCGCGTCCAGGAGCTGATCGACACGATGATCAACCCCGCGGTCGCCGGCCATGGCGGATTCGTCGAGCTCATCGACGTGCAGGAAAACCGCGTGTACCTCCAGATGGGGGGCGGCTGCCAGGGGTGCGGAGCGGCGGACATCACGCTCAAGTCCGGGATCGAGCGGCTGATCAAGGAAGAGATTCCCGAGATCGCCGAGGTCCTGGACACGACCGACCACGGCTCCGGCCAGAACCCCTACTACACGCCCGGCAAAGCTTAGTCCCACGCCCGCGCGTGGGCAGGAGGGGTCAGTGCCGACACCGGTCAGCCGGTTGCTGCTCCTTCTGCCCACGACGACGTATCGCACCGAAGCGTTCATCGACGCCGCCACCCGGCTCGGCGTCGAGCTCGTGTGCGCCTCCGAGCGGCCCAGCACGCTCGAGGAGCTGAGCCCGAATTCGCTCGTCACGCTCGACTTCGCCGATCCCTACGGCAGCGCCGAGACGATCGCCCGGTTCGCACGCTCGCGCCCCATCGATGCCGTCGTCGGGGTGGACGATCTCACCACCGTGACTGCCGCCGCGATCAGCCAGAGGCTCGGCCTGAAGGCCAACGCGCTGCCGGCGGTCACCACCGCGCGCGACAAGCACGCGATGCGCCGATGCCTCGCCGAGGCCGGAGTGCCGGTGCCGCGCTTCCAGCTGGTCGAGCTCTCCGACGACCCGGCGCGCGCCGCCCGGAAGGTCGAGTACCCGTGCGTGCTCAAGCCGCTCATGCTCTCGGCGAGCCGAGGCGTCATCCGCGCGAATGACCCACGCGAGTTCGTCACCGCCTTCGAGCGCATCGCGGCCATCCTCGCTGAGCCCGACGCGGCGCCGCCTGACGGGGCGCGCCGGGCGCTGCTCGTCGAGGAGTTCGTCCCCGGGCGCGAGATCGCCCTCGAGGGCCTGCTGGTGGGCGGTAGCCTTCACGTGCTCGCCGTCTTCGACAAGCCCGATCCGCTCGACGGCCCGTTCTTCGAGGAGACGATCTACGTCACGCCCTCCCGCCTGCCGGCGGCGACGCAGACCCGCGCCGCCGCGGTCACCCGCGACGCGTGCTCGGCGCTTGGCCTCACCGAGGGGCCGATTCATGCCGAGCTTCGCGTCAACGAGCGCGGCCCGTTCGTGCTCGAGGTCGCGGCGCGGTCCATCGGCGGGCTCTGCGCGCGCACGCTCACCTTCGGGACGGGCCTGAGCCTCGAAGACCTGATCCTCTGCCACGCGCTCGGCCGCCCGCTCGAATCGCTCGAGCGCGAGCGGCGCGCGGCCGGCGTCATGATGATCCCGATTCCGCGCGCCGGCCGTCTCGTCGCCGTCAGCGGTGTCGAGGAAGCCCGGACAGTCGGGGCCGTCGAGGACGTCGTGATCACGATGCACCCGGGTCAGGAGGTCATTCCCCTTCCGGAAGGCTGGCAGTACCTCGGATTCATCTTCGCTCGCGCCGAGACACCCGCCGCCGTCGAAGGGGCGCTCCGCGAAGCGCACGCCCGACTGCGCTTCGACATTGCCTAGAGCGAGGCGGCCCACCCGCGCCGGCGCCGCCGAGGAGCGCGCCGAGCGGCTGACCACGCTCAGCGGGCTCACGCGCTCGATCGCGTCGGCGACCGACAGCGATGCCGCGTTTCGCGCCATCGCCGAGGCGGCCACGACGCTCCTGAAAGCGAAGACGGCCTACGTCTGGGTCGACGAGGGCGGCGAAACCTTGCGGGAAGGCGGGAGCTTCTGGGCGGGGCCGGAGCTCGCGGGCCGAAGCGTGCACACCGATCCCGTGCCGCGCGACGCGAGCCTCGCTGGCGCCGTCCTGGCCGCGCGCCGGGTCGAGTACATCGAGGACATCCAGCGAGATCCGCGCTGGCGCCATCGCGATCTGGCCGAGCGGAGCGATCTGCACGGCTGTCTCGCCCTGCCGCTGATCCACCAGGGCAAGGCCGTGGGCGCGCTGATCGTCGCCTTCGGCCGGCGCGGCGGCGTGACCGCCGAGGAACGCGATCTCGCCGGGCTCCTCGCCGACCAGGCGGCGATCGCCATCGAGAACGCCCGCCTCTACGAGGACGCGGGCCGGCGGCGGCGCGAGGCCGAGCTGCTGACAGCCGTGGTGCGCACGATCAATACCTCGCTCGACCTCGAGACCGTGCTGCCGCGCATCGCCGAGGGCGCGCGCGAGATCTGCCGCTGTGACATGGCGTTCATCGGCCTTCGGGACGCCGCCCTCGATACCGTCGTCTTCCGTCAGTGGCCGGGCGCGCGGCACGCGTCATACGCGTCCTGTCGCATCGCTCCCGGCCGGGGCGCCGCCGGGCAGGTGCTCGCGACGGGACGGCCCTTTCGCACCAATTCCTATCTGGAGGACGCCCGGATCGGGCCTGAGTTCAGGGCGGTCGTGACCGCGGAGGGGATTCGCGCCTACATGGTGGTGCCGATCACGATCGACGAGCGCGTCGAGGGCTTCCTGGCGGTCGCCAACCGCGACGACCGCACGCTGGCCGACCCCGAGGAGCAGGCCCTCTTGCGGCTCGCCGACCACGCCGCGGTCGCGATCAACAACGCGCGCCTCTTTGCCGACAACGCCGCCCGGCGCCAGGAGGCCGAAGCGCTCGCACAGCTCGGCAGCGCGATCGCCTCGTCCCTGGATCTGCAGCGCATCCTATCGTTCGTCGTCGATTGCTCATGCGCGCTCCTCGGCACGCAGCGCTCGGCGGTTGCGCTCCTCGACCAGGAGCCGGCGGGCACACCCGGGCTCTTCATCGCGAGCCGCGGCATGAGCCGGGCGTTCGGGTCGCTACGGCCGCTGCACCCGCGCGACGGCACCACGCCTGCGGCGATCGCCGAGCGGAAGCCGGTGTGGTCCGCCGATCTCCTGAACGATCCGGTGTTCGATCTCACGCCGTCCACGCGCGCCGCGGTCGAGGCCGAGGGCTATCGCGGTGTGCTGTCGGTCCCGCTGCTCGTCGGCGATCGCGTGCTCGGCGCCCTGGTCACCTATCGCGACGAGCCCGGGCCCTTCTCGGACCGTCAGGTCGAGCTCCTGCAGGCGTTCGGCGATCAGGCGGCGCTCGCGCTGGAGAACGCGCGTCTCTACGAGGAGAGCGAGCGGCGGCGGCGCGAGTCGGAGGTGCTGGCCGAGGCCGCGCGGGCCAGCGAGGCGCGCAAGGGGGCGATCGTCACCGCCGCGCTCGACTGCATCATCACGATCGACGGCGAGGGACGCATCGTCGAGTTCAATCCGGCCGCCGAGAAGACCTTCGGCTACACCGGCGCCGAGGCGCTGGGCCGGGACCTCGGTGAGCTGACCATTCCCGCGTCGCTGCGCGAGCGCTACCGTCGCGAGCTGTCGCGCTATCTGCCGACCGGCGAGGGCCTCGGGATCGGCCGCCGCTTCGAGCTGACGGTGATGCGCGCCGACGGGACCGAATTCCCGGCGGAGATCGCCATCACCGCGATCGCCTCGGACGGCCCGCCGCTGTTCACGGGATTCCTCCGCGACCTCAGCGAGCGCAAGCGCGCCGAGGAGGCCCTGCGCCAGAGCGAGGCGCAGCTCCGCCAGTCGCAGAAGATGGACGCGGTCGGCCGCCTCGCCGGCGGGGTGGCGCACGACTTCAACAATCTCCTGACCGTCATCACCGGGCGCACCGAGCTCCTGCTGCTCCGGAGCCGCGCCGACGATCCGCGGCGGCGCGATATCGAGCTGGTCCGCCGCACCGCCGACCGCGCCGCGGCGCTCACCCAGCAGCTCCTGGCGTTCAGCCGCAAGCAGATGCTCCAGATGGGCGTGCTCGACCTCAACGGCGTCGTCGCCGGGCTCGCGCAGATGCTCAAGCCCTTGCTCGGCGAGACGGTCGACCTGGTCACGCGCCTCGATCCCACGCTGGGCCGCGTGAAGGCCGACGGGGCGCAGATCGAGCAGATCGTCGTGAACCTCGCCGTGAACGCGCGCGACGCGATGCCGCAGGGCGGGCGCCTCACCATCGAGACCGCCAACGTCGAGCTCGACAGCGACTTCGTCGAGATCTACCCGGGCGCGAGCACCGGGCCGCACGCGCTGCTCCGCGTGCGGGACACCGGGACTGGCATGACCCCCGAGGTTCAGGCGCACATCTTCGAGCCGTTCTTCACGACGAAGGGCGTCGGCAAGGGCACGGGGCTCGGACTGGCGACCGTGTACGGCATCGTGAAGCAGCACGGCGGCTACATCGCGATCGAGAGCGCGCCGGGCGCCGGCACGGCGGTGAGCATCTATCTCGACCGCGTCGCCGCGCCGGGCGACGGCGTCGAGTCGGCCGGGAGCGATGCGGCGCCGGTCGCCGGGTCGGGAACGGTGCTCGTCGTCGAGGACGCGGCCGATCTTCGCGAGCTGACCGCCGAGATCCTCGGCATGGCCGGCTACACCGTCCTGTCGGCGGGCGCTCCCGGCGAGGCCCTCGAGATCGCCACGCGTCACGCCAGAGCGATCGATCTCCTGCTGACCGACGTCGTCATGCCGGAGATGAGCGGGCGGGATCTGGCCGACCGCCTCACGGCGGCGCGTCCAGAGATGAAGGTGCTCTACATGTCCGGGTACACGGACGACGCGATCGTGCACCACGGCGTGCTCGATCCGGGCACCGCTTTACTACAAAAGCCCTTCACGCCCGACGCGCTCACGCGCCGGGTGGGCGATCTCCTGAGCGGCTGAGCCGCGCGCGGGCCGGGCGCGGCCGCGATCAGGTGCGCGGCTTGAGCTCGATCATGTGCCCGTCGGGATCGCGCAGGTAGATCGACGGGCCGTCGCCCCAGGCCCCGAAACGCTGGACGATATCGCCCTCGAGCGCGACGCCCTTGGCGCGCAGATCCTCGGCGACGGCCTTGAGGTCGTCGCACTGGATCGACAGGCAGAAGTGCTCGGGTCCGATCGGGCCCTTGTCGGCCGCGGGCAGGAGATCGATCAGGGCATCGCCGAAGCGCAGGTGCATCAGCGAGATCCGCTCGTTGTGCTTGGCGAGCGTGCAGCCCAGGACGTCCTCGTAGAACCGGCGCGAGCGCGCCTGGTCCGTGACCCTCAAGACCACGTGATCGAGGCCGAGCGGCTTGTACATCGCCACCTCCGTCGGGCCCAAGACTACCATTATTCGTCGCCGCGCCTATTCGTAGCCGCGCCTCGGCCGGCGGGGCCCCAGCCCCGCGACGGCCTGCGGCGCGCACTCCGCGGCTCACTCCTGGCGGAGCACCGAGAGCGGCGCGCGGCCGATCAGCCGGACCGTCGCCAGGAGGCCGATCGCGAGCGAGCCGGCCGTCGTCAGCACCACGCCCAGCAGCAGCGTCTCGGGCTCGAGCGTCCAGGGCGTCTCGAGGACGAAGCGCAGGACGATCCATGCCAGGAGCGCCGCCAGAGCCGTGCCGCCGAGGCCCGCGGTGGCGCCGAGGCACGCGTATTCCACCGCGAACGCGCGCGCGATGGCCCAGCGGGTGGCGCCGAGCGTCTTGAGAATGACCGACTCGTAGAGGCGCTGGTAGCGGGTCGCGGCGAGGGCGCCCGCCATCACGACGAGGCCGGCGGCGATCGTGAACGCGGCCATGAAGCGGACGGCGAAGGCGATCTGGTCGAGCACCTCGGCCACGCGCTCGAGCACGCCGCGCAGCGGAATGGCCGTCACGTTCGGAAACGCCGCGACCACCTTATCTTGCAATTCGGTCTCGACGGCGGCGGGGACGCGCGCCGTCGCCATGTAGGTGGCCGGCGCTCCGTCGAGCGCGCCCGGCGAGAGGATCATGAAGAAGTTGGCGGAAAGCGTCTGCCAGTCTATCTTGCGCAGGCTCGTCACCTCGGCCTCGAGTGGCACTCCCTGGACGTCGAACGTGAGCGTCCCGCCCACGCGGACGCCGAAATACTTCGCGGCTTCGTCGTCGACCGACACGCGCGGCCGGGCCGCCGCCTCGCTCGGGCTCCACCACCTACCGTCGACGATCACGGTGGCCGCCGGCGGCGCGGCCGCCCAGGTCAGCACGTACTCGCGCGTGAGGTACCAGATCTTGTCGGGCGTCGCGCGCTTCCGGCGCTCGATGAGCGCGCGCGTGACCGGCGCGCCGTCAATCGCCGCGAGCCTCGCGCGAACGATCGGCGTCAGGACGGGCTCGGCGCCGCCGACCCCGGCGACGAGACGCGCGAACGCCTCGCGCTGGTCCGGCTGCACGTCGATGAAGAAGAACGTCGGGGCTTCGCGCTTTCCCTCGTAGGCGAGCTGGCGCCCCAGGTTGGCCTCCAGCAAGGCGACGGCGACGAGCAGCATGACGCCGACGCCGAGGGCCACCACCACGCGAGCGGTGTGGCCCCCGGGACGACCGAGGCCGGCGAGGCCCTGGCGCCAGGCGAGCCCGGACAGAGGCGGAAGCCGCCGAGCGAGGCTCATGAGCAGGCGCGAAAGCCCGAAGAGAATCGCCAGTGCGGCCAGCGACGTGCCGAGGAAGATCGCGCCGAGACGGAACGAGCCGACCTGCCAGACGGCCAGCGCGGCCAGCCCGGCGAGAATCGGCAGGGCCGCCGGCCACGGCCGGCGCGGCCGCCACGCGCCTGCCGAGACGTCGCGACGGAAGATCAGCGACGGAGGCACCGTCCGGACCGCGAGCAGCGGCCAGAGTGCGCAGAACACGGCCGTGAGGGTACCGAGCGCGAGGCCGCGCACGATCGTGCCGGCGTCCCACTGAGCCTCGAGGGCGAACGGGGCGAACGGCACGAGGGCCCGCACGAGGAGCGGCTGGACCGACGCGCCCAGCGCCGCGCCCGCGAGGCTTCCGATGAGACCGACGGCGAGGGTCTGGAGCAGATACGTGACGAGCAGCGCGCGCCAGCCCGCGCCGAGGCACTTGAGGATCGCGATGGTCCCGAGCTGGCGGCGCAGAAACGTTGCCACCGATGACGCGATGCCCACGCCGCCGACCAGGAGGCTCGCGAGCCCGACGAGGCCGAGATAGGTCGCGAGCTGCACGAAGAAGCGGCGAAGCCCGGGCTGCGATTCGTCGTAGGCCGCGACGCGAATGGCCGGGTCGGCGAGCGCGCGGTCGAGGTCGGTGGCGGCAGCGCGGGCGCTGGCGCCGGGGGTCAGGCGCACGAGCGTTCGGTAGCGTACGCGGCTGCCGACCTGCACGAATCCCGTGCGCTCGAGGGCCGGGCCCGCGATCAGCACCCGCGGCCCGAGGCTCACCAGACCGGTCGGACGATCAGGCTCCCGAACGAGCACGCCGGTCACGACGAAGCGCGCGCTGCCTAGAATCAGCGGATCACCGACGCCCAGGCCCAGGCGGTCGAGCAGCTTCGACTCGACCACGGCGCCGCCCGCGCCGCCCCGGTCGGCCAGGAGCTCGGCGAGCGGCGTCGGCGGCGTGGCCTGCACGCTTCCGTAGAGCGGGTACGCTCCCTCGACCGCCCGCAGCTCCACCAGGAGCGTCGACCCGCGCGCCGGATTACGGGACATCCCCGCCACGTCGCGCACCACCGTGCTGACGGCTCCGGCCTTCTCGAGCCGGGCGAGCACGTCGCGCTCCGCCGGGTCGAGCGGCCGCGCCGAGCGCAGCTCGAGATCGCCGCCCGTGAGCGTCCTGGCCTCGCGCGCCAGCGTCCGGTCGAGATTCTTCGCGAGGGTGCCAACCGAGACCAAGGCCGCGACGCCGACGGCGACGCAGCCGAAGAACACCGCGAAGTGCCGCCAGGCGCCCCGCGTCTCGCGCCACGCCATCCGCACCGCGAAGCCCGCCGTCACGCGGCGCCGTTCTTCACGCGGCCGTCGCGCAGGACGACGATGCGGTCGGCGTGGCGGGCCAGCGCGTCGTCGTGGGTCACCAGCACCAGCGTGGCGCCGCGCCGGCGCCTGAGCTCGAGCAGGAGCTCGATGATGCGGGTGCCGGTGGCCGAGTCGAGGTTGCCGGTCGGCTCGTCGGCCAGGAGCAGACCCGGATCGAGCGCGACCGCGCGGGCGAGTGCGGCGCGCTGCTGCTCGCCTCCCGAGAGCTGCACCGGATAGTGATGGGCGCGGTCGCCCAGCCCGACGTCGTCCAGCAGCGCGCGCGCCCGGGCGAGCGCGTTCGGCGCGCCGGCGATCTCGAGCGGCACGGCCACGTTCTCCACCGCGGTCAGGGTCGGAATGAGATGGTAGGACTGGAAGACGTAGCCAAGCGTCTCGCGCCGGAAGCGCGCGAGCGCGTCCTCGTCGAGCCGCGTGATGTCGACGCCCCCGACGACGATCGAGCCCGAGCTCGGGCGATCGAGGCCGGCGACCAGCCCCAGGAGCGTCGACTTGCCGCTACCCGACGGGCCGGTGATCGCCAGGAGCTCGCCCGTCGCGACGTCGAGCGTGATCCCGTCGAGAATCGTGAGCGAGCGGCCGCCGCTTGGCAGCCGCATGACGAGGTCGCGCACCCGGATGATCACGAAACTCATACTACACTGGGCGCATGATCGCTCTCGTCGCGCGCGCGCTGTTCTTCGCGGCGCTCGCGCTCTCGCTCGTCGGCGTGGGCGAGGCGCGCGCGGAGCGCGTGATCGTCGCGCTCGGCGACAGCCTGACCGCGGGCCTCGGCGTCGCCGCGGACGAAGCGTATCCGGCGCTGCTCGAGGCGCGGCTGGCCCGCGAGGGCTACGCCTATCGCGTCGTCAACGCCGGCGTGAGCGGCGACACGACCGCCGGCGGCCTGCGGCGCGTCGACTGGGTCCTGCGCGCCAAGCCCGAAATCGCCATCGTCGCGCTCGGCGCCAACGACGGGCTCCGGGCCCAGAGCCCGCAGGCGATGCGCGAGAACCTCACCGCGATCGTCAAGCGCTTGCAGGCCGCCGGGGCGCGCGTCCTGCTGGTCGGCATGCGTCTGCCGCCGAACTACGGGGCGGACTACACGACGGAGTTCCAGGCAGTGTTTCCGGAAGTCGCCCGGAGCACGGGCGCGGCGTTCATGCCGTTTCTGCTCGACGGCGTGGCCGCCGACACCCGGCTCAATCAGCCCGACGGCATCCATCCCACCGCGGCCGGCTACCAGGTGATCGCCGACCGCCTGTGGCCCTACCTCCGCCCCCTGCTGACGCCGCGTAAATAAGAGCCGGGCCCCCTTCGTCTTAGTGGGCGAAGGAGGAAAGAGCCATGAGACGCCTCATCGCCGCGGTTGCCGTGACCACCACGCTGTTAATCGGCACTGTCGCGCCGGCGGCTCACGCCGGCGGTCCCAACGACGCCGCGCGGGCGCTGGCCTCGTTCGCGGCCTTCCATCATGTGATGTTCTCTGCCTTCGTCGCGCCTTTGCTGTTTCCGCCTCCTCCCGTAGTGGTCGTGCGCCCCGAGGTCGTCTATCGGCCGGTGGTGGCGCCGCCACCGGCTGTCGTGTACGCGCCGCCGGCGCCGCGCGCGTACCCGGTAGTCGCGCAGTACCCGCACGGGCGGTACGAGCGGGTGTACCGGGGCCATCGGTACGTATGGGTCCCGGCGGTACCGCCACCTCCACCGCCGTTCGCGCGATAGCGCGGACGCGCGGCTGACCGATACGGCGCGCTCCGCATCTGCGGTCTGTGGCGGGGCGCGCCTCATTTTTCAGGCTGCTGAAAAAGGCCCATCTGCTTCGTTGGCGACTTCGGCCCCCTGCGGCGTATGCGGCCTACGCCTCAGTCGGGCCTCAGCCGCCGCCTCGCATGTGGACCTTTTTGAGCAGCCTACGAGCCGGACGCCGCGCCCTGGCTCGCTGGCGCGAGGGCCCGTACCGCATCGAGCAGGATGGCGCGGCGTCGGGCCGGGTCCTCTTCCACGGTCGAGAGCGCGAGGGCGGCCGTGTCGATCCCGGCGTCCAGATAGCGGCGGACGTGCGCGGCGAT
>Ga0307471_100001695_pt1 | contig 12228 bp, 7 predicted proteins | sample atmos_gasesAM3C__2_FD_204566 | JGI IMG/M metagenome (GOLD analysis project Ga0307471, IMG submission 204566) | Hardwood forest soil microbial communities from Morgan-Monroe State Forest, Indiana, United States - atmos_gasesAM3C_515 | ecosystem: Environmental > Terrestrial > Soil > Temperate... | reverse complement strand
CCGCCGCCATGACGGATATCATCTTAACCGCGGGGCGAGGCTCGCCTTTATCTGCACACCGCCCTTGTTCATGGCTCGCTTAACCCGCTGAAAAGCGGGTCGGTTACTCCCAATGACAGTGTGGGAAAGATGACAACGGGAGAAGGCTCGGGAGGACAACGAGAGAGGGAGAGAACGCGAGTTTTGCCTTCGCCGGCTGAGGACTTGCTACTTGGAGGCGGCTGCCAACTGGCGGACGGTGGCGATGAAGGTGCTCGTCGCGCGAGTCAGGGTGCGGTCGCGGCGGTAGGCAATGGCCAGTTCGCGCCAGAGTTCCTTTTCCTTGGGGGCGATGAGTTTCACGCGGCCTGCCAGCACCTGGTCGCGGGCGAAACTGGCGCTGATGAGGGAAATTCCGAGGCCAGCCGCCACGAAGCTCTTAATCATGCCGACGCTGGGAAGTTCCATGGGGACCTGGAGCTGGGCTTTGTAGGGCCGGAGGAGCTTGTCCATCAGACGGCGTGTGTACCCGGTCTTGGGAAGCAGGATGGGATGCTTGGCAGCCTCGGCCAACGATACCGCCTCAAGCTTGGCAAGGGGGCTTTGCGGGTTGACCATCCACATAAGCTGATCGCGATAGATAGCATGCGTCTTCAGGCTGGCGGATTTTACGGGCAAGGTGACGATGCCGACATCGATGGTGCCGTTCTCCAGCTTTTCGAGAATCTTGTAGCTGAAGTTGCGGTAGATGCTCATCTGGACGCCCGGATACAGGCTGGAATACTTGGCAAAAACGTCGGGGAGCACGTAGAGGCAGGTGGCCTCGTTGGCGCCGATGACGATGGTGCCGCGAGGACTGGTGCCATGGTCGGCGACGGCGAGCAAGGATTCGTCGCGCATCTGCAGCAGGCGCTCGGCGTAGGCGAACAGGACGCGGCCTGCCGGCGTCAAGGTGACATCTTTGCCGGAGCGGTCGAGAAGCTTGTCGCCGTAATCCTGTTCGAGTTGGCGGATCTGCGCGCTGACCGCGGATTGAGAGCGGAATACCTTCTGTCCGGCGCGCGAGAAACTACCGAGTTTGGCTACTTCGAGGAAGGTTGTGAGCTGATCGAAGTCCATGGATTGTGGGAGATTATACCGAAGAGTAGCACGAGCTCCGTGGTTATCAAATCGGGTCGTCCCTATGGGACTTTGTCTGTTTTTTCGCTTCTTACCCAGCGCTGAAGCGCTGGGCTAAGCTGGGCCGCCCCTCCGGGGCGGGACGTTTGCATTCGCAAAGCGATGCGCTTGGGACGACAGCGCAACCGTGCCGAACGAAAACCAACTACGACGACCCGGCGATGGTCACATGAGAACGGGCTCTTTGGGAGGAATCGATTGCAACGATTCCACGGTCCCCATATCTTGCCTGCGAAGCTGGGTGAGCGTCGCGTTCCAAGTCTCGCTGATGGAGCACGGCGGACGCAGCGGCTCGACTCGCAACAGGGGCAGCGGATTGTCGGAACGGAGCAGGTTCAACGCCCTCGGGCTATCGGTGAGGCGGAAATGGCGGCGCAGGACCAAGCGCAACCAAAGTTCCTCGCGGACTTCCAGGGGCCGGAGATGCACGGAGTGCTGGTTATAGCTGTGCCCCGGGAGGGAATCGCGCATGATGTAGGCCACTCCGCCGGTCATGCCGGCACCCAGGTTCATTCCGGCGGGACCGAGGATGACGACCACGCCCGCGGTCATGTACTCGCAGCCGTGCTGGCCGACCCCTTCGACCACGGCCAGTGCGCCGCTGTTGCGGACGGCGAAGCGTTCGCCCGCCCGGCCGGCGACGTAGAGTTCGCCGGAAGTCGCTCCGTAGAGAACCGTGTTGCCAACCAGAACATCGCCTCGGAGGGAGGCGGCGTTGCCGGCGGCGATCGCAATCGATCCACCGCTCAGGCCCTTGCCAACGTAGTCGTTGGCCTCGCCCAGCAGGCGGAATTTCACGCCCGGGATGAGGAATGCGCCGAAGCTCTGTCCGGCGGTGCCGGTGAATTCGCTGGCAACGACGCCGGCGATCTCAGCGCCATTGCGGCGGCGGAGAATCTCTCCGCTCAGGTGCGCGCCGATGGCGCGGTCGGAGTTGGTGATCAGGAAATGGTGGCCGCGGGTGCTGAGGGTATCGAGCTCGTCGATGGTGGCGGCCATTTCGAGATGGAGGCCGCCATCGGGCTCGCGCGGACAGGCGGGCTGCGAAGGTCCGGAAACGGGAGCCAGCAGGCCGGTCAGCATTCCTTCCGCGTCCTGGTTCTTGGGCAGGAGGCGTTCGGCTTGTCCGACGATCTCGTCGATGGAAGAAGCGCCCATGCCGGCCAAGAACTGGCGAACATCCTGCGCCAGAGCGCGGAAGTAGCTTTCGACCATCTCAGGGCTACCGGCGAAGCGGGCCCGGAGTTTTTCGTCCTGGGTGGCGATGCCGACCGGGCAGGTGTTGAGGTGGCACTGGCGCGCCATGACGCAGCCGATGGCGAGCAAGGCTGCCGTGCCGAAACCGAATTCTTCTGCACCGAGCAGGGCGGCGACGATTACGTCGCGAGCAAACTTGAAACCGCCATCCGCGCGCAGGCGAACGCGGCGGCGGAGTCCGGTGCGGACAAGCGCACAGTGCGCGTCGCGCAAGCCCACTTCCCAGGGCAGGCCGGTGTTCTTGATGGAGGTTATAGGCGATGCGCCGGTGCCGCCGTCATGGCCGGCGATGGTGATCACGTCAGCTCCGGCCTTGGCCACGCCGGTGGCGATGATACCGACGCCGGCGCTGGAGACAAGCTTCACGCCGATGCGCGCGTGCGGATTCACGGCGCGCAGGTCATATATCAGCTGCGCCAAGTCCTCGATGCTGTAGATGTCGTGATGCGGCGGCGGCGAAATCAGCATCATGCCGGGGACGGCATGGCGGAGCCGCGCGATGTAGACCGTCACCTTGCTGGCGGGCAGCTGGCCACCTTCTCCGGGCTTCGCGCCCTGAGCGATCTTGATTTCGAGTTCGTCCGCGTGGACCAGGTAGTCGGTGGTCACGCCGAAGCGGCCGGAGGCCACCTGCTTCACGCGGTTGTTGGCTTCGGCCTTCTGGGCGTAGATTGCCGGATCTTCCCCACCCTCGCCGGTATTACTTCGGCCACCGAGGCGGTTCATGGCGATCGCCAGGGTGCTGTGCGTTTCCGGAGAAATCGCGCCGAGCGACATCGCTTGTGTGCTGAAACGGCTGAGAACCGAAGCTTCACTTTCCACATCGTTCAGCGGGACTGGGGTCTCGCTGCGAACCTTCAGCAGGTCGCGAATGGAGACGGGTTCCCTCTCGTCCGCCAACGCGGTGTACATCTTGAAATTCTCGTCGGTCGGGGACTTGATGTAGCGGTGCAAGCGGCGAACGATCTCGGGCGACGTCGCGTGGCGCTCGCCGTTCTGGCGGAAGCGATAGAGACCGGTGTCCTGGAGGGTGGTCGTGCCGTTGGAATAGGCGGCGCTATGACGGACCAGGCAGTCGTCGAAAAGGCCGTCGAGAGACTTGCCGCCGAGGACGCAGCTGGCGCTTTCGAAGACCTCGGCGCAGAGGGCGGGATCGAGGCCGATCACCTCAAACAGCTGGCTGTTGCGGTAGCTGGCGACGGTGGAGACACCCATGCGCGCCATGACCTTGCGCAGGCCCTTCTCGACCGCGAAGCGATAGCGAGCCACACCATCGGGCCGCAGGGCGGAGGCCTGCTCCAGAGCCAGATACGGAAGCACTCCGCTGGCACCCGCGGCGACCAGGAGCGCGATGTGATGGGTGTCAATGACCTGGCCGGATTCAACGATGATGGGAACGTCCCAAGCACCGGACTCGACCAGCGTTTTCCAAGCGACGGCGAGGGCCAGCAACGCGGGGAGCGCCGCATGCTCGGCGTCGATGCCTCGGTCAGTGAGGAGGATCGCCCCGGGTTGGGCCTGATCGTGGCTGAGAACGTCAGTCCGAATGCGCTCGAGGCACCGGCGGGCGCCTTCTACGCCGTCTGCGGCTGGGAAGGTCATGCTGATGCGCTGGACGGGGAATTCGACGGCCAGGTGGTCCATCTGCCCGGCATCGAGCACCGGAGAACTGAGAACCGCCTTCTCGCCCAGGAACACGCGCAGGGACATTACGTGCGTCTCGCGGAGGGGATCGATGGGCGGATTGGTGACCTGGGCAAAGCGCTGCTTGCAGTAGTCCCACAGGGGTCGAGGCAGGCGCGACAGGAATGCCGGGGGCGCGTCGTCACCCATGCTCCAGACGGCTTCCTGGCTTTCCTGGACGAGCGGCTGGAAGAGCAGCTTGTATTGATCTTCGGTCCAGCCCAAGGCGCCCATGACGCGCTTGGGATCTTCGGTGACCGCGTGCGGCAGGCGCTCGGTGGGAATAACGTGCAGCGAAATCGCGGTTCGCGATGCCTCGCGAAATTCGTGGAGATGGCCGACTTCCGCCGGACGGGTGAATGAGCCCGTACTGGGTGTGCAGACCAGCATTTCGCCGGGGCCAAGACGCTGGCGCTCGGTGACTTCTCTTCCGTGCAAGTCGGTGATGCCGACCTCGGAACCCACGACCAGCAGACCGTCCGAAGTCAGCGTGTAGCGCAGGGGACGCAGGCCATTGCGGTCGAGCTTGGCGCCGACGGTGATGCCGTCGGTGAAGACCATTGCGGCCGGGCCGTCCCACGGTTCCTGCAGGGGCGCATGCGCTTCGAGAAAGCGGCGCAGGTCGGCGGGAATCTGCGGATTGGTTTCCCACGCCGGGGGAACCATGGCAAGCATGGCCGAGGCACAACTGTAGCCGCGGCGGAGGAAAAGCTCTAAGCCGTTGTCGAAGCTGGCGGAGTCGCTGACACGGTCTTCCAGGAGGCGGACGTGGCCGGGGAGCTGAAGACACTCCGTAAGCGCCTGCCGCTTGGCATGCACCCAGCGGCGGTTGGCGCTGATGGTGTTGATTTCGCCGTTGTGGGCAACAAAGCGGAAGGGCTGAGCCAGCGCCCAACTGGGCTGCGTGTTGGTCGAGTAGCGCTGGTGGAACATGGCGAAGGACGTGGCAAAGCCGGGGTCGGCCAGGTCCGCGTAGAAGGCGGGCAACTGGTCGGGGGTGACGAGGCCCTTGTAAACCAGCGTCCTGGAGGAAAGAGAACAGAAATAAGTGCCGCGGGGAGCTTCGAATTCAATTTGCTTGCGGAGGGAAAAGAGCCGGCTTTCGAGGTCGGAGATTTCTTCAGTGGCGCCGAAGAAACATTGTCGCATCGCGGGCAGCGTGGCGTGGGCGCGGGGGCCGACGATGGACGGGTTCGTCGGGATGTGACGCCAGCCCAGACATCGGAGACCGTTCTTTTCGGTGAGCCCTTCGACGATGTTCTGAACGTTACTTTCTTCGCCGGCGGGGAGAAAGACCATCCCCAGTCCGTATTGCTCGGGGAGATGAATTCCTTCTTCTCGAGCGCGGTCGCGGAAGAACTGGTCGGGAATGGCCATCAGCAAGCCGGCGCCGTCGCCGCTGCGGCCGTCGGCATCGACTCCGCCGCGATGGGCCAGCCGCAAGAGGGCGGTCAGCGCGCGCTCTACGATCTCATGCGTCGGCGAGCCGCCGAGCTGAGTCACGAAGCCGACACCACAGGCGTCGTGGTCCCTAGAGTAGTGCTGATGAGCCATCTAAGCAGTGTTAGTCGGGATGGCATCTAAAAGTACAACTCAGAATTTCGATGCGCCGGATGCGTTTTTTGGAAGGCGCGTTTTAGCCGCGGGGGCGGCGCTCGGAGGGACCTTACCTTGCGGGGGCGAAGGCTCGGGAGTGGAATTCCATGGTTTCGCCAAGGTGCGTGAGGAAGTAGTTCAGGCTGTGGTCGCCGGGGTAGGGGTGGTATTCGTGCTTCAGACCTTCGGCGGTCAGTTGTGTATCGAGCGCGGCGGCACCTTTCTCGAAGCCATAGTCGTCGTTCTGGCCGCAGTTGAAGTAGATGGCGAGTTTCCGCAGGGCGAGGCGGTTCTTTTTAGCCAGGAGGAAGGGATTGTTGGCTTGCCAGTGGGCGACGTCGATCGGATTCCCGAAGACCTGGCTCAGGGCGCGAACTACGGGAGACCCTGAGCGCGCTGCGCCATTGATCTGCTGGGGAGAATCGAGGATGAGGGCGGCGCTTTGGGCGCTGACCGACGAAAACAGTTCGGGATGAGCGAAGGCGAAGCGGAGGGCGCCGTAACCTCCCATCGAGATGCCACCGATGGCGCGGTTCGCTCGGCCGGGCGCGACCCGATATTTCTTCTCGATGAAGAGTAGGAACTCGCGGAGGAAGAAGTCGTTGTAGCGGTCCTTGCCGTCGGCGGAGTTGATGTAGAAACTGGCGCGGCCTTCGGGGGCGACGATGAGGAATTCGCCAATCTTGTGCTGCTGGCGGAGGTCTTCGATGAGGGTCCAGCCGCCGGTTTTGAAGAGAGTCTGCTCGTTGTCGCCGAGGCCGTGAAGGTAGTAGAGAACGGGATAGCGGCGCGGTTGGGTCGCGGGATTTTTCGCGTCGTAGGCGGAGGGTAGTTGGACGCAGTAGTGAACGGGACGCTTCAGGATCTGGCTATCGAGCGAACTGCAATCGATGCGGCCTTGGGCGAAGGCGACGGAGCAGGCGAGGATGAGGAGGGCGGCGAAAGGCCGGGTGAGGCGCATGGGAGGAGTTTACAGGGGAGAATTGATTCGGGGCAGCGTTCGGGGAGGGGCGGTACCAGTTAGCACCCAACGGGCGTGTTCTGATACACGGCGCTCTGATTTCAAGAGAAGCTAGAATATCCCTGCTTTGTATACTCATCTAGAGAGCGGTGGTGGTCTGCAATTCTCCCGCATAGCCATCGCCGTTTCGGCGCTCTGTTGGCTTGGTATAGCCTCTTCCTGCCACAAGGACGACGATCAGATCAACGGACTCTGTGCCGCCTCCGGTCGAGGCGACACCGCCAGAGTGCAAGCCCTACTTAAGACCAACCCCACTCTAGTTTCTCGCAAAGACGACAATGGCGACACGCCCTTGCATTGGGCCGCTATGTATGGACGCAAAGATGTGGCAGCCTTGCTCCTTGCCATCGGTGCCGACGTCAATGCCAATGGGCATCGCGGAGCGACTCCGTTGTACTACGCGGCTTGGAATAACCAGAAGGCGGTCGCGGAGGAACTGTTGGCGCAGAAAGCCGATCTCAATGCAGGTGCGGACGGTCGCTTCACCCCTCTGTACGTAGCGGCGTCACGTGGCAGCAAGAAAGTCGCGGAACTGCTGGTCGCGAGCAAGGCCGACGTAAACGCAAAAGCAAGCGGAGGATTTACGCCTCTACACGCTGCCGCATCGTCCGGTCACAAAGATATTGCAGAATTGCTCCTTGCCAATGGAGCTAACGTCAACGCGGTGACTACATACGGCACGACTCCGTTACGCTCGGCGCTAAGGCAGGGCCACCAAGACCTCGCTGACTTCCTTCGTCAGCATGGTGGTTTGGCTCCGCCCGTTGGCAGACCAGAGTGGCCTTATCCTTGATGCGTCGCGGAGGTTTCGACAGGCGAGATCAAGGCGTTAGCACTCAGTGATTTACTCGTAGCGCAGGGCCTGGACGGGGTCGAGGCGGGCGGCGCGGGCGGCGGGATAGAGGCCGGAGATGAAGCTGACCAGGATCGCGAACCCGATGGCACCGACTACCAGCCACCACGGCACAAACCAGATCTGCTCGGGGGCGAGTTCCTGGCGCTTTAGGTAGATGTTGGTGCCGGCGTTGATGACGCGGCCGATGGTCCATCCCAGGGCAACGCCGAGCGCGCCGCCGAGGGCGCCCATTACTCCAGCCTCGGCGAAGAACAGCTTTTTCACGTCGCCGTCGCTGGCCCCAATCGCCTTCATGATGCCGATTTCTCGGCGGCGTTCGAGGATGGCCATCACCAGCGTATTGACGATGCCGATGGAGGCAACCGCGAGCGCAAGGCTGCCAAAGATTCCGAGGAAGAGATCGAGGACGGCAAAGAAACGGCGCAGGCTGCGGGTGGCGTCGAGCATGGAGAAGGTGTTGAAGCCCATCTTCTTGACGGCGTCTTCGACCAGCTGAATTTTCGCGGGGTCTTTGACGCGCACGCTTACGGTGGAATAAGTCGGCGCTTTGTTCGCGGCCTGCGTGGTGTCGCGCAGGGCGGTGGGCTGGACGACGTGCAGGCTCTCGATCAATTTCAGCGGCAGAAGGACGCGGGCGCGGACGGGGCCGCGCATGCTGTCGGGGTCGAGGTCGGTGACGCCCACGATCTTAACCTTGAGTTCGTGGGAGACGATCGAGTAGGTTGCGGCTTCCTGCGAATCGTTGCCCTCGGTGAGTGGGTGCAAGCCGACTTTCGCGCTGGGCGCGGTTTCGGGCACTGCGGGAGCAGACACACGCTCGGCGTAGCGCATGGTCATTTCTTTTCCGAGCAGCGGCGCGGCCAGTTGAGCGACGGGAGCTTCGTCGGTGCCGGGCTTGGCGGTTTTCCCCAGCAATTCGGCGGCGAAGGTCTTCTGCAGAACGACTTCTGGCGCGGCGTCCGCGGAGAAGAAGCTGCCTTGCAGGCCTTCAAACGCGTCGTTGGTTTTGTAGGACGGGGGAATACCCGCGACCATGGTCAGGTGCGGCTTGTCTTCGTAGGTGAAGGACGTGATGAAGCGGAGGTCGGGATAGGCCTCGACTACGTTGGGGAGTTTCTCGATCTGCTGGCGGGCGGGTTCGTCGAGGGCGGGGCTTTCGGCGGGAGCGGGCCCGCCGCTGCTGTCATCGGCACGGTTGAAGTTGCGCAGGTCACGACGCGAGGTAACGACCACGGTGTCGAATAAACCGGATCTCACCAGGCGCCGGGTGGCGAGTTGTTGCAGGCCGATGCCGAGCGAAAGCATGGCGACCAGTGAGGCGACGCCGACGGAGATGCCAACAGTCGTCAGCGAATTGCGCAGGACTGATTCTTTCAGGTTGCGCACCGCCAGTTCGGCCAGATCGTATGCTTTCACGCTCGGCCCCCGGGTATAGGCGATTCCGCGACGGCCGCGACATTCGACTTTTCGTCGATCAGTTTGCCATCGGCGAGAAAAATCAGACGTTGGGCATACTGCTCGGCGAGAGCGCGCTCGTGCGTCACCATCACGACGGTCATCCCGAGGGACTGGTTGAACTCGCGAATGAGCTTCATGATCTCGGTGCCGGTCTTGCTGTCGAGGTTGCCGGTCGGTTCGTCGGCGAGGAGAAGCTTGGGCCGGTTGATGAGGGCACGGGCGAGCGAGGTGCGTTGCTGTTCACCGCCGGAGAGTTCGGTTGGACGATGGTCGAGGCGCAGGCTCAGCCCTACGCGGTCGAGCGCCGCGCGGGCTAAAGAATCGCGCTGGCTGCGGTCCACCTCGGCAAAGCGGAGGGGGAGTGCGACGTTTTCGATCACGGTCATGCTGGGAATCAAATTGAACGACTGAAAGACCATCCCGACGGTGTGCAGGCGGTGTTTGGCGAGTTCCTCACGCGACATCCGCGCGAGATCTTTTCCTTCGACAATCACGGCGCCCGACGTAGGGCGATCGAGGCCGGCAATCAAGTTCAGCAGTGACGATTTCCCGGAACCCGAAGTGCCGAGCAGAGCGACGAACTCTCCGGAAGAGACCTGGATCGAGATGCCATCGACGGCGCGAATCAGGCTCTGTCCCATGGGGTAATGGCGGCAGACGTTTTCGCTGCGGATGGCCGCGGTCGCACTCTGAGGATTTGGGCCGGGGCGGGCGTTCATGAAGTCTTAGCGAACCTCTCCTCGCATCACGCGCAGGGCATCGGGATCGGCGGGCTCTTTGGCGCCGGGCAGGCCGTCCCCATTTTCCGGGATCACGTCGCCCTCGCCTGGCGCGAGGAACAGATTGCTTTCGATCCCCTGCTGGGTGGTGTACAGGTCATAGTACCGCCCGTGCCGATCATAGAGCTGTTCATGCGTGCCGCGTTCGACGATCTGTCCCTGCTCGACCACCAGGATCTGGTCGGCGCGGCGGATGGTGGACAGGCGGTGGGCGATGACGAATGTGGTGCGTCCTTGCATCAGGTACGAGAGGCCGTGCTGGATCATCTGTTCCGATTCCGAATCGAGGCTGGACGTTGCCTCGTCGAGAATCAGGATGCGGGGTTCGGCGAGAATTGCGCGCGCGATGGAGATCCGCTGGCGCTGGCCGCCGGACAGCTTGACGCCGCGTTCACCGACGATGGTGTCGTACTTATCCGCGAAGCCTTCCGCGAATTCATCGACCCGCGCGATCCGACAAGCGCGCATGATCTGCTCTTCGCTGGCGTCCGGCCGGGAGAAGGCGACGTTCTCGCGAATGGTGCCGTCAAACAAGAAGGACTCCTGCAGGACCACGCCGAGGCGGGTGCGATACGAGTCGAGCCGCACGGCGCTTAGATCGACGCCATCCACCAGAATTTTCCCGCCCGAGGGCACGTGAAATGCGGAGATCAGTCCGATGGTCGTCGACTTGCCCGAGCCCGAGGAGCCCACCAGAGCGGTCACCGTCCCCGGTTCGGAAACGAACGAGACATCGCGTAAGACCTCACGAGCGCCGTCGTAGCTGAAGGTCACATGATCGAACTCGACCCGGCCAACGATGTCCGGCAAAACCACGGTGCGGTTGGGGTCCTGGTCTTCGGGACGCTCGCGCAAAATCTCCTGAGTGCGTTCGAGTCCGGCCAGAGCTTCGGTGATTTGCGTGCCGATCGCTACCATCTGAACGATCGGTGCTACGAGAAACGCCAAGAAAGCCGTGTAGGTGAAGAAGCCGCCCAGAGTGAGGGTTCCAGCCAGAATCTGATGCGCACCCACGTACATGATGACGGTTCCGACCACGCCAATCAAGACGCTGGCGGAGAGGCTCATGACTGAGGTGGCTGTGAGCGTGCTGATCACATTGTCGAGCAGACGGCGTACGCCCTTTGCGAAAACCGCCTCCTCCCTCTCCTCCGCGTGATATCCCTTGATCACACGCACGCCACCGAGCGACTCAGCGAGGCGGCCCGTGACTTCCGCATTGATTTTGCCGCGTTCCCGGAAGATGGGACGAATCGTGCTGAAAGCCTTGCTCAGCGCCAGCGCGAAACAAAAGAGGAAGCTGAAGGCGAGCACGGTCATCAGCGTGCTGATCCGGAACAGTACGACCAACGCGATGCAGGCCGTCAGCATGCCGCCAGCCAGTTCCACCAGGCCGGTTCCCAGCAGGTTCCGCACACCTTCGACGTCCGACATGATGCGTGAAACCAGGTTGCCGGTTTTGTTCGCGTCGTAAAAAGAAACGGGAAGCCGCGAGATGTGGACCTGCACTTTTTCGCGCAGCTCAGCGATCAGCCGCTGGGCGGCTTTGGAGAGAAGCTGGGTCAGAGAAAACGATGTGATGCCCTGGATGATGGTCGCGACCAGCACGGTCACGACGAGGGGCCGCAGTAATTCGACGCGATGTTTGGTGATGACGCTGTCGACCAGGTAGCGGGTGGAATAAGGAAGCACCAGGCCCGAGACCCGATTGATGACCATCAGCACGAAGCCGAGGGCCAGCAAGCCCTTGCGCGGACGCATGAGCTCCCAAACTACGGGCGCCACGGCACGCAGCCTTTTCGCGTTAAGAGGAGGCTTCTGGGGCGGCTTCTGCGGGGAATTCACCGTTTGGTTAGACACGAGTTCAGGCTGAATCGCTTCATTATATGTGCACTTGCTTTGGGGGTTGTAAACATGCGTCAAATGGCCTGACCGGCGCAAAATCCCGACGCCCAGGCCCACTGGAAGTTGAAGCCGCCGAGGTGTCCGGTGACATCGACCACTTCGCCGATGAAAAACAATCCGGGAACGCGGCGGCTCTCCATGGTCTTCGCGGAAAGCTCGTCGGTATCAACACCGCCTGCGGTCACCTCGGCTTTCTCGTAGCCCTCGGTGGCGCTGGGAACGATCTGCCAGCGATGGGCCTGGCTCTCCAGTTTCGCGAGCGAACGGTTCGTCCAATCCTCCGGTGGGTGCAAGTCAAGCCAGCGGTCGGCCAGGCGATTGGGAAGGATGTGGCGGAAGGCAGCTTTGGCGGTGCTGAGGTCCCGACCCGCAGGGGCAGCACGAAGCGGCGCGGTCAGTTCGTGTTGCGGAGCAAGGTCAATTGTGATCGGCTCGAGTTTCTGCCAGTACGAGGAAATCTGCAGGATCGCTGGGCCGCTGAGCCCGCGATGCGTGATCAACATCTTGTCGCGGAA
>Ga0307471_100001694_pt1 | contig 12230 bp, 11 predicted proteins | sample atmos_gasesAM3C__2_FD_204566 | JGI IMG/M metagenome (GOLD analysis project Ga0307471, IMG submission 204566) | Hardwood forest soil microbial communities from Morgan-Monroe State Forest, Indiana, United States - atmos_gasesAM3C_515 | ecosystem: Environmental > Terrestrial > Soil > Temperate... | reverse complement strand
GGCGGCGTGCGCCCACTGGAAGACCTGTTCCAGATACGCGGTTCCTTTCCCAGCGAGACCGAGGCCGGGCCGGTCGTACCAGATGGAGTCTTTCAGATGGCCATGTTCTTCGACGGCTTCATTGACGACGTCCCAGGCAAAGACCTGCCCACGATAGTGCGTCACGACCCTCTGAATGTGTTCCTGCAGCAGGGCGGACAACTGTTGCGGAGTGAAACGGCCCTCCAGAAGCCAAGGAGGATTCGACCATCCCAGACCAGGTGTGGCCGCGCACTTTCATGCGGTGGGCTTTTGCGAAGGCAACGATCTGGTCGCCTTGGGTGAAGTCGAACGTGACCGGGTCGGGGCGGATGACCCACCACTTCATCGTGTCCTCGGGTTCCAGCAGGTTGAACTCGCGGCCGAGGGTGGAGGCGTAGGCGGTTTCGGAGAATCGCGAGGGGCGCACGGCGGTGCCGACGAGGCGTCCGGCGCGGTCGGCCAGCTCGCGGAGGGACTGGGCCGAGGCTGGAGAGGCCAGGGTGAGGATCAGGGGGCAGATGGCGAGGATTGCGGCGTTTCGATACAAAAGCAAACCTCAGGCGCTGAAGCGCGACATATTTTCAGAGTCTTGGCGGCACGACTGAAGTCGTGCCCTTCCCCTTGTGCGTTCAAAACCGCCGATCGGGAGAGATCCAGACCGCGGCTGAAGCCGATTCCATTTTCGCGTGCTGACGGCGCGCCTGAAGGCGCGCCCTATACGAACCCTCTGTTCTTTCGCAGGCCGTGAAGTCGTGACCGTCCTAACGAAGCACCCCATCGCATGTGTTCGAGGTCGCAGTAAGAGCTCATAACCGCAAAGTTCGCAAAGAAAAGCCGCAAAGGCCGCGAAGGCGGTCTCCCCGGGACGACTCTTAAGGTCGCGTGGGAAGGTATTTGCGCAAAGGGCAGTCGTCACAGTTCGGTTGTGACTTGAGGCAGAAATTCTTTCCGACGCCAACGATGAGGCCGTGCATCTCGTTGTAGACCTGGGCCAGGGGAGAGCGCTTGGCGGTGCTCATGGGTGAGGGCGGGTGGGATGCTCCGGCCGGGCTGACCCGTTGCTTTGCGGACGCTGAATGCCGCGTGGGGCTTTCCTTCGCCGGCGCGGCGAGGGCTTGCTCCACCAGGGTGCGAATCTCGTCGTAGGCGGCCTTCTCCGGAATGATCTCGTGACGGTGAAAGATGCGGCGGGTGTAAGCGTCGACGACGAATATCGGATGGTGTCCGGCGTAGAGAAGGATGGAATCCGCCGTCTCCGGACCCACACCGTTTAGCGCAAGCAATTCCTCGCGCAGGGTCAGGGTTGGCTGGCGGAACATTTGCTCGAGCGATCCGCCGTAGCGCTCGTCGAGAAACGCGACGAAGGTTTTGAGGCGGTGGGCCTTCTGGCGGAAATAGCCCGCGGATCGAATCAGGGATTCGAGCCGGGGCCGAGGCGTGCTCCGGATTCCGTCAACGCTGAGGACGTCGGCGGTGCGCAGGCTGGCCAGCGCTTTCTCGACGTTGGTCCAGGAGGTGTTTTGCGTGAGGTAGGCGCCGGTGATGACCTCGAAGGGCGAGTCGGCGGGCCACCAGTGTTGGGGGCCCCAGACACGATGGAGGTCGCGATAGTACGCGCGGATGGTTTTAGCGGTCTTCTGCCGCACGCGGCATTGTACGAAAGTGCATGTCCCTTGGAGACGATTCCAAGCAAGAATCGCGCATTTAGGCTGAGAACACGCGATTTCTTGAACATGAGGGGGCGGTCCCGGAAAAACCCGCGGAGGACAAGTACCAAAGTTACTGGTGCAGTAATCCATCTGGGTTGACAATTTCTGTCAACGCGAACAACGCCGTCATCTCCCCCCGGAACGAGCGATTTCGCGCCAACAACAGGCAGCGCAACACTATACCTCTGTCGATCGATAGGAGATCGAACGTATGTCGCAACGGCTGGGCGATCTTCTCGTAAAAGAGAAGGTAATCACCCCAGAGCAGTTGACACAGGCCACCAAGGTCCAGAAAGAGACCAACTGCCGCCTGGGCTCAGCCCTGGTGAAGCTGGGCTTTCTGACGGACGAAGACGTCACGAATTTTTTGTCGCGCCAGTACGGCGTACCTGCCATCAATCTCTCTTATTTTGAAATCGATCCTGCCGTCGTCAAGCTCATCCCATTCGAAACCGCCAAGCGCTATCAGATTCTGCCCCTGAGCCGGGTGGGGGCCTCGCTGACCATCGCCATGGTCGATCCGACCAACGTTTTCGCGATGGACGATATCAAGTTTATGACCGGCTTCAACATCGAGCCGGTAGTGGCGTCGGAAAGCTCGATCACCGAGGGCATCGAGAAAGCCTACGGAACGGCGAAAGAGGAAGACCTAGAACAGGTCATGCAGTCGATGACCGAGATGGGCGACGCCGACGTCGAGCTTCAGACCGAAGAACAGCAGATGGATCTCAACGAGCTGGAGAAGGCCGCCGATGAGGCGCCGATCGTCAAGCTCGTGAACCTGGTGCTGACCGATGCGGTGAAGCGCGGCGCCAGCGATATTCATATGGAGCCGTACGAGAAAGAATTCCGGGTCCGGTTCCGCATTGACGGCATTCTGCAGAGCATCATGTCGCCGCCACTCAAGCTCAAGGACGCCATCACGTCGCGCCTGAAGATCATGGCCAAGCTCGACATCAGTGAAAAGCGGTTGCCGCAAGACGGCCGCATCATGCTGAAGATGGCGGTGGGGGGCAAGAAAAAGCAGCTCGATTTCCGCGTCAGCACTCTGCCCACATTGTGGGGCGAGAAGATCGTGATGCGCTTGCTCGACAAGGAGAACCTGCGGCTCGACATGACCAAGCTGGGCTTCGAGCCGGAGTCGCTGGTCAAGTTCGAGAATGCGATTCTGAAGCCGTACGGCATGGTGCTGGTGACCGGGCCGACCGGGTCGGGCAAGACGAACACTCTGTATTCCTCGATTGCGCGGTTGAACCAGCCGGACACGAACATCATGACGGCCGAGGATCCGGTCGAGTTCCAGTTGCAGGGCGTCAACCAGGTGCAGATGAAGGAGCAGATCGGGTTGAACTTCGCGGCGGCGCTGCGCGCCTTCCTGCGGCAGGACCCGAACATCATCCTGGTGGGCGAGATCCGCGACTTCGAGACGGCGGAAATCGCCATCAAGGCCGCCCTCACCGGACACCTGGTGCTTTCCACGCTCCACACCAACGGCGCCCCTGAGACCATCACGCGGCTCATGAACATGGGCATCGAGCCCTTCCTGGTGGCGACGTCGGTGCACTTGATTTGCGCGCAGCGGTTGGTGCGGCGCATCTGCAAGGACTGCACCGAGGTCATTGAAGTACCTCACCAGGCCCTTCTCGACGAGGGCTACGCGCCGGAGGAAGCCAAGACCGTCAAGATTCAAAAAGGCAAGGGGTGCGGGGTCTGCAACAACACCGGCTACAAGGGCCGCACCGGTCTGTACGAAGTGATGGAAGTCGACGACGAAATCAGGGAACTGGTGCTGGTCGGCGCCTCGGCCTTGGAGTTGAAGAAGAAAGCGATCGAGCGCGGCATGATCACGCTGCGGCGCAGCGGGCTGATCAAGGTCAGCCTGGGCCAGACCACGCTGGAAGAAGTGGCCCGGGAAACGATTCACTGAACCATTTGGCGAAGGGGAAGGGAAGACAACAACTATGGCGCTTTCGTTAAGCGATCTGCTCAAAAGGATGCTGGAGATGGGGGGCAGCGACCTGCACATCACCACCAACTCGCCGCCGCAGGTGCGCGTGCATGGACACCTGGTGCCGCTCGACCTGCCGCAACTTACTCCGGCCGAGACCAAGCAGCTTGCCTACAGCGTGATGACGGATTCGCAGAAGCACCGCTTCGAGGAAAATCTCGAGCTCGACTTCTCGTTCGGCTTGAAAGGGCTGGCCCGCTTCCGCGCCAACCTGTTCAACCAGCGCGGCGCCACGGCGGCCGTGTTCCGCGTCATTCCCTTCGAAATCAAGTCATTTAACCAGCTGGGCCTTCCGGCCGTGGTCAGCAAGCTGTGCGACCGGCCGCGCGGGCTGGTGCTGGTGACGGGGCCGACGGGGTCGGGCAAGTCGACCACGCTCGCGGCCATGATCGACAAGATCAACACCGAGCGGCACGATCACATCCTCACCATCGAGGACCCGATCGAGTTCGTACACATGAACAAGAACTGCCTGGTGAACCAGCGCGAGTTGCACGCCGACACCAAGAGCTTCACCGATGCGCTGCGGGCCGCGCTCCGCGAAGACCCGGACGTGGTGCTGATCGGCGAAATGCGCGACCTGGAAACCATCGAGTCGGCGCTGCGCATCGCAGAAACCGGCCACTTGACGTTCGGCACGCTGCACACCAACTCGGCGTCGTCCACCATTAACCGCATCATCGACGTCTTTCCGGCGCACCAGCAGCCCCAGATCCGGGCGCAGTTGTCGCTGGTGCTGGAAGGCATCATGTGCCAGAGCTTGCTGCCCAAGTCCGACGGCAAGGGGCGCGCCATGTGCATGGAGATCATGGTGCCCAACGCCGCCATCCGTAACCTGATCCGCGAAGACAAGATTCACCAGATTTACTCGGCCATGCAGTCGGGCCAGGAAAAATTCGGGATGCAGACGTTCAACCAGTCGCTGGCGACGGCGTACTTCCAGAAGCAGATCACGCTCGAAACCGCGTTGCTGCGGTCGAGCAACCAGGACGAATTGCAGGAAATGATCAATCGCGGCGCGGGTTTGCGTACCGCCACTACTCCGGGAATGGCCAAGGCGGCCACGCCCACGAAACGATAAGCCAGCAAGACCGCGACGGAGGCAGAGTCCGGAGCGGAGAAACCAACCGAGATGCTGCGAAGCGTCGCGGGAAGCAAGCAGGGAACTGAGGAGAGGCTACCATGCCAGTGTTTACATTTTCAGGGAAGAGCGCATCCGGAGAGAAGGTTTCCGGAGAACGGGCTGCAACGAACAAAGAAGTCCTGCTGCAACAGTTGCGGCGCGAACGCATCACGCCCGGGTCGGTGCGCGAGAAGGGTAAGGAATTCTCGATGCCGACGTTCGGGTCGGGGAAGGTCAAGACCAAGGACATCGCGATCTTCTTCCGGCAGTTCTCGGTCATGATCGACGCCGGCCTCCCGCTAGTGCAGTGTTTGGAAATCCTGGCGGCCAACCAGGAAAACCCGAGCTTCCAGAAAACGCTGAACGGCGTCCGCACCACGGTCGAGGGCGGCTCGACGCTGGCGAACGCCATGCGCCAGTTTCCAATCGTCTTCGACGACCTGAGCACCAACATGATCGAAGCGGGTGAAACCGGCGGTATCCTGGACGTGATTCTGCAGCGCCTGGCGCTGTACGTCGAAAAAGCCGTGCGCCTGCGCGCGGCCGTCAAGTCGGCCATGATCTACCCGGTGGCGGTGGTCTCGATTGCGGTGCTGATCGTAGGCGCGCTGCTCAAGTGGGTGGTGCCGATCTTCGCCAACCTGTTTACCGGGCTGGGCGTGGCCTTGCCGCTGCCCACGCGCATGGTCATGGGATTGAGCTCCTTTGTAGGTCACTTCTGGTGGTTCTTCATCCTCGGTGGCGTGGCTTTGGTGTTTGGGATCAAACAGCTGCGCAAACACCCGAGGGGCCTCTACTACAGCGACAAATTCCTGCTGAACATTCCGGTCATTGGCATGCTGCTGCGCAAGATCGCAGTCGCGCGCTTCACCCGGACCCTGGGAACCCTGATCACCTCCGGCGTGCCGATCCTCGAAGGCCTGGCCATCACCGCGCGCACGTCGGGCAACGCCGTGCTGGAAGAGGCCCTGATGAAGGTGCGCAAGGCGATTGAAGAAGGCCGCACCATCGTGGATCCGTTGAAGGAATGCGGTGTGTTTCCGAACATGGTGACGCAGATGATCGGCGTGGGCGAAGCGACCGGCGCTATGGACAACATGCTGCAGAAGATCGCCGATTTCTACGAAGACGAAGTGGATGATGCGACCCGCGACATGATGGCCATGCTGGAACCGGCCATTATCGGCGTCCTCGGTCTTACCGTGGGCGGCATCGTTATTTCACTGTACATGCCGTTGTTCGCCATGATCTCCAAGTTGGCGGGGTAAGAGAAGCGGGTGTTGGGTCTTAGGTCTTGGGTCTTGGGTCCAAATCCTAGGACCTAACACCTAAGACCTGACACCAGAACTACGCAGTAACCCAGGCTGAGAGCATGCAATCGACATTCGATGAGCGGAACTGGCTGGTCTGGCTGGTCAAGATCCGCATCATCATTCTGACATTCCTCTTCGGAATCGAGCTGACGGTGGCGCGGCTGGTGGAAAGCACTGTGCCGCTGCGTTCCTTCGTCAGCGCAATGCTGCTGTGGTTTGCCCTGTCCGTGTTCTATGTCCTGCTGCTTTCTTTCTGGGAGGAACGGCGCGCCCAAGCGGTGCTGCAGGTGGTCACCGACCTGGCGCTGGTCAGCCTGGTGGTGCATTTCACCGGGGGCTGGGACAGTTCGCTGAACTTCCTGTATCCGCTGGTGATCATCGTGGCCTGCATCCTGCTGCCCCGGATCTGGGCCTACCTCACCGCGGCCCTGGCCTTCATCCTGTACGGCACGGTTCTTGAGCTGAACTACTACGCCGTGGTGCCGTCGTTTGCGAGTACACATCCCGAACTCAAAGCCCTGCAGGCGATCATGTTCGTCAACCTGTTCGCCTATCTTGCGGTGGCCTACCTGGCTGGGTTGTTGGCGGCCAAGCTGCGCCAGGTCGATGTGCAACTGAAGGATGCGAGCGGCGCCCTGGAGAGCCTGCAGGCGCTGCATGAAAACATCATCCAGTCGATCAGCGGCGGATTGGTAACCACCGAGCTCGACGGCCGGGTCACCCTGGTGAACCTGGCTGCGCAACGTATGCTGGGCTGCGGCGATGAACTTGTCGGCAAGTCGGTAAACGATCTTTTTCTCGACCCCTTGCCGCACGTCGGCTCGGAACGGGTGCATGGCGAAGTGCGCTTTCAGCCCGCCAACGCGTTTCGGAAAACGTTCCGCGTCATTGTCTCTACCCTCACCGTGCCCGGGCGGGGCGTGCTGGGGTGTGTATACAGCTTCGATGACCTGACTGAGATCCGCCGGCTGGAGCGGGAGGTCCGCATGCAGGACCGGCTGGCCGCCGTGGGACGCCTGGCCGCGGCCATTGCTCATGAGATCCGCAATCCCTTGACCTCCATTGCCGGCTCCGTCAGCATGCTTTCCGGAGCGGCCGAGATGACCGACGAGCAGCGGCAACTGCTGCAGATCGTGACCCGCGAATCGGAGCGGCTGAATAACATCATCACCGATTTCCTGGCGTACTCGCGAGGCAAGCAGTACCGCTTCGACCGGGTCGACCTGCTGCCCTTGCTCGAGGACACGCTGACCCTGCTCGAGCATCGCCTGGCGGCGGAGAACGCTGGCATCCATATCGAACGCAACTTCAAGGTCAAGGAAGCGGGCGTGCTCGCCGATGGCGACAAGATCAAGCAGGTCTTCTGGAACTTCTGCCAGAACGCGGTGCGCGCCATGAAGAACGGCGGCACTCTGACCGTCTCGCTGGAGGCGGTCGGGGACGACTGGCAGGTCAACTTCGCCGATACCGGGCACGGCATGACCCCGCAGCAGACGGAAAAAATTTTCGAACCGTTCCAGTCGAACTTCGAGGATGGGACAGGGCTGGGCCTGGCCATCGTGTACCAGATCGTGCAGGCGCACGAGGGCAAAGTTTGGGCGCGTTCGCGGCTGGCCGAGGGCACCACGTTCGTCTTGCGCCTGCGCCGCCTGGGGTTCGGGCTCCCGCAGTCTGCCACCGCCGAAGCGGCGAGAAAGTCGCTGGCCGTCGCCAGTCTCGAGCCTGGAATCGAGAGTGCAGCCGTGGCCGGAGGGAGAGCGAATGGCTAACATCCTCATTTGCGACGACGAACGCTCCATCTGCGAAATGCTGGATATCTCGTTGCGCCGCGAGGGCCACAAGATCGAGACCGTCAATTCGGGCGAGGCGGCCAAGCGTAAAATCGACGGCGCTCTCTATGACGTGATCATCACCGACATCAAGATGCCGAACATTGACGGCATCGAGGTGCTGCGCGCGGCGCACGCCACCTCTCCGGAATCGGCGGTCATCCTGATGACCGCGGTCGACGACTACGAAGCCGCGGTGCAAGCGGTGAAGGCGGGGGGCGCGTCCGACTACATCCGCAAGAGTCCGGGGCTGGTGGACGAGATCAAGCTGGCCATCAACCGCGCGCTCGAAAAAGCTTCGCTCAGTAAACAGAATTTTGCCCTGCGCCGGGATGCCGCCACCCGCAACTCGCTCGACAACATCATCGGGGCCAGCCCGGCGATGGAAAAGCTGAAGCAGACCATCCGCACGGTGGCCACGACGGGCAGTACCATTCTGATTTACGGTGAGAGCGGCACCGGCAAAGAACTGGTTGCGCGTGGAGTGCACGTGTGTTCGCCACGCGTCACAGAGCCCTTCGTCTCGGTCAATTGCGGGGCTTTCCCGGAAACGTTGCTGGAAAGCGAACTCTTCGGCTACGTGAAAGGAGCGTTCACCGGAGCCAATCAGAACAAGCGCGGCCTGTTCGAAGTGGCCGACGGTGGCACCATCTTCCTCGACGAGATCGGGGAGATGACCCTTGCCATGCAAGTGAAACTGCTGCGCGTGCTGCAGGAACGCACGGTGCGCCCGGTGGGCAGCGCCAACGAGATTCCCATCGACGTGCGCGTGATCGCGGCGACCAACCGCGACCTCGACAAGCGGGTCGCCGAAAACACGTTCCGCGAGGATCTCTACTACCGCCTGAGCGTGATTCCCATCCGGGTGCCGGGGTTGCGCGAGCGTCCGGAAGATATCCCGCTGCTGGTGAATCACTTCCTGAAGAAGTATGCGCCCGCAGCGAGCAAGAGCATCGTGCGGGTCGACGCCCGCTCCCTGGCGTGCCTGTGCGAGTACGAATGGCCAGGCAACGTGCGCCAGCTGGAGAACACAGTCGAGCGCGCGGTGGCTCTCGAAACCACCGACCAGCTGCACGTGGAACTGCCGGGGGAACGCCCCAAGGCCAAAGCAGCTGCGGCCGCCGCGGGAATTCCGGGCGTGCCCGAAGTCGCTTCCGGTGCGATTCTGCCCGATGGCCTCGACATGGAAAAATACGTAGCTCAGATCGAGCGCTCGCTGTTACTGGCTGCCCTCAACCAGTCGCACGGCGTGCAGACCAAGGCCTCGGATGTGTTAGGGATTTCCTACCGCTCGTTCCGGCACTTGATGAAGAAGTATGAACTATGAGGATCGGGACTCGGGTGTCAGGTCTTAGGTGTCAGGAAAACCGTGGGATGGTTCGAGATTATGGCTGACGGTAGCGAGATCGATCATCGAGGAAAAACGAACCAGATTCGAGGTCTTAAGAGCTACGAGCTCTGAGCTGCGAGCTAAGACCTAACACCCAAGACCTAACACCCGACAACTGAGACCTGACACCCGACGCCTAACCCCCGCTTTTTTTCAGCTGCTGCTTCCATCCGAGCACCCGTGCCTTGTTACCCTCGGCTTCGGCCTCGGGAACCATGCCTTTCTTCTGATAGAGCACCGACAGGCTGGTGTGGGCGAGAACATCGTCGGGATCGAGCTCCGCGATGCGGTGAGCCACCGCGATCGCCTCATCCAGGCGGTTCAGGTCCTGCAGTGCCCGAGCCAGCCCATGCATGGCCTCGGTGAAAGTCGGGTCGGCCGCGAGCGACTGCTGGTAGCGCTCGACCGCCTGTTCATGATGTCCCTCGGCCACCAGATCGAGCGCCGCATAGTAATGCTCCTCGGCCGCGGCACGCGCGTTTTCATCGGACATGAAGCCAGAAATCCCTCGGTAGAAACTCGATTCTAGCACGCGATTTCGACGCTCTTCCCGTGGGAGCGAAAGCTATACTACGAGGACTCCATGCGCTATATCGTACGTTTTCTCTGGAATTCCACCCGGGGTCATCACCTGACCCCGTGGCGCAGCCCCTATCTGCTTTGGCGCATCGAGACCTACACTGGCGTGAAGATGACGCAGATTGGTTTCCTGGAGTTCTGGGAATTTAGTTGGCGCGAACGGCGGCACTTGTGGACTTTCTTGAAGTGGACTGGCGAGATGGAGCGGTACGTGCACCCGAAACCAGGTGTCAGGTCTTAGGTGTCAGGTGTTGGGTGACAGGTGTCAGGTCTTGGGTCTTATGGTCTTGAGCAACTAACATCAGTGTGTGGATCCGACTCCGGACGGGGCGTGCCGACCTCAGACCTAACACCCAACTCCCAACACCCGAACTTACTTTCCCGCCGCCGCCGCTTCGCCCAGGACGATGCTCACATCCGTACCTCGGCCGACGCCGAGAACTTGTGCAGCGGCCGCGCGGTTGGCGGCGATCTCCAGGTACCCCATGCTGCCCAGGATGCCAAATACCTCGCCGGGCGCACCCAGCGCGTAGGCGGACTTGATTTCGGTGATCTCGCGCCCACCTACGACGATCTTGAACGCGGCCGGCTCCTCGGCGAAGAGCATGGGAGCGTCTTGCGGAGTGATGTTGGTGATGAGGTTGCCGAAGCGGTCGACTTTCAGAACTACGCCACGCAGGGTCGACTCGTTCACGGGTTTCGGCTTGGGGGCTGAGAAACGGACGAAGTCGGTGACCTCTTCACCGAACTTGGCCGGGTCGACGCCCTTCGCGAGGTAGGCAGCGATGGGCGAAAACAGATCGCGCGCATGGAAGGTATTGCTGACCGGCTGCAGGTTGTAGTGCTCGGCGGTCACGTGACGCGCACTCAGGCGCTCTTCGCGCTGGTAGATAAGCGAGAGCACGCCGTTGTCGGGTGCGACAAAATGGTGACGTTCGCTGGTGACGAGCAACGGCCGGCGGGCGGTGCCCACGCCCGGATCGACAATCACCATGTGCACCGTGCCCGACGGGAAATACGAGTAGGCCTGAGAGATGGTCAGGGCGCCGTCGAGCACGTCGAAGGCCTGCACGGCATGGCAGATGTCGACAATTTGCGCCTCCGGCTCGATGTTCAGGATGACGCCTTTCATGGTGCCGATGAAATGGTCGTTGAGTCCGAAATCGGTGGTCAGGGTAATGATCGGCTTTCTTGCCACGAGTCCCTCGCGGCCGGGACACACTACCGCCCGGCGGTGATTTTGCCCTAGACGACGAAAGTAAACTGCGGAGGGGGTGGGGTCAAGGCACGAGGGTAATGACGGTCGCTAGCCGCTGGCGGAACCGCTTGGACGCAGCCCCCGGAGGTCATGAAGCAGCCAGCCTCACCTTTGCTGGCGCAAGCACGATCAGCGTAATACCGATGATCGCAAGCGGAAGCACGGCGCGCAGCAGATCGGCGCGTGGGATCAGGTTACGGAATGCCTGCGCCGCCATAATGCCGCCGTGAACCAGGCTCGACCATGCCGTGAAGGCGATCAGGCTGCGATTCGCTGACGGGTTCCGCAAGGCGAGCAGCAGGAAAAGTCCCAGCGTGGCATAGACGCCACCGAGCATGGCTTCGCAGGGCTCCAGGCGCATTCTCAACAACGGGTAAACGGCAGCCAGGAAGAGCAACCCCACGATCACCAGCACGACTGCTAACGCTCGTTCTCGAATCATCGAGACCTCCCCATGAAACGCGCAGATACACGGTTTGCAATCACGGCGCCCGCCTTGGCAAATCAGGGCGCATTGAGTTTCTGAAGCATTTTGACAGCGCCAACGTTTTTCGGGTTCAGCTCAAGAGATTTCTGATAGTTGGCGATGGCCAGCGGTTTGTTGCCGGCGTCCAGGTAAGCCTCGCCAAGGCTGTCGTAAACGTTGCTGGATTGCGGATAGGCTTCGACGTTGAGCTGCAAGATACGGATGGCTTCGTTGAACTTATTGGCGCGGAGCAGTTGGTAGCCCAAAATGTTGAGTTGGTCTTCCTCGAAGTTGTAGATGGTGGGTTGCACGGTCTTGAGGTCATGATATTGCGTCACGGCCTGCTCGATGCCACTGGACGCAATCGTTGTTGAGAGAGTCTGACCGATGGATCGGCGCGGGTCGAAACCGGCTTTGACGTCGGGCACCCATATCGCCATGGTGACCGCAAAAAGTCCCGCGACCATCGCCAGGGTGAGCACAAAAAGCATGCCGGCAGCGGCCAAGCGCTGCAGCGCGCCTGGGTGATCCTTG
>Ga0307471_100001693_pt1 | contig 12231 bp, 12 predicted proteins | sample atmos_gasesAM3C__2_FD_204566 | JGI IMG/M metagenome (GOLD analysis project Ga0307471, IMG submission 204566) | Hardwood forest soil microbial communities from Morgan-Monroe State Forest, Indiana, United States - atmos_gasesAM3C_515 | ecosystem: Environmental > Terrestrial > Soil > Temperate... | reverse complement strand
CCACCCGCTGCTCCCGGACCGCCCGGTAGAATTGCCTGGGCGCACCCGCCCAGCAACACCACCAGTGCAGCTAGCATCACCAGTGCGGAACGCTTCACGGCTCCTCCCCCGTCACTTCCCAGCCTGCTGGCCGCACACCCACACCAGCGCCGTCAATTGCTTCGGGCGTTTCAAACTCGGCGAGACTGGTCTTGGAAGAGTACGGGGGGTAGTCGATTGGCACTACTGGCCGCACGGCCGGATTTGGAGCAACTGTTCCGCTGTCCCTGCAAGGTTCGAATCGCACTTTTGTTTATGATTGGTATCCGGCTGCTTCTCCAAGTGCACCGAATCAATGAACCGCACCTGGCGCTGACCACAGCCCGCACGGTGTCAGGAGATCGCGAAACATCGGCAAGATGGCCAGATTCCCAGTACACCCACACCTCCGCCGTCGCGTGCAGGTGCATGTGCGTCGCCGACAAAGAACAGAGCGAACCGGCACGCGCATCGGTGCCAGCGTCCCTCGAGGGCGCTGGGCGTAGCCCCTTTAGGGCACGTTCAAACGAACCAGAAACAGGCAAAGCCAAGGGGCCTCGGTACGTTATCGCGCCGTGACTGTCGGTTGGCCGGGAGGAACGCAAACAACTTTATCGATGACCAAGGTGCGACGAGCAGACAGGAAGAAGGATTAGGTACTCAGCTTCAGGTGATTAAAAGGCGCCCTGCTTGGGGTGCAGGAGCGCCCACATCCCCGAAGTACTATTGACTCTCAAATAGGGCCGTATGATGCTCCTTTCTGTTGGACCACCCGACCCGACATTTCCAGAAATCTGCGAACGGGATAGGAAGTCGTTGGAGAATGCACCTCCTTTGCCCCGAAGCGAACGCCGCATCTCAAAGAGGATGCTTGTGCGCCTCTGGAATCCTGAGAATGGCAGATTTGAAATAGCCCCCATCCTCGACATAAGCTGCCATGGCGCACGAGTCGTGAGCAGGAGTTCTTGGCAGTCGAACGAGCAGCTTTTGGTTCAGTCAATCCGTGGCAAGCTCTACTCACAAGCTCGGGTAGTTCATTGTCGTTCTCTTGCGGATAATTCCTATATGGTTGGGCTGGAGCTGTATCACCCGACAAAGGATTGGACTACATCTGGAAATCTCCAACAGGTGTCAAAGGCCGCCAGTGCCCACTCCGCAAAGAAACCCCAATTCAATTCCGCGCCGGGTAAAGCCCTCCAAAAGAATCCGGCGAGATGAGTAAAGCTGGAGAAGGGCGGGGCATGTAGGGACACAGAGTTCTGGGCTGTCAACTGCAGGAACTGTTCGAGTTGGATTACGAATGGACTTGTGGAAAACATCTTTGGCGATTCAACAAAACTTCCTGCCGCAACAGTCGATAAGAAGTGTGGTGCCTGCCATACCCAAGCAATTTATGACTTAAGCGAATTTCTCGCCGTTCCCGCAAGTCTTCTGCTCCCAAAGAATCCGCATTCATTATCCACCTGAACTACAGCCCCAACAGTATCTTCCTAAGCTTTTCTTTCATCGCTCTCGTTAAACTCCACTCGTGCCCACACGTTGGGCCGACCACTTTCACGTCCTCATCCTTCATTAGCTTCATTTTGAGGTCGCTGAGGTCCAACGAACATTTCTGTGCGCCGAGCGTCAAGCACTCTGGCTCGGGACAGTGCACCGTAATGAAATAGCTTTTGATCAGATACTCGTCCGCCGTGGCCATCGACTCTGGATTTGATGCTTGTCGGCGTATGTGACAGCCGTCACACGTCATTCCCATCCCCGAGCGGATCATTCTCCTAGCGGTGATCTATCCTTTGCAGGATGAATTTCTGCCTCTTGAACCGCCTTTCGACGCGAAACTGCTTTGCTAGGTTCGGCGAACCCGATTCCCCAGTGGTAGCTATCCCTGCAACCATCCCGGCTGCAAATACCGCGATCACAATCCGGTGCAGAAGAAATAAGTTTCAATTCGTTCCGCTGACTTCCGCCGGTCACTTCTCATCAATCTTTTCGAGGTTTGAGGACGACGGTAGCTGCTAACCAATAGAATCAACGCAGGGAGGACGGCTCTTTGGGGCCGCCCTTTTTTATTGATACCACCGTGCAAATTTGTCGGGGCGATAAGAAAAGAAAAAGCTCCGGGTTTCTCCAGAGCCCCTTCTTCAATTAGTAGCTTGAGGTACCTGAGCTAACTATCGCAAGTGTCGGCAATTGAGGACGCGTCGTCAAACGAATTGAATTGCTCAGAGTGATTCGAATTCCTGATTGGTTGTCCGGAGAAACGGGCCGCCGATAATCACGTCGGGAATCATCAGGTCAAAGTACTGCTCGCATTTCAGACACTTGACCGACTGATGGGCCAACGACAAAAATCCAGCACGCGCTTGCATCTGGACGATCTGCTCCTGCTGGCAATGACTACAGGAAAGAGTCACAAGGATGTAGCTGGGTTTCAATTGTGCTTGAGGCAAAACCGACCTCCTGTTGGCCTGATATTGGACGTCGGGGGATGGTCTGTCAACGGCTTGGCTATGAACCCCGCTGTGGAAAAATGAAAAAGGGCCAATAATTTCTGTCTAATCGCAGGCCATGCCGTTAAGCGGCTTTAGGAGACCGTATGTTACGGCGGCTGAGAGGAATGTAGAGGAACACGGGTCGAATCTCTGCCCTGCGTTTGGGCGTGAGCGTGGCGAACTGCCTTGGCCTAAATTGGTGACTTGTGTGGGATTACGCGCCGCAGCTTGATTAATTAATTAGTGGGTTGCTGCTGCATCCCCTGCCGGCGGGTTGGCGTAGTAGCCTTTACGAGCATAGACCTTACCGGCTTTGTCCCCGACGGAAATCTGGATCTTGCGGAACTTGCCGTCCCAATTCTTGTTTTCGGGGTAGTAGCCCAGGCTGTACTGGTGGTGCAGTTCGTCGGAGATCTCGTCGAGCGCGTCTTCGAGTTTAGCAATACCGCGCACCTCCAGCATGCGCCCGCCAGTGGCCTCGGCAAGTTTCTTGAGCAAGTACTCTCCGTGATCGTCTTTTTCGTAGATGTGGAGCACGTCGCAGTTGTCATGCTTTGAGGCGTCGTAAATCTGCAGGACATAGGCGATCACATCGTTTTCGAGCAGGGCTTCCAGCGCTTCTGCCATCGAAGACTCGCTCCGGGAATCCTCGGCGAGGGCCACGATAACTACTGCCTTGCGTCCCACCTCGCCCTCGAGGTAGCGGGACGTGGCCACACGGATCGCGTCATAGAGGCGGGCTTCGCGGTTCTGGTTGATGGGTCGTCCGTTGATGCCCACTGTCCCTCCGCCGCTGGGGACCGGGATCTTCGGCTCCGGAGATGGGCCTGGGTCTGGCAATCCAATCGCCGCCTCTCCATTGCCAATGGTTCCGGCCTTCTGTTTCAGGAGCGCAATGTCTGAGGTCGGCAACTGCACAGTTTCCACTCGCGAGGCGTAGCTAAGAATGAAGCCCAGGTCCGTGGGCCGCACCACGTGCTTCAGGAACATCGCCGAAGCCTGCGCCTCTTCGCCGAGAATCCAGGACATGTTGGTGCCGGTATCCACGAGCACGCCCACGTTCAGGACCACGTCGCTATGGTGGGCAAAGAATTTGATAACCTGCGGCCGGCCGTCTTCAGAGACGCTGAATTCCTCTTGCGGCAGCTCGCTGACCAAGCGTTTCTTGTCGTCGCGCACCGTGAAGTAGACGGAGACCAGATCCACTTGGCTGTGAACGGCGGTAGTCTGGCTGCTTTTATCCTGCCCGAAAGCCGGTCGGGACCAACCCAGGCCGGCCAAAGCCAAGACCAGAAGCACCACGGACCGGCCCACGCGAATAAGCATAAGAGCGCTCCTTGCGGTCTGCAATGGACGTGCACAGTTGGATGCGGACGGGCTGCGGCAGAGTTGTCGTGCTACGCACTTCCTGGAGGCTTGAAGGCCGGCCGCTTGGAGACCTCCAACTTAGGCACGACGGAGGAGAACATCACTACACTGAACCTGAAGGCTTGGGACGCCAGAGTCTACGAGATGGCTGTTGCTCCCCCGGGCGCCGCGATCAACTGACACTTGCACCAGTGGGACAATGACCAGCAGTTCCGTGGATAACAGGCCGTTTCCCGCGATGCAAGTGTCGAACCAAGCCGACCATTTACCTACGCTCCGCGGAAAATGATTACCCCGAAAATATCAGACCATGCGTGCGCTATCATCCCTGGCCTCAGGCTCCTCCGCCAGACAGCGAGTAGCCCGAACAAGACGCCGAACAGCGTGATTCTTCCAACAGGGCCCACCCCTTCGTAGAGATGGCCAACGCCGAATACGATCGCTTGGATGAGGACTGCCAACCAGATGCTGCCTGTGATGGCCTGAAATTGCTTCTGAAGATACCCGCGAAAAGCGAGTTCCTCACAAAATCCTGCTGAGAGGGCAAGAGGTATCCACGCGAGGCTCTCCAGAATCCTTTGGGGAAGAAGTCCTTGCGCGGCATTCGTTCCGCCGCCAAGAAGATGAGGATTCATCAAGCCGATCCAGAATGCCCAGAGCCCCGCGCCCAGCGCGAAGTCTTTCATCACCTCTTTCGGCGTCGCCCATCGGCCGCCAACAAGATCGCGCAAACGCACTCCACGCTTGTGCACGCCCATGCGGACATAGAGCACCAGCAGCCATTCAAAGACGACTACAGAAATGTAACGTGACACGGCGTTGCCACTCGGTGCTGCTGGCTGTGGGTGCTGCTTTACGGCATGCTGGAAGAAACCGCCAACGACGGACAGCCCCACAAAAATAGCGATGAAAACAACTGTATGCCACGCAGGGGCAATGAGCGGGCGGCTGGATGGCATAGGGGTAAGGTTCGCGTTTGCGGTCATCGGGCTCCTACACTCTCTCTGTTGATCTTCGGGGTGCTTCCAAAGATCCTACCCCGATGACGCCACGCCTGGAAATAATCTACTTGCCAGAAGATTTGGTAATAATCTGGAAGTATCAATCTGCGGCCGTTATCGAAGCATGAGCTCCCGACATGAAAACGAACTGGCAGAAATTTGTGGGCCCGAACACGTAATCTGTCGGAAACTTTGAAGACAGCGTTGGCCTGCCTCGTCCTGTCGTGGCTTGGCTGGCGCGCGGCACCCGTCGCCGCAGCAACCCCCGGCATTATGGGAACTAAAATGGTCTACATCGACGCACAGTATCGCCTGGATGACCGTAGAAGACCAGTGGATTCAGCCCGGAACGAGCGCGGGTGCACGAAGTGCGTGCCGGCAAGCCGTTTCAGACAGATGAAGACTGGCTGAAAAATATACCTATTTTCCTCAAGAACCGGACTGACAAGGTAATCGTTTGTGCCGACGTCCAACTCTGGTTTCCCGACACCGGAGGACGGTAGCCCTTCACAACCTGTAACGGTCTATACCATGACATTCGGCCAGCCGCCCGAAATTGATTCTTACGCGAGCCATGGTCAGAAATCCGCGCCGGAGCCTGACAAGCAGCCGCTATCCAGGGCAAACGCTTGTCACTCGCGTCGATCGGTTACGGGCGAGGCGTCTCGGATCTCTATGAATGCGCAATCACGTATGGAACACGTGTGACAAATCCGGTGAGAGCGAACAACTCAGAGAATATTTACAGCTCGTGCTGCGAGAAGGGCAACAATTGTGAGGGAAATCAACGACTGGAGCATCATGCCGAGCTTCGCCCAGCGCGACAGAACCGCCGTATCCGTAGGCGAGAAAGCGGTACTCGTGTTAAAAGCGAGAAACAGATAATCTACGAAATGCGGCGTCCATGACGAATCCTGGTTTTCCCGGCTCAACATCTGCGGGAAAAGAAATGAACTTTTTAAGAGCCCGCGCGAGTGCTCCCGCCGCAGCGGGCCACCCGCATCGAGTTTCCAATACCAGAGTGCGAAGACCAGAATGTTTGCGATCCAGAGGGCACCTGCCGAGCGCAGCAGTGCTCTCGGTGTCTCAAGATGGCGCGGAATACCTTGGACCAAAAGAATTAATGAAGCGATCAGGGCGATGGTGATGATGCCGTTAGCAGTGAATGTCAGAAAGCGGGTTACATTGTGATGGCCACGGCGATCGGAAACAACAATGGGAATCAGCAGGAACACGATAATTAACAGCAATAACCAACTCGGACCCAACGAAAGTGGTTCCGGCAACGCCAGGTAGACACCGGCAGCAGCCAGCATCGCGACGAATGCGGGCCATCGAGGCTCACGAACAATTTGACCGCTCATAAAGTTGCAGTTTAGGAATGCGGGTCCAGTCTAATACAGCCTGTATCAGGTTTTACAACGCACACAAAGAGATGGCCCCGGTACTAGTGCCCGAACTGCACCTAGCGCATCTCCTGTTCAACACGAACAGGCAGTACCCTGGAGATCCGCATGATCGGGTTCACGGACTCCAAAACATGCGCCAATCTCCAGGAACGAGTCCGCCATGACTGCGCCCCCATAGCCAGCAAAGCTGGGAGACACACTAGGACGTAGCGCGGCTCGCACGTCTGTAACTGCGTCAGGAATGCAGTCCGGATCACGATGATCGCTGCGATCAGGGCGATTCCAGAACTCTCGCGCCAGCGCACGCCTCCAACTAACGCCAGGCCTGCGTACAGAAAGTTCAAGAGCGCGAATCCTAGTGCGATCCCGAAACCTGTTGGGCTTTGATGCCAACCTTCGCTCAGGGGCCAAACTTGGCCGGAATAGGGGAGCGGGGCAATTCTCGGTGTGAACCACATCGCGGCAGCACGTTCGAGGGGGATCCAGACGTAGCTCCGGAATGGTCGCCGGCGCGCACGTTCCCGGGCTAGCTTTGCGAATTCGACATCCATTCGAACACTCATGCCGTGAGCGCGATTGTAACTCTCGAGCAGGGAAGCAACTCGACTCCGTTCGTCGGGTGAATCAAACGCATAGGCAGGAAAATCGCCCAGTGCGATTGGATTGGCCGGCAGTTTCCACGTGGAAAGATAGGCGTCACGGGAACGAAACATCCAAGTCTTCGTCCATGCGTAAAATCCCGTGGGCATGACATCACCGAAGGTCTCCGCGTAACGTGGGGCGAGAAATTCCACGCGCCCAAACTCGTGGGCGTTCCGAGTCGCCCAGGGAGCTAACGGCACCAACACTCCGAGGGTCACCCAAAGAGTAGCCACAGCCAGCTTTCCCCAGTTCAGCGGTCGCCACCAGCGCAGCCAATACACAAGCAATACAGCCACGAGCAGCAGCGGTGTCTCGGGGCGAAAGAGCGTGCCGAGGCCTACAACAAGCCCACCGAGAAACCAAGTCCGAACGGAGCGAAGAAGGTCAATCCTCTGTCGAATGCGGTCGAGTTCATAAGCAGAGGGAAGCAGGAAGATGAGGATCGCCAGCGTCGTCAAAAATATTGTCGGGACTTCCGCGAGAAGCACAGCCGAATAATTCGCTGTAAAGGGGCAAAATACCGCCAGCCAAAGCGCTGCAATTGTTATTCGGTTACGGTTCCTTTCACTGGCCCCAGAAGCAAGCCGCGCAGCGATGCAAGCGGCCAGCACGCATGTTGCAAGATCGATAAGTGCTTGTACCATAAACACCGAGTACCTAGTAGGGCCCGCCAGGGAATAGATGAGTGCAAGAAATCCGGGATAGCCGGGCATGCGCACGTTGGAGGGATACAGATGTCCATTGGTAAAAAATCCGTAAACACCATGATAGAACCAATTGTGAGCAAGCTCTTCATAGTAGGGCGTGTCCCCGGAGGTAAATGGGAAGTGCCAGATGAAAAAGAGGCGCAATGCCAATCCAACCAGCAAGGCAGGGAACAAGTGTTTGTAAAAAGATTTGGGCAACATCGATTCTGCCGAAAGTCCATCACGGGTAGGAACGACCCAGATTAAGATGTCGTTGCCGCCCGAGATGCATGGGCAGTAGTGGTGAAAGACCAACGAAAGAACAGGCGATCACGTCTTTCGCAGCGAAACGGTCTGAGGAAGAGTATGGTCAGAATTGTTTTTTCCACGATCCCTCTACGTCTAGATTGATGGATTCGTTCACTATGGCACCGTGGGCAACTCCTCCTAACGATCCTCCTGATGCCACTTCGGCACCCAATGGAAGGCAATCTTCCCCTTACCGTGACCTTGTGTCTGTCTCCTTTTGAACACAGAGACCTGATCGCCTTTAGCAGTTACTGCCTTAAAGCCTTTGCTTTCATTTGACTAGCTGCAACCGCTCAAATTCGCAAATATTCGAGCTGTTCAAAATTGGACAGATTTCGAGTCCTCATCCAAGTATCTTGACTGTGGAAACATTCGTGTCGCCGGTTTGCCCACCGCCGTCGCGTGCGGCTTTGGTGGCCCTAAATATGGCTTCGACGTCACAGCTGACTTCGAACAAAACCCAGCCTGATCGGAAGAGTGTTCGCCCGCAGAGCAGCTTTGACCACAGGCAGCGTCCCCTTCGTGTCCTTTTCCTTCACCGTGATGTACACGCGATCGATTGCTGTCTGCAAGAACTCAAGAAAGGGCAATTCACTGTCAAATTTGATTTTGTTCTGAACTTGGCACAATGCACGGAACGGCTCCGTTCCCAGTCCTTTGATGTCATTGTCGCCGAGTATACCAATCCCAGTTGGAAGGCGCTATTGCAACTCCTTCATCTGACAGAAGTGGAGATTCCGCTTATCTTTTTGACCGTTGGCCTTAGAGGCGAATCCTTCGAGGAACTGAATGCTTACGGTGCCTTCGATTTTGTGGAACGAGAACATATCGCGAAGCTGCCCATGGCCGTTCGACGAGCGCTAAACGAAAAGAGTCTGCGCAATGAACTGGAGGAAGCTCGAAAGGCCTTGCAGCATTCGCAATCGCTTTATCGCGCGCTCGTGGACAATCCTGCCTATGGAATCTACCGGTGCAATGCAGAAGGAGAATTGCTCGATGCGAATCAGGCGATGGCAACGATGCTTGGCTATGCCAGCAAAGAGGACCTCCTCGCGGCGAATCAGGAGTCTGCGATCATCCCCAAACTTTGCAAGGACGTTCCGTTTGCGGCGCGTCCTCCTGAAAACAAGCGAATCGAGCCCGTCGAAATCGAGTGGAAGCGGAAGGACGGAACGACACTGAAAGCCCGGCTAAGTGGTCGTGGCGTCTATGACGACCAAGGAAATTTTGCTGGTCATGAAATTATCGCCCTTGATGTCACGGAACAGCGAACGCTTGAGGATCAACTGCGCCTTCAGGCGTCGACCGACTCGCTCACGGGCTTGGCCAATCATCGACGCCTTTTCGAGACCTTGCACACAGAGATCTGCCGATCCAAGCGCACCGGTCGTGAATTCTCCTTGTTATTGCTGGACCTCGATGGATTGAAGAAGATCAACGATCAATTTGGTCATTTGGCAGGCGACCGGGCACTCTGCAGGCTGGGGCAGATCCTGAGAGACTGCTGCCGGTCCATTGATACCCCAGCGCGTCACGGCGGGGACGAGTTTGCCATGGTCCTGCCGGAGACAGGCGTGGCCGCCGCCACATTGGTGGCACGGCGGATTTGCGAAGTTCTTGAGAGAGAAGCCGAAGAACCTGCGCTTTCGGTGAGCTTGGGAATTGCCAATTATCCGCGCGAGGCCGACACGATCGGAACCCTGCTCCACGCAGCGGACAGGGCTCTATACGCTATGAAAGACAAACGGCCAGGAGCAGTTCGGGTCGATCACAACTCTGATTCGCCCTTACGAATTTCGAATCCCGACTTTTGCTGAACTCGGGGATGACCTGAACGCGACCCGAAAAAGAGAAGAATTGCATGAATAAATCTCGCTCTCGAGCGCGCGAAAGCTCCCCGAAACGTATCCCACATTGTCTTTCGGACGACAACACTCAGTACTTACTAAAGGCGGAAGAGCAAATTTATCGGGCGATTTCTGCCCGTGCGCCCCTCTCGGATGTGCTGAACGGAATCTGCGATGCCCTCGATTGTCAGATGGGCAACATGGTATCGCTCATTTACCTGCCGGGGGACGATCCAATCCAACTTGCCGCAATCACCTGGGAGGCAGAACATTGTGGATTGTATCTTTTTTGTTCTGAAGACATATTGGCCGAGAATGACGAGCAGCTTGGATCTCTGGAGATGTATTGTAGCTATCCGGTCAGTCCCACTGACCGCGATCTTCAATTGATTGAGCGGGCAAAGTGCCTGGCCGCTCTTGCGATCAAACGCGATATTGGGGCAGGCCCTCATGACCAAGGTGGTGCTACGGGCAACTCGCCAGTGCAAGCAAATCTGCACGTGGGGCGAGACACTGTGAACTGAATTTGAGGCGTGTCGATTCCCGCCTCACTCCGAATTTGGTGAAAATGGATCCTGGATCGAGCGTCGAAGACGTGGCGTGCGTCAGTCGTGCAATACGACATTCAAGAGAGAAGCATGGACCTGAAGCCCGCCGTTGTACTTGATGAGGCCCAATTTCCTGAATTTATTCATGAAAAAATTGACACGCGAGCGCGTCGTGCCGATCATCTCTGCCAGCATTTCTTGGGATACTTTGGGGAGCACGCCCTGGGGCTGGTCTTCCTTGCCATACCGGGCAAGCAACAGAAGAGCTCTGGCCAAGCGTTTTTCGCTGGAGTTAAAAAGCTGGTCAACGAGATCCTCCTCAATTCGGATGTTCCTGGTCAGCATATGAGAGATGAAGCGGTCCGACAGCGCATGTTCCGCGTGGAGCACGCGCATCATCTCGCTTTTCTCAATGAATAGTATGGACGTGGGTACGATCGCTGTGGCCGTCCCCATGCAAACAGGCTGACCGGCCAGGCATCCTTCTCCAAAAAAATCACCCGGTCCCAGAATTGCTACGACCGCCTCCTTGCCATCCTCATTGATAACCGAGAGTTTCACACCTCCCTTTTGGATATATTTCACGCCCTTGGCGGAATCACCTTGAGAGTAGATCCTCTCGGATCTCCGAAACTTTTCCACGTGCCGTGCCGCGCCGGACGTGTCCAGGAAGGTCCGCAAATCAAAAGCAGACTTCTTTGCGGGAGTTTGCTTGGACTTCTTGGCGGTTGCTTTGAGCATACTTGATTTACCTCCTAGGCGAATACGTCTAGTCAGGTAAAGAACCTCAAGTATATTGTGAGACCTATCCGTATTCTATCACAGCTGGCAAGACCCCCCGGCTTGAATCCCGTGCCTCCCTTCGGATACGATCCGAAATCTAGCGGCCCCTTCAACTGCTTCACAACGGACCTGGGCCGCACAATCAAACTGCGAACCTGTATACAAGTGAACAGACATGCGGTTGGGCTAGTTCTAATATGGGTTTGTCGTAAAAGGACTGTTTTGTTGGCCAGTCCATCCGCGGAGCTTGTTCCCCACGGCTTTCACAAGCGTCAAGGACATCGAACGACACCTTAACTCAACATTCTGGCCGGATAAAGGGACTGGTCATTTGTGGAGTCTAACCGGCTCGTCGAGTTGTCTGCTCCAGACAGTTCAGGGAACGAGTCGGGACCAGTCTGGAAGTGTCTCGCAACAAAGACAGAAAGGTAAAAAGCATGCCTCTCCTTCAGATCCTACTAACCCTTATTGTCGTTGGCGTCCTCCTGTGGCTAGTGAACAAGTTCATCCCCATGGCAGGCAGCATCAAGTCGATCTTGAACGCAGTCGTCGTCATCGGCGTGGTGTTGTGGCTCCTGGACATATTTGGACTATTTCATTCCCTCTCGCGTATCCACGTCGGAACGTAGGCGCAGGACGATGTACAGCTCAGCCGAGAACTGCAATTCGCGAGCCGAAACTAAAGGTCGGCAAAAACAACCGCATGGAGACACCCTGACGCGCACACAGACACACGGTAATGGAGGCAACATCATGACACCAATTCGAGTTATGAGTTCGACGGCACTGTTTCTGCTTCTTGGATTTACAGTTCCGGTTTACGCACGCCAGGGGCAAGAGGAGAAGCCGCCGAAACAGGAGCAACCAGCCAAGTCTGAAAAGCAACCACAGGCGGAACCCCAACAACAGCAACAGCATGCCCAGCAACAAGCCAAGGGGCAGCAGGATCAGCAACAGAAACAGCAGCACCAACAACAGGCCGACGCCAACAAACAACAACAACAGCATGCCCAGCAGCAAGCCAAGGGGCAGCAGGATCAGCAACAGAAACAGCAGCACCAACAACAAGCCGAGGCCAACAAACAACAGCAACAGCATGCCCAGCAGCAAGCCAAGGGACAGCAGGAT
>Ga0307471_100001690_pt1 | contig 12237 bp, 11 predicted proteins | sample atmos_gasesAM3C__2_FD_204566 | JGI IMG/M metagenome (GOLD analysis project Ga0307471, IMG submission 204566) | Hardwood forest soil microbial communities from Morgan-Monroe State Forest, Indiana, United States - atmos_gasesAM3C_515 | ecosystem: Environmental > Terrestrial > Soil > Temperate... | reverse complement strand
GGGATGCCTTTTCGATCTCGTCAAGGTCGGCGTTGCTGAACACTTTCTTAAAGTAGCCGAGGCTCTTGCCAGAAGATCTGAGTAATTTTATCTGATCGAATGTCTTGCATATGACCATATCGGCGTCCTCTGACTCGTAGATCGTGCGAAAGTACTTGCCTGCAAGCTTGGGGTCCGCGTAGAGGATCGTGATATTTTTCGCTTTCAGCTTCGACATAAAGCCTGGCAGCGCCGATTTCGTTGCCGTTGGCCTGACTATAAGCTCCTTTGGTTTGACGTCAGTCAAGTTCCTTCAGGGCCTCTTTTACTGGTTTATTGTCAATTATTACCTTGCGCAGCGCGCGCACTATCGCCGGCGGGTTCTTGTGCTGGAAGATGTTGCGACCAAAAGTCACGCCTTTTGCGCCTGCTGCCATTGCGCCGCTGCACATTTCAAGAATTTCCCTGTCGGTATTGGCTTTGGGCCCTCCAGCAATTACTATTGGGACAGGACAACTCTTAACCACCCTTTTGAACGAATCGACATCGCCAGTATACACTGCTTTTACGATGTCCGCGCCGGCCTCCGCTCCCACTCTTGCCGCGTGTGCGACGATTTCTGGGTCGTGTGGGTTCTTGATGTTCTCTCCGCGCGGGTACATCATTGCAACTAGCGGAACGCTCCACTCGTCACATTTGTCAGACACCATGCCTAGTTTCTGCAGCATTTCCGGTTCCTCCTTCGCGCCGATGTTGATGTGAAGCGAAACTGCATCGGCTCCGAGCCTGATCGCTTCTTCGACGCTTCCCATCAACATCTTCCTGTTCGGAGCAGGACCTATCGACGTGCTCCCGGAGAAGTGCACGATCAGACCAATGTCTGGCGATCTTGGCATGGTCTTGATTATTCCTTTATTGACAAGCACGCAGGTCAGCCCGGCAGAGGCGCACTGGTAGATCATGCCGTTAATGTCCTCTAGCCCCTTGATAGGACCGTTGCTTATGCCGTGGTCCATGGGTACGCACAGCATCTTGCCGTCCTTCAATATCCTGGAAAGCCTGATGTCCCTGCCAAAGACCATATGTATCAAGACATTCTTGAAGCCCTACTTATAACTTATTTACTTCCATGAAAATGCATGCTGATTTCTGGGAACTCCGACTCTCTTGCTCAGCATATTCAGGTCATTCCCTGCCTCTCTGAGCTAATCTGCCAGTCGGTACGTAGGATTCTGGTTGGCATAAACTCCCAGCCACCTCCGGCTGCTATTATTGACGTAGTCCATCGCAAAACGCCGGTGCCGGCTGGGTGATCAAAAAAGCAGGTACATGTTCCTGATCCTAGAATGGCCGCGATACAGGGACAGGCGTCCGGTGAATGTCGAACCATGGACATATCGATATTCTTATATTGACAGTCAGATAGCTAGGTGAATTGTCTTGCTGACAGAACATGAGCGGAACCCGTTCTGTTACATCTGTAACCTATTTTTCACTCCGGACTACATGCCCATCCACCTCAAGACGGATCATAGCAAGGAGGAGCTTGCCTCCCATCTACTGTTGGCTTATTTCGACGAGTGGCTCGAGCAAGAAGAAGCAATCGAGGAAGCCGTAGAAGAGTCCAAGTAGCACCATAGGTTTTTTAGAAGTGCCCACGTCATAACGACGTGAGCTACGAGTCTGACTCGTCAGAGTTTGAGAGGATGTCTACAAGAAAGCTGGCGATACTCTTCGGCTTTGCCTTCTTTGGGGCGTTCATGCTTATACAGATGATACAGGGCTTTCCGCTTGCGCAGCTCTTTACGAGGCAGACCGTGACTCAAGAAGTGGTGGTTTCGCTGAAACAAGGAGACCTGTGCGTGGTAGAGCCTCCTGACAGACAGCCAAAAGAAATTCCGCAGTGTCCTTACAGCGTTGGAGACATGCTTGTCGTAACATATTATGAAGGCTCAACAAAGGTAGAATCACACAGGCTGAAATAATTCCTATTTCATGAGGTCAAGGACCACTTTGAGGTTTTGTTCGTCTCCCCTCTTCTCATCGATTGGGGTCTCCATTATTACAGACAAGCCTCGAATAGCTCGGTGATTGAGAAATGCCGCCAAGCCCTCTTTCCCTATGTATCCAAGGCCAATGTGCTCGTGCCTGTCCAGGTTTGATCCCAATGGCGACTTTGAATCATTCAGGTGCACGAATTTCAGCTCTTTGAGTCCCACGATATTGTCAAAAGTTTCAAGCGTCTTATACACATCAGCCTTTGTTTTGAGGTCGTAACCGGAGGCAAACAAGTGGCAAGTGTCGACACACACACCAAATTCCTTCGGATCGTCCAGCCTGTCGAGGATCATGCACAGTTCTTCAAAATTGCTCCCCACGTTGTTCTTCTGTCCCGCGTTGTTCTCAAGTAGCACTACGGGTCCGGCCTCTGACTTGGCCTGCGCGGTCTCGATCGCCTTCACCAGTTGATCTATGCCAATTGCATGCCCCTTGCCAAGGTGGCTCCCTAGATGTATGACAAGGTACGGTATTCCAAGGGTGCTGCATCTCTGCATCTCCTCTGTCAGCATTTCTACAGATTTTTTGTAAAATTCGCCGTCCGGCCCGGACAGGTTTGGTAGGTAGGGCATGTGTACTACTACGGAATTTTTTTCTATGCCACTTGCCGCTAATTTACTTTTGAACAAGTGAACGTCGTTAGGCGCAAGCTGCTTGGCCGCCCAGCGGCGTGGGTTTCTGCTAAATATCTGGAATGCTGTGCATCCTATCTTTTTTGCATTATCCACCGAATTTGAAATGCCGCCTGCGATAGAGACGTGAAACCCAACCTTGATACCCATTGCTTGCTTCGTGTGCAAGTGCGTACTTTAACTTATTGCAATGGCATTTTTATGGTAGTTCAGCTATGGATAGCTCGAACTTGTCATCCATAAGGATGGGGACTGGCGACCTAGCAAAATATCCCTTCTTGAATGAAGCAGGGGAGTACCTTCGCGAGTCGGGCTTTGGTTGGGAAGAGCTTGAAAGACCTGACATGAAAGACGTTATTGACAGGGCTGTCGAGCGAGTGGAGGTCGACGTCGGCGGCAACATCTACGACAAGCTTGATAGGTACGAAATTGAAATCCTTACATTCTTGGTTTCGCTCATAATGGTCAAATCTATTGGGACGGAGTCGGTGCTAAGGAAGTTCGCGCTGGCAGAGGCCCGGCGCGCCGAAAAGTTCCTTACAGAAGATCTTAAACGTCAGAACGAAATGCAAAAGCGATCGCTTTTTGCCAAGATTTTCGATGACTTGTTCAAGTTGAAAATTGAAATTTCAGAGGATGGCAGGCTACTCAAGGTTAAGGTCACTGACTATCTCGCAAGATCTTCCCACTTCCACGAGCAGGAATGGAAGCTCATAAACAGGCTCGTTCACAAAGGCTATGTTTACCTTGACGCCGACGAAACCGTCAGGCTTGTCAGGAACGAGCTGTCAGCGCTTATTTATGAAAAGATCAAGACGATGACGCTTCCGATCCTGCCTCAGGCAATCAAGGTAAAGGCAGACGGCCTCCGAACGAAACTCGCACCACGCTACGAATACGGCGTTACTGCAGTCATCGATTACCCTCCGTGCGTCAAGCACGCCCTTGAAGTCATGGCCAAAGGCGAAAACCTTCCACACTCAGCACGAGTTATGCTTGCCACTTACATGCTTGCAATTGGCAAGCCAGTAGACGAAATAGTATTGATATATGAGAATGCCCCCGATTTTAACGAAAAAATAACGCGCTATCAGGTAGAACACCTCGCAGGCATGAAGGGTAGCCGGACAAAGTACTCCGTTCCCTCCTGCGACAAACTGCGCATTGAAAACCTGTGCTTTGCGACTGCGGAATGCGATGGTATAATCAACCCAATTCAGTTTGGCAGGAAGAGGAAATGACGCAAAACACGACTGCCAAGACCACTAGCGCAGTCAGGAGCGCGTTCCGGGGATACTACTTCAAACCTAACATACTTAAAGCGCCTTACAAGATTGAGCAGCGCGAATTTGGTTATATGCAGTTTGGCCAAGTCGGCATGGTCAGGCATCTTTCATTCAATAGCATGAAGGAACTGACTGCCACAATAATGAAGGAAGTTCCTTCCGACATTTATTGCTCAAACGCGTACTACCACTTTCCAACGTACCCGATGCAGGAAAAGCAGTGGCTTGGAGCGGACCTGATATTTGATATTGACGGCAAGGACCTTCATCTGCCATGCGTCTCTTCACATTCCTACTTTGTTTGCGCAAACTGCGGCCACGCGTCATCTGCGCCTGACGAAAAGAAAGAATATGCTTGTCCGTTGTGTAGCTGCAAGCAGTGTGATAGTGCTTCGATACCGTGCGCCAAGTGTATCGATGGATCAAAAAAAGAGGTCAAGCGCCTTGTCGAGCTTCTGACGAGCGACCTTGGAATGCAACAAGGTGATATCCAAGTCTATTTTTCCGGCAACAATGGCTTTCACATCCACATAAATGACAGTGCTTATTCTCGTCTTGACCCGCAAGCTCGCTCCGACCTTGTGAGCTACATCTCAGGCACCGGCCTCATGGCAGAAAGTCTAGGTGTGAGAAAGGGTAATGCTCAAAATTTGCTTCTCATCAAGTTTCCTAAGAGCGGCATTGCATACGGCTGGAGGGGGAGGATTGCCGACAAACTAAAGATCAACGACTCATCCATGATCAAGCTCAAGCACGTTGTAGAACAAAAGGGCGGCTACACTCCATTTAAGCTCGACGTTGACAGGATGGCACACGATTTGGGTGTCAGAATAGACCCGCAGGTGACGACAGATGTCCATAGAATTTTCAGGATGCCCGGCACACTCAATAGTAGGAGCGGTCTTGTCAAAATAAAATGTGATGACCTTAATTCGTTCGACCCCTTTGTCGAGGCCTGTCTGCTTGGCGACAACAAGGTGAGCGTTAGAGTCAAGACGTTGGTCAAGTTGAAACTAAAGAACAAGTCATTCAACATTTCTAAAGAATCTGCAGAGCTTCCAGCATATGCAGCAGTTTACCTTATTTGCAAACGACTTGCAGAAGCGAACTAATAAACACATTAAAGGGTCTTGTTGGATAAACAGTCCGTTTGTGGGACACGTACAATGAGGACAAGACACCCCGCGCAGATATTGGCAAGATAATCCGAATCGCGTTATTTGCCGCGATTGGCGTTATCATATTTGGCTTAGTAAGCAATCAATCAGTAAACCTCCTCATGAACGTGGAAGAGTTTGGCAAGGTCTTTACAAAGTCGCTTTACTACTCGACCCTTTCCGGTCTCATCCTAGCAGCCATTGTACTTGTGCGCGTCAATTTCAGCGCGCGCCATTCGGTAACATGGTACGGCGTCAGGATGCTGATAAACCTCCTCAAACGTCTCGATTACGAGTCTCATAGCAGAGTGTCACGATATTCTGAATTTCATATGAGCAAGACTGGCTTTGCACTCTGGCAGCTTACAAAGATTGCGCTCTTTGCGCCACTCTTTGGCAACATCATGTTTGGTATGGCTGCGGAGTACGCTATGCAGGGAAACAACATGGGTTTCGGCTCAATCGGCAACATATTTGCCATCCCATTTGCAGACATTAAGATGGACGGGAGCTATGCGCAGCAAAACGTGATTCCAATGCTACCTACGCTCACGCTTTTGATGCCTCCTATACTGGCGACGGTTGGGCTGCGGCTACTCCTGTACGTCGGCGTCTCAAGCGCAGTTAACATTGTCTCTCAGTATGCAGTTGACTCGAAGGAGAGCAAGCCAAAGATCCTCTCCTACATCTCTACTATAGAGATCATTGCAGGTGTGGCAATATTCTGGATTGGGCTTAACATGTTCTTTTCTACCAACGTCGACCATAACACGAGGTACGCGATCGCCGGCTCAATAACCCTTGGCGCCGCATTCATCGGATTTGGATTTGTTGATAAGAGGCACGCAAGGGTAATAATCTATCCAACAAAGAGGCATATGTATTCCCGGCTTTTCACTGCGGCGGTAATCGTGGGTCTTGCAGGGTCGATAATGATAGTAAACAATAGCATAGCCGACGCCAGAAAAATAGAATGGAACGGGCCCTACATCGCTCAGCAAATGGAGATCAACCGCCACATGCATGGGCTTGACAAGGTAGAGGTCGTAAATTACGATCTTGTACAGCCATCAATCTCGCCTTCTGCCATCCAGTCAACAATCGAGCAGAACCGTGACGTCTTGAATAACATCAGGCTATGGGATGAGGCGAACTCCAAGGCGGTGCTCGAGCAGGTGCTCGGGCAGAGGAGCGACCTCAGTTACTTTGACTTTGACAACCTGAGGTTCGATGATGCGATGTACTGGACTGGCACCACTGTGCCGATTGTTCCGGCGAACGTGGCGCAGGAAGACAGGTGGTTCGCCCAACACATCAAGTATACGCACTCTGACATTGGCATAAAGATGTTAGAGGCAGACACAGGTAATGTTGTGGACGAAAGCCAGTTCTTCAACCAGCACAGGATCTATTACGGAGAAAGTGGTGATGGGTTGTTTAGCAAGTACTGGTCAGCATACGAGACGGGAAGGACAACGAGTCAAGAACTTGATGGCTTCTTTTACAATGGGACAGGTGGCGTAGACGTTGCTCCTCCTCTTAGTTGGATGTTCGAGCCAAACTTTATGGTTTCTTATTCAGACACGCCGGTACATGTCATGAGGTACAAGGACATACATGAAAGGATGGAATTGTTGTATCCACATTTCGTGTATGAGTTTTGTTTTGATTGTACGCCAAGCAACCTTCAGCCTAAGGAGATAGAAGCGTTTGCAGTGACTGATGGTACAAACACCTACTGGCTGATGCCACTTGTCGCAGCAATCAATACGTCAAATGTCCCTTGGAGCTCAGAAACCCCTACGAGCTTTATGCTCCAGCTAGTGGGCTATTCTCTGATCGACGTTTATGACGGTACAGTGCAGATAATTGTGACAGGCGATGACTACTTTTCACAGATGTTCCTCGCACAGTACAAGGACGCCGGCGCTACAACAGAAGTACCAGAATGGTTAGCAGACCAGATAAGGTACCCCGAAGAGATGTTCATCTGGCAGATATCGAAGTTCAACACTTACCACGTCACCGATCTCGAGGCATACATCGGAACAAAAGACTCTTATGCAGTCGCGGATGGCTCTAAAGAGCTCGAACCACACTATGCATTTGCAAAGCTGCCAGGATTTGAAAGCCCCAAATTTGTGGGATTACAGACGCTGGAGCTGAAAGATTCTCAATCAAACAACTTAGTAGGATATATGGCGGTCCAGAACGATCTTGAGGATCTCGGCAAGATGACATTTTATTCCATTCCAACGGATTCGCTAGTAAAAGTCATCGGCCCCGCGAATGCGAAGACTATTTTTACTCAGAGCCCAGAATACAAGGAAGCCAAAAACACTATTTTTGGAAACACTAACTTAGCGCTTGGAGAGATCAGCCTCTACAAAGTAGGCGATTATGAAGTATACTTTATACCTGTTTTCATAGACAGCGGGAGCAAACAGATCGGCATGGTTGGCGCGGTTGGCGCCGCTTCGACCAAAGGGACGTACCACATTGGCCTAGGCGATACCCCTGCAGATGCATTTGAAAATTATCTCCAAAAGCTTTCTGGCGCGGCGCCCGCTAACCAGACGGCGCTTGATAGGCAGAGAATGATAGAGAACCTAGAAAAGGTATTCACTGACGCCAAGTTGACTATAATCAAGCCGACTGCCATTTCCGCGCCAGTAGAGTTCAAGGAGTCACAGGCAACATACAGGGTAGACTCTGACCTCCCCGAGGCAGAAGCAGCAATTGACAGTTTCATAATAGAATTTGCGCCGCAGGGTGGACGAATATTTGAATGGCAAGATGGTGCGGTAGTCAACTTTGGCGTACTGCTCGAAGTTGAAGGCATTGTTGAAAGCCATTATGTTTCAATAGAGGTAGGCTAGAGCAGTGCCAGTGCTCGTGGTAGACAACATGTCACCGTTTACACCTGATATACTGGAATGTCTTGGCCGGCTTGATATCCCTTATGTCTACAGAAAATTCTCGGAGGTGTCAGACTCTGATGTTGCCAAGTGCGGCAAGGTGATGCTGTCAGGCAGGCGCAAGAGCAGCAAGGAGATAAACGCGGTGAATTCAAAAATAGCAAGGCAGTGCCGCGATGACGGTAAGCCACTGCTAGGCATCTGTTATGGCGCGGAAATAATAGCGCTCACGTTTGGCGGATCGATCCGCAAGATGCCTGCCCATGTGCGTGGCACAACCGCAGTTTCTGTTTCAGCCCAAAATCTGCTGACTGAGGACAAAAAATCTATTTCTGTGTACGAGAGCCACGGTTACTGTGTTTCTAGGCTACCTGTAAATTTCATATCGCTTGCAAGCTCAAAGTACTGCGAGCACGAGATGTTTGCCAGCGGCAGAATTTATGGAATGCAATTCCACCCGGAAAAGAGCGGGAATGATGGGTTAACGCTTTTGCAGAACTTCGCCGCCAAGACATGAGAAGGATTTTATTTGCTTGAAAAACAATCGGTACAGGATTGGAATCGCAACCGGAACATTTCCTCAGCCTGCCGCTCTTAGGCAAGAACGAAGAAAGTTCTGGCCTGCCGCTCGTGGTAACCGTTGTGGCAAAATACTGGGGAGAGGACATTGCACTGCAGGCAGCCGGCGAAAGACGCGCTTCGATGATCGACGGCATTGTACATGCAGAAAGCCGGGGCTTTGGCTCATACATTTACAAGAGTTCGATTAAAGATCTGAAAAAGCGGATTGATCAAGGCATACCTCCTATTGTCATAATGCCCGGCATACAGGGGACTGTGCAGCATGCGATGGTCGTCTCAGGTTATAACAGCGAGGAGCGCAGGATGCTTACCTATGTCCCAGAGCCCGACACTGTGGGCGCGATTCCTGAAACCAAGTTTGAGCAGGATTGGGAGCAGGACGACATGACTGCGATAATTATCGTGCCCTCAGACATGAAGGATGTGCTAAAGAACGAGAGTCTAAAGTTCGTGAAGTCAAACCGGGTCTGTTTCGAGGCAGAAGGGCTGCGGCAACGAGGCGATGTAAATGATGCTATTGAAAAACTGCGAAATATCGCTGAAATCGACTCGGATAATGCTCAGTCGTGGTGCCTGCTTGCCGGCATGTACAACGAGACAAATTCTGATAAGGCAGTGCCTTGTTACGAAAGGGCGATTAAGCTGAACTCGAAATACTACCTTGCTTATCGCGGGCTCGGAAACTATTACTTGAAAGGGAAGAACTACTCGCTTTCGGAGGCATACTACAGCAAGGCGATAGACATCAACCCTACGCGTTTTGGCCCCATCTACAAGAACCGCGCGATAGCGAGGATGCAGCTTGGCAGCAACCGTGGCGCAAAAGAAGACCTTGCCAAGTATTTGGACCAAATGCCGTCGGCAGAAGATAGAGAAATCATCAAGGAAGCTATTGCGCAGCTTTGACCTCAGAATAGATTTTTGTTTCAAGCGGAGCAGTAAGCTTCGTGTAAGATTAGCGAGCGGCAGAAGAATATTTTAAGTTCATTTCCTCTGCTTGGCTTGGTTTTTGCAAAATACGAGCACCCTCACTCCGTCGGCATTCTTGCTATAGAATTTTCTGGTCGCCATGGTCTTCATCAGACAATAAATGGCTTTTTGATTCTCATGGTTGCTGTCTTGTAAGTACGCGCACAGCCTGCTTGAACTCTTCACCGGAAAGAGGAGGTACGTTTGCAACCTTGAGGTTTTCCTCGACATGTTCAGCCTTTTTCTGCCCAATAAGAGGTGCAATGACCGAGGGAGTTGATCTTACAATCTGCACGAGCTTGCTCACAGGGTCGCTCAGGCCACCATAGTCAGGTATCTTAGCGTCCAATAGTCTCCCCTGAAAGAGCGGTATGCTTGTGAACACACCGACGTTAAGCTTTGCCGCCGCTTCCAGAATAGTCAGGTTCCGATCAGAACCAACAGATTGGTTCCTCAGCAGCAGCGCTTCGCTGTACGCAAGGTTGTAAGGCAGCTGAATAAACCTGAATCCGTGGTCTCTACCACCGACGTTCTCGGCAGTCTTGACTGCCTGCTCGAGTGATAGGTATTCGTGGCTGCTTGGCGGCACTCGAAAGCACGTCCAGGTTGCCATGCCATAATAGCGGACCTTGTTTTCCCCTTTGTATTTCTCATAAACTTCAAAGACTTTTGCAAGCATTTCCATGAACTGCTCTCTGCTCACATCCTGATTCCAGCTTTCAAAGGCATTGTGGACGTAAACGAGATCAATCGTAGAAAGGTGCATGTTCATGAGCGACTTATCAATGCATTTTGCGAGGTAGTTCGGGTTCATGACATTATGGCCTGAGCTGATGTCGTCTGCGGTCATCACTTCTGTCTGGATGTACATCCGGTGTACGTATTCCATCACGTCAACATTTGGATAGTCCCCATCGTTTGTGACGTAGCCATTCTTCGTCGATATGAACACGTGATCGCGTGAAATCTCACCGTCCCTTACCAGTCTTAAAAGGGCCTTTCCAATGCTCTTTTCCGACTTCATTGCACGGTAGTTTATCGCAGTGTCAATGACGTTGACTGCGCCTGATTTTACAGACTGATAAACCGCATTTTCAACCGCCACATCATCCTCCTGCGTAAGCTGGCCGAGGTATGTCCCGATCCCGATGCTGGAAAGACAAAGGCCATCAAACATCTTGAAATGTGCCGCCGGCCTTCCTTGCGAGGCAGCGTGCTGAGCGTATTTCTTGGTACCTTCAGGCGTGACGTGACCCTGTAGCGTCTCGTACGATGACAATGCTCCATGTAGGAACACTGGAAAATAATAACGAATCGAATCTTGCCACTCCCTTAAAGGGAGCAAGCCTTATTTTCCGCTCACACGAAATATCAGCCATGGCAGTAGTGGACCCGAACGTGCTCAACCCGTTCGTACTGGTTAATCCGGCAGTGGCCCCAGTACTTGTAGCCGTAATTACTGCGATTTCAGTGTCGCTATCGCTGATGATTTCGCGCTATTTCTTCAAGTCGTACACGTTTTCTGGCTTTGGCTACCTCCTTGGCCTGCCGGTGGGCTTTGCTTTCCTCGGTGCGTCGTTCCTATTTGAAGCATCAAGCCTGATCTACAACGCAGACCCGCTGTTGTATCCCGCGTTCTTTTGGATTCAGATGTCGCTCCAGTCCGAAGCATTTGCGCTAATCGCGCTGTCATACTATTACAAGAACTCTGATGCAAGCGAGTCCGGAAAGAGACTGCTCGCAAGGGACATGCTGGTCGCAACCCTACCACTGGCTATGATTGCAATCCCATTCGTGGTACCCACCTTTGCTCTGGCAAGCGAGCCGTACTTTAACTACGCAGGCCTCGCTGACCTCAGCTTTTACATGAGGATATTCAACATGGCGGTAATAGGGTACATATTTAAGAACACCATCGTATCGCTTGTTAGAGCCGCAAACGTCAAGTTGCTGTATGTGCCAGCAGCATTTGCGCTGCTCTGGCTTGAACAGTATTCACTGGCTCTAGCGTACTTTGACAACAGCGTCGGCGCCTTCATCGGTTCGGTCGTCGCAAGGATCGCGGGCCTTTCTTTCTTTTTGTACATTATGCATAGCGTAACTTCTAGGAGGAGGATTGAAATTGAGGCAAGAAAAGCGGCATAAGCTTCAGCTGTTTTATGAAATCCTCTGCGCCATAGAAGAGGACACAGCGCACAATGCAATCGCCAAGCCCACACATGTCCAACACTTCACCAGATTGTCGTACGACAAAATGATGAACCACTTTGATGAGCTGGAAGAAAAGAGCATGATTCACCGCGTAAGTGGAATGATTGCTATAACTAAGAAGGGCAAGATGTTCATCGAGCAGTACGACCAGTTGATAAGCCTTATAGAAAGTGCAGGCCTTTAGAGCGACGGCAGCAAGAAGGAAAGAGTCGCGCCGCGGCAGATAGAGAAAGTCTACGATCGGGCTAGTGGATTTCTGACTCTTTGACAACATCAGTTTCTATATAGTTCTCTTGGAATGTACAAAGTCCACACACGCGCAAGATGGTTTCTTAAATCAGGTGACAAATTGATAGTTGAAGATTGCACTATTCTAAAAGATCAAGCTAACCGCCAGCAATAACCCCGTAATTCGCGAATATGTCACTGCCGACGCCATCGCTGG
>Ga0307471_100001689_pt1 | contig 12244 bp, 7 predicted proteins | sample atmos_gasesAM3C__2_FD_204566 | JGI IMG/M metagenome (GOLD analysis project Ga0307471, IMG submission 204566) | Hardwood forest soil microbial communities from Morgan-Monroe State Forest, Indiana, United States - atmos_gasesAM3C_515 | ecosystem: Environmental > Terrestrial > Soil > Temperate... | reverse complement strand
TGTTTTCGGCGGTCACGGTGGCGCCGGAGATGACGCCTCCGGATTTGTCAGTAACGTCGCCGCTGATATCGCCAGTGATTTTTTGCGCGGAAACCGGGAGGGCCGAAGTCAACAGGAATACAAATACACAACAAGCGCTGAAACAACGCAGTATGCGCATTGAGGGCAACCCTTTCGTGGACAGCTTCTCCACCACCACAATGGAGAGACCCGGACTGCTAATGGGCGGAATCTTATTACGGAGAAAGGGTTTGTCAACAGAAAAGCCAATAATTTAAATAAATTGAGAAAAGTATAAGAGAAACCGATGGTCGGAGTAATGGGAAAGGTACGTGGTTCGGAAGCGGATTCGCGATTTGTGCCAAGCTCCCTACGCTGCGCTCGCTCCGGTCGGGATGAGAGAATCTTTGAGGGTGGTTGGGCCAGGCTGCGCGATCGTTCGGTCCGAGTGCGCGTGGCCCACCCTCGGCGTGCCTGCGGCAGACAGGTAAACTACGCGGAGGATGGAACACCTAGGTTGTGCTTGGGTTTGTGAGCAAGAAGAAGTCTTGCAACCGGGGCGCGCGACGAATTGATTACGATCACAGTAGGTGACTATCGTGTCCACAATGAATTGGTCTCTCTTCCGCGCGCTCCAATTCTTCCGCCTTGTAGCCCAGTAGCTGTTCCGCGACGTGGTTCACGTACAGGATCCGCCCCTCGCGGTCCAGATTCGCACCCTGATTGCGAAGATGGAAGTCGATGAACGACCGGCGGCTGCGCTTGAGCTTGGCGCATCAGGCGGGGTCGCTGTAAAAGCGCGGCTCTCGTGAAGATTGGGTAGTTGGATTTCGGAATTCGTAAGGGCGGGTTAGGCCCGCAATCACAATTCGGCGCTTTATTGGGCGCTGCCTACCAGTTTTTCCACCTCAGATAATTCCTTAGGGATGTCGGCAGAAAGATTCTCGGGCGCGCCTGACGTGATGAGGATGGTGTCCTCGACGCGGTAGTGCTGGTGTTTGTCCGGAAATTCGATGATGGGTTCGACGGTGACGACCTGGCCGGGCTTGATCGCACCGCGCGGGCGGAGGACGTCGTGGGTGGCGAAGCCGACAAAGTGGCCGGGGAAACCTCGCCACTGGTCGGCGATCCCAGCAGCGGCATAGACGGCTTTGCCGGCGTCAGCGGCTTCTTCGTAGGTGTGCTGCGGGGTGAGCATGGCGATGACCGCTTTTTGCGCGTCGAGATCGACCGTGTACCACTTGGCTTGTTCGGGCGTGAATTTGCCGGAGATGTTAAAGGTGCGGGTGATGTCCATGGTCTCGTGGTCGAGCGAGGCACCGTAGTCGAACACGACGAGTTCGTTGGACTCGATCTTGTGGCGATTGGCGAAGTAGTGCCAAGTGTTAATGTCGTTGCCGGAGCCGACGATGGCGGGATAGGCGACCCCTTGCGCGCCGTGGTCGGAGAAGTAGTACGTGGCGCGCGCTTCGATTTGATACTGGAACATCGGCGGATGCGCGTGCGCCAGGGCGTCGCGGTCGCCAGCAGCGCTGATTCTTCCGACGCGGCGGAGGATGGCGATTTCTTCCGGCGACTTGATGTTGCGCATGGCGTCGATGGCGGGGGTGAGGTCTTTGAGGGTGGCCATCGGGTAGCGGTCGGTCAGGTCTCGGGCGGGGACGAGATCGTCGGGGAGCGGCGGATGATAGGGATGCGCAAATTTCCAGGCGTGGTCGCGGCCGACTTCGAGGCGAGCGCCGTCGGCCTTGTCGGGAAAGCCGAGGCGAATCCATAGACTAGAGCCGGGATCGGATTGCAGCACGGTGGAAAGAAATGTGTCGAGATCGGTGACGGGAACAATGCGGCCGTAGCCAAAGGGTTTTTGTTCATCGGCGGGAGCGGAGAGCAGATTTGAGCCGTAAACCTGCGCGGTGCGCGGGGCCTGGGCCGGTTCGAACAACGTGGCGGCGCCGGTTTTGATATCGACGAAGAGGACGGCGCCGGGATCCTGCAGTCCGGTGAAATAGTAGAAATCATTGTCTTCGCGGTAGTGCGTGGCTTCGGGGATGTCGTTTGCGCGCGAAAAGAAGGATGTAGCCGGAGCCGAGAGTCTTGGCGAGTTGGGCGCGGCGGGCGGTAAAGGCTTGCGGACCGCCGTGGTCGGCGATGGCTGGCATGTCAGTGTACTGCGCAAGACAGCAGCGAGGCGCTCCGGTCAGCAACAGTAGCGGGACAAAGAAGAGAACCCATCGGCGACACACAGTGTGATGCGGCACGGTTTGGACCCCCAAGGGTAGGACTGGAGTTGGGCGAAGGAATACTACGCTTGCCAACAGCGGTGCTGCAAGAATTCCACCGAGACCACGTTAGTTCCTCCCAATCAGTAGTGGAGATTGAAGTTGATCAGATTCCAGTGCCAGATGAACCAGGTGAAACCGACGCAGGCAAGCGCAAGAGCAGCGTCGAAAATGCGGGACCAGATCCAATGGTTGGATTTGGTCCAACTCTGGAAGGCGTGAAAAATCACGACCAGCGTTCCGATAGCCGCAAGCACGCCGAGAGTCTGAAGGAGATAAAGGAGCGGGTCCATTTTGCGGCTGAGATTGCTGATGTCGTCGGTGCGCGAAAGGGAAAACAGCCATGCACCGACGAAGAAAAGATCGAGGATGCAGATGATTCGAACGACGAGGCGCAGCCGCTTCTCGCCCGGCGTAAGTTCCAGCGGCCGGCCATAGTGCCAGCGAGTGGAAGAGGCGATGGGCCAGAAAAGAACAAACAACGCGATGACGCCGACGCAAGGAAAGAGAATGGCGTAGTTGAGGTATTTGTTGTCTAACAGACCAACCTGTTTGAAAACGAAGAACGGATAGTCGATCGAAAATTCGAAGCCGCCGTCGGAAGTGTTGTGGAAGCCGATCAGATCCTGTCCGTTCACTTCTCGATAGAGCAGCGGAGAAATTTCCATAAAGCGTTTCAGTTCGCCGTTCGAACCCTTGAACGCATCGATGCTCATGGTGCCGTCGGAATTGAAGAAGACTTTCGGCTGGCCCGAAAGCTCCAGCAATTTGAGGAACGTCTTCTCGCCGCGGCGGCTTCCCATGTAGAGGCCGGAGACGCGACCAGCGTCGTCTTTCGCGCTTCCAACGGGATTGGCAGCAGGTGGCGTAAACGGAAAATAACGGTCAAGAAACTTTGTAAACAGGACTGTTCGCCCGCCGCCCTCCTTCCCGGCACTGTTGTAGGAGACGAAGAGTCCGACATTGGCATCGAGAATGAGGTGCAGATCGCTGTGGAAGTAGATGGTGTCGCCGCCGTGACCGATGATGCGGTGGCCGTTTCTGGATTCCTCGTAAAAACCGAGGGCCATGCCGTTGAGTCGCTGATCGGAGGCGAATTGGCGGGAGTGCATCAGCTGGGCGATTTCCTGACTGAGGATCTGCGTACCGCCGAACTGACCGTCCTGCAAATGGGCGATCATGAAATTGCAGATGTCGGTGGCGGAGATGGAGACACTGCCGGCGGGATAGGCCTGGACGAATTCGAACGGCTTGGCGGGCTCGGAGGCGCGATCGTAGCCGTTGGACATGAGCGGAACGAGATTGGGAGGAAGCGGCTGAAGGAAGGTGGAATGAGTCATGCCCAGGGGGGCGTAGATATTTTCGACCACGTATTGTTCGAACGGCTTTCCGGATACGCGTTGAACGATGTAGCCGGCGACAGCGGTCGCGTAGTTGGAATAAGCCGGAGTCACGCCGGGCGGAAAGATGCGAGCGGGAATGTGTTCGCGGAGATATTCGCCCAGCGGGCGCATGGAGGCCGCGTCGACGACAAACAATTCCTTGGCGGTCTCCTCGAATCCTGGCGTGTGCGTCATGATGTTGCGGAGGGTGATGGGCTTGCCGAAGGCAGGTGTAATGGTGAAGTCGAGGTAGGTATTCACATCTTGATCGAGATTGAGTTTGCCCCGCTGGACCAGTTGCATGACCGAAGTCCAGGTGAAGAGCTTGGAGATCGAACCGGGGCGGAACAGCGTATCGGAGGGAGAGACTGGCTTCCGTTTTTGGACATCCGAGAAGCCAAATCCTTTCGCGAAGAGAATGTGTCCGTCTTTGACGACGGAGATGACCGCGCCGGCGATGTCGTCACCTTCGATTTGTGCGGGCATCATGCCATCGAGAAAGGCTTCGAGGTCTTGCGCGGTGAGTTCGTGAGCAGCGCTCAGTCCGGGCGAATTCGGGTTTTTTGCCGAGGAGGACGGCGAAGCGGGAGGAATGCCTGATTTTTCCGGCCCTTGAGCAGGACCAGAACCCGCGAACACGGCGGCTAGCGCGAGAAAAAGGAATGCTCTTCCATGCGTATGTGAAGCCTTGGACGCAGATCGCGCTGGAAACCGAAGCGTCGTCCCCATTTCGAGCCTCCGAGGTCCGCCTACAGTAGGCGGGCGCGGATTGGGCCGCAACAAGAAAGTGAAATGTGAGAGCCCGCCGTCCGTGTGCTCAGTGATCTGAGGAGGAGACAACGGACTTGATGTCGATCACAGGGGTGTTGTCGATCGCTTCGATTGGACCGATGTGCAGGCGAGCGGCGTCGATGGCGAGCACTCTGGTGCGGTGCAGGCCGACAGGGTTGGGGCGAGCCGGCGATCGAGTTGAGAAAACACCGGTGAGCGGATTTGCGGCATCGCCTCTAGGATGAACTTGCAGGACTTCCCGGTTGGCAAGGTGGAGCCAGGTCAGAACGATGATCTCATCACCGGGCTTCATGCGAAGCAGGCCGTCGGTGAAGGCGGGATCCAGATCGAGGAAAGCGTTGGGAGCGCCTTCATCATAGAAGAGCGGAGCGTCCCTGGTGTTTTTGATTTCGGAGCGGATTACGCCGATGGGTTCGAGGGAAAACGCGGTCATGAGGTTCCCTTTGCGCGTCGTAGGGTGCAAGCGAGCGTGCATACTACGCCCGCGGCACCAAGGGCCGCAACCTGGCGATTTCAGGTGTCTCCCGCCACGATTCACCTGATTCCGCAGGAGCGCTGCGCGGTTTGTTGTTCGTTAGGCGAACAGTTCCCGATCGGCGCAGTGCAGGTCCTTGGCGTCAAAGTAGGGCGCAACCCATTTCTTGTCGGTTGACAGGAACCACTTGGCAGCCGCCGCAGCGGGCTGCTTGAGCGCCGGCGGCGCTGTTTTCTTCTTGGACTTCGACGCTTTGGAGAAACGGTCCAGGAAATTGAAATGGTCAACGAGGGCGATGGCCTCGATGGCAAAAACAGTAGCGACCTCGGCATCGTGAATGGCCAAGAGGTTGTCGCCGTTGTCGGTCTCGCCTCCGATTGCGAGATTAGAGGAACCGCAGTAGACAACCGGATTGGGCCCGTTGAAACCACAGACAACGAACTTGTGATGGATTTGATGACCGAAACCTTCAATTTCGGGCACTTGATTGAACGGCGGCGGGAGTTGTGTGTTCGTGGGCTTGCCGGTGACCAGCACGCCGGTCTTGTTGCCCGGCTTGTAAAGCGAAATGCCCTTAGGGCCGTCGGAGATTCCATAACTAAAGATTTTTTCGTCGGAATGCAAGTCGTTTAACGCGTCGTAGACCGGACTATTGCCCTGGTCGATTTGCATGACGGCGAAGAGAACACTGCCTTCCTTGTGGGTCGCGCTACCCTCTTCCTGAATGCGCGAGGCCAAACCATCGAGGACCGTGGTGGCATCAGTGCTGGTGTGCGGAGAAAAGGTAATGTCGGTGGGGGAAGCAGGACTGTCGAACGAAAACGGCTTGGCAGAAGATAGCGGGGATTTTCGGAAAGTCGGGCCGTTTATGCCGTCTTCGAGCGACTCGCTGAATACCTCCTCATACTTGGCGGCGACTTTACGGTCGTTGAAAAGCAGGACGTGGTTGGAATTCACGTAGAAGCCAGTGACCGAAAAGTTTGTGGAGCCGGTCAGGACCTTGAGCGCACCGGAGCTGTCCGAAACGATGAAGACCTTGTCGTGGGAGTAGCGGCTGAAGTGACCGCGCTGGATGAGCGAGGCGCCCTTGGCGGCCTTTCTGAACAGTTGCTCGAACTGATCTTCGGCAGGGGACGGAATCGGCTTGCCTTTTTTGTCCTTGGCACCGGGCTGGACGTGGTGGAGGGCAGCGTCATCGAGGATGATGCGGATACGACCTTGGGGAGCAAGCGTTAACACAAGGTTGATCAGGTCGGGTTCGTTGAGATCGTAGGCGAAGACGTCGAGCTTGAGCGAGCCGTCGGCGATGACCTCATTGAGCAGGTCAAAGATTTTTTTGCGAGCGGTGAAGCCCAGCCATTCGTACTCGTCCTGAAACGTGTATTTGTCGCCGTTCGCATTGGTGCCCGAGTGCTGGGAGGTGTCAAACAACAACTCGCGGGTGTTGGGGCGGATCAGTGCCTTCAGGCCGAAGTGGCGCACGAACGCCTGCGACTGGGTAAAGCCGCGGGTGAAGCCGAGTGAGAGATCGGCGCGCTCAAAGGGGAGCACGTCAACGTCGATGCTGACGCTGAGCGTGGGATCGAGAGGTAAGAGCGAGGCCGAAGAATCGAAGAAACGGGGCGTGACGGTGTAGGAATAGGGTCCGAGGAAGGGCTTGAGTCCCTGGTGAGCGGAGCCCGGAACGTGGAGCCAACGGAATTTCTGGAAGGGAGCGTTGATGCTGGAATACGGAGGCTCCTTGGGATCCTGCGCGTGTTTACTGGGATCCTGGAACTGGAGTTGGTTGAAGAGGTAGTAAGACGTCTGGCCCTTTGGCTGGCACTGGATGGTGAAGCCGGCGAGGTTTTTGGTGTTACCCTGCGCCAAGTTGAACGCCAGGAGCGTCTTGGCATCTCCGCGATAAGCTTTCACCTGCAAACTCGACTTGGCCGAAGGACCCGGCTGGGTCAGCGGCAAATTTTTCGGGGCTTTGGCTGGCGTAGCCATGTTGAGTCTCCTTCCAAACGAGCAGAAGCGATTGCGGATCGATTCGCGAATCGATCCAGGAAGTTAAATCGCCGCTGCGTTCCGCGAGCGGGCACAACCAGAACTGTTTTTTGGGGCGACCTGTTGTCTTGCGGGGAAATCCAACTTCACTGATAAATGCAGAAAGTGCAAAAACATTTCAAGGTTAGCAAGCGGCGATTTTGGGCGGCTTCACACCCCGCAGCGACTAAGGCCGGTTTTGTCGCGGTTGGGCTTACCGCACGAATGAAGTCCTGCCCTCCCTAGTCCGAGCTGAATGGTCTCCCGCCGAGGGGAAGGAACCCGGACACGGCCGCGCCGGAAGACACCACGGAAGCTGGGTCATACTATGCTGTGCCCTTCACACCAGCACATGGCGCAGCGGTTCTGCCGTTTTGGAGGGTTGGACTGCTACCCTCCGCGTTGCTGGTGGGCTCGTTCGCGCCCGACTACGAATACTTCATCCGGCTGGGCCCCAACGGACGATTCGGGCACGCATTTCCCGACGTTTTCTTCCTGACGCTTCCGCTGGCCCTGGTGGTGTTGTGGTTGTTTCACACATTCGTGAAACTCCCAGTGATCCAGCTCTTGCCGGAAGGCTTTCGGGTTCGATTGGGAGATCAACTGAATGGTTTCCGGTTTGGCGGCTTGGGAAGATTCGCGCTGATCGTGACTTCTCTTCTCGTGGGGATCGCGACGCATTTGCTGTGGGATGCATTCACGCACCCGAACACGTGGCCCTACCGGCTTTGGCCGGCGATGCGACATTCTCTGGCGTTGCCATTCTTCGGACCCGTGCCGTACTACAAGCTGCTGCAACACGGCAGCACGTTTGCGGGATTGGGAATTCTGGCGGCTTGGGTCTTGCTGTGGTATCGGAGGACCGAACCGTCCGGCCAAGTAGCGCCCGCGTCGCCGCGGCGCAGCACGGTGATCTTTGCGGGGATGGGGGTCGCGATCACCGGAGCTGCGATTCGCGCGGCCCTGGGAGTGGGGATGCCGACGAACTTGTGGGACGCGCGATGGTTCATCATCCGCTTCGGGATTACCGCGATGGCGCTGGCATGGTGGCAGCTGGTGGCTTACGGAATTTTCTCATCGTTGCATGCTGCATCGACGGGGAAGATGGAAGAAAAAAGCTAAAAGCCCGCAGTCTGAAGGCTGCGGCTACAGCTTCTCGCGGAACGCCACGGACAAACCTTTACACCTCGCCTTTTTTGAAGCGGTCGACCAGGTGAGTGCAGGCGCGGACGGTGATCGCCATCATGCTGAGCGTCGGGTTCTGACAAGCGGACGAGACGAAGCTTGCTCCGTCCATGACGAAAAGATTCTTCACGTCGTGCGTCTGGTTGAACGGGTTGAGCACGGATTTTTTGGGATCGGTGCCCATGCGCGCCGTGCCGAGCTCGTGGATGGCCATGCCAGGCATTTCCACGCGCGTCTGAATCTTGATGTCCTTGGCGCCAGCAGCTTCGAGCATTTCGGCGGCAGTGGCAGCGGCGTCTTCCATCAGAGCGGCTTCGTTTTCGCCGTGGGTCATCGAAATGCGCAGCGCGGGAATACCCCAGGCATCTTTGAGGTTCTTGTCGATCTCGACGTAGTTGTCCCAGCGGGCGAGGGATTCGCCGAAGCCGCCGAAGGATGCGCTGTACAAACCCTGCTTCACCGCTTTCTTGAATGAAGCGCCATAGCCTTCGGCACCAAAGTCGAAGTCCGGACCCGCGCCGCCCTGAAAGCCGTAGCCGCGGATGAAGCGCGAGTGTTTGCCGCTGGTCGGCGTGTTGCGGAAGCGCGGAACGTAGATGCCGTTGGGACGCTGCGGCTCATTGGCGTTGGGTGTGGCTTTGAAGTCCGGCAGGCGACCCGACGCGCCTCCACCGACCACGTGGTCCATCAAGTAGTGACCCAACGCTCCGCTGGAGTTGGCCAGGCCGTTTGAATATTCACGCGTGGAAGAGTTAAGCAGGATGCGCGTGGATTCGAGCGCTTGCGCGCACAGGATCACGGCTTTGCCGCGGACTTCTTTCACCTGGCGCGTCAGGCGATCGACGAAGGTGACGCCGCTGGCTTTGTTCGAAGCGTTGTCCGTGTTGACGTGACTGACGACGGCGTTGGTGATCACGTTGCAGTTGCCGGAGTTCTGCGCGTCTGCGACGGTGGTGAACGGACTGCTGAAATAGGAGAAGGTGCGGCAACCCCGCTCGCACGGTCCGCAATAGTGGCAAGCGTTGCGGCCGTTGTGCGGCGCGGTAAGGACCGCGGCGCGGCCGATCGTGACGGTGCGGCCGAATTTGGCCTTGGCGCGTTCGCGGAGAAGGATTTCACCGCAACTCATTTTCATCGGCGGCAGAAACTGGCCGTCAGGCAACATCTCGTTGCCTTCGGCGGCGCCGGTGATGCCGACGTATTTTTCGACGATGTCGTAGAACGGAGCGACATCGGCGTAGGAGATGGGCCAGTCATCGCCGTAGCCATCGCGACTGGCGGCTTTGAAGTCGTTGTCGCTCATGCGGTAGCTCTGGCGTCCCCATACGAGTGAGCGACCGCCGAGTACGCGCAGGCGCTGCCAGGTGAACGGCTTGTCGGGCGGCGTGCTGTAGGGATTCTCGAGATCGTTGACGAACCACTCGTAGTTGTACTCCATGCACGCATAGCACTGTTTTTGAATGGGGCGCGTGCGGAGAACTTCTGGCGAGTGATCCCGATACTTGAGCTTGAACGCGGGCGTGTGTTCGGTGAATTCGGTGGGGCTGACGGCGCGCCCCGCTTCGAGCAGCGCAACTTTGAGTCCCGCCTCGGCGCAGTGCTTTGCGGCCCACCCGCCGGTGGCTCCGGAGCCGACCACGATGACGTCGTAGGTTTGCGTGAGAGGATCCTGATCCAAGAGATTCCAAAGCATTATTTGTGGTTCCCTTCGTGGTCGCAGCCTTGATAGACGCCGTGCGTGAAGTTGCCGTCCCAGCCGAGTTCGCGAGTGGTGCCAATCTCGGAGTTGTAGTAAGCGATGCCGATGCGCTGCTTGAGAAGCTCGAAATGAGCGTGGCCCGGGTTGGGCGTTGCGGCCTCGCCGGTCCAGCCGCTGTCGGCGGTGGGGTAGGCCAGACCGTGAAGGAGATCGTCCTGGTCGGCGCGTTTGAGGTAGCGGAAGGCGGTTTTGTAACGGCGCATGCTTTCGCCATCGAGATAGCTCAGGCTGTTGAGAAAGGCGCGCTGGTTTTCGCCGGTCTCGGCCGCGAGGACGAGATCGATGTAGCGATTGACGAGGGCTTCTTTTGCGCCGGGAGTGTCCGTGGCGGGAATGATCAGGTCGCTGAGGATGATGAGGGTCTCGTCCTGGTGCTCGTCGAGGAAGAGCGCCTTCCAGTTCGGGCCAGCGAGATCTTTCGAGGCGTCCACTCCGCGCTGGGCCGGCGTAAGCTCGGCAGCTTGCGCCGGTGCCCGATTCTGCGCTGAGGCGCGCGGAGGAACCAGCGCCGCCGCCGCACCGGTAAAAACACCTACACGTAGCAAGTCGCGTCGTTTCATGGGCACTCCCTGTGGAAACTTCCCCGATGACTCCTGCGGTCCGCGGCGTACGAGCCGACTCCCGCGACTGGTGGCCAACGGAGAGTCTATATCAAAGACGCGAGGAAGTTGGAGTTGGTCAGGCAAGGTCCGCTGGAATTCATAGATGGGCATTGCAATTTCTGGTGAGAGGAATAATGATGCCGGGCACAGTAGCCGCGTATTTACATCATCAGGTCGGTAGCGAGTGGACTGATGCGCGCGTTGATCGACGAATTCCCCGCCGCGCTTCGACGCCTACGGAAGCATCCGGGCTTTTGCGCAATCGTGATACTGACGCTCAGCCTAGGCATCGGCGCCAACACTGCGATTTTCAGTTTTGTCTACGCCGTTCTGCTGCGACCATTTCCCTACCCCGCGCCGGGGCAGCTTGTCCGCATCAACACCGTGCTGAACGCAGAGGGCGGGCGAGAGACGCTCACGTCCACCTTGGATATCGAAGACTGGAGCCGCGAGAGCCAGACGCTCAGCGCGGTCGGGGGCTACATTACATTCGATATCGACCTGCGCGGAGACGGGCCGGCCGAGACGATTCGGATGTGTCAGATCAACGAGGGCGCGATCCGCGCCGTCGGCGTGGCGCCGGTCCTCGGGCGATTGTTCGACGCGAGTGAAGATCGGTCGGGCGGGGAGGTTCGCAAGGCACTGATCAGCTATGAGATGTGGATGAGTCGATTCGGTGGAGATCGCTCCGTGATCGGCAAGAGTCTTTCTACGTCCATAACCAATTTCACGATTATCGGCGTGATGCCGAAAGGCTTCGGATTTCCCGACACTGTTCAGGTGTGGACGCCGGCCGAAAGCTGGTATGCGATTCAGAAGCCACCGCTCAAGAAGGAACGGCACTATCGCTATTACAGCGTGCTCGGGCGGATGAGGAGCGGCGTAAGCGTAGGCGAGGCTTCCGCGGAACTGAACAACGTGGCGGCGTCGCTCGAGCGGCAATATCCCAAGGAAAACAAAGGCGTGCGCGTGCGACTGCGAACTCTGCGGGAAGCGGAAACCGGAGAGCTTCGCCCGTACCTGCTGCTGGTGTCCGGCGCGGCGGGGCTCGTGCTGTGCCTGTGTTGCGCGAACGTCGCCGGACTGCTGCTGGCGCGAGGATTCGCGTTACGGCGGGAGTTCGGAGTGCGCGCAGCGCTGGGAGCTTCGCGGTCCCGATTGATGGTGGCTTCGCTGACCGAAAGCCTGGTGCTGGCGTTGGTTGGAGGCCTCTGCGGTTTGACGCTGGCGTACGGCAGCGTCCGCTTGCTGTTGCCGTTGATTCCCTTCTCGCTGCCGGCGTGGATGCGGATCAGCGTGGATCTCCCGGCGCTGGCGTTCGCGTTGATGTCGTGCTTCGTGGTCACGATGCTGTTTGGAGCGGCCCCGGCGTTGCTGCTTTCCGGTTCGAACCTGAGCACGGTGATGCGAGACAGCGGCCGGAACTCGACCGGCGCCGGGAACCGCTTTCGAAGCGTGCTGGTGGCTGCGGAAATCTGCGTCACGCTGCTTTTACTTGTGGGTGCGGGGCTGCTGACCGAAACGTTTGTCCGGCTGCGAACCCAGGAGACAGGATTTCGCTCCGATGGCCTACTGATCGTGAAAGCCATCAACTATCGCACCGGCACGCGCGTGGAGCGGGCCACGGCACTTTCTCAATTTCACGATCAAGTGATTGCGAAGCTGCAGGCGCTTCCTGGAGTTTCGCTGGCGGCGGCGACGAATTTTATTCCGTACACGCGCACGACTCCCGAGCGAAATCG
>Ga0307471_100001688_pt1 | contig 12245 bp, 7 predicted proteins | sample atmos_gasesAM3C__2_FD_204566 | JGI IMG/M metagenome (GOLD analysis project Ga0307471, IMG submission 204566) | Hardwood forest soil microbial communities from Morgan-Monroe State Forest, Indiana, United States - atmos_gasesAM3C_515 | ecosystem: Environmental > Terrestrial > Soil > Temperate... | reverse complement strand
CAGTCGAGGAGTACGCCACCGAGAACGACCGGCCCACAAGCGTGGCAATGCAAATCAATCACGGCGCGGTCGACCTTGCAACGCCGAACTGGAGTTCACCCGACTCCAAGGCGGGAGTCAGCGCGGAAGATACGCACGCCCAACTGCGTTCCAACAGCCGCGCGGCGGTCAAGTCTGATCCTGAAAAGAAGGAAAGCGAGATTATCGTTTCGAGCGGCAGCGCGCAAGTACAGCGAGGCCAGGAAAAGATTGACTTGGCACCGTACGAAAAACTTACGATTCCCAAGGGCGGCCCGATTCAGAGGTCCACCGTGTTAGCGCCGCCCGATCTCGTCGAACCCCTGAACCTCGCACCAATCACAGCGGAAAATCCGCGCCTTTACCCGGTTCATTTTGAATGGAAGCCCGTACAGGACGCGGTATCCTACACACTGCGAATCAGCACGACCGCCATGTTTACCAAGACAGTAAAAGAAGCGCCAACGAAAAGTACAGGCGTCGACGTCACGGGCCTGGACCCCGGTGACTATTTTTGGAGTGTCACCGCCACCGATGGCAAGAAGCAGACCAGCGAAGTCAGCGCAATTTTCAAATTCACACTCGTCGCGCAAGGCAAGTCGCAGGAGATGGTTCTGGAAATCATCAGCTACCAAGTGGTAGGACACTCTGCCGAGATCGTAGGTCACACGGAGTCCGGCGCGGCCCTAATCGTAAACGGCCAATCCGTGCCGAACATTGCCCCCGATGGCAATTTTCGGCACTTCACCGAACAACTTTCCCCAGGCCAGCATACGATTTCGATTATCGGTTCGAACCGCCGAGGCGGGACGGCGATGAAGCAGGTTTCCATTGTCGTTCCGAAGTAAGATTTCCGAAGGAAGACCGAGGCGCCTTTGCGCTGGTCGCTGTGTCCGGAGACAATAGATGCCGAGCGCTGGCCTCTGTGAGGTCAGCGCTATTGCCGGCCGGGCAGCGGAGAGTCTTTCTCCGCAGGGGGATGTGGGGATGAACAAGAACGGTTACAACATGAGGTCGGTGTTCAGTCTGTTTTCTTCCGACCTAGCCATCGATCTGGGGACTGCAAACACTCTGGTCTTCGCGCACAGCAAAGGTATTGTCGTCAATGAGCCTTCCATCGTGGCCATCAACAAGGCCAGCGGAGAAGTTGTGGCGGTAGGCCGCGAAGCAAAAGAGATGCTCGGGCGCACGCCGGGCAACGTCGTCGCCATCAAGCCGATGAAAGACGGGGTCATCGCGGACTTCAAGGTAACCGAGAAGATGCTGACCTATTTCATTCAAAAGGCGCACAACCGGCGCGTGCTGGTGCATCCGCGAATCGTCATCGGCGTTCCGAGCGAGATTACGCCCGTGGAAAAGCGGGCGGTTCAGGACTCCGCTTATCGGGCGCGCGCCAGCGAAGTTTTTCTCGTCGAGCAGGCCATGGCGGCGGCGATTGGCGCGGGGCTGCCGATTGAAGAGCCTTCCGGCAACATGGTCGTGGACATCGGCGGCGGCACCACGGACATCGCGGTGATCTCCATGAGCGGGATTGTTTATTCGCGGTCCGTGCGCGTGGCGGGCAACGAGATGGACGAAGCGGTGATGCAGTATCTGAAGCGCAAATACAACCTGCTGGTCGGCGAACGCACGGCAGAGCAGATCAAGATGGAGATCGGCTCCGCCTACCCGCTAGAGAAACCGCTTACCATGGAAGTGAAGGGCCGCAACTTGATCGAGGGCGTTCCACGCACCGTGACGATTGACGACAGCGAAATTCGCGAGGCCCTGAGCGAGTGCGTTGCGACCATTCTGAACGCCGTGCGCGTGGCCCTCGAGCGCACGCCTCCGGAGCTTTCAGCCGATATCAGCGACCGCGGGATTGTGCTGACGGGCGGCGGCGCGCTGCTGAAGAATCTCGACAAGCGAATCCGCGAGGAAACCGGGTTGCCGGTTTCGATCGCGGACGATCCACTGGCGTCGGTCGTTTTGGGGACGGGAAAAATGCTGAGTGATTTCAAATTGCTTCGCCAGGTGTGCATCGATTGAGAGCTTGCCGCGATTGGTGCGCAATATGCCGTCTCGAATGGTTTATGCCGCTGCGCGACCAGGTTTCGCGTTTCGATTTTCCAATTTCGATTTTCTAATTTCGGAATCCACATGGTAGCCATTCCCTCTCGCCATAAATCGCTGGTCCTGCTCGCCGGAGTCATCCTGCTACAGGTATTGATGCTGGCCGTGCAGATCAAGCGCGACTCGGAGGGACGGCTTATTCGCGTCTGGACGGTCGGCGCAGTGTCGCCATTTGAACGCGCGGGCTCGTCGAGCTTCGGCTGGTTTCGCACGACGTGGCGCCGCTACTTCGCGCTGCAGAACACCACTAGGGAAAACGAGGAGATCCGCCGTGAGAATGATGCGCTGAAGCTGCAAATCTCGCAGCTTCAGGGCAAAGCCGCGGAAGCCGACCGCCTGGCGGCATTGCTGAATTTCCGGCAATCGCACGGCAACGTCCCCATGATTGGCGCGCGCGTGATTGGCACCGGCGCGGGAACCGCGAGTCTGATGATTCAACTGGACCGCGGCGAGCGCGACGGCATTCGAAAGAACATGGGAGTCATCACTCCGGACGGCGTGGTCGGGAAAGTTGTCGAGTCTTATCCCCACGCATCGCAGGTGCTTCTCCTCACGGACAAGGAAAGCGGCGTCGGAGCCATGCTGGCCGACTCCCGCATCCAGAGCCCCGTTGGCGGGCAGGGTGAACCTCTGTTGGTGATGAAATACGTTCCGAACGACGATGAGGTTAATCCCGGCGAACGCGTGATTACCAGCGGTATGGACCGCATCTTCCCGCGCGATCTTCCCGTGGGAACGGTCGCGGACGTCAAGCCCGGCAATCCGTTCAAGCAGATCCGCGTCAAACCGGCTGCCAACCTCGAGCGTCTGGAGGAAGTGCTGGTTCTCCTGACGCTCCATCCTCTCGAAATGAAAAATGAAGAGCATCCTGCCAGTGCGCAGCCATCTGCGCCCGTCGCAGCCAGTGCTCCGCCGGCGGCAAGACGATGAACGACGCGTTTGATATTCGCGGCGAATCACACATCGAAGTTCACAAGTTTCGCGCGGGCGCCATCATCATTGCTACCCTGCTGGCGCTCGTGATCCAGGCATCATTCCCTGTTCATTTTGCCAGGGCCGCCTTGCTCGATTTCCCTTTGCTTGTAACAGTTTATTTTGGCTTGAGCAGGCGCAATCCTTCCACCGGGCTTCTTCTGGGAATGTTCATCGGTCTCTTGCAGGACAGCCTCAGCGGCCCCACGGTTCCACTCGGGCTTTATGGCATTGCGAAGACCGTCATCGGATATCTCGCGTCCTCGATCGGCGCGCGGCTCGATACTGAGCATCCGGCGGCAAGGTTCGCACTCACGGCAACCTTCTTCATCGTGCATCAAGGCTTGATCGTTCTCACTCGCCGTATTCTGCTGGCGCAGCCGGAGCCATGGTTTGACGCGCACCTCTTCCTCGCCGCGCTCGTCAACGCGTTCGTGGCCGTGTTCGTATTTCTGCTCCTCGACCGACTGCGCAAGAACTAGCGGTCGGCGCAATCTGGCCGGCAGTGAATCGCTACTCGAGTTGATCGTGGTCTATTGGCTCAGAAGAAAGTGTCTGAAGTCGTCGAATGAAGTCGAAATCGGGAGCGAAAGCTTGTCCCGTTTTAGATATGCCGCAAGACGATCGGGCAAAGTTGGTGCCGTGCCGATGGCTTTCATCACCACGTCGGCAAATTTCGCCGCGTGGGCAGTGGCGAGCACCAAGCCCTGCGCAGGTTCAGGATGTTCGCTCTTGTATGCTTCCCAGCCGAGTACGCCGACGGCGGTATGCGGGTCCGCGATATAGCCAAATTTATCGTGGAGCATCTTCATTGCGGCGAGCGTTTCTTCATCCGTTGCGCGGTGGCCCCAAATTTCCTTCTGCACATATTCGAGGCGGTTGCGGCATAAATCGAGAAGTCGCGGAAAATTGTTTGGATTGCCGACATCCATGGCATTCGAAAAGGTCGCTTGCGCCGCGCGTGCGTGAAATTCCCCTGTTCGCAGATATTCGGGCACCACGTCGTTGGCGTTTGTTGCGGCCACATATTTTGCGACCGGCAAGCCGATGCGCTTGGCGAAGATCCCGGCCGTAAGATTGCCGAAGTTTCCGCTGGGCACGGAAACGATCAGCGGCACCGAAGCCACCGGCAATTGCCGGTAAGCCGCCACGTGATAAAACATCTGCGGCAAGAGACGCCCGATGTTGATGGAGTTTGCCGAAGTCAGCCACGCGCGGTTGTTCAGTTCGGCATCGGAGAAGGCTTGCTTTACCAGCCGCTGGCAATCGTCAAACGTGCCCGCCACTTCCAGTGCGGTGATGTTTTCGCCGAGGGTGGTGAACTGGCTCTCCTGCGCCTCGCTGATGCGCTTCGAAGGGTAGAGAATCACCACGCGGATTCCGGGCACGCCCAGGAAACCGTGCGCCACGGCGCTACCGGTGTCCCCGGATGTCGCCACCAGTACTTTCAGCGGCCGCGTTTCGCCGCGGACAAAATAGCCCATTAGCCGCGCCATGAAACGCGCGCCGAAGTCCTTGAACGCCAGCGTCGGCCCGTGAAACAGCTCCAGAATGTGCAGGCCGGGAGAAAGCGAAACCAGCTTCACCGGAAAATTGATGGCCTCGCTCACGATTTGCCAGAGCACTTCATCCGGAACATCCGGCGTGGCAAACGGGCGCACCACGCGGAAACACACTTCCGTGAAGGGCAGCCCGCGAAATTCCTCCAATTCCGCCATTGAATGCCGCGCAATCTCTGCCGGCATGTACAGCCCGCCGTCGGGCGCAAGCCCGCGCAGCACCGCTCCGCGAAGCGAGGCCAGCGGGGCTTTGCGCGATGTGCTCCGGTATCTCAAGGAATTTCACTCATCGCAGGTTTGTGATTTTGCTCTCGACCATTTTCAGGAATGCCGCGGCGTCAAGCGATCCGTCCCGCAACTCGGCAACTTGCAGCGTGCAATGCGCAAGCGCTTGATAGCTTTGACGCCGCGCGGAGACCAGAGCCGGATAACAACGAGCCACTGTCTCGCGCGGTTTTTCTTCCGCCGTTGGTTGAAACGCGCCGCGCCACAACACCGGCTTGGGATCGTTCAGATACCTTTCGATGAGGAGCTGCTGCTCTTTCGCGGAAGCCGCGAGATGCACGATCGTCATTTGGCGTCGCAAGCGCATCAGCAAATTGTTCCCGGCATAAATGACGCTTCCAGTGGTGTCGAGCACCAGGGATTTCCCCGCCTGCCTCTCGAGCTCCGTCAAAATCTCGTCAAGCGTATGAATCTCCTCCGCCAGGTAATCGGACTCGCGTTGGGCATATGTTGCGGAATCCGGCCAGCCCATCCAGGCTGCCACCCCCTTGATGCCTGAGTATCCGCCGGCGGCAAGCCGTGACATGAGCTTTTGCTCGATGCGGTCGTCGCAGGAAACAGCGGGATATTGTGCCGCAGCTAACTTCTTTGTCCAGAACGTCTTCCCCGCCCCGGACATGCCGATCAATGCCAGTCGCAGCGGCCTTGCCCTGTTGGTTTCCGCAGTCATAGGTGAACTTCCTACGATAACGTGATATCCGCGGCTGCGGCAACCTACAGAACCACGCGGCCCCTCAAATTACCAATGCATTTCTGGAACCTGTCCTCCGGGACGGCTTGCGGCTCACTCTCGCAGGTGATACGTTTGAAAAGACTTTTGCTGCTCACGCAGCTTCGGTCCGGCGGTGATTCGGGCGCTCCGGGAGATTTTTTCGGTTCTCAGGTTCGAGGAAATTTTCGACGGACATTTTCGGTGCGACTCTGCGCGTTTTCAGGGTCAACTCGAAACCCACGCTGTGGATTTTTTCGTGACGCGAGTTTAGTCCGGCCAGTTGAGTCAATTGGGCCGGATCGGGCGGGAAGCCCTGAGAAAAGTGCTCGCGCGCGGGGTTTTCGTGTCGTACTGGTTCCGAAACGACAATCGATTGCCGCAAGGGCGGCTGGCCGTGGCCTCCTACGTCATCGTGGGAATGATCGGGGTGCTGCTGCTCGGCTTCTGGAAGCTGCAGGTCATTGACGCCGACAAATACAGCTCAATGGCGGAGCGCAACCGCGTTCGTTACATTCCCGTGATTGCGCCGCGCGGCCGCATGCTGGATCGCGATGGCCGCGTGCTGGTGGACAATCGGCCATCCTTCAGCGTACTCCTCCTTCGGGACGAACCGGCTCAAGTCGAAAAGCATCTCGCGGCCATCTCGGATGGCCTGGGAATCCCCTTGGATGATTTGCGCGACCAGCTCAACAATACAAAAAACCTTCCGAAATTTCAGCCCATCATCATCAAGCCTGATGCCTCGCCGGCGGACGTCGCTTTCATCGAATCGCACCGCTCCGACATTCCGGTCTTGGAAATGATTCCCGTCCAGCGCAGGCGCTATCTGCCGGGCGGATTCCTCGCTCACGCGGCGGGGTACGTCGGCGAAGTCAGCGAGCAGCAGATCGAAGCCAGCAACAGCAAACTCCGGCCCGGCGATTTCGCCGGCAAATTTGGCCTGGAGCGTCAGTACAACGACCTGCTTCAGGGTACGGACGGCATGCGCCGCGTCGTTGTAAACAGCATCGGCAAAGAAGTGGACCGCCTCGCCACTCAAGAGGCCATCCCCGGCAAGCAGATCCAGCTGACCATTGATTACGACCTCCAGCAAGTTGCCGAACAGTCCTTAGGCGCGCGCCCTGGTGCTGTCGTTGCTCTTGACCCGCGCAGCGGAGAAGTTCTGGCGATGGCCAGCCATCCCGCCCTGGACCCCAATGACTTCGCGGTGCGCATCTCGGGGGACGATTGGAAACGCCTCAATGAGGATGCGGAAAAGCCGCTCTTGAACCGCGCCATCCAGGCGCAACTCGCCCCCGGTTCCGTTTTCAAAATCGTCATGGCCACGGCCATGTACGAAACGAGAGCTGTCCCGGAAAGCTACACGGTATTTTGCCCGGGCTACGGCACATTTTACCGCCGCCAGTTCAAGTGCTGGGTTTATGGCAAAAGTTCCCACGGCGTGGTGGACGTACACAAGGCCGTCAATCAGTCCTGCGACATCTTCTTCTATAACCTAGGCGTCCGGCTTGGCATCGACCGCATTTCTTATTACGCCACCAAGTTCGGCCTTGGCCGCAAGACCGGCATTGACCTTCCTTCAGAGGAATCTGGGCTGATGCCCAGCGAGGAATGGGTGCAGCGCGTCTTTCATCGCAAGTGGTACCCCGGCGAAACCGTTTCGGTTGCCGTCGGCCAGGGCGCGGTCACCAGCACTCCTTTACAGCTTGCGCGCCTCATCGGCGGCATCGCTTCCGGCGGCGTCTTCATGCAGCCGCACATGCTCAAGGATGCTGCCAACGTCGGCGAAGAAAAGTTCCCTCTCTCCGATTCAACCGTTGAAAAAATCACTGACGACATGTACGGCGTCGTCAACAAGGGCGGTACCGGCGCTGCCCTCAAGCTGCAAGACATCGAGTTTTCTGGAAAGTCCGGCACCGCCCAGGTGATCGGCTACGCTACGCGCGATCGCTTCGGCAAGCAGAAGAAATTCCTCGACAACGCCTGGTTCGTCGGCTATGCCCCGCGCCGTAATCCGGAGATTGTTGTCTCCGTCCTCGTTCAGGAAAGCGGCAAGCATGGCGGCGAAGCGGCCGGGCCCGTCGTCCGGGATATCATCAAGGCCTATTACGACAAGAAGAACAAGAAGCTCCAAGGCCAGGAAACCGCCGAATCCAAGCGGCCTGAGTTGCGGAACGCTCCGGCTCGTGTGGCCGCGACTGCTCCCCGGGGTGCCTTGAACTCTGCTCCCCGGGCTGCTTTGAAACCTGAGGAGAGTGTCGTCGTTGTGCCGGCACGCACAACCGCGGATCCACAGCGCTAAGGGATTTATGACTCAGTGTTATGAAAATGGAAAATTTCCCGGCCGCGGATCGCGCACCAAGAGCCTGGATCGTTTCTTTCAACTTTCATCTTTGAACTTTTGGCTTCGCACATGAAAGACGCACCCGGAACTCGCGATTACGATTGGACGCTCCTGGCCATCCTTGCCGCCATATGCGCTCTCGGCGTGCTCGAAATTTATTCCGCCACCCACGGCAGCGCGCTGGCCGGCATGCACATGAAGCAAGTGCGCTGGCTGGTCATCGGCTTCATCCTGATGTTCGCTCTCTCTCGCCTTGACTATCATCTGATTCTCGATCAGGCTCCGCTCCTTTATTTGATCGGCATAGCTGCGCTTGTCGCAGTTCTCGCGGTTGGGCATACCCGGTTTGGCGCCAAGCGCTGGATCAACGTCCCGGGTATCGGGGAGCTTCTCCAGGTGTCAGAATTGGTTAAATTGATTATAATCATTGTGCTGGCGCGCTTCTTTGCGGAAGTGCGCTCGGATCAGCTTGACCTGCGTGATCTGATCAAGGCAGGATTGCTGGTAGGCGTGCCGCTGGTCTTGATACTAAAGCAGCCCGATTTGGGAACAGCGCTTGTGCTGCTCCCCATGCTTGTAGTTGGCGCATTTCTGGCGGGCTTGCAGTGGCAGCACGCGGCGGTGTTTTCGCTTGCGGGGATTTTGCTGGTGGGCGCTGTTTTCTACCCTTCCGTTAGCAGGCGAATCCTCAAGCCCTACCAGCGGGAAAGAATCACTTCCTTCTTGCACCCTGAGGAAGATGCCAAAGGCTCCGGCTATCAACTTTTGCAATCAAAGATTGCCGTGGGCTCGGGCGGCTTCTGGGGCAAAGGATTTGGTAATGGCAGTCAGAACCAACTGGGCTACATCCCGGTCCGATATTCCGATTTCATCATGTCGGCGTGGGCTGAAGAACAGGGGTTCAAGGGCGTGCTTCTGGCCCTCGGTTTGTATATGGCGCTTCTGCTGCGTTTAGTGCAGAATGCTCAACGCGCGAAAGATCGCGCGGGAATGTTTCTGGTCATGGGCGTCGCAGCGGCGCTTGGGTTCCATGTACTGGTAAACGTGGCAATGGTCATCGGTGCTATGCCTGTAACCGGCATCCCATTGCCTTTGATGAGTTACGGAGGTTCCGCTACGTTGTTTGTTTTCCTGGCGATTGGCCTGGTGATGAATGTCCGGCTTCGCCGCTTCGTCAACTGAGCAAGCCGCCAGTGCCGCGTGACGCTTCCGCTTCGACGGGGCGCACCGGAGAAGAAATTGGATTTGTGGACTCCGGCTCGGCCGGAGTCGCAAGTAAGAAGGATTTTAGAGTGAGGACAGCATCGTCCGCCGATCGCCCGGCTTTTTTCCGGCGACGGACCAGCCTCGACAGACTGAGGAAGTCTTTTCCCTCTGGCTTCGAACGTCAAGCCACTTCCCTACAAGTGTGGCCAACGTGTCCCGGTTTCAACCGGGACGGCGCGCCGATTTCCAGAGACTCCGACGGGCACAAGCTCGCGGCGATGCGTCCTGTCGGTCCCGGCCAAGCCGGAACCGTACAGAAGGGTGACCCCGGCCTGGCCGGGGCCACGCATAAGGAGTTTTCATGTCGAAAGAATTGGTTATTTCCGCGGCCTCCCACGAACGGCGGGTCGCGATTCTCGAAGAAGGCCAGTTAGTCGAAATTTACATCGAGCGGGAAAAAGAATTCGCTCTCGTCGGAAGCATCTACAAGGGAAAAGTCACACGCGTCCTTCCCGGCATGCAGTCCGCCTTCGTGGATATTGGTCTTGACGGAGACGCTTTCCTGTATGTCAGCGATGTCTTCGAAAACCTCGAGGACTACGATCACGGGCATCCGCAGGAACACCCGTCATCTTCCGCGGCCTCCCTGCCCCCCTCGAACGGCTCCCCTGTGGAAGTGCTTCCCGGTGAATCTCTGGCTCGCGCCAGCAAGCACCACGAAGAAGCTCACCACGAAGAGTTCCACACGGGCGTGGATGAGGCGCATGGTTCTCCGGATGATGCGTCTGCTGCCGAAGGGCAACCGGTCGAGGAACATCACGAGGCATCTCCGTCCGCTTCCGTGGAAGAGCATCACCCCGAAGCGACTGAAGAACGCCAGCCGGACTCAAATGCTTCCGCGCCCCAGAACTTCGCCGCGCATTACAACCCCACGCAAAACTATCCCGCGCGTGGCGGCAACGACCGTCCAGGACAAAATTATGGCCGCAGTGGTGATCGTGGCGGAGATCGTGGCGGAGATCGTGGCCGTAGTGGCCGTTGGGGTCGCCGTGGCGGACGCCATCGCGGCGGACGCCCGCAGGGCGGCCCAGGCGGGCGTAATCTGCCTCCGTCGAAATATGCATCGCCACAGGGCGGCGAGTCCCGCGGGTACGATAACCGTGGCGGGCAGCCGCGTAGTTACGACAATCGTCGTCTGGAACCTCCCCGCAGTTCGGCTCCTTCCGTAACCAGCGTCCCTGAAGAGGAAATCATTCTTCCCGGTGAATCGCTGGCAAAGTATCGCGGCAAGTCCGCTGCTGCTCCCGCGCCGGCTCCCATTGTCGAGCAGGAAACACGCGAGGAGCAGGCCACTGCCGAAGAGATTACGCCGCGCGTAACCGGCAACCTGCCGACTGCCGCTGCGAGTGGCGGCGTTCCTCGCCGTTTTTCTGGCGGATTGCCTCGCTGGCTCCTGGCCGATGCCGGTGCTGAAGCCGAAGCACCGCCATCGGGGGAATCTGCAGACACGGCGGAAGAATCCTCCGCTGCGGGCAGCGCCCTGGTCGAACCTTCTCAGGAGACATCTGCCAACGGTGTGGAAGCCGCACGGAATGACGTTGAGCTAAACGAAGATCAGGTCGCTGCGCTCGCCTCCGGCTTCGTCGAGGCCAAGCACGAAGAAACCTCGGAAGTGGCGCAAGCCGATGCCATCGTCGGCGACGCCGAATTTGATGAACAAGAATCGGAAGACCAAACGGAAGAAGCGGAAGAAACGATAGTCGCTGCAGTTTCGGAACTCTCCGAGGAAGAAGCCGAGGAGGTGGAAGCCGGACGCGCTGCCGACCGCGCGGAATTCGCCGCAGACGTAGCTCAAGAACACGCCGAGCATCACGCTGCCCATGGCGAGCACGAGCATGACGACCTCGAGCCTGCAGAGCAAGACGATGTCGAGACGGATCATGTTGAGGCGGAGCATCTCGATGAGGAAGTGATCTCTGCAGCCCCCGGCGAATCCGTCGCGGAAGGCGCCGCAGTTATCGAAGAGGACTTGATTCTGCTTCCTGGCGAGACTCGCGCTCCCCGCGTGGGCGGCCCATCGGCTCCACGAGAGGATTTTCCGCGGGATTCCGCGCGCATCGGTGGCAATCCGCGCTCGCGCTTCCAGCGGCCGTTCCGCACCGGTGGACGCGACCGTGGTCGCGATAGCCGTGGCGGACGACCGGATGGCCGAGGCGGCCGTCCCGACAGCCGGAGTGGCCGTCCAGATCGCGGCGGACGCCCTGGCGGTGGACCGCGTTTCGATCGCCGTGGGCCAGGTGGACCGCGGCACAACCGCGGCTATCAAGGTGGCCATTCCGGGCCGTCGCGTCGCCCGCAGCTCATTTCCGAAATGCTGAAGGCCGGACAGGATGTCGTCATCCAAATCGCCAAGGAGCCTCTCGGCAAAAAGGGCGCGCGCATCACGAGCCACGTCGCTTTGCCCGGCCGTTTCCTCGTCTACATGCCTACGGTTCATCACACCGGCGTCTCGCGCAAAATCATTTCTGCCGAAAACCGCTCGCGCTTGCGTCGGCTGGTCAGCGAAGCTGGAAACGCCTATCCGGGCGGCTTCATCGTTCGAACCGCCGCCGGCGGCGCTACCGACGACGAGATTCGCGCGGACATCGATTTCCTCGGCAAGACCTGGAACGAAATTAAGGAGCGCAGCGAGCAGCGCAAGGCGCCCGCTTTGCTGCACCGCGACCTCAACCTCGTCGAGCGCATTCTCCGCGACTACGTTAGCGACGATTTCACCGGCATCTGGATTGACAACGAAGAGGAGTACGGCAAAATCGTCGAGTTCGTCAGCCGCTTCCAGCCCAAGCTCGTCAACAAAGTCAAGCTCTACACCAAGGAAACGCCGATCTTTGAGGAGTTCGGCATCCAGCATGAGCTCGACAAAGCGCTGCGTGCGAAAGTTTGGCTCAAGTCCGGCGGCTACATCGTCATCAACCACACCGAAGCGCTCGTGGCCATCGACGTCAACACCGGCAAATTCGTCGGCAAGGGCTCCACG
>Ga0307471_100001687_pt1 | contig 12247 bp, 9 predicted proteins | sample atmos_gasesAM3C__2_FD_204566 | JGI IMG/M metagenome (GOLD analysis project Ga0307471, IMG submission 204566) | Hardwood forest soil microbial communities from Morgan-Monroe State Forest, Indiana, United States - atmos_gasesAM3C_515 | ecosystem: Environmental > Terrestrial > Soil > Temperate... | reverse complement strand
CTCCTGCTCGATCAAGTACGCGCCAATGTCGTGGTAGGGATTGCCGAAGTCGGGGTCGATCTCGATGGCGCGCTTACACTCGGCAATGGCGTCGTCAATGCGCCCCTGAAAATGGTAAGTCCAGCCGAGAAAGGTGTGAGCCTCGGCGGTGGGGTGCAATTCGAGTGAGGATTGGTAAAGTTCGACGGCGCGATCGTAATCGCCTTCCATTTGTGCCTGGTAGGCGTCTTGCAGGATTTCCCACGCGCGCGTGAGGGTCTCCATGCTCATGAGCCATAGTTAGCACAACGATTTGCAGGGGTCAAAAGTACGAAAGTCATGGAAGTGCACAGAAGGAACCTGTACCTTTTGCCGGTGGCTGGGTCTGTAGCGGCGCCGCGATGGAAGGTGAGTGGAAATTCGCATGGCAAATAGAGACAATGAGTGAGTTTGGAGAATGAGGCCGGGCCCGAATCGCCGGTAACCAATTTTGCGGAGACGAAGGAGAGGAATCGTGAGGCGGAATCTTCTACTACTTGGGATCGCAACTCTGGCTCTGGCGTGCGCCGTGGTGGCGCAGAACCAACCAGCACAAGACGCGCCGAAGAAAAGCGCGAGCCACGCTGCGGGCGGATCGGCGGCGAAAGGCAAGCAGGTGTTCGAGCAGAAATGCGCCATGTGTCATTTCGCGGACCAGGAAGAGAAGAAAATCGGGCCGGGTCTTAAAGGAATTTCCAAACGCGGGACGTTCACTGTGAACGGAAGCAAGGTCACGACGGAATCGCTGACCAAGTGGATTGAGAACGGCGATTCGCAAATGCCGGGGATGAAGGATTCGCTGGAACCCGCGCAGATTAAAGACGTGGTGGCTTACGTCAAGACGCTGTGACAGTCTTTAGTGTTTAGTTCTTAGTTTTTGTTTTCAAGAAAATTGAGACAAACTCCTGGAGCAGTCACGCCGTTAAGATGCTGCTCTTGTCCCCACGTGTTGGTGCTAAGAGCCAGCAACCAACAACTCACAACGAAAAACTGGTTTATCGTGGCCGCAGAAGAGAAAAGCCCCCGTTGACCTGATGGTTCAGGCCAACCGGGGGCCAAAACTCTGAGAAGGCTAGGACTACTTCAGGACCGCGTCTTTCAACGCTTTCGACGGACGCAGACGAACTACGGTCTTCGCCTTGATCTTGATTTGCTCGCCGGTCTGGGGATTGCGGCCGATGCGCGCCTTGCGGTGCGCTTTGACCAAGCGGCCGAGGCCCGGGATCACGAACTTGCCCGCAGCGCCCTTGGCTTCCTTCACAGCGAGCTTGAAGAGCTCATCAAAAAACATAGCTGCGGTTTTTTTCGGAGTTCCGACTTTCTCGGCGATGTGCCCAACGACTTTCGTTTTGCTCAGTGGCTTGGACATCTAGTGCGTATCCTCCTGTTTTGCTTTCCATCCCGGTTGCGCCGGGACAGGCCTCGATGCGATCGAAGCAGGCTCCGAGTCGGCTACCCCTCAAATTGTGCGTGAAATACTCGGGCCGGAAGGACTATAGCCAAGGAAAACCAGGAACGCAAGGAAAAATCGCAAAAAAAGGCCGGAAAAAAGGGGTTTTTTGACGGGGGGTGTGGAAATCCCCGCTAAAAACGCGGTTAGAACGCACTTCAGGGAGCTTGCGGGCGGCTGAAAGGAGTTTTCAGGCAAAATTCTTCAGCTAATGGCCAGGAATGAAATAGCGGCCTGCCAGAGGCGCGGCCTTTATCGCTTGGCCAGGTCGGCGTAGAAGTGGGCGATGGCTTTGATGCCGCCAAAATAGTTTTCAAGGGCGATGTGCTCGTCGGGGGCGTGAGCGTTTTCGTCGGGCAGTCCAAAGCCGATCAGGACGCACGGCACTTTGAAGGTGTCGTACATCTGGGTGACGAAGGGAATCGAGCCGCCTTCTCGGATGAACACTGCCTTTTTGCCGAAGCCTTTTTCGAGCGCAGCTTGTGCCTTCTGGAAAATCGGATTGTGGTAAGGAGCGGCCCACGGCTTTCCTTTGCTCAGCACTTCAAACTTGCAATGAACCGTTTTCGGAAGCAGTTTTCGAACGTGCTTTTCGACGAGTTGCGCGATTTTGTCGGGATTCTGGTTGGGGACGAGCCGCGTCGAGAATTTGGCAAATGCCTTTGATGGAATGACGGTCTTGGCGCCTTCGCCTTGATAGCCGCCCCAGATGCCGTTCAATTCGAGAGTTGGGCGCGTCCAAAGACGCTCGACGGTGGTAAAGCCCTTTTCACCGCAATAGCTGGGCGCGCCGACGGCTTTCTCAAAGTCTTTTTTCTTCCAGGGAAGGGAATTCAGAGCTTTGCGTTCGGCTTTCGAGGGTTTCGCGACTTGGTCGTAAAAGCTGGGAATGGCGACACGGAAGTTCTTGTCGTGCAGCTTGGCGAAAAGCTCGGTGAGAATGGTGAGAGGATTCGGCACTGCGCCGCCGTAAACACCGGAGTGTAAATCGCGCTCGGGGCCCGTAAGTTCAATCTGGTAGTAGTTCAGTCCACGAAGCCCGTACGTAATGGACGGTACGCCTTTCCCGAGCATCGAGGTGTCGGAGACGACGAGCGCGTCGGCTTTCAATTTCGCGTTGTTCTTTTGGACGTAGTCCCAAAGGCTGACACTGCCGACTTCTTCTTCGCCTTCGATGAGAACTTTCACGTTGATGGGAAGCTTGCCGTTGACCTTCTGAAGCGCCGCAAAGGCCTTCAGATGGATGTGGACTTGTCCCTTGTCGTCGGCGGTTCCACGGCCAAAGAGATTGCCGTCGCGAACCGTGGGTTCGAACGCGGGAGAGGTCCAGAGATCGAGCGGCTCGGGGGGCTGTACGTCGTAATGCCCGTAAAAGAGGATCGTCGGTTGCCCGGGAGCTTCCAAAGACTCAGCGTATACGAGAGGGTGCAGGTTCGTGGGAACGATCTCCACGGTTTTGAATCCGGCAGCGCGCAAGTGATCGGCAACCCAGCGGGCGCCTCGTTCGATGTCAGGCTTGTGTTCGCTCTTGGCGCTGATGCTTGGGATGCGCAGGAATTCGTAGAGTTCGGCCAGATGCTGGTCGCGCGAGCTGTCAATCCATTCAACAAGATTCATAGAAAGTCCTCAGGGGACGCGAGTCCTCTCGAATTGAATTCAAACTAATCTTACGCAAAAAGGAAACGAATGTTGCGGCAGCGGATGAATGGACCTGTGCTGGCCACGCACTGAGTATTTTATGTCTGCCCATCCCCAAGGCACAAGCTGGCTTGGATCTCGAGGTTTGCTTGGAAATTGAACTCCAGAATGGCCAATCCTCGGGAAAGGGATCGCTGATCCTCAAGGCTTTTCGGAAACTCCGGAGTTATACCCATTGGCCCGAATCGGCGATAGAAATGAAACAGTTGCGCCATTTTGGTACAAGAAGACTGAATCCATAGTCTTCTTCGGCATTCAATCCGTTGATAAATAAAGGACTTAGATTTCGTGATGGCTCGGGTCTTTGGTTGGCTGGCTGCACGGTGACTCGTGGGTTTGTGTCTATGCATGGGAACTTGCTTTGTGATCCGCCTTCGATCCACGTGGCCAATGGCCAACTAAGGGTTCTTGCCATGCTGCGGACGTTGTCTCGTTAGCCCTGGGCAGGCTAGTGCGAAATTGAAATGCGACTATTCGGGAACACGATTCGACGTCAACTAACGCTCGTCGTCTTGTGCACCAGCTTGCTCGGGCTGGGGATTGTCTATGCAACTTTTGAATTCTACGTGCGGGCAAGTTTTCGACGCACCCTGACTGGAGAACTCTCTGTCCTTGCCGATAGCGTTGCAGCTAACAGCCATGTTCCGCTCGCGTTCCACGAACAAAAATGGGCAGAGGATGCGCTGGGCGAGCTTGGAGCAGAACGCCGCATTGTGGCGGCATGTCTTTACAGCAGCGACGGCAAGATTCTCGCCGAGTACCGGAGAGCTGGAATTGGCAGTGACCTCCATATTCCATATTCAGAAAACGATGGTGCGCGCTTTACGGCAGACTCTCTCACGCTACACCGAACCATATTTTTTAAGGGAGCAAAGCTCGGATCAATCTCCATCGTTTCGGATCTCACGGAGCTTCAGGTTAGGATGCGCGAGTACATGGAGATCTCTGCGCTTGCGCTTTTCCTTTCGATTGTGACAACCGTTTTCCTCTCTTCGCGTCTGCTCCGCCTCATCACGGAGCCGATTCTGCAATTGGCGGAAGTGGCCGGGAAAGTATCCAGCGAGGAGAACTACGCCCTGCGGGCGATCCCGCAAAGCAATGACGAAGTCGGCAGACTCATCCTCACCTTCAATGGGATGCTCGAAAGGATTCAAGAGCGAGACACCAGGCTGAAAGAGGCCAAAGACGAGTTGGAAATGCGTGTCGAGGCTCGAACGAAGGAGTTGCAGCTTGAGGTTGCGGAACGTGTTCGCGCTCAGGAGGCTCTTTCTGAAGAGCGGCAAATCCTGCGCGCCTTGATCGACAATATGCCGGATTTCATGTACGTGAAAGACACGCAAAGCCGGTTTCTGGTGGCTAACGCGTCTTTGGCTCACACGATTGGCCTGAAGGGCCCGGAAGAGCTGCTCGGGAGGACGGACTTCGACTTTTTTCCCAAGGAGTTGGCAGACGCATACTACCAAGATGAACAAAACGTGATTCGCACGAAAAAGGCGCTGTTCAATCGGGAAGAGGAGTGCATTGACGCCCTCGGCAACAAAATGTGGCTGCTTACCACGAAAGTTCCTCTATACGACCGGAACGGAGAAGTCGCCGGAATTGCTGGCGTGGGACGTAACATCACCGAGCGCCGAAGGATAGAAAGCGAGAAACAAAAGGCGACGGAGGCCCTGGAAGCGCGGACGAAAGACTTACAGTTGGAGGTTGAGGAGCGCGTGCGGGCCCAGGAAACCCTTTCGGCAGAACGGCAAATCCTGCATGCCTTGATCGACAACGTGCCCGACTTTATGTACGTGAAAGACACGGACTGCCGGTTCCTGCTGGCTAACATGTCGGTCGCGCGGCAAATGGGCGCCAAGGGTCCCGAGGAATTGCTGGGAAAAACCGATTTTGACTTTTACCCTCGCGATCTTGCCACGACCTTCTTTGAAGACGAGCAGAAAGTGATTCGCTCGGGACAGGCGGAGATTAACCGCGAAGAAACCGGTCTGGACCCCCAGGGCAATTCGAGCCACGTTTTGACCACGCAAGTGCCCCTTCGGGCCAAGAACGGTGAGGTTATCGGCCTCGTGGGAACCGGCCACGACATTACTCACTTGAAGAAAATCCAGGCGGAAATGCAAACGGCCCGCGAGGCCGCGGAGGCGGGCAGCCGCGCGAAAAGCGAGTTTCTGGCCAACATGAGTCATGAAATTCGCACGCCGCTGAACGGCATCATGGGCATGACGGATCTGGCCCTGGAAACGGATCTGGGTCGCGAGCAGAGGGAATACCTCGAGACGGTGAAGGTTTCGGCGGATTCGCTGCTTACTGTCATTAACGATATTCTCGATTTTTCCAAGATTGAAGCGGGCAAGATCGACTTGGAATCGGTGGACTTTGACGTGCGCGACAGTCTGGAGTCCGCGCTGAAGACCCTGGCCGTGCGCGCGGACGAAAAAGGGCTGGAACTTCTCTGCGAAGTGGCTCCCGAAGTGCCGGAAGTTGCGCGAGGCGATATTACCCGGCTAAGGCAGGTGCTGCTGAATCTTGTCGGCAATGCCATCAAGTTCACGAACGAAGGCGAGATCGCAGTAAAAGTACGCCAGCAATCAAGAGAAGAGCATGACTTAGTTTTGCAATTCACGGTTTCGGATACCGGCATAGGGATTCCCGAGAACAAGCGCGAGCTGATTTTTGATCCGTTTGCCCAGGGAGATACTTCGACGACGCGGAAGTACGGCGGTACCGGTCTTGGGTTGACGATTTCGAATCGTCTCGTGCAGATGATGGGCGGGCGAATCTGGGTAGAGAGCGAAGAAGGCCGAGGGAGCGATTTCCACTTCACGGTGCGGCTGCAAATCGCAGACCGCAAGGAAGTGAAGGTGGGCAGTCCGGCGCCGCCGGAAGTGTTGCGAGGAGTGCGCGTGCTGGTGGTGGACGACAACCAGACAAACCGCCGGATTCTCGAAGGGATGCTAAGACGCTGGGAGATGGTTCCCGTGCTCGTAGAAGGCGGGGAACAGGGGCTGGCAGAACTCGCTTTGGCCCGGAATGAGGGAAGAGCGTTTGGATTGATTGTTACAGACATGCATATGCCGAAAATGGACGGGTTCGAATTTGTGGAACACATTCGCGAGAAACCCGAACTGTGTACAGCGACGATCATGATGCTTACGTCCGCTGGCCATCGTGGGGACGCTGAACGCTGCCACAAACTGGGAGTGTCCGCGTATTTGCTGAAGCCCATCCGGCAATCCGAATTGCGCGAGGCGATTGCCAGGATACTGGGCGCCCGCGAACCGGGCGGCGATATCCCTCTCATCACCCGGTACTCTTTGGGAGATGCGCGAGATCCTTCAGAAATCCCGCGGATCCTCGTCGCGGAAGACAATTTGGTGAATCAGCGTTTGATTGTGCGACTGCTGGAGAAGAGGGGACATCGAGTCGTGGTGGCCGGCAACGGCAAAGAGGTCCTGGCCGCGCTGGAAAAAGAGAGCTTCGACCTTATCTTGATGGACGTTCAGATGCCAGAAATGGATGGGTTTGAAGCGACAACCGCTATTCGAAAGAAAGAAAAGACGAACGGGCTGCATCAAATCATTGTGGCGTTAACCGCTCATGCCATGAAGGGCGACCATGAAAAGTGCCTTGCCGGAGGAATGGACGCCTACCTCAGCAAACCGATCCGGCCTCAGGAATTGGATGAAGTGCTGGCCCGTTACGGACCGCGGCATCACATAACCGCATAAACGCAGGAGAGACGGCGCGCTGGATCCGCCGTTTTTAAATGGAGAACACCTGTACGGAAGGCCAGATTGACGGTAGCGGGCTGGCGGCCGATGATGACGCTATGAACGAAGTCATTTCCGCAACACCAAGACGAAGCGCCCGCGCCTTCCACAAGGTTCGCGTGCAGGCGCAAGGGCGCACGCACGACCGCAAGAAGTTCAAGGAAACTTGCGAGACCGTGGTGGTGAGCGCTCACGGCGGCTTGCTGCTCCTAAAGCACGAAGTGGATAACGGCGAGATGCTGGTGCTGACGAATCCGCTAACGCAGGAAGAGCAAGAATGCCGGGTCGTCTACCTGGGCGAACCCATAGAGAGAGGGCAGCGCGTAGGCGTTGAATTCCTGACTCCCGCGCCACGATTCTGGGGAGTGGAGTTCCAGGAACCGAATTCCTCGAGCAACGTCAACTAAAATCCAAAATCCGCCTGTCCTTCCGTACGGTTTGCCATAGAAAACAGATGTACTGCGAATCGGCTCGCCGCGCACAGCGAGCCTGAGAAAATGAGCCTATAGCGCTGACCTGACCCTGAGGCAAACATGAATCCGGAAACTCCCAAGAGCAGTAAATTGACGGCAGTTGCGGCGATTGCGATGGTGGGAATCACCCTGTATTGGACTTTTACGTACTCCGGCCCTTACCGCTACCTGGCTGAATTGCAAGTGAAGTGGTTCGGCTACTATGTGCCCAAGCTGACCGCGATGGTGATCATCCTCGGCTTCTTAGCGATTGCCGGGGTGATCAAAGTAGTTTTGAGGGGGGCGGAGCGACCGGTTCCGGGCCCGGCGAATGGGCCTGTGGCGGCAGTTCCCGTCGTGAATGCGGCGGTGCCGCAACCTTGGCTGCAATATGTCCGGTACGCCGCTCCGTTGATTGTCGTGGGAATCGGCGGGTGGCTGTATTTCAACGGGACGCAGGCCGGCGTTTTGCAGCAACTGACAGCCGTAGATTTTGAGTCAGGAAAGCTGCACTCCCGGATCGTCTATGCCGACGTGCGAGGTCATCTGAGCAGGACGTACTTGAGCAAGGAGAATTATCTTTACATTCCCATGTACACGGAAGCGAGCGGGAAATCGCCGGTGCGGCTGGTCGTGGGCGTGAATGAAAAAGACGCCAACAAACGGTTGCACGGGGAAGCAGACGGCAGCGTTACCGTTCGCGGAATCGCCGACAAAGGGCTGGAAGGCGACGTGAAGTATGCCTTCGAAAAGAACGGAATCGCCGTGGCTGACCCCGTGTGGGTGGTTCATGCAGGGCGCGCGCCCGGCGACGACAGAATTGCTGGGACGATCATGATGGCCATTGGCGTTGTACTTGCGGGGCTATTCTTCGCCGTGGACAGCTACAAGAAGAGAAAGAGCGCGGCGATGAGGCCGGTGCAGATTCCGGCTTGAGAATCGAGCAAACGGTTTTTGTCTACTGAGCTGGGTTTGCAGGGGCGGGTTGCGGCGAGAGTTTCGCGCCGGTCGCTGAACGGCGCTTGAAAAACCAATCTCCCAATCTCCACAGAAGCAGGATTCCCACGAGCGCGCCATAGAAGAGCGGCATGTGCACGTCGGATTTCACCTTCCAGTAGTAGTGAATCACTCCACAAACCGCCGCGAGATAAATGGCGCGGTGCAGCGCCTGCCAGCGCTTGCCTCCAAGGCGGCGAATCCAGCCTGCCGTCGAAGTGATTGCCAGCGGTAGCAGCAACAGGAAACCCAGAAAGCCCACGGTGATGAAAGGGCGTTTGGCGACGTCTTTCCAGATTGCAGCGAAATCGAAAGACTGGTCCAGGAGCAGATAGGTGAGAAAGTGGACGCACAAGTAAGAAAAGGCGAACAGACCGAGCATCCGCCGGAAACGAATCAGGTCGGGCAAATTCAGAAGCTTGCGCAAGGGTGTGATGCAGAGTGTGAAGACCAGAAAACGCAGTGTCCAACGTCCCGTCGTTAGCTGGATGAATTCGACAGGATTGGCGCCGAGGCCATTGTGAAAGCCTCGCCAAACAAGCCCGCCGAAAGGAACCAGACAAAGAAGGAAGACAAAAACCTTAGTCCACTTGCTGATGAGAATGGCGCGCATTTCGCAGGACGCAGCTTAGTAGTTTTTCTTCAGGTCCATGCCGTTATACATGCCGGCGACCTGATCCCCGTAGCCGTTGAACATCAGCGTGTCGCGCCTGAAGATTTCGCCGAGGCGGCGCTCCTTGTTCTGTCTCCAGCGTGGGTGATCCACATTGGGATTCACGTTCGAATAGAAACCGTACTCGTTCGATGCAGCGAGATTCCAGGTAGTCGGCGGCATTTTGGACTGAAACTTGATTTTGACCAGCGACTTGATGCTCTTGAATCCGTATTTCCACGGAATCACCATGCGAACGGGCGCGCCGTCCTGGTTGGGAAGGGACTCACCGTACATTCCCACGCAAAGCAGAGTCAGCGGATTCATGGCTTCGTCCACGCGAAGCCCCTCGACATAGGGAAACTCAATCCCCGCCCAGCGTCCCTGAGGCATTTGTTTCGAATCGTAGTAGCTTTGGAAAGCCACGAACTGGGCCTTGGGCGTAGGTTCGACGAGCTTCACGAGATTGCTGAACGAAAAACCAACCCAGGGAACCACGATAGACCACGCTTCCACGCAGCGGTGGCGGTAGATGCGCTCTTCGAGGGGCGCCATCTTCAGGATTTCGTCCATGGTGAACTTGCGGGGCTTGGTGACATCGCCTTCGACGGAAACCACCCAGTTGGAGGTGTTGAACTTTTGCGCGTTTTTCGCGGGGTCGGACTTGTCGGTACCGAATTCGTAGAAATTGTTGTAGTGGGTGACGTCTTCAAAGGAGTTTTGCTTTTCCGTGGTGCTGAACGGGCTCTTCAGGAGGTCGCCGAATTTGCTTGCCGCCAGCGCGGTCTGAGAGGGCATTGCCAATTCGAAAAGGCGCTTGCTCGCTGCCGCGGTGACCCCAACGATCCCCATCGCCTGCAGGAACTTGCGCCGGTCAAGGTAAACCGACTTGGGCGTAACATCCGCGTATGTCAAATCCGTGGTCTTACGGATCAACATTTGGATCCTCCAATACGAGCGCTTACTCCCATTATCCTACGGACCCTTTCTTTATGTCTCTTATGTCGGATAAAAAAACCGAGTCCAGGCCTCTTCGTTTAACGACCGAACGAAAAGCCCTGAGCCGTCCTCTTGTTTGAGAGTCTCTTCGGCAAGAAAAGTTACAAGAATCTTGCTCCCGATCGATCTGAGGTCCGCCCGTTGAGATCCGCGAGAACTTTCTGCGCCGCTTCCACGCCGTGATACTGAGCTTCCTCGAAAATGGAGAGGCCGCTGAGATCGGAGTTGGCGAAAAAGACGCGGTCGTGGAAACGTCTGACGTGGCGGCGCTCTTCGGAGAAAACCGACCCGACAGCCGGGCGAATCATGGCATGTCCCATCCGCATTACATCGATGCGCGAAACGCATTGGCGGATATCGCGGTGAACGCGCTCGAGATCGTGCAGAATTGCTTCCTTCCAATAGGCCCAGTCTTTTTCGAGCAGGAGCTGCCGGTTTTGTAACGGCGAACCCTCCGCGAGGGCCCAATAAAATGTCCACACGGTGTGACCGACGTGCGTGCGCAGGCTCTGGTGCATGGCATCCACATAGCCGAGCGTTGGTGAATCGAGAAAAACCGTGTCCCAGGAAGCCTCGGCGTCATGAGAATCGGGATAGCGGTCGAGCGTGAGATTGGCCGTGAGCCATGGGGAGTAGACGAAGTCGTGGAGCGGGGGAAAACTCTCGAAGAGGTAAGGAGCGAGAAACGTCGGGGCAGCGAAGATGAGGAATTGAGCTTGGTACTCCGTATCGCCAGAGAAAATGCTCACGCCGCGACGCGTGGGCATGACGCGATGCACCATTTGACTTGTGCGGATATTTTGGCCAACTCGCTCAAGCAGCCGGCGTGTGATCCAACCGTTGCCCTCAGGCCAGGTGAGAGGACCTATCTCCTCCGGTTCGCGTGAAGAAAAATAATGAATGCCCGCCCACGCGGACGTGTCGGCGGCCAAAGCACCGTAATCATCGCGGCACGCGTAGTTCATATACCAAAGGAGAAGGCGCGAATCGAAACCTTGCTCGCGAAGCCAATCCGCAAACGAGATGCGGTCCAGATCTTCGTCTTTTGAAGAGCGGCCAAGCTCCAGTGGAATAGTGAACGAACCGCGTTTGCGAAATTCAGAAAACAGATTTTCGAGCCGCTGAAATTGCTCGCGATCTCTCTGCGTGAGACCGACCGCGGGTTCGATGCCATCCTGCCATCGGCCGTAAAGAAACAGCCGCTCCTGGGGAGAGAACGCAAGATAACGCTCTTCCCACTGGCCATCCCTCAGGACGCCGAGATCCTCGAAGAGTTCGCGAACATAGGCGGCTTTCGGGCCGGGAACAGGCACATAGTGCGCGGCCCAGGGGTACGCGGTGACTTCGTTTTCGCTCCAGCGCGCATTGCCGCCGGGCTGGGCGTTCATTTCAAGAAGAACAAAATCGGTGAAGCCGCGCTTGCGAAAACGCCAGGCGGCGCTGAGACCGGCAATTCCGCCTCCAACGATAATAACGGGAAATTTTTCTATGCGCTTTGCAGGCGGAAACGCGGCGCGGTCTCGCAAGAGATGGCCCATTTGAAAGGAGTCGTTGACAAACGAGCCTTCAATCTTTTTTTCATTCTTGAGGGAAAGGCCGACTAGCGCAGCGCTGCCGGTCTCCAGGAACTTACGCCGGCCCAGCTTCAATGACTGATGTCCTTCCAGTCGTTTTCGTACGTGCGGACAAGCACTTGATTGTTGAGCTCGTTGGGAGGCATGGAAAGAGGCGACATGTCCGGCGGGAATTGGAAAAGCCCGGAAATGCCTTCTTTGCTGATGAATCGAAGCCCGGAAGGAAACTGCGCAGGAGGAACATACTCGCGCATTCCCGCCAGAACAAATCCCCATTCGCCGAAAGAAGGCACGTATACATGGTAGGGATGCGTCTGCAGGCCCGCTCGCTTGAGAGTTTGCGCGATGCACCAAAAAGAGTCGCGGGCGAACATCGGCGAAGTACTTTGGACCACCATAAATCCTTGCGCGCTGAGATGGCGGGCAACGGCGCGATAAAACGCCACTGTGTAGAGCTTGCCGAGCGAGTAATTGGTTGGGTCGGGAAAGTCAATCACGATGAAGTCAAAACTATCGGTGTTTGAATCGACCCACGGAAAAGCATCGGCATTGATGACATGCACGCGCGGGGAGAGCAGAGACTTTTCGTTGAGCTGGGTCAGCATGGGATGCGACGAGAAAAGCTTGGTCATCTC
>Ga0307471_100001686_pt1 | contig 12251 bp, 8 predicted proteins | sample atmos_gasesAM3C__2_FD_204566 | JGI IMG/M metagenome (GOLD analysis project Ga0307471, IMG submission 204566) | Hardwood forest soil microbial communities from Morgan-Monroe State Forest, Indiana, United States - atmos_gasesAM3C_515 | ecosystem: Environmental > Terrestrial > Soil > Temperate... | reverse complement strand
TTTGAGGGTATCTTCAGCCGCCTACGAAAGCGGCGATGACGCTATCATACCTCGACTATGGCTGCCGGGAAGCTAATTTCTTGGGTCCCTGTGGGGCCGATATTGACAGTTCTGACGCGGGCTTAGCCTCAAGGGCGGGAGTGGTCGGTGCAAGGCTGGCGTTTGGGGTTGATTCTTGCCGGATTGAGGGGCCCACGCGGGCCAGAACGACGGCCTGTGGATCGTGGAAAACCGGCTTCCAGGACCCAGTCGCCGGCAGGATGGTTGCCAGAGCACATTGGGAAGGAACTATGACCGTGGCAATCTGCCAGCGGTTGAGCGGTTCCTGCCAGTCCCCGGTCAGATTGTAGGTTGCCGAATACTGGTCCATAAATTCGTCGCCATAGAGATCGGCGCGCCCATCGATGAAGACCCGCTCGGCGGGATAGAGTTTCCAGATGAGATATCCACCCCAGTTGTAGTCATTGAATAATAAGGGCCCGGGAGGGTGGTGCTCGCGCAGGAAAGAAACGGCCGCGGCCGGGAACGACGCGGCCTCGGATTCGGGCTGCCGCAGCACAAACCGGCGGACTTGCACCCACACGAAAACGATCAGAACGACGGCAATGACAGCGTTGCATACGAGCTTCGTCATCGTGAGGTGAAGTTGCTCGCTCGCTCGGAAACTCCGTTGTCGCGCTCGCATCAACGCATCGGCATGTTCAGCCAGGAACGGGACAGCGATCAGGACGAAAATAGGAATCAAGCGGACCGATTCGAGCGCGGCGTACGCCGATACGCAAACCAGCAGCATCGTACGCGGCCGCATTCGCTGCGCGCTGAGTCGAGGAAACACGAGGGCCGCGATCAGCAATGCGAGCAGAGGCAGGTACTCGCCCCGGTGAAAATCAGGCGAAAACCATTCGGCGATGTCCTTCTGCATTGCGGTGGAGTGAAACGTGGCGAAAGGATAGAGATAGAGGCGCCAGCCGTTCGGATTAAAGACAACTGCAGCGAGCGAAAGCCCCAGCGCCAGCAACAGCCATCTCGTTTCAGCGCGGACCTCGATCCATCGCGCGAAGCCGAAGATGCCATCGAGCCATCCGCCCATCAGGAACAAGACCAGCAGGGCGACCCCGACAGCATATCCAGCGTGCAGATTCGCCCACAGCAGGGTCAGTGGGACGATCCACAACACACTTCGCTGGGGGCGCATCGGACGCTCAAGAATGCAGAGCAAGACGCTGGCCAAAAGGAGCGAGAGGGTCTGCGGACGCACTCCCCATGTAGGCCGGCACGCGAACGCCGCCCACAGGACGAGCAAACCCGCGACGTAGGGTCGTCCCGCGCAGCGCAAGTAGAGCAGGAAGAAGGTAGCGGAGGTGAGCCCGGCAAACACGACGATCAACCCGCCCCAGGAACCCACGCGGTAGACGGTGTAGATCAGAACTTCCGACAACCACTCGTGCGCGATCCAGGGATGGCCCAGACGGGTGAAGGAGAACGGGTCTGCATGAGGGACGGACTGCGTTTCAACGATATATTGGCCCGTCCTGAGATGCCACCAGAAGTCGGGGTCCGCGATGTTACGCGCCGCGAGAGTGAAGATCCCGACGAAAAGGATTCCGACGAAAAGGCGTTTTGGCTCAAGGACGGTTCGCACCGTGCCAGCATGATACTTGGGCGAGCGTTTCGACGTAATGACCTTCCTGCCGACTACGGTTCGGCGGGGCAGGGCTCAGTGCTGTCCGGGCGGAGCAGAACAACGACCAGCATGGGCAGATACATCGAGAGCACAATCACGCGCCCGATCTGGGTGAACGTATGGGGGTGGCTATACCAGCGCCAGATTCCCGCCAGCCAGCTCAGGCCCACCGTGTACACGAGTTCACGGGGCGATTTCGGAATCAGCCAGAGGATCAGCGGGTCGTACAACCAACGTTGCGGCACGACGGACATCAGGAACAGGAGGCGGCCGTCAAGCCGTCGCCATCGAAGCAGCGCCAGAACCAGCAACGGGCCTGGGAAGACGAGCAGCGGGATGAATCGCTGGTACCTCTGAAAGTGCGCGATCCAGTACCATGGCCAGCGCGGCATGACAAGAAGCGTCAGAGCGATCACGGCGATGCAGGCAAGCACGCCGCGCTTGCTGAGCGAGGTGAACGCAACCGGAATTCCGAGCTGCGGCTTGGCCATGGTGGCGGGCAGCAGCAGAGGGAAGAAGGCGCTCGCCATGATCAGCGGCGCCCACTGGGCTTCGATGATACCCGCCCAATAGGGATACGCCATGAATACCAGCAAACGGTGATATCCGTGGCGCGTCAGTCCAAATGCCATCAGCGCGGAACTCAGACCGTAGAACGCCCCCCCGGCGACTTCCGGGCGCATCCAGACGAAAGGCAATCCGAACAGCGCGCAGGTTAAGGGATACAGCTGCATCGGTCGGTCGTAGGGGTTGCGGTGCGCGAGCAGGTCCTGTGCGGCTACGACGGCCCAGTTGAAGTCGCCCGCGCCCAGGCGAAAATGCGCCAGCAGAAACCAGCAGAAGGTGCCGGTGGCTACGCCGATTGCCAGGGAAATCAGAACACGCAGTCGCACGGGAGCTTGGTCCGCATAAGTTGTAACATGGGGGCCGCTCGGGCGCCGAGCCGGAGCGGAACGTCGAACGCTTGCAGAGAAATTCCAAAACTGGCGTGGTTCTGGCGCTCCTGTTCGCGGCGAGCATGTGGTTCTACGTCGCCCGCGTGTTGGTGCCCTACCAACGGTCCGATGCGGCAGCTCACCAGCGCCCGCGCGGAAATCTGTCGGATCTCTATCCCCGCTGGGTGGGTGCACGCGAACTTCTCTTGCATCACCGCAACCCGTATAGTCCCGAGGTTACCCGCGAGATCCAGCTTGGATACTACGGGCGAGAACTGGACCCGAGCCGGGCCGGAGATCCAAAGGACCAGCAGGCGTTTGCTTACCCCGCGTACGTCGCATTCCTGCTCGCACCCACCGTTGGTCTTCCATTTGACGGAGTGATGATTGGGTTCGAGTGCGCGCTTGTGCTGCTGAGCCTGGGGAGTGTGTGGCTGTGGCTGCGCGCGATCGGATGGCGTCCGAAGCCGGCTACCACGGCGATGCTGGTGATCCTGACCCTCGGAAGTTTTCCCGCGGTGCAGGGGTTCAAGCTGCAGCAGTTGAGCTTGCTGGTGGCGGCGTTGATGGCCGGGTCGGCTGCTCTGCTCGTCGGCAAGCATTTCTTCGCAGCGGGTGCTGCGCTGGCGGTAGCCACGATCAAGCCGCAACTGGTGCTGCCTCTGCTGCTTTGTCTATTGCTGTGGACGGCAAACGATTGGGCGGATCGGCAACGCTTCGCCTGGGGATTCGGGCTGAGTTTAGCCGTGCTCGGCGGTGGCGCGGAAATCGTTCTTCCCGGATGGTTCGGAGATTTCGTGGCAGCAACCCGCGACTACCGACGATATACGGGAGGGAAGTCGCTGCTCGACACACTGCTCTCGCCGGCCCTGGGACGAGTCGCTGCTCTGGCGGCGCTGTTAGTTCTGCTTGCAGTAGCCTGGCGGCTGCGCCGGGCGGAGGTCGGTTCTCGTGATTTCTCGCTGCTGCTCGCGACGGCGCTGGCGGTCACTCTGATTGTCATCCCGATGTTTGCTGCTTACAACCAGTTGCTTCTGCTGCCCGCCCTCCTCTTGGTTGCTCGCGAATGGCCGGAGCTCTGGACGAACGGCGCTTTGTCGAAAGCAGCCTGTGTGTTGACCGTGGCGATCGTGGGCTGGCCCTGGCTGGCGGCGGTGGGATTGACGCTTGCCAACCTGGCGATGCCGGCCGCGTCCGTCCAGCGTGGATGGGCGATTCCTCTCTACACCAGCCTCGCAATCCCGCTGGTGCTCATCGTCCAGCTAGCGTCGCTGCTGGCGCAAGCTGCCCGTGACTAAACAGTTTGCGAAGATCATCGGGCGGGAAGCAAAGCGGGAAGGCTACGAACAACTTCAAGCGGCTCTTGGATTGAGGGTTGTGAATGAGGCGGTGCCGCGCTGGTCCAGCATGAATGGCGATCACTCCCCGCGCGCCACTCGGAATTCGCCGCGTGCCGCCGAAGAGGCGCTTGTAGCAAGAGCAAACAGCGCGCCTTTTGCCGCGAAGCGGCGGAACAATGAAGCCCACGGCGTGAGCCGTGGGAATCCGTGCCGGACCTCGAAGCCCCAGCGGAGCGAAGGAGCAACCTGTCTCGCTACGAACCGACTTGCTGGGCAGCGCTTTTCTCTCTCCGCGGGCGAGCGATCTCCCAATAGTTCAGGGTGAGCATCGCCCCGATCGGTAGCGCCAGCAGAACATACATGTGTAGGCGCACCGCATAGACGTGAAGCGGCGGCAAGAACAGCACGGCCAGAACGAACAATGACAGCCGCCGCCAAACAGCAGGCAGGCCGGGCGTTCTCTGAAGATAGGTGAAGGTGAGAAATACCGGCAACACCACCAGCGTCAGGTCGTGAGGGCTGGCCTGATAGCTGAGCAGAACGGCCGCCAGGACGGTATTGGAAGCCGCGAGACCTGCGACGGTTGAGTTCAATGGTCTCCACCCATCCGTTGCGACCGCAAACACCAACAGCAAACCGCCCACGAACGCGACTCGGGCCAGAACTGAACCGGCCGGGAACAAAGCCAGACACACGCCTCGAACCGTGGCCATCGCCTCCGCATGAAAACCGCTGAAGGGAACATTTCCGAAACCAAGCAGCAGCCGAGGATAGCTCGTCAACGAAGACCAGCCGGAAATTCCCAACGAAATGAGCGCGAGCACCACGGCGACGAGCGCGAAACCGGCCGCGAACTGCGTCTTCGACCCGTCCTTCCTGCTCACGAAGAAGATGACCGCAGCCGGCAGCGCGAACTGAAATTTGAAAAGACCGAGGGCGAGCAGGCACCCCGCTTCAAAGTTCTTGCCCTCCCCAAGAGCAACGCAGGTCAGGACAAGGACGAGCAGCAGCAGAATCGTGTCCTGCCCTTGCAGAAAGTTCAGGGAAACCGGCACGAACGACAGCAGTAGCACCAGACAGAGTCCGGGGCTTATGGGCAGGGACAAGCGGCTGTGGAACAACCACGCCGCCACCGCCAGAATCACCAGGTTGAAAAGGGTCCATGCCAGGTAGGCAGCCTGGATGGGAAGGCCGGAGAAGGGAAGGTAGATCAAGGTTTCAAACGGCGGGTGAATGAAGAAATTCCCAACGCGTCCGGTGTAGCGCCGCTGAAAGTCCCACTGTAGAGAGACATCGTAGAGCTGATGCCCGAGCCCGGCGGCCACAATCTTCGCGGCACAATAGAAGTGAGGGAAGTCGGTACCCTGGCCGGCTTCCAGAAAGCGCTTGTAATAGAGCGTCATGATGCCGGTGACGCACACCACGATCAGCAAGGCGTGGGCCCGGCTTCGCAGTCGGGTCGTCGTTCGCGGCGTGGCAGGCTGGCCTTCAGTCATTTCCTGCCGCAGTCTATCTGAGCCGTCGGACCCTGTCACAATCAGGTGGCAAAACGCACAAAATGCGGGGTGAAAACGGCTGAGCGGCTTGCATTGGCCGAACGCAAGCGGTAGGCTTCTCGGGCGATTGGACAGGATTTGGCGTGGAGGACGGGGATGACGCTCAAACTGGAAACACGCGTGGCCGACGGAGTCACGGTAGTTTCGGGTGCCGGGAGGATCGTTTTCGGGGAGGAAGCCAGCGCGCTACGGGACACTCTGAAGAAACTGCTCACGACCACCAAGCAGATCGTGCTCAACCTGAGCGGAGTCAGCTATATCGATAGCGGCGGCCTGGGAACGCTCGTGGGCGTGTACTCCTCGGCGCGCGCCGCCGGTGCCGACATCAAGCTGACCGGGCTCGGCCAGCGCCTGCGCGACGTGCTTTCGATCACCAAGCTGGCAACGGTCTTCGAAGTTTACGACAACGAGCAACAGGCCATCGCTGCCTTCCAGCACAGTCACGCTTAGCGGCGGGTCTTCCCCTCGGGCTACGGCCGTGCCGAGCCCCAAACCTGCGCGGTAAACGGGCGGATGCGGCCCCTTTCCGCTGAGCCTGATTCCTGTCATTATCTCTATCTCTAGTATTCTGTTAGAGCGACTGCGCCCGATGGCGTTTCCTCCCATTTCCGGCATAACTTCCGACCCAGGGTCCGGGGTATTTCCCTCGCTGATCTACGTCCAGGGAAACGAGCAGCGCTCCATCATCATGAACCGGACGCCCTTCTCCGTGGGGCGCAAGGTCGATAAGGACCTGGTCATCCCCGATCCCCGCGTCTCGCGCGATCACGCCCTGATCGTGGCCGAGAACGGCGATTTTTTTGTCGTCGACCAGGGCAGCAAGCACGGAACCTACGTGAACGGGGAACGTGTCCAGCGGCAAAGGCTGCAGCGCAACGATCGCGTGGAATTCGGTGTACGCGATGTTGCCTATGTAATTTTCAGCCCGCAGAACGCCACTTCCAATACCGCCCGCGAATTCTTAAGCCAGATCTCCGGGATCCAGATTTCCACCGATACCACCGATCTCGAGAAGCTGACGCTCTTTCTCGAAGCCGCGCGCAAACTCAATACCGTCGGCGTGCTCGACGAGATCCTGGTCACGCTGGTCGACACCACCCTGAAATTGATTCGCGCCGAGCGCGGCTACGTCTTCCTCAAAGACGAAGAGGGACAACTGCGCTTGGTCGCCGGACGGAACTCCAAGGGCGAAGCCCTACTCGACGACAAAACCATTTCGCACTCCATCCTGGACGAAGCTTTGCAGTCGAATTCCGAATTTCTGGTAACCGATACCAGCCAGTCCATGGACCTGGCAGTTCGCAAGAGCATCGTCGCCTACGATTTGCGGACGGTCATCTGCCTGCCGCTGCGCAAGCCGCAGGTGCAGACCACACGCGACGCCAATGCGCCGGCTTCGCCCTCGACGTCGGTCGAGGTCGTCGGCGCCCTGTACCTCGATTCCCGGTTTGCCTCCCGCGACATTTCGAGCGTGAGCCACGACATTTTGCATGCGATCGCGACCGAAGCAGCGTCGCTGATCGAAAATGCGCGCCTGGTCCAGGCCGAAGAGGCGGCTCGCCGCTACCAGCAGGAACTCGGCATCGCCGCTTCCATTCAGCAGCGGCTGATGGCAGTAACGATTCCGGATGTCCCGTTTGCCAAGATGCGCGGCCGCAATCTTTCCTGCAAAGAAATTGGAGGCGACTTTTTCGATGTCGTAAACACCGAAGACGGGTTAGCCGTGGTGCTGGCGGACGTGAGCGGCAAAGGCGTGTCGGCCGCGTTGCTGGCATCGACGCTGCAGGGGATGGTGTACTCCCACCTGAGCGCGCGCATGCCGCTGGCGGAAATCATGGCCGCGGTGAATCGGTTCTTTACCCAGAAACACCTGGGCGAGAAATACGCGACCGTAATCATCGTCCGCATTCGCAAAGATGGTGAATTGGAGTACGTGAACTGCGGCCACGTGCCGCCGCTACTGGTCTCCGGAAGCCGCGTGACCCGTCCCGAGCATGGCAACCTGCCGGTGGGATTATTGGCCGACGCGACCTATGAAGGGGACCGCGTCCAGTTGAAGGCCGGTGACCGGTTCATCCTGGTAACCGACGGCGTGACCGAAGCCGAGAACGCGGAAGGCGAGTTCTTCGATAACGAGCGTCTGGAGGCGGTCGCAGCCAAGAACGCCACCTTGGAAGATATCTTCAGTGCCGTGAACGATTTCTGCAACGGCACTCCCCTCGGCGACGACTGCACCGTGGTTGAGTTGTTGTACACGGGGTAGGCGGTTCTTGAAACTTTCTGTTTCGCCGTCACCTATCAGCTTGGTGTCAAGGTCACTCTGCTTTTCGATTCAGAACCCAATCCAGCACCGGATCTCGTCCGGCCACATAATCTTCCCACGACGGAATAATCTCTTTGTCCGGGCGGATGATGTTCTCGCCGCTCTCGACAAACTTGTAGTACTGAGTCGAGTAGTGGACGACCCAGCCCGAGTTTGGCAACGTCACCTGGCGGGATTCTTGGTAGCTGTTGGGCCTTTCCCCAATCATCTGACCAACCAGCATCGCCTCGGTTTGCCCGCGGAACTGAGCGGCGTTCGCCATCGCGGCAGAGAACGTGTTGGGGCCGATGAGTACGAATAGATGCCCCTTCCTGTTGATATTCTTCAGTTCGCCGATTGGATGAATGAGGTGCTTCAGCCCCTCGTTGAAATCTCCTCCACTGTTCTGACGCAGATCGATCACGAGTTTATCCGGCCTCTGTCGATCCACAAGGCCGAGCATCTCCCTCGCAGGATTGGTGAGATTCAGGATCTGGCGAACATTGCAGTAGAGGGTTCGGGCGTCCGCAAGATACTTGCACCGGAACATGTTTTCCGGGTCTTGGCCGCTAAGAGGCAGCTCTTTTATGGCTGAAACCCAGTGCGGTTCAGTAGCGGCTGGGAGGGCACGGACTTCGAGGTTGAGCCCCTGCCCACCTTGGCCAGCTAGGCTGTAGTGAGCAACACTTCGGTCCGCGGTAATCCTCAGGCCGTGAAGCGCCATGCCCGTCGTCAAGAATCCCTCGATCCTTGCGCTGGCCAACTCGGGCGTCTCGTCCTGCGGCGTTAGCGACGCAGCCAGTTCTCGGGCGCGAGCAATCGGGGTGTTCTCGATTCCAACAACCCGGGCGCCGAGCCCCTTCTCGTTCCGCTGCACCACATTGACAACCCGGTATGCATCACCGAATCGGCGGATTTCGATGGGAAGGTTGGCGTCATCGGCGGGGAACTCTACGTAGGTATGGGCATCGCCAATCAGGTTTGCAAGCCGGTCCAAGCCCACATAGATCTCATCCGGATTGAGATGGTCAATTTGCTCGTCCAAGGCAGCGGCGGCTGCCTCGAATTTCTCGCGCGGCGTGTTGTGAAAAGCGTTCGCGTGCCTCCTGGGCAATTCACGAACAAAGAATGCAAGATCTTCTCGCCATTGTTGCTTGCTCAGGTTCGAACCGGATTTCGCCGGATTCGCTGTTGCTAGCAGGTCGATTGTTCCCTGGTCGTCGTCGCTGACGAAATTCCCTCGGAGCCTATCCCCTTCGAGCTTAGCCTCAATCGTCACAGTACTGCCGTCAGCCACCAGCTGTAAGTGCAAGAGGCCTGCCTCGAACGTTCCTGCCTTGACGGAAAAGTTGCCGACGGACGTGTTCAGCTCTCCTTCATAATGCCCGTTGGAGCACCGCAGACTGAACGATACCTCGAGCTTTCCCGCCTGCCTGCTCAAGGCTGTGCCCGTGAAGTTGCCGGCGGGATCCCCCAGCTTGCAATCTCCCAGAGCGGCGCCGCGCACGACCGCCACGGTCACGATGAGAAGCGCTATGCGCAAAAGCGGCCTGGCAAGAACCGTCGTCTCGACCTCCGCACTCGGCAGAGCCCCATTCGTCCGATCCAGAATCAAACCTACACTTTGCTTTCTGGGAAGCCGTCTATTCGACGACCACCGTGTAGTCCGTGCCCTCCCAGCGATCCGGCAGGGTCCAGTGGAAAGTGAAAACGATCGTGTGCCCCACGGGCAACTTTTCCGCGGGCAGATCGACTACATACACACCCAGCCCGGTGTCCTGAGTTTTTGTGTCGAGGGCAGTCTGCCAGCGGTCGATACTCCAGCGCACGGTGGCGGGCGCCAGCAAGGCGAGACGCAGCTTCTTCCCACAAGGCATGGTCCGCGGTTTGTTATTGAAGCGCCACGGGAAGAACTGGCAGGTGTGTTTTTCGACCAGGTAGCGCTGCACCGTCTGGGGCGGTTGATCGAAGATCCGGCCATCACGAAGCGACCGGCGCAGTTTCACGTATTCCGCATGGGCCCACACCAGCGGGCAGGCCGAACCGGAGGGCTTGCCGATAAACAGTTCAAGCTCGGGTATGTCGGGGGCGTCCCAGACCTGTTCCGGAATCAGGCGGCTGGCGCCCGCCGTCGAACCCTCCATGACCCGCAACAGGGCCTCGGCCGAGCCCGGACGCCCCGCCGCCAGTTCATAGTGGGCACGCTCCCCGGCCAGCATCGGCCATGGACGCCCGATCCCGGTGCCGTCGAACGGACTTCCGTCTTCGTGCTCGCCGTAGCCGTCGCCGTTGTAGCGATACCAACAGGGGCCTTGCGGAAGCTTGGCGCGAAGTAACGTGTCGACGACCTTGATCGTGTTCAGGATTCTGGGATCGTCCGCAGCGCGTAGTCCGAAACGCACCAGCGCCAGCGAGTCCGGGCTGATGACCTGGGTCGCGCGGGCCAAACTCTGGTCCGGAGGGCGGTTCTTGATGGGCACGAAGCCCTGGACAGGAGATGCCGCGCCATCGATTTCGGGCGGAGAGATGCGAATGTAGTAGCCATCAACGCCAATCTGGCGGGCAAGGTCGCCGTCGGTGGTGTACACCCAGCGCTCGATATTGTCGTTCCAGCTGTCGGCTGTTTCCCGCAGGTACGACGCCGTCTCGGGCTCGCCGACAGATTCGGCGATGTCGGCGGCCGCCAGCAGGGAAGCGATCTCTGCGGCCAACGTAAACGGTGAGTAGCCGCCGTCTTCTTCCCAACGGTCCTGCTGCGTTACCGGTCCGTTGCGAACGATGAAGCCCGCGGCTCGTTGCACCATCGGCCACCAGCGTCTTAGGTCGCCGAGCGCGCCCGCGGCTTCGCGACGCAGCAGATCGAGCAACAGAATGGGGAAGGCCGTCTCGTCCATCTGCAGACCGCCCCAATAGGGCCTGCCATCGAGCCACAGATTCTGTGCCCAGTGTCCGTCGGCTTCTTGCGTGGCTTCGAGATAACGCATCACCCGGAAGGCGTCGTCGACCGCGCCCCCGGCAACCAGCGCCCCGGCAGTTTCGACCAGGTCGCGCGGCCAAACCAGGTGGTATCCGCCGAGGTCCTCATCGCCTTTATTGAAACCCCACGGAATCGACAAGCTGGCGATGATCCCGCCCAGAAAGTCCTTGGACTCGTGCGAGCGGAGCACGGCCATGCTGGTGCGGTAGAGATCGACGTCGCGCGCCGGTTCGTCGAGTGCAAGCAGGCCGTCGTGCCAGGTGCGCCAATGACGCACATAGTGTTCGCGGATCGCGTCGCCGTCTTCGAGCAGGCTCGATCGCACCTGTTGCCCGGCCTCCCAGCAGTTGCGTCCGAAGCCCAGCGCGAGCAGGAATTCGCCGGCGCAGGCCGCCAAGTCAATTTCGCCGGTCAAGGCAACGTTGCCATTCTCGGCGCGCGAGTAGTTCCAACTCAGGCGGAAATTCTGCGAGAGATCCTGCCAGCCGTCGGAATATCCGACGAACCCGACCGCGCTGGACAGCCAGGGTGTGGAACACGCGAAACCCAGCGCCACACTGTCGCGCTGGGCGAACAGCATCGGATGTCCCTTGTAGTCCGCGCTCCAGCCGGTATTGGCATTGCCCCAGTTTGCCAGGTGGGGTGAGAGCAGGGCGTAGCAACGGAAGTCCGAGAGCGATCCCTGGAGCGGCTCGAGCCGAATTCTCTGCAACACGACATTGCGATACGGATCGGTGTAGACCTGTTTGTGGATGCGATAACGCCCGTCGATGCTGGTGTTGGTCAGATCGAAGACGGGCACCCCGGGTTCGAGCGGCGTGTTCTCGAACGCGCAGTGCCGCTTCTCCTCCGAGAAGTAGCTTTTGCCATCCGTAATGATCAGGCCCAAGTCGCGGGTGCAGGCCTGGTCGACGCGCGGGAAGTAAACCTCGTTGAGAATGCCGTGGCTGAGCGTGAACCAGACCCGGCTGTGTGGATTGAGAGCCGTCCCGATGCCGGACTTGGCCGACGACGTCCAGCGCGGAGGAATCCCCGGCCAGCCGGGAGCAAAAGCGTCGTTCGAGTCGCTCAAGAGATCGTCATCTCCGCAGCAGCAGTGTGCCAGATTCGGCGCCCACTCTTCACAGTCGTCCGGTGTTTCACGAGAAATTCACGGGTTTGTAACCGTACTGTAACACTGCGCGGCTAGAACCAAGGGGAAACCAAACCATCGACGGAGGAACCCCAGAGTGATACGTCGCATCGCGCTGTTTCTGCTCTGCCTGACTCTCGCTGTGCCCGCCTTGGCTCAGACTACGTTGAACGGAGCTGGCGCCACCTTCCCTTATCCTATGTATTCCAAGTGGTTCAGCGAATATCACAACGCCCACCCCGACATTCAGATCAACTACCAGTCTATTGGCAGCGGCGGAGGCATCCGCCAGGTCCTGGCCGGCACGGTTGATTTCGGAGCCAGC
>Ga0307471_100001685_pt1 | contig 12252 bp, 11 predicted proteins | sample atmos_gasesAM3C__2_FD_204566 | JGI IMG/M metagenome (GOLD analysis project Ga0307471, IMG submission 204566) | Hardwood forest soil microbial communities from Morgan-Monroe State Forest, Indiana, United States - atmos_gasesAM3C_515 | ecosystem: Environmental > Terrestrial > Soil > Temperate... | reverse complement strand
TGAGGAGCTGCACGAAAACGTAAATCCCGGCTCCGTGACGGAGCTTATCCGAAATCAAACCCGAAAAATTGGGCACCGAACACCTCCGCATCCCCTGGAGCGTCGCTTGATTTTTAAGAACATCGGACGCGAAGATTGGACAACCGACATCGATTGTTACCTGCGCGCCGACGGCTACGAGCAATTGAAACAAGCGTTAACGATGTCGCGCGCGGAGATTATCAATAAAGTCAAGAACTCGGGATTGCGCGGTCGCGGTGGCGCAGGTTTTTCGTGCGGCTTGAAGTGGAGTTTCATCAAACCGGACGAAAAGCGGTCGGTGTATTTAATCTGTAATGCCGACGAATCCGAGCCAGGCACGTTCAAGGACCGCTATATCATCCACGAAGATCCACATCAGCTACTAGAGGGAATCCTGATCTCCTGTTTCGCGTTGAATGCGCGCACGGCTTACATCTATATCAGAGGTGAATTCCCTGAAGGCGCAAAAATCCTTGAACGCGCCATCGAAGAAGCGCGGGAACATAATTTTCTTGGAAAAAACATTCTCGGCTCCGGATTCGATGCCGAGGTTTACATCCACCGCGGAGCAGGCGCTTATATCTGTGGCGAAGAGACTGGGCTGATCGAATCGCTGGAAGGCAAACGGGGTTATCCGCGAATCAAGCCGCCGTATTTCCCGGCGGTACTGGGTCTCTACATGTGCCCAACAATCGTGAACAACGTGGAAACGCTTTGCAATGTGAAACACATCATCGCCATGGGCGGCGCGGAATATGCCCGGCTAGGCCGGCCTAACAACACCGGCACAAGAATCGTCTGCGTCAGCGGAGACGTGCAGCGGCCCGGTTATTTCGAAATTGAAGTGGGCAGCGTGACCATGGGTCAGCTTATTTATGAAATGGCCGGCGGATTGAGACCGGGCCGAAAACTCAAGGCGGTCATCCCAGGTGGCAGCTCTGCGAAGGTCCTTCGGGCCGATGAGCAATTCAAACTGAAACAACACCAGCCTGACGGGTCGATGATCGAACGCGAGATGTCGATCGACGAAATCCCGATAGATTTCGATTCGCTAACCGCAGCCGGTTCAATGGCCGGTTCCGGCGGTGTCATTGTGTTGGATGACTCTCGCGACGTGGTTTGGGTACTCAATAACATCAACGAGTTTTATGCACACGAAAGCTGCGGTCAGTGCACACCTTGCCGTGAGGGCTCGCTTTGGATGAAGAAAATTACCGACCGCATGTTGCGCGGCGGCGGTGTAACAGAAGATCCAAACACGCTAAAGAGCATTGGCGATAATATCGCCGGACGTACCATCTGCGCATTTGGCGAGGCATGCGCCTGGCCGACGCAAAGCTTTGTCCAGAAATTTCCCGAAGAATTCGCCGCTCGCGCCCAAAAGCCGATGCCGCCGCCGCTACCGCCTGAATATACGTCGGAGGAGCTCATTGAAGAGCAGTCGATTCCCACAGTTCCCATGGCCCATGACCCGGGATGGGAAAAAGCCGGAGCCGCGGGCACGATTTAAATCAGAACCCTTGTGAAAAGATAATGGTCGATCCAGCTCCATCGCCACAGCTTCTTAACGTCCAGATTGATGGTGTGTGGCATCAATTTCCAAAAGGCACGCGCGTGATCGAAGCGTGCGAACAAATTGGCAGTTACGTGCCACGCTATTGTTATCACAAGAAACTGAGCTCGCCGGGCAATTGTCGGATGTGCTTGATCGAGATGGGATTTCCAAGACTCGGACCGGACGGCAAACCTGAGCTTGGTTCGGACAACAAACCAATGATCAATTGGATGCCGAGGCCGCAAATCTCCTGCGCGCAAGATATCTCCGAAGGAATGGGCGTGAGGACCGACTCTCCCTTGGTAAAGGAATGCCAGCGCGGCGTAATGGAATTCCTACTTATCAATCATCCACTTGATTGTCCGATCTGCGATCAAGCGGGAGAATGCCGGTTACAGGAGTTCAGCGTCGATTTTGGCACGAGCAAATCGCGTTTTCTAGAAAACAAAGTCAAGAAACCGAAAAACGTCGAGATTGGGTCCCGCGTTACGCTCGATGATGAACGCTGCATTCTCTGTTCGCGCTGCATTCGTTTTTGTCAGGAGATCGCGCACGATGACGTGCTCGGGTTTGTCGATCGCGGCAGTTATACGGTGCTGACGGCGCATCCAGGCAAGGCGCTGGAAAATAATTATTCGCTTAACACGGTCGATATTTGTCCGGTCGGTGCGCTTACCTCCACCGATTTCCGTTTCAAGATGCGTGTCTGGTTTCTGAAGGAAACCAAAAGCATCTGCACCAGTTGCGCCACGGGTTGCAACACGGTCATCGGCAGCCGTGAGGATGTGATTTATCGACAAACGCCGCGTGAGAACGATCACGTCAATTCATGCTGGATGTGTGATTACGGTCGGCTGAACTTTAAATATCTCGAAGCTGAAAACCGTTTGCTCGAACCGCAGATTCGTTTCGGGGAAAAACTCATCCCCACTGACTGGTCCACCGCAATCGCGCAAGCTGCGCTTGAGCTAAAAGGGTTCTCCGGTCCGGAAATTGCCATTGTTGCTTCTGGTCGCATGACGAACGAAGAGCTTTGGCTAACAGCGCAGTTAGCGAAGTCGTTAGGTACGCAGCGAATCGACATTGTCCCGCGCCGCGAGCCCGGAGATAACATCCTGCTCAGCGAAGACCGTAATCCAAATACAAATGGCGCGCGGCTCATCCTTGGATCGCAATCCGAACCGGGCGCGAACCTGCTTGCAATCGCCGATGCCGTGAAAACCGGAAAAATCAAGGCGCTGCTAATTCTGAAAGAAAACACGATGCATTTGGGCATACCCGTTGAGAAACTCGCGCAGCTCCCTGTGTTGATCATGATGAATATTTTGCCGAATGAGGCGACGGAAAAAGCGACGGTGCTTCTGCCTGGGTGCGGTTTCGCCGAAAAACGCGGTTCGATGGTCAATGGCGAGGGCCGACTGCAACGATTAAATCGCGCGGTCCGGCCGCCCGGTGACGCGCGCGACGATTGGGAAATTTTACGGGACTTGCTCCAGGCAGTCGGCGGAGGAGATTCTCTTCTCTCCATCGACGATGTTTTTCGCCGAATCAGCGAGACGGTCCCGCAATTCACCGGGCTGACGTTGAGTAAGATCGGCGACCTCGGAGCGCACATCTTGCAAATGAAAGAATTGCCGCCGGCCCATCCCAGCGACGACGAAAAAATCGAGCAAGCGGTTGCGATCCAGGCAAGACGCCGCGACGTCCGCGGACAGCTCAATGAGGCCCGTAAAGCTCTAAGCGTTGGAACGGCGTAGACGTTCAGATCGGACATGGATTCCTTCTTCATCGTCACTTCGCTGCTCAAAATCGTCGGGATTCTTTTTCTGGTGATCCTGCCAATGGTTTCCTACGCGGTTTACGCCGAGCGGAAGGTCAGCGCTGCAATTCAGGATCGGCTCGGGCCAAATCGTGTCGGGCCGGCCGGCCTTCTTCAGCCAATTGCCGATATGTTCAAATTGTTGCTGAAAGAAGATTTCACGCCGCGCGCCGCAAACACATTTTATTATTGGCTCGCGCCCTGTCTGGCGGTGATGCCGGCCATCATCACCATCGCCGTTGTTCCTTTTGGTAGCACGCTGTTCGGAGTCCCAATGGTAATCGCCGATGTGAACGTCGGAATTCTATTTGTATTCGCCATTGCTTCGCTCGGCGTTTACGGAATCGTCATTGGCGGTTGGGCGTCGAATTCCAAGTATCCGTTTCTAGGAGGAATTCGTTCCAGTGCACAAATGCTCTCTTACGAGCTGTCGCTCGGTCTTGCTGTCATTCCCGTTTTTATGCTGGTTGGCAATTTGCGTCTGACCAGTGTGGTGCGTTACCAGATTGAGCATGGCTGGTTCATCGCACCGTTCATCGGCGACTGGGCAAACCCAAGGAAATGGTTGCTCGCCATTCCGATGATCATTTCATTCGTCGTTTTCACGATCGCGATTTTTGCCGAGACAAACCGGCTGCCATTTGATCTTCCCGAGGCGGAGCAGGAGCTGGCCGGCGGTTATAACACCGAATACAGCTCGATGAAGTTCGCTCTTTACTTCCTGGGCGAATACGCCGCCATGATCACTGGATCCGCCGTTATCGCGACTTTATTTTTTGGCGGCTGGCACCTGCCGGGAATTCCCGATGGGTCGCACGGATGGATCTTCGGCCTGATCAATATCGCAGTCTTCTTCGCAAAGGTCGCCATCATCATTTTCTTTTTTATGTGGGTGCGCTGGACCCTGCCCCGATTCCGCTATGATCAACTCATGCGTCTCGGCTGGCTCTTCTTCTTCGAGATCGCGCTGGTTAACATCTTCATTGTCGCAGCGATGATGGCTTTCATCCGTTCCTAATCTTCCTCTTCCTCTTAATCTAAATCTTAGTCTCAGTTCCCATGTCATTTCATCACGAGAAGCTCACCGTCTATCAGCGCGCATTAGAATTCGCAGCCTGGTCGCAAGATCTGATCGAGTCGTTGACAAAAAAGACCTCTACCCGCGATCACTTGGAGCGTTCGGGCGATAGCATTGCTTTGAACATTGCGGAGGGGAATGGCAAGTTCTCGAAGAAAGACCGCGCCCGGTTCTTCCAAATTGCGCACGGCTCCGCTTTGGAGTCGGCGGCGTGTCTCGATCTCCTTGTCGCTCGACGCTGCTGTACCCGCGACGCGATTGTAAGCGGAAAAGCGATCTTGGAAGAGATCGTAAAGATGCTTTTCACAATGCTCGACCAATTGGGTTGCCGGATCGCGGAGGATTCAAGGGAATTCGGAGAGAAAGCAGACGAACAGGTAGCGGAAGAGGTAGATTAAATCATGACCATCACTGTTTCACGACCAAAACTTAACTGGCGCGAACGATTGTATTTGCCTGCCATCGCCGCTGGACTGGCTATCACGTTTAAGCATTTCAAAAACCTGCTGCTGGGACGCACAAAGGTTACGATGCAGTACCCCGAACAAACATGGGACAGCAACCTGCCGGACTATTATCGCGGCGCACCCGCGCTTGTCCGCGATGAAGACGGGCGTGTGCGTTGCGTGGCATGCCAGCTCTGCGAATTCATTTGTCCGCCACGCGCGATTAAAATTATTCCGGGCGAAATCCCCTCAACCGATCGGTTCGCCAAAGTCGAGAAATACCCTGAGGCGTTCGATATCGACATGATCCGCTGCATTTTTTGCGGAATGTGCGAAGAGGTTTGCCCCGAGCAGGCGATTTTTCTGCGCAAGGACTACGCCATCACCGGTTTTACGCGCGCGGACATGGTGCATCACAAGGAAAAGCTCCTCGAGATTGGTGGCGTAATGCACGGCGTCGTGCTGAAATGGAACGAGAAGAAATGAGCAGAGGCAAAGCATTGGAGGATTGGAGGGCTGGAGTGTTGGTCGGGCCCATGTGTTCACCGAGCCGTTACTCCATTACTCCATCATTCCACTAACCGATGTCACCGTTCCTGTTTTGGATCTTTGCTTTGCTGACATTGATCTTCGGCGCAGCCGTCGTTATCAACCGCAATCCCGTGGGGAGTGCCCTGAGCTTGGTGATGTCGTTTCTGGGTCTCGCGGCGCTATTCATGTCGCTCAACGCCTATTTCATCGGGATCATTCAAGTGCTCGTTTACGCCGGCGCGGTGATGGTGCTTTTTCTTTTCATCATCATGCTCCTGGATCTTCGCGCGGAAGGAGCACACCGAATCAATTGGCTGACGTCGGCTGCAGGACTCGCTGTTGCGTTGATCCTGTTAGGCCAGATTCTCTCCGTAATTGGCCACCTTAAGATCGCGCACACAACGTTTCCAACGCTGCCGGCAACCACCATCGACGATGTCCGAAATGTCGGTGCGGCTCTGTTTACGAATTACAATCTGCCATTTCAGATTGTCGGCGTTCTCGTCCTGGTGGCGACGATTGGTGTGGTGCTTCTGAGCAAACGCGAGCCTCGCTAGTATGATTACACTCGGCGACTACCTCATCGTGAGTGGCATTCTCTTCGCGATCGGGTTCGCCGGAGTGATGCTGCGCCGCAATCTCATCATCATTCTCATGTCGCTTGAACTGATGTTGAACGCTGCAAATCTATCGCTCGTTGCGTTTTCGCGATTCCGCGTCGGTCCGACCGGGCTGCCGGATTACAACGCACAAGTGTTTGTATTCTTTATCATCACTGTGGCTGCGGCCGAAGTTGCTGTGGGCCTGGCGGTTCTCGTCGCACTCTACCGCGCGCGCAAAACAACGGACGTCAACGACATCAGCAATCTGAGATTTTAGAATTTGATGAATTCAATTTTGCCGTGGGTCGTTCTACTCGCTCCTCTGGTTAGCGCAGCCGTTATAACGCTTTTCACACAGCGATGGAAAGCGGTGAGCAGTTTTATCTCGATTGCGGCAGTGCTCGTCAGTTTTGCGTGCAGTTGTTTGATCTTCACGCAGTCCGGCATTGCCGCGGCTGAGTTCGCCTGGATCGATATTGGCGGCGCTTTCAAGGTGCCGCTCGGCTTTACGTTGGATCAACTAAGCATGACGATGCTCGTTCTGGTTTCCGGGGTCGGAACAACCATTCACATCTATTCGCTGGGTTACATGCGAGACGACGAAGGTAAATCACGTTATTTCGCGGCGCTTTCGCTCTTCATGTTCGCCATGCTTGGAATCGTCCTCGCGAACAATTTCGTCATGCTCTTCATCTTTTGGGAATTAGTCGGCTTTACGTCTTATGTTCTGATCGGCCACTGGTTCTATCGCGACGCCGCCGCCGATGCGGGCAACAAGGCCTTCATCACCACTCGCATTGGTGATTTTGGATTCATGATCGGAATCCTAATGGTTTGGATGGCGACCGGTTCTGTCGTTTTCGCCGAGATCGCGCCGCGGATGCCGAGCCTGGCGAGTCACCCGGCATTTGTCACAATCGCCGCGCTTTTGATCTTCTGCGGAGCGGTCGGCAAGTCGGCCCAGTTTCCGCTGCACGTCTGGTTGCCGGATGCGATGGAAGGTCCGACGCCAATTTCCGCTTTGATCCATGCCGCAACGATGGTCGCTGCCGGCGTTTACATGCTGGTCCGTGTCGCGTTCGTCATTCAAGCGTCGCAAACTGCGCTTTTGGTCGTTGCGTTGATCGGCACGATCACCGCGGTGATGGCCGCGTTGATCGCAACACAGCAGAACGACATTAAACGCATCCTGGCTTACTCAACGCTCTCGCAACTTGGTTACATGATGATGGCAGTCGGTCTCGCCTCGAACGACGCTGCGATGTTTCACCTGTTCACCCATGCGTTTTTCAAAGCGCTTCTCTTTCTCGGCGCCGGCTCAATCATCGTAATGCTTCATCACGAGCAGAACATCTGGAAAATGGGAGGGCTTTCCCGGAAGCTTCCTGTCACATTTGTGACTTTCACGGTTGGCGCGCTGGCGTTGATAGGCTGTCCACCTTTCAGCGGATTTTTCAGCAAGGACGCAATCCTCGCGCTCGCTTACGAACGCAACCTGCCGATCTTCATCGTAGGACTGTTCACGGCATTTCTAACAGCCTTCTACGTTGTGCGTTTACTGGTCATCGTCTTTTTCGGAGACACACGCAGCGAAGGCGCACGCCAAAGCAAGGAATCACCGCTCGTGATGACGGGACCGCTTATCGTGCTCGCAATTCTCGCCACGCTAGGTGGATTTGGATTTTTCGCGCGAAACTTTCTCGCGCTTCCAATGGAGAAGGGAGTCGATTTGTTTGTTCCTGCCCTGGCGTTCGGTGCGCTGATCGTGGGAAGCGGGCTGGCGATTGCCATTTACCGCAACCGAACGAACGAGCCAATCGATGTCGAGGTTCTACGCCACAAGTTTTATTTCGACGAGTTTTACGCCTGGTTGATCAACTGGACACAGGAACTGCTCGCGCGCGTCGCGGCTTTCTTTGATCGATGGGTCATTGATACTGCCGCAGTCGAGGGAAGCAGCCGGGGAACCTGGGGAATCGGGGCATTGCTTCGACTGGTTCAGGTGGGGAATCTGCAAGCTTACGTGTTTCTGTTCGGACTAGGTGTTGTCGCCGTCATCTATTTCGCCGTTTTCCGCTCCTGAAATTTTAGCCCACTAAACACACGAAAAGACAAAGACGAAGGAACCCAAAATGAGGAATCGCGAAAAACTCACGGTGCTGCTGGAACAGTTCGTCATTCGAGTTTCGTCATTCCTTCGTCATTCGTCATTCGAGCTTGGTCATTTTTACTGATGGTCTTGTTTATCATTTTCTGCCCAATCGTCGCCGCCATTTTGATTATGATTGGCGCACCGGCGCGTAAGACTGCGTTAGCCGCATCGGTCTTGGCTCTTGCAGCGGCGTTGTTTCTCCTGGTGTCTTTCGACCATGGCCAACGCGATTTTCAGCACGTTACGTCGTTTCCCATATCACCAGAGTGGCATTTGAGCTTCACGACCGGAATCGATGGCTTGAGTCTCGTAATGATATTACTCGCGACCATCGTCACGCTGGCCGCTGTTTGGTTTACAGGCACGATTGAGAAGTATGAAAATGCGTTCTATGCGTGCCTCTTGTTCATTTCAGGCGGCGCTATCGGGGCTTTTGCCTCGATCGATTTATTTTTCTTTTATGCGTTTCATGAGCTCGCGCTGATCCCCACATTTTTGTTGATCGGGATCTGGGGCAGCGGAAATCGTGTCGCGGCAGCGTGGAAGATTACTATCTACCTGGCAATTGGCAGCTTCATTCTCCTGCTCGGCCTGATTCTCCTTTATCAAAGCTTTCCTGTGCCGGCACGCAGCTTTGACATTCGCGCGCTGAAGGCTGCCGCCGGCCTCGGTCAGATCTCGGCGGACGCGCAACGTCATGTTTACCTGCTGTTGCTTATCGGTTTTGGAATTCTTGTTTCGCTTTTTCCATTTCACACGTGGGCGCCGGAAGCGTACGCGTCGGCTCCAGCGCCTGCGGCAATGCTGCATGCCGGAGTACTAAAAAAATTTGGCTTGTACGGCCTGTTGCGACTGGCGATTCCCCTACTCCCCGAAGGCACACATCACTGGGCCAATCTGCTCGTGGTGTTGCTGCTTGGTAACATCATCTACGTTGGCCTCGTCACCATCGCGCAGAAACGGCTCGACTGGATGTTGGGCTACTCGAGCGTGATGCACATGGGTTACATTTTCCTGGGAATTGCGAGCGCCACTATTCTCTCCACGACGGGCGCCGTTGTTCTGATGTTTGCTCATGGCCTTTCGATTGCCCTGCTGTTTGGCTTGGCAGGAGAACTGCGCAAGCAAACTAACACGTTGGTTTTCGATGAACTGGGCGGCCTTGGCAAAGTAATGCCCTTTGCCAGCCTCGCTTTTGGCTTCGGCATATTTGCTGCGATCGGTCTGCCTGGTCTTGCGAACTTTGCCGGGGAAATCATGATCTTTTTTGGCGCGTTCAAGAACGGCTGGGAGATGGCTCACTTTCACATCTTCCAAATCGCGACGGTGCTTGCGCTATGGGGAGTCGTGATCTCCACCGTTTATATGCTGCGGGCCTACCGCAAGACATTCATGGGCACGATGAGCGAGCGATGGAAAGCGATTGTCGATCTTCGTCCCGCACTGCGAGTCCCTGTCGCATTAGTGGTTGGCGGACTTCTTTGCTATGGATTCTTTCCGCAATCCCTTGTGCAAAAGGTGACGCCCGTCCTTCGGACTTATCTCACCGGCGACCGCAATCTCACAGATATGGAGTTCGGTAGCCACGGCGCTGTATCGCCGTGTGTCACGAAGCAATATCGCTCAAGCGCCTCGACGCAGCGAGATGGCTACAACGCTTGGCAGATCACTCGGAGATGACCATGATCACGGCGCCAGAACTTGAGATCGCGGTGCTGGTACTTGGGATGGCGATCCTGTTAGTGGAAGCGTTTGCCGCGAACATTGATAAACGGGCCCTGGCATTCGTGGCAATTGCCGGTCTCGCGTCGGTTCTCGTGGCGAGCTTCTTCGTCGCCCCCAATCCATCGACCGGTCAAGCAACCGGCTTCTGGAGTTTTTACACCGCGGATCGCCTGTCGATCTTCTTCAAGCAATTCTCGCTGCTCACGACGATCTTCGTGTTGGTCCTGATGATCGATTACGCGCCGGTGGTGCGCAGTTCCTTTCCTGGCAACACACCGCAGGCAGGTCTTGGCGAATTCTTTGCGCTGCCCATTTTCACATGCGTCGGGTTGATGTACCTGGTGTCAGCAATCGATTTCGTCTTCATCTTTGTTTCGCTGGAGCTGGTAACGATCTCTTTTTACGTGCTGGTCAGTTTCACGCGGCGCAATCCGATCACTCTCGAGGCGGGAACAAAATATCTCGTGCTAAGCGCGCTTTCGACAGGCTTTCTCGTGTATGGGATCGCGTGGATTTTTGGCGCGACCGGTCAGACAAATCTCCAGCAAATCGCAAACGTGTTAGCGAATCCAACGACTGACCGTAACGCAGCGCTGTTAGGCATGGTACTTGTCTTGGTGGCGCTCGGTTTCAAGATCGCGGCGGTGCCCTTCCAGATCTGGGTGCCGGATGTTTACCAAGGGGCACCTACACCGGTGACTGCGTATCTTTCTGTCGGTTCGAAGGCGGCCGGATTCGTCGTGCTGCTTCGGGTATTGCAGCCATTCCTGGCGCTGCCTCAAACGCAGCGCCTGATCGTCGTGATCGCGCTGCTTACTTTGATCTACGGAAATCTAGCAGCGCTTCCCCAGACGAACCTGAAACGACTCCTTGCGTACTCGAGCATCGCGCACGCCGGCTATCTGCTGATAGGTGTGGCGTGTTTCGACGCGTCAGCGATCAGCTTTTATCTCGCTGCTTACCTGCTCATGACCTTGTTAAGCTTCGCGGTTTTGATAATCGTAGCTCAGCAAACCGGCGAGCAGATTGCGGATTTCGACGGTTTGGCTAAACGCTCGCCGTTTCTCGCATTCGCGATGTTGATTGGGATGGTCTCGCTAGCAGGGGTCCCGTTCACGGCAGGATTTTTTGGGAAATTTTTTATCTTCTATGCGGCCATCGCCCAGCATCAAACAGCGCTGGTCGTCGTCGGAGTGATCACCGTTGGCTGCGGCTTTTACTATTATCTTAAAGTCGTTCGCGCGATGTATTGGCAGTCTGCGAACAAAACAGACAAGATTCCTGTTAATGGGCTGTCACGCCTGGCGATCAGCGCGTTAATCGCCGCCACAATCTGGTTGGGCGTTTATCCGCAGCCGATTTTGGATGCGTTGAAGCGATAAAGCGTTGGACCGATGAAACGGCGGGTCCGCTTTAACGATTCAACTGTTCAACGAATCACGCTAGCACTGAGCGACGATCAGTCGCTCAACTCGACATTCCAATAAGCCAGATCGACAAAGTGCTTCCAGAGGTCGTGCTGCGGGGCGGCGAACGTGACGTGAACAAACGGCCGCCATTTTGGCCGCTTTGGTTTGCGGATCAGGCTCATGTGCGCTTCGCGGGGGAGCCGGTTCCCTTTGCGCGTATTGCAAGGAATGCACGAGCAAACCACGTTCTCCCACGTGGTTGTCCCTCCGCGGTCGCGCGGCACGACGTGATCGAGATTGAGCTCGCTGCGGTCAAAAATCTCGCCGCAGTACTGGCAGATGTTCTTGTCACGCTCGAACACGTTGTGCCGGGTAAATTTCACTTCCTTCTTTGGAAGCCGATCGAAAACCAGAAGCACAATGACACGCGGGATACGAATCTTGAACGAAATCGTCGTCACCACTTCGTGGTCGGGCGCGTTTGCTGACAAATCCCGCCAGCTTTCGAAGTCGTGCGTCATGAAATTGTTCGCATCGTCTGATGAAACAATTTGGGCATGCCCCGCGTACACCAGCGCGAAGGCTCGACGCGCCGAGCAAATGTTCACCGCCTGCCAGAGGCGGTTAAGCACCAAGACCTGACTGTTTAACACAGTATGCACATCTCTACGGGCACCGCTTTTTGCGGACTTCCACGTAAATTCGCGCGACGGTAACATTCGGGTTTTTCGCTGTCAACGGCAGCGGCACCAACGCTCGAGATCTTCGAGCGCAAATTTCATGGGAAGTTTGAGACTGATTCGGCGGATGCGATGTATTTCCGCAAAATCAGCTTGTTGATTTTGCATCTGCTCATAACGTCGAGGGCATGGCAGGCCAAGGCTCAGCCGGCAATGTTCTCGCGGCCCTCTGTA
>Ga0307471_100001684_pt1 | contig 12256 bp, 9 predicted proteins | sample atmos_gasesAM3C__2_FD_204566 | JGI IMG/M metagenome (GOLD analysis project Ga0307471, IMG submission 204566) | Hardwood forest soil microbial communities from Morgan-Monroe State Forest, Indiana, United States - atmos_gasesAM3C_515 | ecosystem: Environmental > Terrestrial > Soil > Temperate... | reverse complement strand
GTTGAGCGCGGGAAAAATGGAATATTGGTGAAGGGGATGCGCATGGCGTCGGAGAGTTCGTCGGCAAATCCGCCGAGACCCGATCCCAGCACCAGCCCGATCTTGGGACGCACGGAAGTCTGCGACGTCAAGAACTGCGCGGCTGCTCCCGCCTTGGTAAAGTCGTCAGTCATTTCGGGTCCACACTTTCCGGGTAGCTGAAACCCATCTCGGAGTTTCGGAAGTCATCGCCGCTTCTTCGTCCTGGTCTTTGTCTTCGTCGAGTGCGCGGACTTTGTCCGCACGTCCGCCTTCATCAACGCCATCAACCTGCTCACTGACCCCACCTTCTCCAGGTTCCAGATCGCATTCTTAAGCTTCTTCTGCGCCCCTTCCGACAGTACGCCCTCCGCCAGCGCGGCGAACTTTTCTTCGACCTCGGCATCGGACAGCGGGTTGCGTGGGTCGCCCTTGGGATAGTCCAGTTGCTTGGTAAACGTCCGGCCGTCGGTGGTCGTGAGGTTTACGATCACCCGCTGCAACGCCGGGAAAACTTTCTCGATCTCAGGATCGGCCACCACTTCGACTTTCTTCAGCTGCGCCCGGATAGTCGGGTCCATGATCTTTTTCATCTCGAACTGCACGGGCGTGACCTGCCGGTCGGCTATCGCGGCAGCAATCACGTAGGGCAGCGAGTGGTCTGCCGTCTCTTTCGAGCGTGGATCGTACTTGCTGGGATCAGAAAGAATGTCGGCAGCCCGCGCCAGAGACCTGATCTGGACTTTCTCCACTTGCTCCGGCTTCAGGTCGTTCGACTTGACGATGTCGAGCACGGCGGAAATCGGCGTGTGAGTAAGCGCTTCGGTCGGAAAAGCTTTCATCCCGCACTGCGTAATGCGCCATGACTCGCCCAGTCCATCGGTCAGCAAATTCAACTTCCATGACGGACCGAAACAGTGGGTCAAGCCTTCCTTGCCGTCCACCACATGTTCGGGTCCGGTGTAGCCCTTCTCGGCCATGAGCGCGGCCAGCACTCCGCTTTGCGTGGCCATGGGATCGACTGTGTTCTTCATCATGGTCAGTTTGCCGGCGGTGACTGCGCCCAGGGTCACATGGCGGCTGGCCGAGATGCCAATCGCGTGCTGGATCTGCTCCCATCCCAGATGCATGGCCCGGCCCGCAACGATGGGCGAGACAAACGCAGTCAGGGTAGCGTGATGCCAGCCGCGTTCGCGAATCCCGGGAAACGCCGCCTCACAGAAGCGCATCTCGAACTCGTGCCCGAGAACAAGTCCCACGATCAACTCTTTGCCGTTACTTTTCGCCCGCTCGCAGCCGGCCAGCGCGGCAGGGAAAATATCAGACGGATGCGACGGGTCCTGCTTCCAGTAAATGTCGTTGTAGTCCATGCAGCGGATCATTAAGCCGTTGGCCAGCGAAGCTGAAACCGGATCGATGCGTTTGCCTGTGCCAATCACGGTCGCCAGCCCGCGCCCGGCAATCTCGTCGAGTACCGCGAGCGCGATCTTCACATCGTGCTGCTGATATCCGCCCAGCGCGCAGCCTACGGAATCGAGCAGAAAGCGCTTGGCCTGATACACGGCGTCCTGCGAAAGTTGCGCATAGCTCAGACCCGCAGCCCAGCGCGACATTCCCGCGGTGATGGTTTCTTTAGTGGCAGTTTCTTTCGTGGCCAACTCGAACGCTCCTATTTCAGCTTTATGTTTTTAGGGTTCTTGAAGGGCAAAAACGCCATGAAGTCGGCATGGTGCACGATGTAAGCTTCCGTGGTGCGCTTCACCAGGTCGCCCTCAGCGGCGTGGGCGGCGATGATGTGGCAGACGGCATCTGGCACGCCGCATTCCAGAGCCAACGCCACGCCGGTAAACGGATGCCGCAACGCTTCTCCCCGCTCGCTCTGCCGGCTCTTTCCATCCGTGCCCAGTTCATATTCCAGCAACTTGCCCACGTCCGCGAGGATGGCGCCCGCAATCACGGTGTCCATGTGGACGGGCAACGCGCGCCCCATAAATTGCTGCATGGCTTCCGCACTCTGACGCGCGATATGGACCACGCAGCGCTTGTGTTCCATAAAAGTGATGGGGCAGTTAGGCACCAGCAGCGTGAACGGAATGCGATTGAGGTCGTCGGGCTTCAGCGGGCTGCGCTCCAACGCCTTGACCCAGGTCTGGGTGACCTGGCTGCGCAGGTTCTTGTCTTCGATCCATTGGATCTCCGGCCAAAGCTTAGCGACTGCCTCATGCATCCGTTACCCTCCGCGACGAAACGATTTAGCTTACCGTGGCGACACAGCGGGAGTCGAGGGGGCATCCGGTTTCGTAGCGTAATTTGAAAATCCCCAAAGGATTGTCATTCCGAAGCGCCGCATTGTCGTGCTCGGAATCTGCTGCTTCGGTGCCGGCAGCAAGCAGATCCCCCACCGATAAGGCCGGCTTTCGAATGACAAGGGGTGGGGTTTTTCTTGCAAACTGCACTGCTTTGGTTTCGGGAGTGCGTCGGGTCGCATCCGTGAATGGACAACCAGGGTGCGACAATAGGTGTCGCTCTGCAACAAGCATCCTGGGTTGCGTAATGAGGGGTGTCCGTATGCATATCGCGTACCTCGTGGTAACCATCGCCTTCGCGTCAATGGTCGTCTTTTCCGGCGTGGGCAAGATTCGCCGCGATCCACATCAAGTGCGGGTGATCCACGAAACGGTAGGCGTACCGTTAAAGTTTTTTCCACTTCTGGCGGCTTGTGAGTTCGCCGGCGCACTGGGCCTGCTGGCGGGGATCGGGTGGCCTGCCTTAGGGATCGCCGGCGGCGTTGGGCTGGTCGTTTACTTTGTGGGTGCCGTTGTGTCGCATTTGCGGGTCGGCGATTTCAAAGGCATCGGATCAGCCGCCTTCATGCTGGCGGTCGCGGCAGGGGCACTCACTTTGCGGATCCTGAGATAGAGGCCCGGCATTTTATGACGGAGTGGCTGCCCATTGTCGAGTGGTCAAAGCGTGGAAGACGCCTTCAGGCCTGCATGTGGCTGCGGTCGTGCGCCGGTTGTTTAGCCTCTTGAGGTACCGCAGCGGCTGAAGCCGCACGGAATAAGCCCTTCAATGCAGCGCTAAAGCGCTTCTCCACCCAAGATCAACATCCGGGCATCACCCGGGAAAGGCCCGTTGCCTGCTGCTACCTGGGGAGTTAGCATGGGCGGCCATGAGAAAACTTCTTGCACTGTTCCCTCCGCTCCTGATGCTCTTGTTGCTCGCGGCGATTGCCACCGCACAGAACCCTTCGGCCGCGGATGCCGTGTACCCCATCCGCGAAGGGTACGTGAACGCGCACGGCGTCATGATCTATTACAAGAGCTTTGGGCGTGGCCAGCCCTTGATGCTCCTGCATGGCGGGCCCGGCGCCTCCCATGACTACTTCCTGCCTTCTTTGATCCCACTGGCCCGGCACCATCGACTCATCTTCATTGACGAGCGCGGATCGGGCCGCTCGCAGACGCTGGAGGATGCCTCCGGCTACACCGTTGAAAACATGGTGGAGGACGTCGAGGCGGTGCGCCAGGCGCTGGGCCTCGGCCGGATCAGCCTGCTGGGACACTCCTACGGCGGCGTGCTCGCCCAGGCCTATGCGCTGAAATACCAGAAGAATCTCTCGGCGCTGATTCTCGGCAGCACCTTCGCGAGCACCAAGGCCATCAACCAAGTTTTTCTGCGCATGAAAGAAAAAATGCCAGCCGACGTCCGCGATCACATTAACAAACTGGAAGCTGAGGGCCTGTACGGCCACGGCAAGGACTACGAGAACAATCGCTACACCGCCGAATACATGAGCGCCGCCTGGGGCGACGGCTATTTCCCCTATATCTACCAGAACCATCCCGATCCGAATTACGACCCTGTGGACGACGGGAAGATTTCCTGGGACCTTTACCGCGAGATGTGGGGCTCGCACGGCGAGTTCGTGATTGACGGCAACCTGAAGTCGGTCGAATACACCGACCGACTGCCCAAGATCAAAGTGCCGACGCTCATCCTAGTCGGCGACCATGACGAGGTGGATCCGTCGTTGTCGCAGACTATTTACAAAAAGATCGCTGGCTCGAAGCTGGTGATCCTGCCGAAATCCGGCCACATGACTTTCGTGGACCAGCAGGGCATGTTCCAGAAGGCGGTAGAAGAATTCCTGGCGAAGTAAGCAGGCCGTAGCATTGAAAAAGTGGAGGACCCAGCTATCCCACAGGTCCAGCGCGGCCCAGCCTTGTCCTTCCGGGCCTCTTCATGATTAGCCGCCCAGTGTTAGAGTGCCATCTAAGGCCCTATGAAGCTGAACCTCGCAGGATCGCTACTTGTGGTTCTTGCGCTGCTGGGATCATCCGCAGCACAGCAAGGCGCGGCCACGGGCGAGCCCATCGTGCTGCCGACGGGCCCGCTGCCCAAGGGATTGCTGCGCCAGCCGTATCACTTCAAGCTGGAGGCACAAGGCGGCATCACGCCTCTCCGATGGGAAGTGACCGCCGGATCTCCACCCGAGGGTATCGAACTGGCCCCCGACGGCACTCTCAGTGGCGCGCCCGTCGAAGTTGACAGCTTTCATTTTGTGGTGACCGTGACTGATAGCGGCAAGCCCGTCGCTCAGAAGAAGAAAGAGTTCACGCTCGAAGTGGTGGCCCCGCTCGTGGTCGAGTGGAGCAAAAAGCCGAAGATTACCGGCCACCGCCTGGACGCGGCGATTCGAGTATCCAACCAGACCGGGGAGGATTTTGATTTCACCGTGATCGCGCTAGCGGTCAACGAGAACGGCCGGGCCACAGCCGTGGGATATCAGCATTTCACTTTGAAGAAGGATACAGATGAATTTGAGATTCCGTTTGGAGAAAACCTGCCACAGGGATCCTACGACCTGAACGTGGACGCAGTGGGTGAAGTGGCGACCACGAATACCATCTTTCGCGCCCGGCTGGCGCCGTCGGGAAAACTGCAGGTGGTGCAGGGGCCTTGAGAATTGCCGGCAAAACAATTAAGAGCCCCGAGGTAATGTTAAGCCCATTCGTCTCGGCCAGTAGCTCGCTTTAGACCCTCACCGACCTGCTCTCGTCGCTGCCCTTGCGGGCTGCTCCGCGCGATCATGCTTGGGCTCCGGGCTTACCGCCAACCGGACAAACCTGCCTAACGCCTCGGGACTCTATCCTGCCTCCGACATATCTTCTTGTTCGCCTCGACCAGCGCTTTGCTATAGACCCTTACCCGCCTTTCTCTCCGTCATCTTGCGATGCAGAAAGTGACTTGGGCTTGAGCCCCGGACGCCGCACCAACCGGGAAAACTTCAGAAGCTGTCAAAGAACGAGGTTCTTTCTACTCCTTTCAATTTTAGAGTCAATAAATAAAGAGGGCGTTTTATCTGCTGAAAAATCAGTCGAGTGCAGCCCGTCCACAGCGGGGTGCAACAGGTTTGGTGCAGACTGAGCACTCCGGGCTTGCATTTCCCTTGTCGCTGGCATTTTCTGGCGGATTTCCTGGAACTGCAACGAGAGCGGTCAGCAGAAACGTTATTCATCGCCTGTGAAAATCGAGCAAGATTCGCACTGGAGGCCGAGTTCGCCGCAGTTAGATATTTCCTTGCGTCCTTTGCGGTCTACTTTGCGATCTTTGCGGTTGAGATCTCTTACTGCAAAGCTGCGAAAAACCCGCCATCAGGTAAAATGCCCATTCAAGCAGGGGGGACGGCGTGCGCCGAATGGAGCGGTTGCTGGTTCTTGCGCTATTGCTGGCCACGCCAAGTGTCCAGGCGCAACAGAAAAGCTCAACCCCCGAACAGCGAACCGCGCATCACTTCGACTCCATCCGCCAGCAGCCCGGGCTTCTTCTGGCATTCTTGCGCGAGATGCCGAAAGGCGGCGACCTGCACATCCACCTGGCGGGAGCGATTTACGCCGAAAGTCTCATCGACTTCGCCGCCCAGGACGGCTTTTGCATTGACCGCACCACGTCTGTTCTGATTGCGCCCCCTTGCGACGATGCCTGCGACCGCTTCGCCAGCAAGCCGGCCATCCGCTGCGCATACCAGGACCACGTTCTCTACAACTCCATCGTCGATGCCTGGTCGATGCGCAACTGGACCGGCGAAGAACCGGGCCACGACCACTTCTTTGCCAGCTTCGACAAATTTCTTCCCGCCATGACCAATCATCTGGGCGATTCGATCGCCGAGACCGCGGAACGCGCGGCAGCAGACCATCTGCAATATCTCGAACTCATGCACACCGCGGACGGAAATCTCGCACCGGAATTGGGAGCCAAGGTCGGCTGGGATGATGATTTCGCCAAGTTGCGGGAGAACTTGCTAGCCGCGGGATTGAAAGATATCGTCGCCGCGACCCGCCAGCAACTGGACCACGACGAAGCGCAAATGCGCCAGTTACTGCGCTGCGATTCGCCCCAGGCCAGAGCCGGATGCGGCGTTACCATCCGCTATCTGTATCAGGTGCTTCGCGGGCTGCCGAAACAACAGGTATACGCCCAAATTCTTCTGGGCTTCGAGCTGGCGCAAGCCGACCCGCGCTTCGTAGGATTGAACCTGGTGATGCCCGAAGACTGGTACGTGCCCATGCACGATTTCGAGCTGCACATGAAGATGCTCGACTATCTGCACGGAGTTTATCCCAAGGTGCACATCAGTCTGCACGCCGGGGAACTGGCCATGGGCCTGGTTCCGCCCGATGCTTTGAGCTTCCACATTCGCGAATCGATCGAGAAAGGCCACGCCGAGCGCATCGGGCACGGCGTAAGCGTGATGAGCGAGCATGACGCTATGGGCCTTCTACAAGAGATGGCTCGGCGAAAGGTGCTGGTCGAGATCAACCTGACCTCGAATGACCTGATTCTCGGGGTGCGCGGCGAAGAGCATCCCTTGCCGGTATATTTGCGATACGGCGTGTCCGTGGCGCTGGCGACCGATGATGAAGGCGTGTCGCGGTCGGATATGACCCGCGAATATGTTCGCGCCGCCGAAAGCTATCATCTGAGTTACCTGGATCTGAGACGGATGGCGCGGCAGAGCCTGGAACACAGCTTCCTGGCCGGTGCAAGTCTGTGGACCGACGCCCAGGCGTTCCGTCCAGTTACTGCCTGTGCCGGCGACCGCCCCGAAGCCGCCAGCGTCTCCGCCGGGTGCCAGAAATTTCTCGATGCCAACGATCGGGCGCGGGTACAGTGGAAATCGGAACGCGAGTACGCTAAGTTTGAATCAAAGTTTTAGCCGCAGCGAATGCGGGAGCCGCCTAGCCGCGAAAGACTGTAGCCCGGGGCGTAAGCCCCGGGTAAGAAGTCAAGACGTCCGTGAAGCCCTGAAAGGGCGAAAGAACCGCAGCAGTCGGGTTAAAACCCGCGATGCAAGTGGGAGCCTCAATGGGTCAGACCATCGTTGAAAAAATCGCGCAGGCGCATCTTGCCGAAGGTCCAAAGCGGCCGCTACGGACTGGGGACTTTGTGGCCATCCGCCCGCACCGGGTAATGACCCACGACAACACCTCGGCGGTAATCAAGAAATTTCAAACCATTGGCGCGAAGAAGATCCAAAATCCCAAACAGCTGGTGTTCGCTCTCGATCACGACATCCAGAACAAAGAAGAGGCCAACCTGCAGAAGTACCAGGCCATCGAGGGCTTCGCCAAACATCACGGCGTGGATTTCTACCCCGCTGGTTCCGGCATCGGCCATCAGATCATGGTGGAGCGCGGCTACGTTCTGCCCGCCTCTTTTGTGGTCGCCTCTGACTCGCACTCGAATATGTATGGTGCTCTAGGAGCAGTCGGCACCCCCATTGTGCGTACCGATGCTGCCGCCGCATGGGCGACCGGCGATTTCTGGTGGCAGATCCCGCGCTCCATCCAGGTGGTGCTCGAAGGTACGCTGCCGGCGGGCGCAACTGGCAAGGACGTCATTATCACGCTCTGCGGACTCTACAACCATGATGAAGTGTTGAACGCCGCTGTCGAATTCAGCGGACCGGGCGTAGCTAGTCTCTCGATGGATGCGCGTTTTTCGATTTCCAACATGTCGACCGAGTGGGGTCCTCTGGTCGGCTGGTTTCCAGTGGATGAGATCACGATCAAGTATCTGCAAGGCGTAAAGCAGCGCCTGGCGTTGCAGGGCATCGAGCGCTTCGCCGATCGCGACATTACGAACTGGACCGAGAACCCTCCACAACCCGATCCGGATGCGGTTTACGCCGCCCGCATCGTACTCGACCTGTCGCAGGTCACGCCTCATGTTTCCGGGCCGGACACGGTCCAGATCATGGCGTCGCTGGCCGAGATCGAGAAACAGAGGATTCCCATCCAGAAGGCCTACCTGCTCTCCTGCGTGAACTCGCGGGTGGAGGACCTGGCTGCCGCGGCCACCGTGCTGCGCGGCAAGAAAGTTGCGCCCGGAGTGAAGCTGTACTTGGGATCGGCCAGCAAATGGGTACAGGAAGAAGCCGAGCGGCGCGGTATCTGGCAGACGCTGCTCGATGCCGGCGCAAATCCGTTACCGGCGGGATGCGGGCCCTGCATTGGCCTCGGAGTCGGTCTGCTGGAGCCGGGCGAAGTGGGGATTTCCGCCACCAACCGCAATTTCAAGGGCCGCATGGGATCGCGGGACGCGAAATGTTATCTTGCCAGCCCCGAGGTGGTGGCTGCGTCCGCCGCTGCCGGTTATATCCGCGGACACTCCAAGATGGCGGACCGCACACCGGCGCGCGTGTACCAGGAATTTCCCACCGGCGCCGCCGCGGAAAAAGTCGAAATTCTTCCCGGCTTTCCCGAACGGGTGAAGGGACGGCTGGTGTTCCTGCCCCAAGACAACGTGAACACCGACGCCATTTACGGAAAGGACTACACTTACCGCGACGACGTCACGCCGGAAACCATGGCGAGGGTGGTGATGGAGAATTACGACCCTCAATTTGCCTCTCGAACCCACGCGGGCGACGTAGTGGTGAGCGGCTTCAATTTCGGCACCGGATCAAGCCGCGAGCAGGCCGTCACCTGTTTGAAGGCAAAAGGCATTCCGCTGGTTATTGCCGCCAGTTTCTCGCAGACCTATCTGCGCAACGCTTACAACAACGGATTCCTATGCGTCGAAGTTCCGGAACTGGTAAAAAAGCTGCGCGAGCAGTTCGCCAAAGAGATTGCCGGGAAGGAAAAGACGATCATTCCGGGCGACGCGATCGCCATCGATTTCACGTCGGGCATGATCGCATGGCGCGGAGAAAAGTTTGCGTTCCCAGCGCTCGGCAGCGTGCCGCAATCGCTGGTGATCGCGCAAGGTGTGGAGAACTTGGTCGCAAAACGCTTGGGGTTGATTTAGACCGTGTGGCCGCGGGCGACTCGCCCGCGGACTGCTGTAAGGCTGAAGTGGTGTGGCTTTGTCGGACGGGTTCCTGTTCGACCTTGCCCCGGGCTTCTCCCAGGCGAGTCGCCTGCGACCACACAATCTCTGACCATAAGATATCCAGGAGAAACTGCACGAATGGCGAAACACACAGTCGTGATCATGCCGGGCGACGGCATCGGCAATCAGGTCCTGCCTGAGGCCTTGCGGGTCCTGAAAGCGGTCGGCTTCGACGCGGAATACGTTCATGCCGACATCGGATGGGACATCTGGTGCAGCGAAGGCAACGCCCTGCCGGGCCGCACCATTGACCTGCTCAAGAAACACAAGCTCGGCCTGTTCGGCGCCATCACTTCGAAGCCCAACAAGGAAGCCCAGGCAGAACTGAAGCCCGAACTGCGCGGCAAGGGGCTCGTCTACTACAGCCCGATCGTCACCATGCGACAGAAGTTCAATCTCGATATCTGCATGCGTCCCTGCATCGGCTTCACCGGCAATCCGTTGAACTACATTCGCAAGCGCACCGACGGCGGATTCGACGAACCCAAAATTGACACCACGGTCTTTCGACAGGGCACCGAGGGCATGTATGTGGGCGTGGAGTGGACGAACCCTCCAGAGAATGTGCGAGCAGCTCTGAATACGCATCCCCGCTTCAAGGCATTCAACAGCGTTCCAGGTCCCGACCTCGCCGTCAGTGTGCGCATTATCACGCGAGCAGCAGCGCGACGCATTGTCACGGCCGCGTTCGAATATGCCAAGAAGCGCGGTTTCAAGGGCGTGACCATCTGCGAGAAGCCCAACGTGGTGCGCGAGACTTCGGGGATGATGGAAGAAACCGCCAAGGTAGTGGCCAAGGCATATCCCGGAATCGCGCTGTGGTCCACGAACATCGACGCGCAATTGATGTGGCTGAACAAGAATCCTGAAGAGTACAACGTAATCGTCGCCTCGAACCTGTTTGGCGATATCCTTTCTGATGCGTTCGCCGGACTCGTGGGCGGGCTGGGCTTTGCGGCCTCCGGCAACATCGGGGACGACGTCTCGGTATTTGAGCCGACGCACGGTTCGGCGCCAAAGTATGCCGAGCTGAATCCTCCGATTGTGAATCCCATCGCCATGATCCTCTCGGCCGCGATGATGCTCGATCATGTGGGGGAAGGCGCGAAAGCGGACCGCATCCGCACGGCTATCGGCGATGTCGTGCAGGAAGGCAAAGTGCGGACCTACGACATGATGCGAATTTCTGGTGGAGCGAAGTCGATTGGGCAAGGGGCGGCAAGCACGATCCAGATGGGCGATGCGATTCTGGAGAAGCTCCGATAAGGATGTTTGCCTCGCGCTTATTGTTCGAGTCGCATAGCGACTCGAACGCTGCGGGGCTCACCTCGGTCCTTCGTGCGCAAAAGCGGCGTGCTCAGGATGACAATCGGTCATGACATGACAGGCTCTGTAGAAGAAAAATCGGCGGGGGCGGGCGAGGCCGGACACTGTGGCCGGGATGTACGGTCTGATCTTCACGTCGCCATCGAGGCGCGCGACAGCGGAGGCCTCGAAATCACGATGCAGTCCAGGGTCGCACCCTATTATGGCGAGTCCATAGTGGCGCAGTCGCGGCAGGTGTTGGACGTGCTGGGCATTAAGCATGCTCGCGTCGAACTCCGAGACGAGGGCGCCCTCCCTTTCGTAATTTCGGCACGCATCGAGGCTGCCGCCCAGCGTGCCGGGCTGGGCCTGGGGCGTAAGGCCTCGCCAGAAAAGCTCGCTCTGCCGGAACCATCACCGCGAGATCGCTTGCGCCGCTCGCGTCTCTACCTTCCGGGTTCCGAACCGAAGTACTTCATCAATGCGGCGCTGCACGGGCCCGATGCCATCATTCTCGATCTCGAGGATTCGGTGCATCACGCGGAAAAAGATGCCGCGCGTATTCTCGTCCGCAATACGCTGCGCGCAGTTGATTTCGGCAAGTGCGAGCGCATGGTACGGATCAACCAGTTTCCCATGGGCCTCGAGGACCTGGCGGAGATTGTTCCCGAATCGCCGGACCTGTTACTGCTCCCCAAGGCCGAACTCCCTGAGCAGATCGCAGAAACCGACCGCATGGTCGGCGAACTCAAGGGCCGGTATGGCATCACGCGTCCCATCTGGCTGATGCCGATTCTCGAATCGGCGCTCGGCATTGAGAACGCGTCGGCCATCGTGCAAGCCAGCAAGAACGTGGTCGCGCTCACCATCGGGCTCGAGGACTATACTGCCGACCTGGGCGTGGCCAAGACAGTGGGAGGCCGCGAGTCGTTGTATGCGCGGTCGCGGTTGGTCAATACCGCGAGGGCGCTGGGAGTGCAGGCCATCGATTCCGTTTTTGGCGATGTGGGCGACATGGACGGCCTGCGGCGCTGGGCGGAAAGCTCCCGCGCGTTGGGATTTGAAGGCATGGGCTGCATACATCCCGGACAGATTCCAGTGATTCATGAGGCCTTCGCGCCCTCGCAGGCCGAGAACGAGAAGGCGTTGAAGATTGTCGCTGCGTTTGAGGAAGCACAGCAGCGCGGGTTGGGCGTGGTCAGCCTGGGATCGAAGATGATCGATCCGCCGGTGGTGCAGCGAGCGCAGAAGCTGGTCGAGCTGGCGAAGCGCATGGGTGCCGCAGGCAAGAGGCTTTAACCACCCAGGACACGAAGGTACACAAAGGAAATCCTTCGTGATCGTTGGCGTCCTTCGTGGTCATCGGTTAGGGAGAGGAATGACGGATAGAGCTGAACTAGTGCAGAACGCCGCGGGACGCATGGTCCCCGCCATGGTCAATGGCAAACCCCAGATTCCTTACCTGGGTGTGGCCAAGTATCCGCCGCGCGGGCGCAAGGCTGCTCCCCCGGTCCGTTCGAGTAAGGACTATCCC
>Ga0307471_100001683_pt1 | contig 12256 bp, 7 predicted proteins | sample atmos_gasesAM3C__2_FD_204566 | JGI IMG/M metagenome (GOLD analysis project Ga0307471, IMG submission 204566) | Hardwood forest soil microbial communities from Morgan-Monroe State Forest, Indiana, United States - atmos_gasesAM3C_515 | ecosystem: Environmental > Terrestrial > Soil > Temperate... | reverse complement strand
CCCGCACGGCAGCGCCACCAGCGATTCCGAGCGCACCATGGTCACGGCTAAAACCGAGGGGATTCTCGCCGTCATCGTCTCGTTCGGCGGGGCCGAAGGCCTGGACCGTTGGACCCAGCGCATGTCGACACTGCTCTCACAGCATGCCTCCGCGCAAAAGGTCGAAATTCGTATTGTCCAGTAGACGTGCACCCATGTTCATACGGCTAATCAGGCCGACCGCACCGCCACGTTTCGCCGGGCGTAGCGCCAGTTTTGAGACTGGGCTCGTTGGCCGACTCACTGCGCGAAAGACCAGTAGCGTTTCCGTCACAACCGAGCGGCGGTTCCCTTGCTTGGGAGCGATTTTCGGCGGGACCATGAGCATGGTGGCCTATTTCCTTCGACGGGCCTAGCCCAAGCGAAACTTGCAAAAGCGGCTCGGACCCGCTCCGAAAGCGCGAAGACAAGCATGGCTGCAACGCTAAATCGTGCGGAATTGGATCGGCTCGAAAAGCGAGAGCTGCAGCTCACCATCCTAGCCGTCGTGTTGGTGCTGGTACTGGCGGGCGGGCTCGCGGCGTTCATGTATCCGCTGGTCTTTCTTCACCCCATCGGCAACAAGTGGACCCTGCGGGTGGCGTTTTTCGGTTTTTGCGGATTAACGCTGCTCTTCGTTGGTTACCTGCTCGAGCGGCAGCGCACGGTGCGCCAGTTGAAGCAGCAATTGCTGGCGGAGCTCGAGCGCAATATGACGCTGCAGCATCAAGCCAGTGTCGATCTGCTCCACTCCATGCCGGACCAGAGTCATTTCTGGGACCGCCTCACCATGGAGTTCCGCCGCGCCATGACCATGCAGAAGACACTTTCGCTCTTGCTGGTGAAGGCCAAGGCTGCCGGAGGTCCGGCAAAGCCGAACCAGGATGACGACGCGGCGTGGAGCGATGCCGCCAAGGCCATGTCCCGGAAGCTGCGTCCCACGGATTCCATTTACCGCCTCGGCCCCGATATTTTCGCGCTGGTCCTGCCGGGAACGGATTCACTGAATGCCAAGCGCATTGCCGTTCGTCTCCAGGAGGAGCTGCAGGACGTCCGCGCGAAGTACGCCAAGGCGTTTGACATCACCCCGCACAACTACCCGCAGGACGTTCAGAGCGCCCACGAACTGGAAGACATTGTGAAGTCGCTGCTGCCAGAAGCGCAAGAGTGGGAAAGGCCAGTTCCCGCCACGAATTGAATTCTCGACATAGATCGTCAACTCACCCATCACGAGTCGCGTCATTCGAGCGCCTGCTTCAAATCCTCGATCAAATCCTCTTTGTCTTCCAATCCCAGCGAAACCCTTACCGTCCCCGGGCCGACGCCTGCGCGCTTCAACTCCTCGTCACTCATGTCGTAGTGTGAGCTGTAAATCGGCAGAATCACCAGCGACTCGGCGCCGCCCAGGCTGGCCGCCATCAGAAAGAGCCGCACGCGATCGCACAAGCGCCGCGCCGCCGGCAAGCCGCCTTTCATATCAAACGCCAGCATCGAACTAAACCCGCGCATCTGCCTTTTTGCGAGCTCGTGATCCGGGTGCGACGGCAGCCCCGGATAATGCACACGCTCGACTTTCCGATGCTTTTCCAAAAAGGTCGCCACGGCCATGGCGTTCTCGCATTGCCGAGCCACCCGCACGCCCAGCGTCTTGATGCCGCGAATCAGCAGATAGGCCGCGCCGGGATCCAGCGACCCGCCCAGATAAATGATCATCTGGCGCACTTTGTCCATCCACGTTTGGCTGCCCACGGAGACGCCCGCGAGAATGTCCGAATGGCCTGCCAGCGCTTTCGTCGCGCTGTGCACCACCAGGTCGTAGCCCAGCCGAATGGGGTTCTGCAGGACGGGAGTGGCAAACGTGTTGTCGATCAGCGAGACGAGATGGTGCTTGTTGGCGAACGCCACGGCTTTTTCAATGTCCACCAAACGCAGCGTGGGATTGGTCGGCGTTTCGACGTACAGCGCGCGTGTGCGTGCGTTGACGAGCTTTTCGATGCCGCAAAGATCGGGCTGGACATGGTGAACAGTAATGCCCAGGTTGGGAAACACGTCGCGCATGAGCCGGTACGTGCCGCCGTAAAGTTGCGCCGTGGAGATCAGCTCGTCTCCAGCCTTCAGCACCGCCAGAAGCGAGGAGGAAATCGCCGCCATGCCCGAAGCGGCCACCACCGCGGCCTCCGCGCCTTCGAGCGCCGCAATTTTCTTTTCCGCCACGCTCAGCGTTGGATTCCCGTAGCGCGTGTAAATGTAGGCTTTGTTCTTGCCCTCGGCCCACTCCTTCATTTCTTCCGTGTTGGAAAAGGTGAAGGTCGAGGTGCGGATAATTTCGGTGACGACCGGACCGTTCACACCGTGGCGCTCCGGCTCCCCGCCATGAACGGCTCGGGTTTGCGGCCCGAGCTTGCTTTGCAAGCCTGAGTTGCCCCGCGTACCATCCGCGGTCCGGGCACCGGGCTTGGCTTGCGTGGCAGGCTTGGGCTGTTTTGCCCTGTTCATGACCATCAGTTTGCGCCCCCCCTCGAGAAAAAAGCATCTTCCAAATTGCCGCTTGGCTAGACAAATTGGGCGGCTCGCGAAATCCTGCTCTACTTATGGCGAATTTTCCACCGGCGCGCGCGTGCGATCCAAGGGAAATACTTGGATTTGCCATCCCAGCGGAACCGAGGTGGGCCAGTAGCAAATGGTCTGGTCACAGGCCTGGTATTCGAGCTTGCCGCGGAAATGGTGAAGGTTTTCCCTTCTTTTCCGAGTGATCCCCAAAACTCCGCTGCTGAACTGACTTTCACATCCCGGCTGATGCGCAACGTTCCTTCAAAGGCGGGCACCTTCTCCTGGATCGCGGGCAAATAAAGAATTTTGGGCAGCGGATAGACGGTGGGCTTGCATTCCATTTGTGGCACCGGGTCGATCACGAGCTGGGTGGGATTGTAGCCCTTGACGCCCGGGCGCGTATACGTGCACGTTCGGACGGGGGACCAATTGCCGCGGCCAACGTAATGCGCGCGCCGGGAACACCAGCGCCTCGTGGCGGTCAGAGAAAAATTTCAGGATTTCTTCCGAGTCATAGCTGATGGCCGCGAACTTGAGCCTTTGCTTCTGGAACCTTGGCATGGCGCTTTGCAACTCGACCAGTTGCCCTGTGCAGAAGGGTCACCCGTCCGCGGAACGGAAAAAGAGCAAAACCGTGCCGTTCTCGCCTTTCAGGGAGTCCAGAGTTTGCGTCCGTCGAGACCCTAGTTCAGATCTTCAGGAAGAGTTTGCGGCGGTACATCCAGAACAGGATGAGCCAATAACACAGGAGAATGACGGCGCCGCGGAAGAAGGGTTCAAGCCCTACGCCCGCGAACTGAAAGAAATACCGACCCAGGTGGATGCGCAAGGTGCTGTCCAGAAACCCTTCCAAAAAGTGCGCGATGCAGTAGGCCACGATCGAGTTCATACCGATAACCACCAGCGGGAAAGCCCATTTCTTGAAGCCCTTTACTTCGACCACCCAACTGAATGCGGCGAGAAACAAAAAGCAGATGCCTCCGCTAAAGATGGTCCAGGACGGCGTCCAAATGCGCTTCACCACCGGGCAAACGTGCGAGTAATGCAGCGCCAGGCCCAGGACAATTCCCGACACCCCGGCAACGACCAATTTGCTCATTGGGACCATTGGCCGGTGCTCGAGAGATCGAGACTCCGAGGTCCGGGATCCAGCGGAACACGATTCACGCAGCCAGCGCCCGGCGATCAGGCCAAGGATCATGGTCCCCAGGGTGGGAATGAAACTCAGCGTGAGGTAGCCGCCTTCGTTGTACGCAAAGGGATGTTCGCGCGGGAACAGGTTCAGGAACCACTGGTCGAAGCGGTTTCCGAAATTGTAGTTTTTGTTCCAGTGCGCGGCGAATCCGGTGAAGTTGTGCTGTGTGTTCCACGCCGGGGAAACGCCCACGCTTTGCCAGTTGAAGTGGGCCGGCGCCGCGGGATACAAGGCCCAAGCCAGCCAATAGGCGAAGAGAATGCAGCCAAGCGACGTCCAAACCCACTTGAGCGACGGTGCTTTCGAGGAAGCGTATCCGAGCAGGAACAGAAACGGGTAGGCAAAGCCGATCTGCGAGAGCGTGTCTTCGAACGTGAAATAGGTCATGGAATGATCCATGGAGCGGAGAAATACGCCCAGAGCCGCCAGCGCGAAGGAACGCCACAGTGCATGCCAGAACAGATCCGCGAAGCGCACTCCCTTCGCCATGCGGCTGGCGATGGAGTACGGCAGCGCCACGCCAACCAGAAAAGAGAAGCCCGGCTGAATCGTGTCGTGCAGAGAGCAGCCAAACCATTCCACGTGCGTCTGGTTGTACGCCAGAATTTTCCAGAACAGGCTCGTCGGGTACGCCGCGGAGATGCGCGAAAGCTCGAGAACCTCCGCCATCATCAACAACATGACCAGGCCGCGGTAAGCATCCACGGCGACGTTGCGCGGGGACACGGCAACGAGCGGTGTGGCCTCGCTTACGGCTGACGTCATTTCGGTGATGGGAGTTGTCTCGGTCAAGTTCGCCATAAACGCCTCACTCACCCGTGTAAAACCAAGAAAGCAAATCCCTTCCCCTTCAGCCGCGTCCGGAGGGCCGGGATGACCGTTTGGGTCGGCCCGGCGTTCCGGGCCGATCTAACCCACCCCTGCGAAGCGCGGCAAACGACGAAGCGAAGGGCGTTACCACTCGAACGAGAACGCTCAGGCCTCTTCTTCGACCAGGGCTTCCCCGTGGGCGGCTTTGTGGGCCGCGATCACTTTTTCCGCCAGTTCGTTGGGTACGTAGTCGTAGTGCGAAAACTCCATCGAATAGCTGGCGCGACCTTGCGTTTTGGAAGTTAGGTCGGTCGCGTAACTCAGCATCTCGGCGAGCGGCACCTGGCCCTTGATGATGACGTTGTGACCGCGCGTTTCGCTACCGGAAATGCGGCCGCGCCGCGAGCTGAGGTCGCCCATCAGGTCGCCGGAGTATTGATCCGGCGCGTAGACTTCCACGTTCATGATGGGCTCGAGCAACGCCGGCCGCGCCTGTTTCATGGCCTCCTTGAACGCCAGCGAGCCGGCAATCTTGAAGGCGATATCCGACGAATCCACGTCGTGATATTTGCCATCGTAGAGAATGGCCCGGAAATCCGTCACGGGAAATCCCGCGAGGTAGCCGCGCGCGGCGGAATCGCGAATGCCCTTCTCGACCGACGGAATCCAGTTTTTGGGGATCGCCCCGCCGAAAATATCGTCGACGAACTCGATGCCCTTGCCGCGCTCGACAGGCTCCATCTTGATGCGGCACACGCCGAACTGGCCGTGGCCGCCCGACTGTTTTTTGTGCTTGCCTTCGGCGTCAGCCTTGCCGCGAATCGTTTCGCGGTAGGGAACCTTGGGAGGCTTCAGCGTGAGATTGACATTGTAGCGCTTCTGAAGCTTGGCAACGACGACCTCGATGTGCTGCTGGCCGGAGCCGGCAAGCAAGAATTCTTTCGTTTGCGCGTCGCGCGAAAAACGCAGCGCGCCGTCTTCTTCGAGAATTTTGTGAATGGCCACGCCGATCTTGTCTTCGTCCGCGCGGCTCTTGGGCTCAATGGCAAAAGTGATGGACGGCTCCGGCAAGCGTGCCGGCGTGTAATAAATCGGCGCGGCCTTGTCCCCGAGTGTTTCGCCCGTGGTCGTTTCCTTCAGCTTGGCGATGGCACCGATGTCGCCGGCATGCAGTTCGCCGGTTTCGGTGAGCTGCTTTCCTTGCACAACTTGAATATGCTGAAGGCGTTCTGAAACATTGCGGTTGTAGTTCTGAAGCGTGGCGTCGTTCTTCAGCACCCCGCTCTTTACCTTGAAATAGTTGATGCGCCCGGCGAAGGGATCGGCGAGGGTTTTGAACACGAACAGAGAAACCGGCTGGGCGTCATCGTATTTGCGCTCGACGCGGTCGCCCTTTCCCCCGGGATCTTTATAACCGACCTGCGCGTGCTCGTCCGGATGAGGAAACGCATCGGCCAAGAACGTGAGCAGGCTCGCGGTGCCGATGTTGTGGAGCGCGGAGGTCATCAAGACGGGAAAGATTTTTTCAGCGACAATGGCTTTGCGCACGGCGGGAATCAAATCGTGGATGGGAATGGTACCCTCTCGGAAGAATTCCTCCATCATCGCGTCGTCGCCTTCGGCGATCATTTCGACGAGCTTCTCGTGCGCTTCTTTGGCTTCGTCAGCGAGTGCGCCGGGGATCTCTTCGATCGTGGCCTTGCCATCGCCGTCCGGCTTGTAGATGTGGGCCTTCATGGCCACCAGGTCGATGACGCCGCGAAATCCTTTTTCCGAACCAATCGGCAACTGCAGCGCGACAACATTGCGGCCAAAAACTTCCGTTAGCGAATCCAGCGAGCGCTCGAAGCTGGAAAGCTCGCGATCCATCCAGGTGAGCACAAATGCGCGGGGAATGTCATACTCGGTCGCGTAATCCCAGACTTTTTCCGTGGTGACCTGCACGCCCACGTGCGCGTCCACGGCGATCAGCACGGCATCGGCGGCGATCAGCGAAGCTTTCGTTTCGGTGATGAAGGTGGAATAGCCGGGGAGGTCGATAAAATTGATTTTAACTTTGTCGGACGAGCCGGAGGGGCCGGTCGGCGTCGCGGGCCACTCGGCGTAAGCGAGGCCCGCCTGAATGGATATCTTTCGCGCCACCTCCTCGTCGTCCCAGTCGGTTGTGGCGCTGCCATCCGCAACTTTTCCCCACCGCGGCGTCATGCCCGCGGCATACAGCAACGACGACACCAGTTGCGTCTTTCCGGTGCCGCCGTGACCTACAATGCCAACGTTTCGAATGTCCTTGGTGAGATAGCATTTCATGCGAACTCTCCTTTTGCGATCCGCGGATCGCGATCCCGCGATCCAGAGCAATCGGCGAAAGTCCGCCACCAGGTTTCAAGCGCGGGCTTGCGCCTGAACGAATTGTCGACTTAGGAGGAAGAGCGCGCCGTCGTTCACGGAACGTGGAACGGTTTCTTCTCCTTGGGTCTCCGAGCGGCGGAGGCGAAGGAGAATCGAAAGACTCCTGGAACGCTCTTCTTTCACGCGGATGCTAACACACGGGGTAAGCCTGCGGCAACGAAGCACCGGGAAAAAGCGGCCAAACTGCGGCTCTCAAGTGGACTGTGGAAAGTCGCCTCAAACGAGGACAAATTTGCAGGGACTAGTACCGGGGATATCCTTACATTCCGCGCTGTTCCACTTGTTAGTTATTGTCGGTGTGAGGGTTAGCCACAGGCGTGAATTACAGCTTTGGGCCACCCCTTTGCAGTAAACCTTTCCGAAGCTTGGGGTGAAGCGCATTCTGCAGCGAGATGGAAGCAAAGCACGACTGCAAAAGGCGGACGCTCAGCCCCGGTTCTGCGGCCTAAGAGAGGGTAGAAACCCAGGAGGAATTGAGGATGGAAGAGAATCTAGAGAACCGAGAGTATCAAGAAACTCAGCCGGAGGCCGGATGGGAAGCCCGCCCTGCGGGCCTTAACCGCGGGCTGCTGCTTGGCGTTGGCGCGGTGGCACTATTGATCGTGGCGGGATTGGCGTTTGGCTACGGTTACCGGCAGCAAATCGCGGTGGGGCATTTGACGGCGCAGCAGACCACCGCCAACTCCACGATCGACCAACTGCAGGGCCAGCTCAACAGCGTCAACGCAAAGCTTAATGACATGGTCGCGGCGCAGCAGGCCGCCGCGCAAGCGGCCGCGGAAAAGAACACCAACCCGTCGCCGGGAGCCAAGCACGGCGCGCCGGTGGCGGACAAGCGCTACAAACAGTTGCGGGCGCAGCTGGAAGACCAAGAGAAACAGTTGAAGGAAACGCAGGACCAGGTAGCCAAGAACCGGACCGATCTCGAGACCAATCTCAATTCCACGAAAGACGAGCTCAGCGGCTCGATCGCCAAAACACATGATGAATTGGTCGTGCTGGAAAAACGCGGTGAGCGGAACTACTTTGAATTTGACCTCCGAAAGTCCAGGCAGTTCCAGCGCTTCGGACCGATCACGCTGTCGCTGCGGCGGACCGACGCGAAGCACATGAACTATGATCTGATGATGGTTGTCGACGACAAGCAGCTCAGCAAAAAGAAAGTGAATCTCTACGAGCCCATCTGGATCCACACGGAGAGCGTCGGGCAGCCGGTGCAAATCGTGGTGAACAAGATCGGCAAGAACTCCGTTCAGGGGTACATCAGCGCGCCAAAGTACAAGGAGTCCGAGCTGGCCGCGGCCAGCGCTGGCGCGCCGACCTTGACGCCCGTCTCCGCCACGACGCCGGACCCGAACAGGCCGATTCCGCAGCCAGAACAACCGCAGCCGCCCTCACAGCAGCCACAGACCCAGCAGCCTCAACCGCAGCAGCCGTAACGAGCTAGCTGGCGCGTGCTCCTGAAATCTTCCATTTTTTGTCGGTTTGGCTGGCAGGGCGTCGTAGTGACGCCCTGCTTTTTTTCGCGCCGCGTCCGCACGTGGCCCCGGCGCGTTCCCCTGAAATTTTGGTCATCCACGAAGATTCCGGCGCCGTCTGGACCTGCCGGCGACGAGGGTACCGCTTTGCTTTGCCGCATCTGATCGGAAGATCCAGGATCGAACGGTTGGAGAGTGCAAAGTTGGGGAGCTAAGCGTGAGTTCGCGGATTGGCAAACCCGCGCCCTCGGGACGCGCAGGGTTGCAGCCAGGCTTAAGCTCGGCTCAGCCGCTGGCCTCCTTCTTCCGGTAGCCTTCGCAGGAGAGAACGGGAAGCCGCGGATATTTGGGAAACTTCGGATCGCGGGCAGAGAGTTCGCAGAAAAGAAACGTCGAACCGCGGTCGGATTGGACCGAACGGGCGTGGATACAATCGGCGCACAGGCCTGCGTTCGCAACTCTGTTGGTCGCTCGAGAGTTCTTGGCCACGGAAAAAGCATAGCAGCAGCCCCGGGGCAAGGCAGTTGGAATTGCACGTCAGCAGCGAGTCTCAGGCCGGCCTCAAATTTCTAACACGCCGCTAGGCGGCTCCGGGCTTCTTTGACTCGTGCGAGGAACCGGCGCACGAGCTCGTGAAATGGGTTCTTCCTGCTTGCGCTCGAGTGCTTCGTTGGGAATCAGCTCACCGCCCACGCCCAGCGCCGACGCGCCGGCCAGGATGTAGTCGAGAGCCGTCCGTTGATTCACTCCTCCCGCAGCTACCAAGGGAATTTGCGGGAACGGCGCTTTCAACGCCCGGATGTAATGGTCGCCGCCAAGTGCCGCACCGGGAAAAATCTTGACGAAGTCCGCGCCGGCTTCCACACCTGGATGACCTCGCCGGGTGTCAAAGCGCCGGGAATGACGAGTATGCCTTTGCTGCGAGCAAACTCCACCACTTCGTGAATGAACCCGGTGCTCGTCAGGAATTTCGCTCCGGCAGAGCGCTCGGCGGTTTCCAGGTCGAGGACCGTGCCGGCGCCGACAACCATTTCTGGAAGGCTTTCCAGCAATTCGGGAATTACCCCGAGCGCTCCCGGAACCGTCATGGTTATTTCGGCGATGGGGATTCCTGCGCGGTAGACGGCTTCCGCCGCATAACGTGCCTGCTCGGCAGAAGTCACGTCCATCCCCATCTCCTCGATCCGTGCTCGGACCGCTTCCTTTGTCAATGATGCGACTCCGTGTTGCCGAGCACCCTTTCCCTTCAAGGACTTCGTGTGAGCCATGACGAGCGGAGGCCGCGCATTTTATGCTGTTTCGTCAAATCCTGTTTCCACTTCCGGGAGTTTGTCTCCCTCACCGGCGACCCAAACGTACAGCGTCGGAAGGAGGAACACGCTGAGGAGCAACGCGCCGATAAGGCCACCGACAATGACAATCGCAAACGGCCGCTGCGAATCGGAACCAATCGCGTGGGAAAGCGCTGCCGGCAAAAGGCCAAGCGTGGCCACTAGCATGGTCATCATGATGGGCCGAAGACGGAGAACCGCGCCCTCAATGGCGGAGTCTTCGATGGAATGTCCCCGCGCGCGGAGTTGATTGATATATTCGAGCATGATGACGCCGACTTGTACAGACACTCCGAAAAGCGCCAGGAAGCCTATCCCGGAGGAAACGCTAAAGTGCGTCCCGCTGACTAACAGAGCAACAAGGCCGCCGAGGGGCGCCATCGCTACGGTCCCGAGAATGAGCAAGGCCCACTTGTAGGAACGGAACATCGTGTAGAGGATGGCGAAAATGAACACAATGGTGAGGGGCACAATCAGAAGCAGCCGCGCTTCGGCTCGTTTTTCGCTTTCGTATTCACCCTCCCAGTTGATATGGTAACCGTGGGGTAGTTGCACCTGTTTGTTTACCTTTGCGATGGCCTCCTCGACCGCATCTCCCAAGGCGCGTCCGCGAACGCTGTATTTAATCGCAACATAGCGCTGGCTCCCTTCGCGATAGATTTCCGAACCTCCGTCGCCTTCCACGATCTTCGAGAGTTGCGCGAGCGCAACTCGTTCGCCCGTGGGAGACAGCAGACGAATATTTTCAATGGCTTCCTTGGTGTTGCGGTACTGCGGTAAGTAGCGAAGAACCAGATCATAGCGCTGCTCCCCTTTCAAAACCTGCGTGAGCGCATTGCCTCCCACCGCGGTTTGGATCGCCTCCTGGACATCCGCAACGTTAATCTGGTGCCGCGCGGCCTCGCGACGGTCCACGGCAATGTTGAGATTCGGCTGGCCAAGCACACGAAACACCCCGAGATCTTCGATGCCCCTGACGTGGTGCAGGACGTCGACGATCTGATCCGCTTTTTCCTCCAGAACCGCCAAGTCATCGCCGAAAACCTTGGTGGCAAGCTGTCCTTTCACGCCGCTGACCGCTTCTTCCATGTTGTCTTCAATCGGCTGAGAAAAGCCCCAGATCACGCCGGGGATTTTTTCGACTTCGCGATCCATGGCCCCGATCAGTCTCTCCTTGTTTTTATGAAAGACGGGGCGCCACTGTTCCTTGGGCTTGAGGTCCACGAAATATTCCGTATCGAAAAAGCCAGTGTGGTCCGTTCCGTCGTCGGGACGTCCGACCTGACTCGTACATTGGGTAATCTCCGGAAAGGAACACAGAACGATGCGGGCCTGATTGGCCACCCTCATGCCTTCCGTCGGCCCGGTGCTGGGGGCGAGCGTTCCGCGCACCCAGAGGGCACCTTCATCCAAGTGCGGAAGGAATTCCGAGCCGATCACTCCGCCCACGGTAAGGTAAATCGCGAACAGGAAGCCCACCGCCGCGCTGCCCACGGTTGCGTAGCGGTGTTCGATAGCCCACTTTAGCCTGGCGCGATAAGAGTTCTTCAGATACTCCATCACAGGGTTGCGCCATTCGCGCACGCCTTGGCGAAACAACAAGCTCGACAACATCGGTGCAACAAGCACCGAAAAAGCCAGCGCGCCAAGCAGAGCAAAGCCCACCGTCCAAGCCATGGGCCTGAAAAGGCGGCCTTCGACGCGCTCGAGCGTAAAGATAGGCAGGTACGCCGTGATGATGATGGCGATGGCATAGAAGACGGGGCGCTGCACTTCGTGGGCCGCGTCGCGGATGCGCTCGATGGACGTCTTGTAGCCGATGTCGCCGCGGCTCATGTGACGCACGATGTTCTCGACCATGACTACGGCGCCGTCCACGACCATGCCGAAATCGAGCGCGCCGAGCGAAAGCAGGTTCGCGGGGATGCCTTTTAACTTGAGACAAGTTGCGGCAAACAACAGGGAAAAGGGAATTGTCAGCGCGACAATGAAGGCCCCGCGAACATGTCCGAGAAACAAGCAGAGAACGATCACCACCAGGACGATCCCTTCGGTCAAATTGTGAAGCACGGTGTGGGTGGTGAAGTGCACCAAGTCGCTGCGGTCGATAAAAGGAACGACTTTTACTCCCGGCGGCAAGATGCGTTCGTTTAGTTCCTTCACCTTCTCGTGAATACCTTGAAGGGTGGTATCCGCGTCTGCGCCCTTGCGCAACAGGAGGATGCCCGAAACCACATCGTCGCCGTCGACGATCTTGCCGTCGTCGCGATGAAAAGCCCGGGCAAACTGGCCGAGCCGAATTTTGGGGCCCTGGTCAACGACGGCGATGTCCTTTACGCGGAGTGGAGTACCCGTTTTTGTGTAGATGACGGTATTTTCAATGTCGCGCACATCCCGGACCAAGCCCACTTCGCGCACGTTGATCTGCTGCAAACCGGCTTCGATGAAGCTGCCGCCGGCATTCG
>Ga0307471_100001682_pt1 | contig 12257 bp, 19 predicted proteins | sample atmos_gasesAM3C__2_FD_204566 | JGI IMG/M metagenome (GOLD analysis project Ga0307471, IMG submission 204566) | Hardwood forest soil microbial communities from Morgan-Monroe State Forest, Indiana, United States - atmos_gasesAM3C_515 | ecosystem: Environmental > Terrestrial > Soil > Temperate... | reverse complement strand
TCATTGCTGCTCCGTAAACGACTAACGACTAGAGGAATAGGAGGTTGTGTCCGCAATCGCGCGCACTACTGGCGCAGCAAGGCAGAGCACGGCTTCATCTGCTCAATGAAAGCTGTCTAGATTCTCAGGACGGAGTTATAGCCGGAAGATGGTTCGGGAGGTGGCGCATGAAGAAACGAAAGATGGAAACGGATTGTCACCGGAGTCAACGTCCCCAACGAGGCGACCGGCGGTATCACAGCAATTGTGAGGGGACGAATCGGACCCGCAGCCTGCGCCTGGGGAAGAACAGTGTTCGTCGGCCCCTGAGCCTTGCAGCAAGAGTGACTGGCCGGCATCATGGAGCTTCCGCATTGGTCCGCCATGTGGTGGCAACACTCCCGTTCCGCGGGAGTCATTGTCGCAGCTGGAAGGACGCACGCCATCGCTGGCGTGATTGCCCACAAAAGGGCGATCGCCAGCAGCACGAAGGCTCGGATCCTAGTCATCCTCATGAGTGTACTGCTTCCGCTGACTGTCAGAAACAAAGATAATACTTGCAACTACTATGTTAGCCCGCCCTTGACGACGACTGCTGTGACGGTGATCACAGTCCCTTAAGTCGTGACGAGGACGAGGACACCCTAAGCGACAACGGATGTTTGTCATGCACAGCGAATCGTTCTTGACTCTGGATATAACACCAGGGTTTATGCCGCCTCGCCTCGGCCCAACTGCAAAGAACGCACCCCGTTCCTAGCGATACGCACCGGCCAAGGAGAGGCAAGATGAACTTGGGACTTGCTGCCCGAACACGGCTTCTTTGTGTACTGACCTTCATGCTCTCCTTGACATCCGTCGCAACTGCGCAAGGGCCAGTCGCCCGTGCCCATCTGTTCAAAGAGCTCATTTGCTTCTTACTCGCTTCTCGAGCATTATGGCTATGAGGTGCGCGACTGATGGGCGGGACGGAGGAATCTCCGACTGGAAAGCCCGACAAGAGTCTCGGCCGGTTCAAGTCCGAAGAAGCGCGGGCCCGATCACTCGGAAACCTGAAACGTCCGCGACGACCGGGTGACCCTCCACTGAATCCGAACAATCTCGGCGGTCGTCCGAAGCGCGATGGCATCGCAACGCGCGAGTTGCGAAGACTTCTGCTGAAAAAAGCCCCGAACGACGCACAAGGTCGCAGCCACCTGCAACTCGTGGTGGAATCGCTGATAAAACAGGCCGAAAAGGGGAATGTTTATGCCCAGCAACTCATTTGGGAAAAGATCGAAGGAAAAGTTCCGTTGCCTCTCCAAGGCGGCGAGATGCCAGCGAACATCACAGTGGTCGTGAATCGGAACGTGTCGCGTGCGGACTGCGAACTGCTGAAAGAAGGCCAGCTCGTGCTCGAAGCGAACACGCCAGTTGAGGAGCGCGGGAAGGACTGACGAAACATTCCGGTCAAAGGATGTTTGAAACATTCTCAGGGATATATGTTCTGACGCATGGGAAGCCCACAGGCGCGTGCTGAGGCGCGGATGATACTTGGGTGAGGTCGAGCGATTGCGCAGCCCCAGAGCGACAGAGACGCCTGGCGCGTGTGCCAGATTAGAGTAAGCGGCCGACGCGCACGTCGAAAAGGTTTGACCCGCCGTTCGTCGAATGTCACGTCAGTGTACGCCAGTGAATCTAGACGATCAGAAAGCCATGCTGGCCCAGCACAGTCCCAGAACCTTCAAACTTGCCGCTTGCTTTCATTGGCAGCGTTAGCCTTTTGAAGGCGTCGTTTTTCCCTGCGCCTCCGCAGGATCGTCTTTTTGTGGAGATTGTAATGGCGCTTTGCACGGAGTGCCCCCTTGCAGGATTCGCAGGCACGTTCTCCCTGTCTCCGCTGGAGAAGGTATTGGCCACAATTCTCGCATGTGATGATCTTGCGCATGTTAAGAACGTCCTGCCGAAGCATGAAGACCAACAACGGAAGAACGCCATGCCCCGCCGCAGGCGCGAGGAGCACGTACCCCCCCTTGTTCGCAATCCAAGTGTCCGGGAACCTCTTGACCACCGCACAGAGCATGTCGAGGCATTTCTCCCTAAGGTTTGGACCCTTTAGCTGACTGCGCTCTCGCATGGCTTCCCCGTAGATGAGTTCGCACTCTATCGCCGGTCCGGGGGATTGCTGGCTGTCTGCCAGTTGGTTCATTGCCTTGAGTGCGGCATCCAAGTCCGGTTTGTCCGCACGAATGATCCTATGCAAGGACACGGCAGCTTCAAATTCAAGCTGGACAGCTCGTACTTTTTTGAGACTCTCCCGCGCGCTCTTCGACCCGTCGCCACGATTAACAGTCGAAACTGCGGTGATCGGTCCCCATTTCTTGATGAAAGCTAGCAATTCGCTGTCCGAGCGTGCGCTGGCAAATTCCAAGTGAGGGCCTCTGGCGTTGCGTTCCGTGGTAGGGGCATACAGGTAGTTCACGAATAGTTCTCGGAGATACCTACCTGAACCCTTCCCGCTGATCGTGAGCTTGTCCCGGTCTTGCTGGACGGCGATCTCCCGCGCCCACTCGCGGAGCATCTCCGGCGGTTCGTTCGATTGTGGTGGTCTCACGAAATCCTACCTTTACTCGTTATACCGCAAGAACAATACTAGCAGGCGCGCAAAAAGCTGCAAACAAAGGAGACGTGTGATGGACACACAAGAAATCAGTCCGCGAGAGGCCGCTGTGAAGCTCGGTGTCCGTTTGGACGGTATTTATAGCTTGCTGTGGGCCGGTAGGTTAAGGGGCCGCAAGTCGAATGGGCGTTGGCTGGTCGATGCCGCGGATGTGCGGAAAAGGATCAGGGCCAGACAGCAGCGGGAACGCACTTCCGCAGACAACGCAGCGGTCTAATCGCAAAAAAATCCGGCGCCTCTGGTTGGGATCGCGCCGGAACTGGAGGAACCGAAACTATGTCGCAGAGTATCTCGCGCGGCCCTGATCGTCAAGCTGTTCGCCGGTTCCGCCCAGAGTTGCTCCCACCGGCACGAGCCTTCTACGAGAAGCAGTTCGGGCAACTGCGCCGTGTATTTCGCGGCTGGGCGCGTGTGCGGTGCATCTTTCACTCTCCTGATGCGGATCCATCTCTTGCCGTCAATGTCGAGATCGGAGCATTTCGCTGCTTCAGTTGCGGCGAGCACGGCGGCGACCTAGTTGCCTTCGTCAGGTTGCGCGACAAGTGCACGTTCCGCGAAGCATGTGTACGGCTTGGCTGCTGGGATGGTTCTCTTCGGATCGACGCGACCGTAATCCTCAAGGCGGAAGAGGAGCGCGTACGGCGAGAACTGGAGCGGAAGGCCGAAGCTGAACTTGAGCGCAGCTACTTCGCGGCGGAAGGCTGGCTCTACCGGATCGAGGAAATCTACTGCGAGTCGAACACGCGGCTTTCTGAATTACGCCAGGGCGCAGCCGAAGCCTTCCCCGGTGAAATAGAAACCCACTGGAACATCCTTGCTCTCGCTCAGGACGAGATCCGCGAGGCCGAGGAAGACTTCGTTCGCCTGCGGTGCGCGTGGGCGAGTGCGCCACACAACGAAGCGGCACGAGTCTGGAGGGACCACCGGGCATGAGCAGGGACGGAGTGTCCCTCAAGTTCGGCAGCGGAATCTCCGACATCATCACGCCGGAGCGCCCACCGGCTCAACTGCTCGACAACGTAGCCGCTTTTATCCGCCGCTTCGTTCACTTACCGGCAGCGCAGGCCGCCATTGTCACACTCTGGGTCGTGCACACTCACGCACTGACGCTCGCAGTGACGACGCCCTACTTGGCGATCACCAGCGCAGAGAAGCGATCGGGGAAGACGCGCCTACTTGAAGTACTGGAGCTGCTGGTTCCTGGCCGTGCTGCCGGAACCGGCGGCAACGGCCTTTGCGCTGGCCAGCTTCACAGGACTGCGGCGGGGCGAGATCGAGGGATTGGAATGGCCGGACTACCATGACGGTGCCCTTCATGTTTCGCGGTCTGTCTGGAATGGCCGCGTGACGGCGGCGAAGACGAAGGCGAGTTGTGCAGCGGTTCCCGTCATCCGGCAGTTAGCCGAGCGGTTGGAATTGCATCGGCTGCGCTGTGGGAACCCTCAGGGCGGTCTTCCCATCTTCGCCAACACTCTCGGGAGACGGGAGTCCATTAACAATCTGCTGAGTCGGCACATTCTACCCGCGCTGAATCGCTGCGGAGTCTGCCGACTGCCGGACGGTGTGCGGCATTTGAAACAGGAGCACGACTACCGGCGAGACGCGAGCCTTCCCACCTGGCGCGGGTGGCACGCATGTCGACGTGGACTCGGGTCCAACCTGTATCGCTTGGGCGCTCCCGACAAAGTCATTCAACTGATTTTGCGGCACGCGAATGTGAACACCACGCTTGGCTTTTACGTCAAGCCGAGCGGCCCGGATGTAGTCGCGGCGATGGGGAAGTTCGAGAAGAGCTTGGATGAGCAAACGGCTGCTCACGCGGCTCAGGACTGCTACGGGACTGTAAAACCGGGTTCGGGCGCAACACCCGAATCAGTAAACTAGAGCAATGGTTGGGGTTAAGTTGGAGCCGACGACCAGACTTGAACTGGTGACCTGCCGATTACGAAAGGGCAGATAGTGGCTACGGCTCGATATTTTTCAATCGGTTACGTACATCTGAGTACATCTGAATACGACCGAAAACCGCAAAATACGGACAGTTTGTTCCCCAACTTGTTCCCCAAAAACGAAGGGAATTCCTGGTCGGGCCTGCGGTCGAGACGATATCTCCGCGCCGGGCTAAACCAACGTTTCGACGCGAAAAGACTTAGGTTGAGCGCCGAGCGAGCTAGCTCTCCGCCCGGCATACGAGCGAGGCGAGGAGCGAGACGAGGAGACGCACGAGGCTAGGCTCGTGGGCTCGCGATTCACATGCGAGACTTGCGCGCGGGAGGCTACGAGATGACGAAGCAACACGACTCGCGCTTGGTTCATTCGGCCTGCTCTATACCAGGGTCGTGGCATTGGCCCAGACATCCTCATAGATCCGGCGCATCAGCGGTTCGTCGTGCTCAACGATGTAGGTAGGCTTTTTCTTAGCCGCGTCCTTCAACGATTGGCCACAGACCCAAACGCGATTGTCTGCGAACAACACGCGGTCATGAATGGAGTGGCTGATTCGGACTTGGAGATTGCCACCAGTCGCGTACTTCTGTGCAAGGGATAGGACGGCTGGTGGAAGATTTGCGCTCAGAAGGCGAAAGGCGACCGTCCGCGGGATTGCTCCGGCGTAGACATCGAACAGTTCTGCGTTGATGTACGGGTCGATGATGAAGATTTCCTTGGCCGCGAACCCCAGAATTGTCTTCACAGCTCGATAAAACTCGTATTCCTGGCCTGGCTCGAAGACGCTTTGGATCTCTTGCTCAGGCAGGTCCAGCTCCAACTCCGCCAAGCAACTGTTCAGCACGCCTTCGTATGCCTGAATTCGAGCTGCATAGTTTCGCTGGTTGAGCGCATGGTCTTCTCCTCTATAGCCGAAGTCCGAGGTGATGAAATAGTCGCCCGCGGAACCTGCGTGACCAAACTGACTCCTGTTGGGGCTGTTGCTAGCAAACGCCCTGGCAATAATGTTCCCGGTGAATTGTGCCCATTCTTTTTCTTTGGGCTGTCCTTCTTGGTATCCCAGGCTCTTTAGCCCTTGCAGCCCCTCCAGTTGCTTCGACAGCACGGCGTACGCTTTCTCGGGCGACAAGTCTGGTGGCGTGGGTGGCGGGGTTCGTCTTGTCGGGGTCATGAGATGTCGAACATCCTAGCATCGAAACGCGCGCTGATCTCACTTCGATACGTCTCGGTTACTTTAGTCACATACATCCGGCATTCTCGTTGACAGCCGAAATGCTCAGGCGCAAGCTACGCGTGACGAAAAGGGGAAAAGCAACATGGACAAAGACGACCGCAATCGTACCGTCGATCCTTTTTCGGGCGACGCACTAACTCGCATGGACGAGGTAAGCCGAGAGTACGTGCTTAAACGCGGAAAAATACTCAGTAAATATGTCGAGCGCATGAACGGCTTGCGACTTGGTCCAGAACTCGACGCGTTGGAAATCCAATGCCAAAAGGAATGCGCCGATTTGTACACGCAGTACGCGATTGAAATGACCAAACGAGTCGGAGAGAAAACTATGCTCGAAGAAAGCATCCCCGAGTTGGACAGTTTTATTGGAAAGCCCGGCGAGGCGGTTCCTGTCGTCGATCCAGCCGACATGAAGGCAGTGTGGGCGTACCAACAGGAGACCGCAGCTAAGTATCCCCAAGGCGGTGTGTTTACCGGAATGGGAGTATTGCAGCATTTGTGCAGTCGTGGCGCCGACATACGAGCCGTTTCGTATCGGAGCATGATGCTTGGCCTATTGGAGCTGATGCTTGAATCTGCATGGCCAGGAGGTAAGCCGAGCGAAAGCACGTTCAAAGTCGCCAGCCGCATGGAGCTGAAATGGATGGCCGTTGGCGTCCCGTCTCGAGGACTTCCGTTCGATGTTCAGAGTTTTCTTGGAGAAGTTCGAGGCGAGGCGATGTACAACGCGAGTGGGTTAGCTGAATAACGCTAACCAACGGCGCCGGTCTAGCCCAGTCCCTCATCTATGCGGTCTCAACCGAGAGTACAATCCTGGCGTGAAACTCGACATCCGAGTTGCCTTGTTCGTGGTCGGCGTCCTTGCAGGCGGGACCATCGTCGAAGTCTTTCACCTCGTCTCCGACACCCATCGGCGGGAGATTCTTGAGCAACGTATTCGCTGCGCGGGGCTAGCCGAGAAATATGCTAAGGAAAAGTCCGACGAGGACTACGACGTCAACGTCGAACGGGTTGACTTCTTCCCCGCCCGCAGTTCGTGTTTTGCTTCTACAGCTGAAACGTTACGCCTGACGAGTTCCAGCCGGACCGAACAGTTCTTCGTCGTGGATCTCATTACGAAAGAGGTGCTGTTTGCAGGGGCATGCGACGATAACAAACAAGCATCCGATTATTGCGGCAACGGCAAGAACACTGCCCTCGTGAATGCGCGAGACAAAGCGTTCCAGCGCGCTGCCAAGAGATTTTGGTTTTGGTGAGTCACCGGATAGGTTAGGCGTCCGACGTTAGGGTCGTTTGCGTCGTGGTCGGATCGCAGTCCAGGCGTCGTACCCGACCACAGGAGAACGATCACAGCTCCCACCGTGAAGAAGGCGGTGTCGAAGAGTTTTTCTGGGGCGAGCATTGGGACACCGGTACTGCGAACGCCGTTGACAAGCCTGTCCCACAGGAGCAATCTGGGCAAACAACCTGGCGAACCAATGCGCAACAAAGAGCGAAAGGAAATCAACGAGGAAGAGTTCTTCGCCTTCGCGAAGTCGTATCTTTCCGAAGCGTTTCCAAATCCGGATCGGATCGATTGTCCGCCCGATTCCGACCTGACATTTTTGGCCGAGCACCGCAGAGAAGCCGATCCGTTCGTACCCCAGCATCTCACCTGCTGCTCTCCTTGCTTTAGCCGCTACATGGAAATCTTGTCCTATCTGAAGCGCCGGAAAGCTGGATAGCACGCGTGCGGAACTTTGCTTAATATCTGGACAACTTCGAAGACCTGAACGGGCACGGAACGTTTTCATGTAGCTTTTAATCCAGCCGATGTATCACCGTGGTGGTCAGATGAGTCAGAACTCGCGTTGCGCATGTTTCTTTGTACTCGTGTTCTTCAGCTCCGCGCAACTCAGCTCGGCGCAATCGCCTTGCACGCCTAGCGCTACCGTCCATGCAACGGCTTCCTCCGAACCCGGCGTGGGTCCATTAGTCGCCGACTGGTATACGAACGCTGACCGCACGATCTGGGCCATGCATTACGACCACTGGAGAGCGGGCGTGGGAAATAAGGTTCCCTGGATCAGACCTGCTGGAGTTCGCTTACTGATAACCGGTCGGCGGCTAGACGGCACAGCCCCGCCACTGAAAGCGACGGTTGCTGGTGTTTATTCCAGTGCCTTTCAGGCCACCGGAATGGAGTTTCCCGTCGCAGGATGTTGGGAGGTGACCGGGAAAGCGGGCGACAAGGAACTGCGCTTTGTTACGCTTGTAGAGCCTAACCAGCATGTGAGCAAGGCAGCGCACTGATAACGGGGCCAGGTGCCGTGTGCCGTGTTTGCCCGGTTACAGTCGCATGGTATCGGGTTGGCGATTTCTGACGCCAGCTCGATGTGTGCGAATGAATAGCGCGAAGGCGATCGAAGTGCTACCTTCCGGCAAGCCTTCAGGTGAACGCGATGAACTTCGATTCAGCACGGCCTAACCCTGCCAGCACCTCCGTAACCTTGTCCGCCTAGATGTGCCCGCACAGAATCGCGGGCGGAGGATTCCACCATGCGCTCAATCTTGCTGTGCTGTGCGATGCTGGTCGCCGTGATCCCAATGACGGGAAATAACTTCGGACGGACACGGTGTTGTCATGGGTGTGGGTCACTTTATTGCAACCGTGAGAATTGCGGGAGCAGCTGTTCTAGCTCGCCGTGCCAGGGTTGTTGGAAAAGCTGTGCGCGTTGAGTCAGGCAGCGCGCTGATTACCGCTGTGGTATAAGGACGAGGTGCCGCTATGGTTCGAGCGATATGTTCTTCCAATTTGTGTGGCGGTCGTGTTTGGCCTGACGATCTTGAATCCTTTCAAATTTGATTGGCGTCAGAGAATTTCTCTGGCTATCGGAATCTCTGCACTCGCCTACTTTGTCGCGCATACTATCCACAAGCCTCCCGCAACGAGTGCACCCGACCAAAGGCTGGTATTTCTCGAGCAGCAAGTTGAAAGCCTTCGATCACAACAGCACGACCTTGCGACACGAGCGGAGAACAGCGAAAAGGAAAAACAACGAAGGCAAGCTATTAGAGGCCAGCTCGGTGCCTTCATGAAAGAAGGGCAAACAATTAAGGATGGGCTTCAGTACAGCAACTCATCATCGCTTCATGCGAAGGTAGATTGGGAACGGCGTGTCGACCAGTACCTGATCCAGAATCTCGATGAATCGTACGCGATCCGATTCCGCAGTCCCAGCCATCAGGTCAACTCCTATCCTGTGGGCATGAGCATGCAAATGTTAGCTCCTTGGGCAGAGGTGGCTGCAAAAATGACAATGCTCAATGATTTCATCGCCGAGCTTCGGGACTAGCATGCGGGGTGGCCCAGTTGGTGCCTAAAAACCGCCGCCAAAACGTCAAAACTGAGCCGATGGGGAGTTACCAAGCCTCTGTCACACTCCAACCGTGACAAAGCCCGAAAGAGCACCCAAAAATCTTGGTCACGCCGGACCCTAAGCTGCGACGTGTACATGGCTTAGGTTGGTTCTTGTCTCTTGTCACGCTGTGCCTCGACCCCGTGTGACCAAAAACTTCTCCCCCTATAGGGGGAGATTGGTCACGGTCACGGGCGGAAAGGAGTGGGTTTTAAGATATTTCCTCCCCCATCCCGAAGTCCTGATCCATAAGCTCATCCAGGGGAAGAGTAACCTCAGTATCTGTAACCGCCACCGCTCCGTCGTCTTTGGCTCGCTGCAGCGCCTTGCGAAACGCTTGGTCAGAGGTGATACCTAGCTTGACCTTTAGATCCTCGCGACCGATTCGGCCCTTTGACTCTGTGACTAGTTTCCGAATTTGGGATGTCTGGGGCGAATACATCTCGCCGGGCCAGACCGTTCCGTTGCTGAACTTGAGCACAAACGGATCGGGATGTTTCGCCCAGCGCGGATAGATATCAACACTAACTGCGGTGTTGTTCTTGATAGGCTCAAGCACAATCCGGGTGTCGCGCCAGCCCGCCAATGTGGAATGCCCACGCGCACCTCGGCTACGATCTTTGCCCAGGTGGATCGGGATGATCAGCGTGACGCCGGTATCCTGGATCAACGTGTCTAGGAAGTGCGTCGCGGTCGACATGTCTTTGAACGAGTTCTCGTCGTAGCCAGAGATGAAGCTCTGCCACGGATCCAGGATGAGAAGCTCGGGCTGATATTTGTAGACCAGTCTGCGAATGGCCTTCTGGCCGTCTTCGCGTATGAGATGGGCCTTCAGATCTCGGCCCTGATAGAAGTTCGGGAACGGATGCTCAAGCTCTTGGATCGATGAACGAAAGCGCTCCTTGATTTCCGACGGCGAGAGTTCTCCGTGCAGATAGAGCGTCTTGAGCGGACGCAGGACAGGGAGCGCCGGAAAGACACTCACACCCTTCGCTGCAGCCGCGGCCCAACGAAGCAACAGCGTCGTTTTGAATGATTTCTCAGGCGCTTCGAGAAAGTTTTTCGTTCTGGCTCGAATGAGCGGGTTCGCAGTTGAGCCGGCGATAACGTCAGCGGATTCCACGCCAAGGTCAAGGTCGAGCCACTCATCACCAGAATAGACGAGCGACGAGTCGGAGTCCTTGCCGTCGGCTGGGAACAATACTGATGTGGCTTCGGCAATAAGGCTAAGCCCTTCGCTAGAGACCTCGGTGTCGTTGCATTGCGGTGCCTTGTCTCGTTCGGTGTGCAAAAGTTGAGCAAGTTCTGAGGTGCCAAAGTTGTGATTGCCCGATTGAGCGATGTGGATAGTCTTGGCGCGACGGATCAGGTGCTGGCGGCAGGTTCGAGCGGGCGAAGGTATCGGGTTCGCTGAGGCACTCATCGCGCACCCCCAGCAAAAGGGGATCCAGCGGAGGAGTCGTCATCAGCGTCCACAGCAAGCCGAGCCATCTGTTGCTTTTCGTATTCATCGAAAATCAGATCTTCAATCTGGCGCAGTGTCTTTCGAGTGGTGACAACGATCGGTATCGCCTTCGTCTTGCCATTTGCATCCGGACTACTCCAGCGGGTAGGAGGTGCAACCCAGTCCGGGCCAACATTCGAATTCTTAACAATTCGATAGTCGGTGACGACGAACGTGTCGCCCGAGTCGAATGTGAATTCGATTGTGGCGACAGCCAGCGTGTTGCCAGGGTGTTTGGAGTCTGGCGGAAGAAGAGACAAAAGTTTCAACTGCAACATGGTAAAGCGCCCCTTTGTGGTCTAGTGCTAAGTTGCGAAGCGACGGTGAATGCAGCCATCCGATATATCGGTCGCGCTTCAATCGACCGAAGATGTGGACAATGGATACAGCGATATCGCTACAAGAGGCCCCGCACAGTCCTAGCTTCTGCCCCGATCGACCTTCGTGATCTTACGAAACAGTTCTCGGCCATTCGCGCCCAAGACGACGAAGCCATTGCGATAGCTGACGATGCGAATGGGGTTGGGAAATGTCTGCCACGGAACCGAGGAGTCTGTGGATATGTCGAAAAAGCGCTGCGCTAACTTGGCCTCTTGCTCGAGCGGAAGCCAGCCGGATGTGCGGGCGACGCTGGGTCGCCGCGAAGAAGTAGAAAGTCTACTTGTTTGCTTGACTTTCGGCTCGTGTTTTGATAAAGTATTGCTGCTGTTGTAAGTCACGTTCGTTCCCTCTGATTTCCAAACGCTACGAGCTAAGTTGCCCACCGAACTCGTGGCGTTTTTGTTTGCGCCGAGGTTTTGTCTCGTCAGCGCAGCGAGAAAGTTAGACTTTCATACTTTTTTCTTCTGCAGCACGCTTCTCGACAAAACGTCCCAGTTCCTCGGTCGAGATCGTGTATCGATTCCCGACTGCGAACGCGGCCAACTTGCCCTCGCGGATGTAGCGTCGGACGGTGTTGGCGTGCAAGCCCAGATAGGCCGCGGCTTGGTCCAAGGTCAGTAGCTCGGCAAGGCGTGGGGCGTAGCGAGGGGCGACGGGAGAAGTGAGTGCTGTGGTCGGGGTTGCTGCGATCATCGGTTTGTGTCTCCTGGGCATCGGCTTGAGATATCTAACTACCCAGTAGACATTGTACCGAAAGCTAATAAGGATTTCCCAGATGCGCGAATGTGACAGACTCGTAATGCATAAACCAATCAGTTGCCGTAACTTATAGAGAATGTCCGTGTATAACTCCTCGAATAGAGATGCACAAGACAAATAGGCTGTCGAGGCGATTCCTTCAGATACTGAATGCCGCAGCCGGGAACGTTTATAGGCGCGGTTTGGAGCGAAGATAGAGCGAAGATCGGCGGGGTCGCTACAACGCGCCAGAACGCAGCCAAACGCGAAGAATAGACATGGGGCCGAGACTGTTCACTTTTTGGGGAAGCCGGGCCTCTCGTGGGGCGAGAGGCGAGCAGTGAACAGTCTCGGCCCGCAAGTTAACAGATGTGCGGGGAGACTAACGGATTCAAGCAAAGGAGAAGAAGAAGGAGG
>Ga0307471_100001681_pt1 | contig 12264 bp, 13 predicted proteins | sample atmos_gasesAM3C__2_FD_204566 | JGI IMG/M metagenome (GOLD analysis project Ga0307471, IMG submission 204566) | Hardwood forest soil microbial communities from Morgan-Monroe State Forest, Indiana, United States - atmos_gasesAM3C_515 | ecosystem: Environmental > Terrestrial > Soil > Temperate... | reverse complement strand
CCGACTCGTCTATGCTGCGAACGTGGAGGTCTCGCTGCGGGAATGGAATTTCGATGCCGGCTTCTCTTAAGGCTTTGGCTACGGCGACAGTCACATCGCTCTGGAGTTGAAACCAGGTATCCTGCCGATCAGACCAGAAGCGCAGCTCAAACTTTAGTGCGCTTTCGCCAAATCCCAGGAAGAAGGCCATGGGGGGGCGCGCGAGCAAAACTCCCGGATGCGATTCCGCGACCCCCTCGAGCAGTTTGATCATGCGTTCGGGATCGGTGCCGTAAGCAACTCCGACGGGTACGTCAACGCGCCGCCACTGGGACGACAAAGTCCAATTGATAACTTGGTTCGAGATCAGGTTGCTGTTTGGCACGATCACTTCCGCACCCTGGAAGGTTAGGATTGTGCTCGAACGTGACCCGATCCGCCGAACTGAGCCCACTAGCCCGCCGACTTCCACTGTATCGCCTACATGGATGGGGCGCTCGAAAAGCAGGATTAACCCGGAAACAAAATTGTTCACGATATTTTGCAGGCCGAAGCCGAGACCAACACCTAGGGCTCCAGTGAGCACAGTAAACTTGTTTAGCTCGACGCCGGCTACGGACAGGGCAGCAAGCGCAACCAATATGAGGAGGACGTAATAGGCGATTGTTGAGATTGCATACGGCAGGCCGCGTTGTAAGGGCAATTTTGGAAGCACAATCTTTTTCAATATAAACGTGAACCCATTCGCGAATGCATAACCGCCTATCAAGATGAGTAAAAGTCCGAGCGCGCCCCCTAAGGTGAAATGAACCCCATCAAAGCCGATGGGGCGCTGGAAAAGATGTGATAGGACACCCATCACGCTTTCGTAGATGGTTAGCAGGCGCAGCATGGACTTTAGCCACAATAACGAGGCCGCTAGACCTAAGAGGTGCCCACCCCAGCGTTCGATGGCGTCCGCCCGCGTTTCAAGCAGAGTGCGCGCCCAGTGCGTGTGCAGGACGGTACTGAGAATCAAGGTCAAGACCCGCAGGCCGCAATAAAGAGCAGCTGCCACGAAGGATCCAACCAAGACACTTAGCCCTAGAACCTGTGCCAGGGATACAAATCCGACGAGGTTTGCCGCGAGAGATGCGGCCAGTAGCACGAGACCCGCGCGGATCCCAATGAGGAGAATCCGCACCTTTTGGTTCTGACTCCGTAGGGAAGCTATCCTTGATGGACGCACGAGCCAGACAAAACTGACCAAAGCGGCAAGAACAAGGAGGGCGTAAATCTCGCGCCTGAAAAAGGGCGGGAGCAGAATGAGCAGGTACGCACCACCGAGCGCGTAGAATGCGGCCAGGACATAGAGAAGAACCCGAAGCTTAGGCTCGGTCAATGGGGCCAGTAGTCGCAACACGGGAACCAAGTAGAGCAGGTAAAAGACAAACGCGATGCCGATGGGCGCCGAAGCGATGTATTGTCCGGTGCCGATCAGCGTCACCAAAAGCGCTACTGAAAACGGGCGACCCAATACCTGTAGGGCTCCGGCTGAAACTTCTGGCAGCGCCGCAGCGTAACGTCTGAGTCTGAAAACACTGATGAGCGCCAAAAGGTAAACTATCGCGAGAGCGAACGTCGCTAGCTTGTGTGTACCGACAAACTCCTTAGCGCTTGTAAAAGACCGATCAAGAGAGCTCCGGAAAGAAGATCCGATGTTTTGCTCGAGTGCTCTCGAATCGCGGGCTTCCCAGAGCGGACGGCTGTCCTGCTCCAGGAGGCGGCCGCGCTCGGCCTCGCGCGATTGACGGACGCGCAGCAATATGTCCGAGATTTGCTGGTCCTGCTGAGAAACCTGATTTTGTACGGTGAGCACTGCATTCAGTTGCTCTTGCGCCTGTGATTTTACCTTCTGAATCTTGTCCAATTGTTGCTTTATACGCTCGACAACGGTTCCGATTCCCGGGGTTTTATGAATCTGGATCCAGGTGGCCACCCACTCCGATTGTTGGGCCTCAAGTGTCTGGATCTTCTCTTGGAGTTTTGCTGCGCGCAGGGTCAGGAGCCTGCGTTGCGTGGCATATTCGAGACTCTGAGACCGCCAGTAACGATACTCGTCCTCCAGGTCCAGCGATGTGGGCTCACCAGCCAGGAAGTCCCTGGCTTGAAGTGCACGACGACGAATCTCTGCGGCCTGTTCTTCCGCTTTGTTTTGTGACGCTTTGAGTTCCGGCTTCGGTATCACCTGACTACTGATTTCCTGCAAAAGGTGGTCTAACTCCTCCGCACGGTCAGCAATCTGGGGCAGTGGAATCGCTTGCTCCACCGATCGAGCTGGAGGAACTGGCTGCTGAGCTTCGATCTCCTGCGACTGCTTCGTGTTGTTCGAAGGTGCGGATTGTACAGGTATGGTCTGAGCCTGAATTCCGGGAATGCATGGCGCAAAAAGAACAAACAACAGGGTGAGTGCCAGAAAAGAGGAGTCAAGTCGGTCAAAAAGTTCCTGAATAAGGGCTCTTGCGGTGATGCAATGTGATGACCCTCGTTGGCTCAAGGGTAGATAGCCTCTTCTTCCTTGATCTAGATTGGCTGGGACACACGCCAGACATGCTGTTCCGTGCGGACTATGTCTCACACTGTCAGAAGTAACAGACTGCTGTCCTGCTGAGCCTTGCCAACTACGGGTGCTGTGACAGGGACTCGCTCCACCATCGAAGGTATGAACTGGGGTCGAAGGTAGCGGCGCACGTAGCCCAGCTCGGGAAGAATCCAAAGATTGCGTTTCTCGGTGTCTTGCCCATAGTGAACGGATTCGCGGTGCGAGTTGCCCAAGATCGTGAAGCCGTTGTTTCACAACAGATGCTTTGCAGTGGCTTCTAATTCCCCTGCCGTTGCCTACATCCTGAACGACGATCCCGGAACCTGAACGCTGCATCGCTCTGTCACTTTTGACAGTTAACGAAATGCCTCGGTCCGAGTGACTGTGGACACGGTCGTGTAATCCTTAAAGCCCAAAGACGTCATTGATGCTGGCAGACCAGCAGGCGACTGGCGTATGCGGAACTGCGAAACCGGGCTGGCGATTACACCTGTGACTGAAAGGTGTAGCGACATGAAATCAGAAAAAACACTAATGATCGTAGCGCTAATCGCTGTACCTCTGCTCGCGGCATCTCCCTGCCGGGCACAGACAGAGACTAAAACGACCGGCAAGAGCACTGCGGCTTCGCCCGAGACAGATGCGCAGAAGAAAAATTTACAAGTCTATGTTGATCTCCTACGCAAGGATGTGCGGCAGCAGAAGGCCGAGATCATGGGGGCCGTCATGGTGCTGGGCGCCGATGACGCAGCGAAATTCTGGCCAATCTACAGCGAATACGACGTGGAGCTGACCAAGCTGAATGACCAGAAAGTAGAAAATATCAAGGAATATGCCCGCACGTACAACGCGATGACCGACGAAAAGGCCGACGAATTGATTCGGAAATCGTTGGCGTATCAAAAGCAGCGCACGGAGCTTCTTGCAAAAACCTATGATCGCCTTAAGCAGGCCGTGGGAGCAATCACGGCGGCGCGCTTCGCTCAAGTCGAACATCAGTTACTACTAATCATCGATCTACAAATTGCTTCGTCGCTGCCTGTTGTGGAGCAAGGCTCGTAAATCTAGGAATAGAGGAGGATATCTTAGTGCGAAACTCATCTATCCGGGCAGCAGCTCTGCTGGCGGGGATGGCGAGTGCCTATCCGCATCCGGCCGAGGAGGCTTGGACAGCAGGGCCCGCACCACTCTCGGCGATGACCACAAACTATGCGGCGCAAAGTAAACAAAAGATCGCCGTTCCCGCAGGTACGCGAATCCTCATCCGAATGATTGACTCCATAGACACCAACAAACAAAAGACAGGTGACCGTTTCACAGCAAGCCTGGAAACCAACCTCCAGGCGGAAGACGCAGTTGTGGCGCCCAGAGGAAGTATGGTCCACGGCCGTTTGGTGCAAGCGTCGTCCGCGGGCAAGATGTCTGGAAGCTCTCAGCTCACGCTTGAATTGACAGACATTGTCATCAATGGCACGGCTTATCCGCTGGTCACCAGCACGTACGAGATCAAGGGGAAGGGAGAGGGCAAGAAGACCGCAGGGAAAGTGATCGGCGGCGCAGGGTTAGGCGCCCTGATCGGAGGTATTGCGGGGGGAGGAACAGGTGCTGCCATTGGTGTGCTTGCCGGCGCTGCCGGCGGAACAGCCCTTGCTGCTTCCAAGAAGGGCGAGCAGCTACAGATTCCGAGCGAATCTTTGCTTGAGTTCCGGCTGCAGCAACCGGTGAAGCTCCCGGTGGCGGGCTAGTCCAACCGACATTTCCCCGAAAGCCTGTTAGAGCCCTAGTGGATCGGTCGGCGCCGCGGTGTTACAAGAATACTGAGAGAAGTAGGCAAAGTGAAAACAAGCAAGCATGACGCGCATGCCAAGCAGTTGCCCACCGAGCGAATACAGTTTGGCAGTTCCGAAGCATTCGTCGAGTTAGTGCGAATGTATTCGTCACAGCTTTATAAAGTATCGCTCAGGATCTTGCGAAATCACGCGGACGCAGAGGACAACTTACAAAACGTTCTCTTTAAAGCGTATGGGAAAATTCATCGATTTGAAGGTCGCTCGCATATTTCTACTTGGCTCGTCAGCATTGCCATCAATGAGGCCTTGATGCAAATCCGCAGTCGCCGCATTCAACTTCTTACTAGGGACTTGCAGACATTCGAAGATGCAGACGGTATGCCCACTCAGGTCAGTGACGGCCACGCGAATCCTGAGCGTTGCTACATAGCCAAGGAACTTGTAGCAAAAGCCTTCGCTGGTCTACCTCCTTCGGTAGTCGACCTGTTCATCCGAAACAAAGGCGAGGGATGGACGCAGCGCGAGTTAGCCCGCGAAAATGGAATTACCATTTCTTCGGTAAAGTCACGCATTTTCAAGGCGCGTGGGCGGATGCAAAAGCAACTTGAGGCAGTCTGTTGATCCCGAAGCGCAAGGAAGAGTTGCTCAAAGCAGGGGGAAATTCAGCCAATACGCTTGGAATCGAGGGCGGCCTTGCCCCTTTTGAAGGATTGCAATTCGCTCGTAGGAACCACGAGTTCCGCGAACCCACAGTCCAAACAAACCAAAACACTCTGGCAAACATAGACAGGCGGAACGCTCACTCCCTTTAAGTTTGGAAGGCTGGCTGTCAGCTCCCCGTCAAACTTTTGCAGGTTTTCGGACTTGCACGCCTTGCACGGCATTTTAACCCCCAAACCCATGGCGACCCATTGGACCTGCGGTGCGCTGTCTAGTCAGTTAGAGCTACAAGTCTAACACACTGCTTATAATATCTTAATTCTCTAACCTTTGTCGCCGATTAGAGACATGGACCCATGCCGACACGGCCGTGTCGTATTCCTAAAGGACTGGCATTCTTTACAGTGGCAACGACATTTTCTTCCGAATATCTTGGACTTTGGCGGTCGCGATTGCCGCGCTCGACGAATCACATCGCCAGAATAAACGATGCGCTCCGTGATCGGCATGGATGCGCTCTGGGCGCGCATTCATCGGACGGGCTGATTGACCAGAGTGAGAATACTTCTCGCAGACGATCACCCGAACTTTCCGGAGATGGAAGTACGTCTTTTAGAGCCGGAGTTCGAAGTCATCGGGAAGGTGTGCGATGGCCAAGCCTTGTTTGAGGAGGGCATGCGGTTGAAGCCCGACGTCATTGTGTCTGATATTTCCATGCCCATTCTTAATGGAATCGATGCTGCCGAGCGATTAAAGGAATCAGGCTGCAATTCGCGAATCGTTTTTTTGACCATCCACTCCGATGCCGAGTTTGTACGTAGGTGTCTATTTGCGGGTGCTTTTGGATACGTTTTGAAGTCCCGAATGGCCAATGAGCTCGTATTGGCCATTCGTGCAGCTCTCGCGGGTAACATCTTTGTTTCGCGACAATTGCCAGACCACAACGAAGCGTAGAGCTGCGCTCTTGGTTGAGGGAGCTGCCATGGACGGTGTCGCTGACATGTCTAACGAGACGACACTGATCGCCCAGAATCTTACGGCAGATCATTCCCTCGCGCCGAAGGGGTACGCCTTAGGCTTACGGAGCATCGGCGACAGTGAGCTAGTGAGACTATTCGAATGCTAACTTCGGAGCCTGTTCCCACAGCCGCGTGCTTAAAGTTTCGATTTTTCGACGGACTTGCACCGCATGACCATAATGTCGTTCTGTCCGCATCAAGGCAGAGGCACTTCTTAGCCAACTGTAGTCGTAAACCAAGGCCATCCCGGTGATCATCTTTTCCTACTGATGAGAGGCCGCACCCGTTCCTTCTTCAACACACGCGAAGGGGAAAAAGTCGTCCTTTTTTGGCTTACGCCGGGAGGAATATTTCGGCGGCTCAGCACTTTTGTCGAAACCTTCGCCCTATCTCGTCATTGCAGAAACGCTGAAGGATAGCTCCATGTTGGTGTGGGACCGTGCCACGCTCCGAAATCTCGTGGGGCGCTACCCAAGGTTGCTGGAAAACGCGCTGCTCATCGCGTCGGATTATTTGGCCTGGTATCTTGCCGACCACGTAGCTCTAATCAGCCAGACCGCCCGTCAACGACTCGCCCGTGTGCTGGTTTGTCTCGCCGAAACCATTGGCGACAAAACTTCAGATGGTTTCGAATTCGATGCCACGAACGAGGAACTGGCTGGTGCCGCGAATGTCACACCGTTTACAGCGAGCCGGCTCTTGAGCGAATGGCAAGGCAATAGTGCCGTCGTAAAGCGTCGCGGCAAAATCCTCCTCCCGAGAAGCTCTTCTTGCATTCAGCCTGACCCCGGCTCTCACTTCATACTTTCCTCACCCATTGTGGCCATCTCCGCTTGCTGCAGCGCAAGTTTGGAGTTGCTTTCACGCAACGACTGGCCGCCGTGGCAGTGCAACTATGCCAAGTGGCTATCCTTCCAGAAAACGCGGAGGTGACTTTCGGAATATGAATATCGAGGAGACATTGGAATTGTTACGGTCATTAGTGCGGGTACTCGTGGTGGATGATGTCGAACTTTGGCATACTTTTGTTCACATGCGTCTTGACGAAGAACCGAATCTACACGTCATCGGCGTCGCGACCGATGGACTGGATGCTGTTCGGAAAGCAGAAGAACTGCGACCGGATTTGATCTTGCTGGACATCAGCCTTCCCAAGTTGAACGGTCTCGAGGCTGCTCGACAAATTCGCAAGGTTGCCCCTAAATCGGCAATACTCTTCTTGAGTGAGGAGTCAGACCCGGATGTGATACAAGGAGCCCTTAGCGCGGGCGGACTTGGATATGTTCTTAAGTCGGAGGCTGGTCAGGATCTGCTCGCAGGCATCGAATCCGTTCTTCTCGGCAGACGGTTTGTAAGTAGAAGCCTGCGGGGTCTCGACAATGTGATTTGAGTTGTGACGCTGGGAGGATAGCCAGGCTGCTTGAATCTACGTTCGTTTGATAATTACCGCTGTCAGATCGTCTTGTTGTTTGGTGCCACCGGAAAACGCAATCGTGGCCTGATACAGAGCCGAGATGATTTCCTTCGGCTGCTTTTCTTTCGAACCGCGAATGACCTCTTCCAATCTCTTGGGGCCGAACAATTCTCCTTGCGCATTAGCCCATTCAAAAAAGCCATCCGTCGCCAGCACCAGCAGGTCACCGCGATTTAGCTCGAGGACTTGTGGAGGTTCGGAAACCAGCCTGGCTACGATGCCGAGCGGCAGCCCTTGCGCGCCCATCTCTTCAAAGCAATCTTCCTTCAGAACATAGAGGAACAGTGGCCCGTGGCCTGCTGAAAGCAACTCTACGCGCGAGTTACCCGGAGTACACGCCGCCGCTACAAAGGTCACAAAACGCCCTTCCCCGATATCTTCTGCGAGCGCAGCGTTGAGTTGTTCCATTGCGTCTAATAGTCCGTTCCCCATTCCGAAGTTGGCTCTCGCATAGGCGCGACAGACTGATGCGAGCAGCGCGGGACCAATCCCGTGCCCCGTCACATCTGCCAAGACCACCAGCACTCTCCCATCCGGTAGAATTTGCCAGTCATAGTAATCTCCACCGGTCTGGTCGGCAGGTTGGTTCCATCCTGCGACTTCGAATCCTTCAATCTCGGGCACCTCGCGTGGAAGCAGAGACTGTTGTATCGATCGGGCCACTGCGAGGTCGTGTTCCAGGCGATCCACTTGGCGTCGCATTTCTGCCTCACGGAGCGCGGCGTCGACCTGCTTTCGAACCTCGCCTGCCACCACGCCAGCAACAAATCCCGCAATAATGAGGGCGATGGCATAGCTGAAAACAGCTCTTTGGGGCGAAAGCAAGGATGTGCCCCCGCTCAGCGGAGGTCGCCAACCGAGATAAGTCGCCGCAGCGAGATAGCTAACGGCGGCAGCCAAACCGGAAAGCCTGCAAAATGTGGGATTCAGGCGGAGCGTGGAAAGGCTGATAAACACAAAAAAGGCAAGGGCCGCGGGGTTTGCCAGTGGTCGATAAATTGGATCGATGGAGTCGCTAGATAGAAACGCGACGGCGAGAGCCGGCAAGAGAGATTCCAATAGGATGCTGCTGAACCACATCCAATTCGGAAGGAGTCGAGCCCCCTGAATTGCGCGATTTACTGCGCGCAACATCAGGAATTCATAGGTAACGAAAAGCCCCAGCAGCCCGAACATCATTAGCCACGAGATGAAATTTTCGTGGCCGCCGCCCAGAATGATCCCTCGAATCGTTCGTAATAGGAACGCCGCAAGGATAGCCCCCAGGACGATGCGAATTCGGAGATGCTCGCTCTTCAGGAGTGCCTCTTGAAAGGCAATCGATTCGGCGCGCGGGTTAGTCATGGTTCTATTAGCAGCGTGGACTCGTGATGATCACATCTTGGACGGTATCCGCTGCACGTTTCAGAACGTCACTGTAAGTTCTGCCAGATGTGTCATTCGCGTCCGCGGTTTACTTTGCACGCGGTTGGGTGTCTCGATACCCAGGTTTACGATCGCCGCCACAAATGAAAATCTCGCGCAGCTCGATCCTAACCGCGCTCGCCATCGCGATTTTGTTGGCCGCGTTGCCAGATGCGATTGGAAGGCTCGTACGGACCGGACACCCTTACTTGTTGACTCAGCAATTTATTGAGGACATGTTGTCGCGTCTTTCGGGAACGGGCCGTTTACGATTTATTCTGCAACCCATGACTGCGCTCCTCGTCGGCATGCGTGACGGCATAAGAGACTCACGCGTAGGATACCCTCCTTTTTTGTCAGGGCTGGTGTTCCAACGGGGGCACAGAATAGATCTCTTACGAAGCGCATTTGCGTCGGTTCGCGACCTGGTAGCGATCGCCATAATTCTGGATGTCATCTCTCAACTCCTCATTTTCAAGGAGGTTCACCCAGGCGCCGCATTGGTGCTTGGTCCCGTACTGATCGCAGTGCCGTACTCGATCTCAAGGGCCTTGGCGAATCGGATCGCACGGAGACGGAGTCAGCGAGCGCCAGTCATTCGCCCAAGCTGATTTGTGCCATTAAAGAAGTGACCACTCCGCGTGGAGAGGCAAATCGCAATAAAGATCTTCTCTTTCGAGGCCCAGCTATGTTTGCTTCGACTGCCGCTTCCTATAAGGATAAGATTCGATAGCAGGTGTCATCGGAAGGAGCGCTTCGCGCACCAACCCGGGGGCTATCGCTGCATTCTAGAAGCCGCTTGGTGGATGGTTTGGTCTTCTACGAAGTGCCGTCTTTTCAAGGATTTAGGACGCCCCAAACCATTTATGAGATAAGTCGTAGAATGATTGGAATCTGAGGCTCGCAAAGTTGCTACGTCCCTGATGTATTTCCTCTCTTGCGTAATACCGTTACCCCCGTGATATAGTCTCTGGCCTTATGCCCTTGCGCCTCGGTTTACGGCTGCCGGGCTTCGGCTCCTGAGGATTTCATGAAACTGCCGCGGGTGATTCTAGCAGATGACCACACCCTTATCGCTGAGGCTTTGCGTCAGCTTATTGCTCCCCAGTTTGACGTCGTGGCGACCGTTGCCGATGGCCACGCACTCCTGGATTGCGCCACATCCCTCAAGCCCGATGTGGTTGTGGTTGATATCGCAATGCCATTGCTGAATGGATTGGAGGCTGGCCGGCAACTCAAGCAAAAGATGCCTGGCGTCAAGCTCATTTTTCTGACCATGAACGAGGATCCCGAACTTGCCGTGGAGGCCATGAAGTCTGGCGCGTCGGGGTACGTTTTGAAGAAATCTGCGGCCTCGGAGTTGCTTCAAGCTATTAAGTCGGCGCTTCGTGGCAAATCCTACGTCACACCGCAGATTGCTCGCGGGATGCAGGAATCTTTCATTCGCAATCCACAGGGCAGGAGTCACCACAAATCACTTACGCCACGTCAGGGACAAGTCGCCCAACTCTTGGCAGAGGGAAAGTCTATGAAGGAGGCGGCGAACATCTTGCGAGTAACGCCGCGGACCGTAGCCTTTCATAAATATCGCATAATGCAGGATCTAGGCCTTAAGACGAACGCCGATCTCATCCATTTTGCAATTAAGAACCGAATTGTCCTGCGGTGATCCTGGCTCGAACGAACTGTCTCTTGCGCAGATGTCCCGTGCTGTTTCCTCACTGCGTGAGGTTTCGCCGCATTGTATCGCCGAGAAAGTGGCCAGGTTTCTGTCCACGCGGTCTTCCGTGGATCCGGATGTGAGCGGTAACTCTAAGTCCCCTTCCGAGGACGAAACCACATAGCGCGACCTCGCCGTGATTAACTTTTGCACTTCCGAGCGAGGCAGCAAATGCGGCCCGCCAAGCGACTCAGCAATGAGCAATATCCTCGCGAATTGCTCCACGGTTTCCAGTCGCTGATAAGCTGTGGTCAAGTCTTGGCCACAGGTCACGACGCCGTGATTCTCGAGCAGAATCGCATCATGTTTCACCACGAGCGTCTCAAGACCTGCGCAAAGGTCCCAAGTGCCCGGTGTTCCGTATGGCGCCAATGGAATCTTTCCGAGGCCGACGATCACTTCTGGAAGAACGGCTTCTTCGAGAGCACGGCCCGCAGCGGCAAATCCCGTCGCTGTTGGGGGATGTGCGTGGCAGACGGCTCGCACGTTAGGCCGCAACCGATAGTAGAGGAGATGCATTAGCAGCTCGGTGGAAGGTCGTTTTGTACCGCAGAGAACCACGCCACTCAAGTCTGTAACCAGTAGATCTTGAGGTGCTAAAGACCCTTTGCACGCACCTGCGGGAGTCACGAGAATTCGGTTTTCGTCAAGTCGTACCGATAGATTTCCTTCGCATGCGACTACGAATCCGCGTGCGTACATGTTGCGGCCGGTCTTGCAGATCCGACGTCTGGACTCGCGCTCCATCTCAAATTGTCCAATTTTGCTTGCCACCATCAGACGATTGGTCATCGAAGCTACTCCTCCCCGCGCAAGTGGGGTGTTGATGTCGCAAACCTGGCGTTGCCGGCCACTTCAAGTGGCGTTCTGCACTGTGTTTGCCAAAATATATGGAACGGGGTAGGCTCAGCCCACCCCATCCACTTTGCACTTGCACGTCGGAGAACTACAAACTTCGTTTTCTCAGCTTCGCGGACTGGCAAATCGCGAAACGATCATCCGAACTGTGATTGCCGTTAGAAACAGACCGCAAAAGAGCACGCCCAGCAGTCCGATGAGGGGCAAATCGCTGGCTGTCTTTGGCAACTGTTTGGGAGTCGGCTCTGCTGCAGCAGTTTGAACGGCTTGGGCTGGAGCTGGAGGTGCGGGAGTTGGTGCCACAAGAACTAGAATCGGGACGTCGGCTTTTGGCGCAGGTGCAGAAGGGGGCAGCTTTCCCGTTGCCTTTATTTCATGCGCAATCAGGGTTTCCGGGACTTCCGTTACCCGCGTGGCTTGAACCTTCATCCCCTTCCTCAGTCCCCACGCGTCCTTTTCTTCTCCTTCGATAGTAAACTTCTGCCCACTGGGGATCTTGAAGCTCTGAGTTTCGCCATTTTCCAGTCTGAGAATTAGAGAAGTGGGTGGCGATACTCGCCAAACGGTACCCGTGACAGTTTCGACGGTCGTAATCACCCTGGGAGTCGAGCTAACAATAGTTTGCTTCTCCAGCTTCATTCCGACCTTGGCGTTATGGATGCCTACTGGTTTTCCGTCAACCATGAAGGTAACACTCTCGGAGACGTTGTCGAAATCTCTTAGTGTGCCGTCTTCCATTCTGACGACGACATCGTTCCCCGCAATGTGGACGATTTCCC
>Ga0307471_100001680_pt1 | contig 12267 bp, 7 predicted proteins | sample atmos_gasesAM3C__2_FD_204566 | JGI IMG/M metagenome (GOLD analysis project Ga0307471, IMG submission 204566) | Hardwood forest soil microbial communities from Morgan-Monroe State Forest, Indiana, United States - atmos_gasesAM3C_515 | ecosystem: Environmental > Terrestrial > Soil > Temperate... | reverse complement strand
AAAGCATCATATCCGAATTCTTGCATAAGAAACGTGATCTGAACAAAACCCACATCAAGAAATTGAGCAGACGATTTAATGTTTCCCCAGCGGTATTTTTCTAACTCACTGCCTCGAATCGACGCACCCTTTGGCGCGGGTGTCGGTTCGAGGGCCACGCCTTTTTGCTTTTCACTGCTCAGCTTTGCGCCTCGATTTGTGGCTAAGAACTGGCCTGAGAATCTTGATCTCTAAAGGTCGGGACCAACTTTAGAACAGCACAAGGGCGGCCCGTAACTTGTAAGCGCAACCACAGCAACGACATAGATTTGAATTACGGCTCCTTAGAAGGCAGACGCTGTATCCAACTGAGCTACGGGCGCCTTCAGTGATTCTAAAACCTCGCTGCGCGCAGTACCACATCTCTTATTTTTGGTAGTTTTTCCTCGCCAAAAAGCTGCTGCATCCCATCAAAATCGCGTTCAGTACGTACTCGACTCGTACGCAAAAGAATACGGCCACTTGATTCTGAGAATCGTTCGTGACATTGTTTGCGTCACGTACTCCTTCCGTGGAGGTTGGTATGGGGAATATCAGTCGCTCGATCTGGTCTATTGTTTCATTCGTTTTAATCCTGCTTTTCTGCACCAACGTAACAAAAGCGGATGTCACCGGCTCGATTCTCGGCGTCGTTCGCGATCGCTCCCAAGGCGTTGTCGCTGGCGTTGTTATCAGAGTCACGAACGTGCAAACCAACTTGACTCAGGAAACCACATCGGCTGCAGATGGGACGTACCGTTTTTTGGCTTTGCCGGCAGGACCCTATAAGGTCACTGCAACGGCGACAGGATTTCGGCCGTTTTCTGCGACCGACATCACGCTTGAAGTCAACGACCAATACCGGCTCGACATCGTACTGGACCTAGGCACGGTCTCGGAGGCGGTGAGCGTTTCCGCAAATGCCGTGCGCGTAGACACCGAAAACACCCAGCTCGGCGACGTGATCGATTCGAAGAAAATGCTTGCTCTGCCCCTCAACGGCCGCAGCTACATCGATCTGCTCGGGTTGCAGGCCGGCGTGGCGCCTGCCTCGGCCGAGACGATTCAGCAAGATCGACCGGTTTCCGGAAACCTAAACCCTGGCAACATCTCCGTTAACGGCCAGCGTGAGACCGCGAACGCGTTTCTTGTAAACGGTGGCGACGTCAGCGAGGGCCGCAACCTGGGCGCGGGCATGGTTCCCAATCTGGACTCAATCGAGGAATTCCGGCTGATTACCAACAGCTTCGACGCCGAATACGGAAAATTCAGCGGCGCGATCGTGAACGCCATCACCAAGTCTGGCACTAACGGCTTCCACGGCGACGCGTTCGAGTTTCTCCGCAACGACAAGCTGGATGCAACCAACTACTTCGCACCCTCGAAGTCCGAACTGCGCCGCAATCAATTTGGCTACGCCGCGGGCGGACCAATTTGGAAGAACAAGCTGTTTTGGTTCTCAGACTATCAAGGCACCCGGCAGGTACAAGGTGCGGAGACCGGCTTGGTTACGGTGCCAACGGCCGACCAGCGTCAAGGCGTCTTTGATCCTGCTGCGTTGGCTCCAAACGGCAGCGACGGTACCTGCGTTACGTCAACCAACTGCGTCGATGGTCCGTACTGGGCGCAGGTTCTTTCCCAGCGTTTGGGTTACACGGTCACGCAGAACGAGCCATACAGCTTTTCCGGCTGTACCGTTCCAACCGACTGCGTTTTTCCCAACGGTGTGATCCCGCAGGCAGCCTGGGCGCCACCGTCCGCTCACTACCTCCCGTTTATTCCGGCACCGACGCTCGCTGGAGATACCAACAACTATTCAAACAACAGCCAGCGAAATATCGCCAACGATAACAAGTTCGGAGAGCGGGTGGACTTCAATAACCAGAAGACCGGGAATTGGTCTTGGTACTACCATCTCGACAATTCCGACTTGAACAGCGCAATCTCGTTGAATGGGTTTTCCCAGGTGCCGGGTTTCGGAACGACCACTCCTGCCCGGGCGCAGCAATTCGTGATGAGCAACACCAAGACTCTAGGTGCAACGGCGGTGAACGAGGCGCGGTTCAGCGTTTTCCGGAACGTCGCTCACATAGACAATCCGGCCGCGAGTTTTGCCGACCTTTCGTCCCTGGGGTTTATCACGGGGCCCGGTACCCTCGGCATTATTCCGCTCGCGGGGTACAAAACGTATTTGCCTCAGATTAGCTTTAGCGGGGCGACCGGCTTGAACATTGGCGAGCCCACGCTAAACACGTTCCAACCCAACACCACCTACATGGTTAGCGATGTATTTTCGAAATCATTCGGTAGGCACACTTGGAAATTCGGAGGCGAGTTCCGCTACCTGCAAGTGAATGAACGCAATTATGCCAGCCCGAATGGGCAGTTCGTGTTTGACGGGACGGTGACCGGAAGCGACGTTGCCGATTTCCTCCTCGGCGCGACCTCAACTGTCGGTTCCAATGGCCCTTACACCCAGGCGGCCTTACAGCTGCTGGATTCCCGCACGCGCTACGGCGGCGCATTTGCGCAGGATTCCTGGAAGGTCAAGTCCAACCTGACTTTAAACCTTGGTCTGCGCTGGGAAGTGAGCATGCCGTGGTACGACACTCAGGGGAAGATCCAAACCTTCGTACCCGGGCAGCAGTCCACTGTCTTTCCTGGATCTCCGAAGGGCTTGGTATTCCCGGGTGACGCGGGTATTCCCAAGACTCTGGCCCAAACCAAATACAACAACTTCGGTCCACGACTCGGCTTGGCATATTCACCGGGCTTTTCGGACGGCATTCTGGGCAAGATATTTGGAGGCCCGGGCAAAACCAGCATCCGTGCCGCCTACGGCATCTACTACACTTCGGTCGAGGACTTGAACCTCTTCTACGAAGTCGCCGACGCTCCGTTTGGTCTGTATTGGACTTCGCCGGTATCGGTGATGTTCGATGAGCCTTTCCGGGTTCGAGCGACCGGGGCGTCTCTGGGACAGCGTTTCCCGTTCACCGCGCCAATTCCTGGCGATCCAAAGAATGCATCGCTCGACTTCTCCGTATACGAGCCCATGAACTTCTTTCCGGGCTATGACATTCATAACAAGCTGCCCTATGCGGAACATTTCAATCTATCGATCGAGCGTGAGCTTAGTAAGAATACGGTGCTGACTGTGGCGTACGTCGGGACCGAAGGGCACCGGCTCATCACGCAGTTCGATGCCAATCCAGGTGATGCGGCTCTGTGCATGCAGCTCAACGCACAAGGCGCTCAAGACGTCAGCGCTGGCACGCCCGGCTGCGGACCTGGTAATGAGAACGACGTCTTCCAGCTTCCAGGCGGGCAATCCGTCTACAGTACAAGGACATCACTCCTCACTCCGAATTTCTGTCCAGGTTCGGCGTCGCAGGTGTGCTATGGCAGCAGCAACACCTACACACGCCTGGTCGGTAATTCCATTTACAACGCCGGGGAAATCACCCTGGAGCGCAAGGCCAACGATGTGACGTTCCTGGCGGCGTACACCTTCGCTAGAGCGCTGGACGATACTTCGGCCTTCAACGACTACGTGAATTTCCAGAATCCCAAGCTGAGCCGAGGGCTGTCCTCCAGCGACATCACTCACAACTTTGTGGTCAGTTACATCTGGGCCATCCCCTTCGATCGTGCTTTCAGTAATGCGCCAAAGCGCCTAACCCAGGGCTGGCAGATGCAAGGGATCACGCGTTTTGCAACCGGATTTCCAGTCCAGTTGATCCAGGCCAACGGGGATCTATCGCTGTCAGGTAGCTCAAACACAGATATGCCGGACCGCGTAGGCAATGTGAAAACCCTGAATCCTCGGGACGCGAACCCCGATTGCCCGACGGTCACAGGGTGCTATTTCATACCTCCGCCCCAAGCTGCGCCTGGCGATCCAAACCAATGTCCAGGAAGTGCAACGAGTGCGTTCACACTCAACTGCACTCTCGGAACGTTTGGCACGGCCAACCGCCGGTTCTTCCACGGCCCCGGGTTTAACAACACCGATTTTGGAATATCGAAACGAACCGTTATCAAGGAGAATCTGGCTTTCGATATCCGAGTCGAATTTTTCAACATATTCAACCATGCGCAATTCAAGAATCCGGGCGGCGATATCACCAGCTCGAACTTCGGAATTGTCAGCCAGGCTCGCGATCCGCGCATCGGACAGATCAGCGCCAAATTCTACTGGTAACCTTAACTGAATCCGGCGGGCGAGGCGCTTTTCCGCTTCGCCCGCTGTTTCTTTGCGGTTAGTTCTCTTGTGATTCAATTCCGGAAATTTTCCTTGATCGCGCTTCACAGGTCGGCTTCATTACTGCTCCTGGGCCTCCTGCTTTCAACGCCATCGCTCGCGCAAACCGCCGAAAGCTATCGGCAGAAGGCTGTCGAACTCGCTCGCAGCAAGTCTTGGGATGCCGCCATCGATAACTATCGCAAAGCGCTCGAGCTCGAGCCCAACGACGCCCCCACTCACTACCATCTGGCGCTGACTCTCAAGTACAAGGGCGATGGCAAATCGGCGGTCGAGGAATTCGGGACCGCGCTAAAGCTCAAGCCTAAGTGGTCCGACGCTCACTACGGTCTTGGCGCCACTCAATTTGATCTGGGTGACCAGCCCGCCGCTCTTAGAGAGCTCCGCATTGCCGTCGCCGAAGATCCCGCGAACGTCGGCGCGCACCGTCTGATCGCGCGAATCTACGCCTTGCAGAAAAATTTCACCGCAGCGCAGTCTGAACTGCGTCGCGCCGTCACCGTCAAACCCGCCGCCGACGTTTACTTCGAACTCGCACTCGCCGAAGCGGAACTCGGCAATCTCGCCGAAGCCACCGCGCATTGCCGCCGCGCCATCCAGCTCGATCCCAAATTTGCTCCCGCGTACTTGCTGCTCGGAAATGTGCTGCGCCGGCAAAGCGATCATCCGGGAGCGCTCGCGCAGTTTCGCAAATCCGCGGAACTCAATCCGCAGGACCCCGAAACGCTATACAACCTGGGCTTGGAGTTGAAATCCGCCCACGATCTTCCCGGAGCGATCGCCGCATTTCGGCGCGCGCTCGCCATCAAGCCTGATTTTGAGAAAGCGCACTACAACCTCGGCCTCGCGCTCCATGCTCAGGGCCAGACCGAGGCTGGACAGAAAGAACTCGACGAGATCAACGGCCTGCACGAGTTTCGAGCGCGCCTGTCTCAGGCGAAGCTCCTCATCCTCAAAGGCGTGGAATCCCTCAAGCAGCAACGCCTCGACGACGCGCAAAGTTCCTTCCAGCAGGCCATCGAGCAGAGCCCGTCGCTCGCCACCGGTCATTACTATCTGGGGATGGTTTACGCGCAGAAAAATGACGCCGTCGCTGCCGAAGCCGAATTCAAAAAGTCTCTCGCGCTCCAGCCCGACTACGCGGAGGCCCATTCCAGCCTCGGCTTGCTCTATTGGCGTCAACAAGATCACGCGCGCGCCGTGCAGGAATTCCAGCAAGCGGTCATGTCGGACCCCGATCTCGCGGAAGGGCACTACAATCTCGGCCTGGCTCTTGCGCAATCACAGCGGCTCGACGACGCCGAACGTGAACTTCAGCAGGCCATCAGCCTCAACCCGAAATACACCGATGCGCGTATCCAACTCGGTCTCATCCTCGGCCAGAAAAACGACCTGCCCGGTGCTGAGAACGTTTTTCGCGATCTCCTTCGCCGTGAACCGAACTTCGCCGAAGGCCACAACAATCTCGGCCTCGTCCTCCTGCAATCTGGCGACGCCGCTAAGGCCCGCGCCGAATTTCTCGAAGCGCTGCGCCTCAAGCCCGGGTATGCTGGCGCGCACTACAACCTTGCGTTGGCCCTGCATCAGGAAGGAAAGGAGGCCGAGTCGCAAGCCGAATTGGAGCGAGCCTACACAATCTCGCCCGAGCTCCGAAACGCGACTCGCCCGTAGACCATGAAACCAGTCCGCCATCTCGTGCTGGCCGTGCTCGTATCTATCCTCGCTGTAAGCGCGCTCGCAGCCGAAGTCTGCGAAGTTTCCACTCCAATGGCCTCGATCTCCGTCCCTCACGTGAAGCATGGGCTTGAGCTCAACACCGATCCTCACTCAGCGACGTGGAAGCACGCATCTTCCGCCTGGATCATTGCCGACTGCACCACCAAGAGCCTCGACTACCCCAATCTGAAGACCGAAGTCCGCGCCTTCTGGACCGACACCGACCTCTACCTTCTTTTCGTCTCACCGTACGCCGTTCTCAATCTCTGGCCTTCCGACCCCACCAAGGATCACATCAAACTTTGGGATCGCGATGTCGTCGAATTTTTCCTCGGCGACGATTTCACCGACATCAAGCACTATCGCGAGTTCGAAATCGCTCCCACCGGCGACTGGGTCGATCTCGCCATCGATCTCGGCAAGGAAAAATACGAGGCCAATTGGGATTCCGGCTGGCAGCGCCAGGGCCGCATCGACGAGAAAAATCACGTCTGGTACGCTGCCGCGAAAGTTCCGCTGAAGTCGGTCAGCGAGCACGCCGTCAAGCCCGGCACAAAATGGCGGGGCAATCTCTATCGCATCGATGGACTTGGCGAAGACCCGCAGCGCCACTTCATGTGCTGGCAGCCGACCTGCGCCGCCAATCGCGACCCGAACCACGTGCCCGAACATTTTGGAACGCTGATCTTCACCAAGTAAGGGTTCGTTCGAACGAAGTTGTCGGTCGAACAAAGTTTCCCGCGCCAAACGCGCCACGGAGGGAACAACATGTCCAGCTCGAAACCAGGCTCCAGCCGCCGTCACTTCATGAAGATGGTCGCCGCCTCGCCGCTGCTCGCCCAGATCGCCGCGCAGAATCTCTACGCGAAATCCGCGGCAGCCGTCGGCGTCGCGACGAAAGAGAACGTCTACACGCGCCTCGGCTTGAAAACCATCATCAATTGCCGCGGCACGTGGACCTATCTCTCCGGCTCGCTTTCGCTTCCCGAAGTTCGCGTTGCGATGGAGCAAGCCTCGCATCACTTCGTCAACATGGTCGAGCTCCAGCAAGCTGTCGGCCGCAAACTCGCTGAGCTCACCGGCGCCGAGTCTGGCCTGGTCACTTCAGGTGCCGCCGGTGCCATGGCTGCTGCCACCGCCGCCTGCATGGCCGGTAGCGATCCCAGGAAAATCTGGCAGCTCCCCGATCCCACGGGAATGAAGCACGAAGTGATCATGGTCGGCGGTCGCAGCGCCTTTGACAATGCCATCCGCCTGGCCGGCGCCAAGCTGGTCCTCGTCGAAGACGCCTCCGAAATAGCCAACGCCATCAACGACGACACCGCGATGATCTACACCACCAATCTCGGCGACAAACTCGCCGCCGACCTCGCCGTCGCCAAGGCTCACAACGTTCCCATGCTGCTCGACGATGCTGCCGGCATCCCTCCCGCCGACAACCTCACGCTCTACGCCAAAATGAAGATTGATCTCTACTGCTTTTCTGGCGGCAAGGGCCTGCAGGGGCCGCAGTGTGGAGGTGTCCTGCTCGGCCGCAAGGACCTCATCGACGCAGCGCTCCGCAATTGCGCGCCTTGGGAAGGCGCGGTCTGCCGCCCGATGAAGGTCGGCAAGGAAGAAGTAATCGGCGTGCTCACTGCGGTCGAAACCTGGCTCAAGACCGATCCCAAAAAGCTCTACGCCGAGTGGAACGCCCGCGTCGATCGCATCGCCAAGCTCGTCGAGACCGTTCCCGGCGTCACCACCAGCGTCTACGTTCCCGACGACGGCAACCGCTACCCCACGCTGAAAGTTTCCTGGGACCAGCAAGCCTGGGGCTTCACCCTCGCCGATTGCGTCACCGCGCTTCGCCAGAGTGATCCTTGCATCGAAGTCCTCGGCCCGGACAATCCCAGCCTGGTCGAAGCCGTACGCGAAGGCACCGCGAAGCCCAAGCCTACCTCCAAGGAACGAAAAGCTCCCGACCACATCGAGCTCATCTCGATGACCATCCAACCCGGCGAAGAAATCATTGTCGGTCGCCGCCTCCGCGAAATCCTCGCCTCCGCCCGCAAAGGCAAAGCCGCATGATCCCCTCGCGCTTCCTTCGGCCTTTTCTGTCATCCCGACCGAAGCGAGCGAACCCGAGCGCAGCCGGGGGACCTTGGGTCGATCTCTCTCGACCAAGGATCACGGAGATCATCTCCCCTCGCTCCTATGACCTGTTCGGGTGCTGCACTCTTGCGTTTTCAGAGTGCGCGTTTAGATTCAACCTCAGGTCCCTCATCGCGAGGACCGCATTCTCCGCCATCCTGCTTTTCTGTTTCCTCTCTCTCCCCGCCCGCGCCCAAATCGCCCCCGTCAATCCATCACCCGGCCAACCCTCCCCAGCCATCGAAGCCGACGGCTACCTATATATCTCCGCGCAAGCCCCGTACACCGCTACCGGCGCTGCTCCCACAAAGTTTCCCGACCAGGTCCGCCAATCCCTCGACAACATCAAGTCCATCGTCGAAACAGCGGGCCTGACGATGGACAACGTCGTCTACGTGCAGGTCTATCTCGAAAACATCGACAATTCCGGGATGCTCGACCAATCCTTCGCCGCTTATTTCCCCAAAGCTCCGCCGGCTCGCTCCGTCCTCGGCGTAGCCAAGCTCCCCGAATCGCAAATCCAGATCAACGCCATAGCCGTCCGTGATCTCAAAGGCAAACAGCCTGTCACTCCGAAACTTTTCAAGCTCAGCAAATCGTATTCGCCCGGTATGCTCACCCACGACCGCCTTTTCATTTCCACCATGCCTGGCGCAGATCCCGCCACCGGCAAAGTCCCCGACGATCCCGCCGCCCAAGTCGATCAGGCCCTCGACAACCTGAAGTCCGTCTGCGAATCCGCCGGCCTCACTCTCGCCAATATGGTCTTCGTCAATCCGTACCTCACAAAGGCCATCCCCATGCAGATCATGAATCAGCACTACGCCAAGCGGTTCGAATTCGGCAATACGCCGGGTCGCGCCACCATCCAGGTCTCCAGCCTGCCAAACAACGCCCACATCGCATATACCGGCATTGCCGTTCGCGATCTCTCTCAGCGCCGCCCCATTCGGCCTAAAAATATGCCGTCCAGCCCCACCGCGAGCCCGTGCGTTTTTGCCGGAGACACGCTGTTCTGCTCCGCCAAGAGCGGCTTCACGCCCGGACCCAACAGCGGCGTTTTCGCCGACTCCACCGCTGGCCAAACGCGCCAGACCATGCGCAATCTCCTCGACAACCTCGAAGAAGCGGACATGAAGTTCGACCAGGTCGTCTCCGTCACCATTTACCTCGACAATCTTTCCGACTCGCCGGACTATCATCGCATCTACAAGAAATTTTTCTCCGGCCCGCTCCCCGCCGAAACCCTACTCCAGCAAATCCCGCCGGTTCCGCAACGCACCGCCGGTCCCGAAGGCAGCTACCCCGACCTGGAACAAATGTCCCTGATCGCCGTCCGCCCCCCCAAAAGCCAGTAAGCCGCATTTCCTGGGCGTTGCACCTGGCACAAAGGAAATCTTCACGCCACATTTCCCCGCCTCCAACAATTCGCCCGAACCAGGAATTCTCGTTAGAATGCTTTCTCCAAAAATGCCCCGAACCTTCCTCATCGACACCGATACTGCCTCCGACGACGCGGTCGCCCTCATCATGGCCCTTCGTTCCCGCGACATTCGCGTCGCCGCTATCACCGTCGTCGCCGGTAATGTCCCCCTCACTCAGGCGGTGAACAACGCCCTCTACTCTGCGGAGATCTGCGGCTCGAGCGTTCCGGTTTTTCCCGGTGCCACCGCTCCGTTACTTCGCGAACTCACCACCGCCGACTGGTTCCACGGCAAAGACGGCCTCGGCGATCACGGCTACGCCCCGGCAAAACGCCAAGCCGAATCGATGCACGCCGCCGACGCCATCATCGATACGATCCGCGCCAACCCCGGCATCGAAATCGTCACTTTGGGCCCGCTCACCAATCTCGCGATGGCTCTCACACGCGAACCGGGCATCGCCAAGTCTGTGGCGCGCTGCATCGTCATGGGCGGCAACCCCTGCTGCGAGGGCAACGTCACTCCCGCCGCGGAGTTCAACATCTGGGTCGATCCCGAAGCCGCGCGCATCATTTTGCATTCCGGTCTTAACATCGAAATGGTCGGCTGGCATCTTTGCCGCGGCGAGGCCGCGCTCAGCCTCAAAGACATCGACCATGTTCTCGGCCTGAAAACGCCGCTCGCCGATTTCACCATCCGCTGCAACTCTGTCGCCCAGGCCGCCTACCTCAAACAGACCGGCGAGCACGGCATCTCGCTTCCCGACCCGGTCGCGATGGGCATCGCGCTGAATCCGCGGATCTGCACAAGTTCGAGCCTCCACCACATCGAAATCGAAACCTCGAGCGAACTCACCCGCGGCATGACGGTGGTCGATCGCCTCAACGTTACCGATGACATCCGAAATCGTCCCACATGGTCCCGCGCCATCGCCCGTCAACCGAACAAAATCCACGTCTGCTGGACTCTCGACATCCCCGCATGGAAAGCCGCGCTATACTCTTCGCTGGCCGACTGACCGATTCCACGCGCCACGAACCGCGGATCGCGGATCACGAGCCGGGACTCGAAAATTCGCATCACTGGACAACGCACAGACATGCCCCAACGCATTCTGGTCACGGGCGGCGCCGGCTTCATCGGCAGCGTCATCACCAAGCAACTTGTTGATCGCGGCGACGAGGTCGTCGTCTTCGACAATCTCTCCAACGGCCGCGAAGGCGCTGTCCCGGAAGGCGCCACCCTTGTTACCGGCGACACTTCCGATCGTGCGGCCCTCGACCCCATCTTCCAGAATCGCCCGGTTGACGCCGTCATCCACCTAGCCGCTTCCATCGAAGCCGGCGAATCCATGAAGTTCCCGGAAAGATATTTCCGCAACAACACGGCCAACACCCTCACGCTGCTCGAAGCTGTCATTGAGCATAAGGTCCCGCGTTTTGTCTTTTCCTCCACCGCCGCCCTCTACGGCACTCCGGATCGAACGCCCATCGAGGAAATCGACCCGCTCCATCCCACAAACACCTACGGCGAATCCAAGCTCCTCGTTGAGCAAATGCTGGCTTGGTTCCATCGTATCCACAAGCTGCGCTATGCCTGCCTTCGCTATTTCAATGCCGCCGGCGCCACGAAAGAACAAGGTGAGGACCATCGCCCTGAATCGCACCTCATCCCGCTGATCCTGCAAGTCGCGCGCGGCAAGCGCGAATACATCTCCATCTTTGGCACCGATTACGACACGCTCGACGGCACCTGCGTCCGCGACTACATCCACGTCAGCGATCTCGCCAGCGCTCACCTACTCGTGCTCGACGCTCTACGCGATAAGGACAAGCTCATCTACAACCTCGGCACCGGGCAGGGCTTCACCGTTCGCCAGGTCATCGAAACCGTTCGAAAAGTGACGGGTCACCCAATTCCCGCACGCGAAGAACCCCGACGCGCCGGCGATCCTGCCGTGCTGGTCGCTAGCTCCGATAAAATCAAGCGCGAACTCAACTGGCAGCCGCAATATCCCAATCTCGAAGACATCGTCCGCTCCGCCTGGGCCTGGTTCCAATCCCACCCCAACGGCTACGGCAAATAATCATCGCCTGTCTTGCCGTGCAGGTTCCTGCCTTCGCTGTCAGCCCGAACGAAGCGAGCGCAGCGGAGGGAACCCGGCTTGATCCCTGCACCCGCGAAAACCGCTGAGATCATCTCCTCTTGAGTGCCCCATACTTGTGGGGTTTGCGAAAGGTGGGCGCTTGCCAACTTCAGGTCGCCTAGTCCCTTCATTCGCCCAACTCTCAACCGCGACGTATGCAAGACCTGTCATCCTGAGGATAACCGATGAAGATGTCCGAAGGACCTCCACGTAAGCTCCGCGCGCAAGCGACCCCGGGTCACGAACTTCGAAGATCTCCACCCCTTGTCCCAATCGCCGCTCCCTGATAAAACCACTAACCATGCTTGAACAAAACCGTCGCGAATTTCTCGCCACTCTCGGCGCAGTGGCTGTCGCATCCGTCCTTCCGCGAACATCGGTCGCCGCCCCGCGCCCGCTCCTGTATCCGCCCATCGATCTGTCCCACTTCAACAAGTCCATTCCTCCCGCCGACACTGCCATCCACTACGGCTACGCGTCCATCACCTGGAACGGCGACGATCGCAAAGCCATCGAAGACATCGCCGCACTCGGCTTCCGCGGCATTCAACTCCGTTCGAATTGCA
>Ga0307471_100001678_pt1 | contig 12272 bp, 12 predicted proteins | sample atmos_gasesAM3C__2_FD_204566 | JGI IMG/M metagenome (GOLD analysis project Ga0307471, IMG submission 204566) | Hardwood forest soil microbial communities from Morgan-Monroe State Forest, Indiana, United States - atmos_gasesAM3C_515 | ecosystem: Environmental > Terrestrial > Soil > Temperate... | reverse complement strand
CGCAGGCCGAGCTGAATCCCTGTTGGCAGTCGTCCAGCTTGGAGTCCGAGAACCCCTCGTTGAACTGCGCCACTCGGTCGGCCCCTCGGTCCCACGTCGTCAGGACGCCGACGGAGAGGCCCAGAAGGCCCGCCAGAAGCAGGCCGCCCACCTTGTTCATCAGTAGCCCGCCCCGTAAGCCTTGTTGCAAGCCTTGCGTTCACACCACACGCACTTCCACGGGGCCAGCAAGGGGCGGCAGGTGCAGCCCCTCATGCACCCGGGACACTCGGCCCGGGTGCCGTCGAAGTGGATTTTCTCGACGTGACCATTGAAGAGCTCCATCAGAAGTTCTCCCTGCGGACGCCACCACGGGGACCCAGGGAGAGTCGGTAGATCGGCTCGTCCACCAGGAAGGTCCACGCCATGCACGCCTTGCTGTACTCCGCCTCGAAGCCGTAGACGTCGATGTAACGGGCGTCGCTGTCGCTGTCCGTGAAGAACGCAGCGTGCTCGACGCGGGTGATGTGCAGGAAGTCGGAGCCGTGGTGTGTCTCACTCAGCGCACGCTGAGTGTCCAGTCGGCCGTTGTCACGCCAGAGCAAGGCGCTCTCCGCGTCGGCGCGGGAGTCCCACACCTCGAAGTCCCCATCGCTCCAGCGCTGGCCGTACCACTTGCCCACGACCATGTACCGCTTGTTCACTGCCATTTCGATCTCCCTTTGATCGTTGACTCAGGGGGACACAGTTCCGGAGAGCTGCACCCCCTGAGCCGGGCAGAGTCGATGATGCGGTCCGGACGCCCTCTCGGGCCGGATACACGTCGTTGCCTAGGTGAGCCATTACCCCACCTACTAGCTGCTGTGACGCCCGCCCCTTTGCCGTTCTTTCGGGCTCTCGGCCCTACTTTCCGCACCCGGAGGTGTGGCTTATTAGGCGCAGACCTGTCGTATCTGGTCGCAGTACGGACGCGTTACTCCACTTGACTCTGCCCGACCAGCAGCCCCCTCAGGGGCTGCGTTGGGAGATGTACCGGCGAAGAGGGTGCGGGGCGGCTAGGACCCTCAGACGCATCTGAGAGTCGCCCTAAGGCCTACACCTCTCGGACCGCTTCGTTCGCCGGTATCAGGCACGCTATGGAGTTCTCAAGTAGCAGGGACTTCCTTCGGGGCTCACCCTTTCGGGGCGAGCCTTACCTCCGGGCCCTTCGGTGGTTGAGACCCTAGGGGGCCTCTTCCTGGTTGTCCAGTCCCTCAGTCCAGTCGATCTGAGATCGTCCGCTCTAGGGGGCTTGCAGGGCTTCCTGGGGCCTGTTGTGCGCCCCGCTCTTCCCGACACCCAGAACACTAGGGGTGCCAGGTAACGGACCGAGACACACTCCGGTCACGGGATGATAACGAAGGCCTCTTGACGAGGTGAGAGGTTGAACGTTGAACCAAGCCGGCAAAAGGGAAGCCCCTGGGCCTGAAGCCCAGGGGCTGTCACAGGGGAGGCTCAGGACTCCCGGCGCATCTTCCTGTACAAGTCGTGCCTGGCGACGTAGGCGCGCACTTCGTGCTGAAAGACCTCCCCACCCGGGTCGCCGAACCACTCGCCCGACTCACGCACGTTGTAGTACCTCTCGCGCTTGCCCAGGGCCTCCATGGCAGCCTGCCTGCCAGTGACCTTGGAGGTGCCCAGGTACACGCCACCCGAGATCAGCACCCACCCACAGCGGGGGTCGAAGAGGACGTTGCGGACGTTGGGGTCGGTCACGGTCACGCCTCCCGCGCGGAGCAGTGGGAGCACCGGGCACTGCTGGCCTTGATGCACCCCCCACAGGGGCAGTAGCGCACGCCGTGAGAGTCCTCACGGGTGGGCGGGGCGAGGGTGACGCCAGCCTCGACGGCCACGCCACAGATCTCGTCGAACGAGGGGGCGGGGGTGAGGTCGGGCTTCACCTCCACCGTGTGGATTGAGGTGGCATGCATCGCACAGCGCACGCTCCTGCCGCTCTCGCTGGCCTTGCGGGCGTACCGGCCACAGCCGGTGGTGTCGCACTTGGCGTTCATGATCAGAACCTCACCAGGGACTTGATGGCGGACACGAAGTAGCTCACGGATGCGGGCTCGTCCAGCGCCTGCCTTGCAGGCTTGGTCGTTGCCTCTTCGACCGAAGAGGCAACCCCCTCAAAGACGAGCCCACAGCGGTGGCAGAGGCTCTCGGAGGGGCTCAGGGCGGGCTGTGCGTCGGTGCTGGGGAAGATGGTCCCGCCGCAGTCGCAGGTGCCCTCAGCCAGCTCCAGGGGGGCGTGGTCCTCGCTGGGCATGCCGCAGCCCAGGCAGTTGCCCTCCTCGAACACGCCGCACCCGTTGAAGAGCCTGCACAGCCTGTAGGCGTCGTCGTACATCTCACGGTCGCTGGCGAAGGTGGGCATGGGGCCCTCGTGCACCAGGACGGTCCCGGCCATCACGGCCCAGGTGAGGCCGTCCTCCTGGATGGTCACCCACTGGTGGTCACCCACGTACATCCTGCGTCCTGCGGTGATGGTGCGTGCCCCGGGGAAGTTCGGGAGGTGTGTGGTCATCATGTCGGGCTCCTCTGTTCGGCTGTCTGGGCACAGTCCAGCGCTACGGGGCGAGGGGCGTCAAGACCCCTCGCCCATTCCGTTATCAACCCGTTATCCCACGCACATCTTCGATGCGCGAGGGTCGGTGAATCTGCGGAGCAGATTGCACCTCCCCATCTAGTACAAACCCTGGTACAAACCGCCTTGGAATGTAGGGGGAACACGCGCGTGTACGTGCACACGCAAGGCGCGCAATGCCCTGCGCCATGGATTCCCAGGTGCGGTCAGGTGCATATACCCCCAGGGGGTATCCATGGCTGAGGGGTACTCATTCTCAGGGTGAGCATGACTGGTGAGGGGTGGATGAGGGTACTGAGGATGTCAGGAGCGTAGACCCTCGAGGGTACTGTCCGCCCCTTCTCGTCACAGTGACGATAACCCTCGCCATGCATCACCATGCGCCCTCATGCATACCCATGCAGCCCAAGGACAGGCTCATGCACACCCATGCGCGGTGTCGGGTGCGCTCGTGCTCGCGGTTCAGGCTCGGGTGCGTGTGCGTGGAGTCGGGTGCGTGTGTGCGGGCGATTCCCTGCGTGCGCCCGCGCGGTACCGCGCGACCCGGGGGTTGTTAATCAGCGCGGCCTTGAGGTGGGTGAGACCCCAGAGAAATCTGCAATATAGACTACTCTCCGTAGACTCCACATGACACACTGTAGATCTTCCCGACTCCGGGAAGAAGTCCCATCAACCACTACGCTTGTAGTCTATTCCCGGTTCTGAGTGTGATCTGGGTCACATTCTAGGAAGGTCAAGACGCGAACGACCCTTGCAGTCGCTGGGTCCACCTTAGTGTGACGTAGGTCACACTCGGCCCTGGGTCCAAGATCTTCGATGGACGGGCGTTATATAAGTGGGACCCCCTCCACTGTGCCCCGAGCCCGAACGAACGAAGTGAGTGAGGGCGAGGAGAGCCCGAACGGCACCCAGGATCCCAGCACACTCCGGAGCGCCAGGAGACACCCGAGGCGGCCCCTGAAAGGCCGCCGACGGGGAGGAGTGAAGAGAGTCCAAGGATCCTGGGACACTGAGGAGGAGGGCCCCTGAAGGCCCTCCTCCCAAGCTGCTGGCGTGTCGTTCGCAAGGTTCGCTCCGCTCACCTTGCTCACTGCGTGACGGGACGGAGTGGTCCTGGATGGGACGCCCTTCAGGGGGCGTCCTTCTGGTTGAAGCGGTTGAAGAAGGCAGGGTGCTAGTCCCCTTCGGGGAATCCTTCTCCCGTCCAAAGTTATCCACAGCCTGTGGATAACTCTCACACACGAGGAGGATCCTTGAAGATCGTTGCCACCAGGGACCTCCCGCTCCCGAAGAAGAAGCAGGCGTTCCTGCAACTCACGCAAGCTGGGATCGGCCGCTTGAAGGCGGCCGAAGAGATCGGCATGACCATCCAGGGAGTCAACTACTGGAGGCAGTCCGATCCCGACTTCCGGATGAAGGACGAGCGAATCAAGCTCACGCGCCAGGGCGTGATGCCCGAGGCACGTGAGGACATGCCCAGCTTCGAGGACTTCTGCATGAAGTACCTCGACACCCAGCTGTTCAACCACCACCTCCAGTGGGTCGACCTCTTGGAAGGTCGACCTCCTCGGAACCTTCACCCCGCACAGGACTACACTCCCGGCAACCCTGACTTCATCCTGATCAACACTCCTCCGGAGCACGCGAAGTCCACCACGATCACGGTGAACTACGTGGTGTACCGGATCTGCCAGGACCCGAACATCCGCATCATCATCGTGTCCCAGATCCAGGAGATGGCGAAGAGGTTCCTGCGCGCGATCAAGGACCGCCTCTCCTCCCCGAACCCGAACTACCGCAAGCTCCAGATCGACTTCGCTCCCGATGGCGGGTTCAACGCGAACAGTGCGGCCTGGACTGCGGACAGCATCTACGTCAACCCGGAGATGCGTGACTCGGGTGAGGCCTCACCGACCGTCCAGGCTCTAGGCCTGGGCGGTCAGATCTACGGGTCCCGCTGTGACCTCATGATCTTTGACGACACGGTCACGGGTAAGAACGCCCACGAGTACGCCAAGCAGATGGACTGGATGCAGCGAGAGGTGTACAACCGCAACTCGCAGTTCGGATCCAAGATGCTGCTGATCGGTACTCGCCTTGCTCCCGTCGACCTGTACGGCGAGATCATGAAGGGTGAGCACTACAACGAGGACACCTCCCCGTGGACCTATCTCTCGCAGCCTGCGGTTCTGGAGTACGCGGATGACCCCAAGGACTGGGTGACTCTATGGCCCCGCACCAACCGTCCTCCCGTCTCGGCTGTGGGCCGGTCCCTCGTGGACCGGGATGAGGACGGCCTCTATCCCATGTGGGATGGTCCGGCGCTCAAGAAGCGCCGGAGCCAGATGTCTCCCAGGAACTGGGCTCTGGTGTACCAACAGGCTCAGGTGGTCGAAGACGCGATCTTCCCGCAGGAGGCTGTGATGGGCTGCGTCGATGACGCACGCAGCCCAGGCCCCATGGGCGGTGGAACCGTCCAGGGCCGCGAGAACGGCACGCAGGGTTGCTACATCATCGGTGGGTTCGACCCGGCGGTCACTGGCAACTCTGCTGCCGTTGTCATCGCGATGGACAGGCGCACCGGCATCCGGTGGGTGCTGGATGTGTGGACGAGACCGACCAAGCCTGACGAGATCTTCGACAAGATCAAGGAGTGGACGGTCAAGTACAAGATGAACGAGTGGCGGATCGAGAAGAACGCCATGAACCTCATGATCACCCAGTCCCGCGAGATCCGGCAGTTCCTCTCCACCCGTGGGTGCCTGCTCTCCGAGCACTTCACGGGCAAGAACAAGTGGGACGCCGACTTCGGCGTCGCTTCCATGTCCATGCTGTTCGAGGGCTACAAGGAGAAGCGGAACCTCATCCGCATCCCCAAGAAGAACGCCGAAGGCGTGCGCGCCCTGATCGAGCAGCTGACCACCTGGGAGCCCGAGGAGCCCGGCAAGAAGACCAAGCGCAAGACGGACTGCGTCATGGCGCTCTGGTTCGCGGAGATCCGCTGCCGGGAGCTCAACGAGGACACCTCGCGCCAGGAGTTCCACATGCACAACCCGTTCCTGTCGGAGCGGGACTCGAACAAGCAGTTGGTCATCGACCTTGACCACTACGCCCAGAACGCCATCAATGAGGGGGTGCAGTCCTGGTGGAGCCACTAGAGGAGGCCGAGTCCCATTTGGGGACTCGGCCCAGCGCGTGCCCTCAGAGCCTCTGGGATGCTGCCGTATGGCAGCAGCTTGACTTCATGACCCGACCCTTCCCAACCTGCAAGTGCGGTCGCTGCTACGGCTACCAGACACAGAATTCGGGGTGCTCCTGATGGCCTGGTGCCCGTTCGCCCGCAAGCTGGAGTTGCAGCCTGAGTCTGACGCTCAGGCTGCCATCACCCCCACGCAGTTCATCCTGCACAGCATCGCTGCACCCTGGACGGTGCAGCGAATCTACGAGTACTGGCGGGACTCCACCAACCTGGAGTCCCATTTCGGGCTCGGGTTCGACGGAGACCTCGGCCAGTTCATCGGCACGCAGACCCGTGCCGATGCCAACATGTACGCCAACGTGCGAGCGGTCTCCATCGAGACCGCAAGCAACCTGGACCACACGGACCCCTGGACCGACGCCCAGGTCGAGAAGCTCATCCAGCTGGGCGTCTGGCTGAACCAGACCCACGGCATCCCCGCCAAGGTCCCGGACACCTGGGATTCTCCCGGGATGGGCTTCCACTCGATGTTCCCTCAGTGGTCCGACGGGGGCACCGCGTGCCCCGGAGACGCCCGCAGGGCGCAGTTCAAGGACCGCATCCTCCCCGAGATCCAGCGCCGCGTCAGTGGCCAGACTCCCACCCCCACCCCGACAACCCCTGAGGAGGGCGACGTGGCCCTGACCGATGACGAGATCGAGAAGATCTCCCGCCGCACCCTGTTCCTGCTCGCGCAGGGCTTCGCGAACGAGGCCCCGGGCGGTGCGGACGACAACCTGAAGTGGCTGGTGAGCTGGATCAACCAGACCTTCCACTCCTCCACCGCCGCCGTACTGGAGTGGAAGATGCCCCAGTACACCTCGCACGCCGATGTCGACCTGGACGCCCTCGCGGCCAAGGTCTCCGAGAAGCTCGCGGGCGGCCTCAAGCTCACCATCACCGCCGGTTAGGAGATCCCATGGATCAGTCCTATGACGTGATCCACAAGAAGGTGAACGCGCTGCGGGATGCAGCGCGTGAGCGGGACCAGCGTCATCGTGACGTCCATGACATCCGCTCCGGCCAGGTGGAAACCGTGATCCCCGGGGCCATGCCCGAAGCATGGCCCCGCCCGGTCATCGCAAACATGATCGACGCTGTCGCCCGCGACAAGTCCGAGGTCATGGGGCAGATGCCCGCAGTCAACTGCACCAACAGTCTTCAGACCTCGGACCGCAGCAAGAAGTTCTCCTCCAAGCGGACCAAGGTGGCCAACCACTACGTGATCGCTTCCCGCCTTCAGGCCGGGAAGCAGATCGAGTTCTGCGACCACTACGAGACCTTCGGCATGGCCGTGTACTCGGTCGAACCGGACTTCGAGCGCCAGACTCCCATCATCCGGGTGGAGCACCCCCAGGGCGTCTACCCCGAGTTCGGCATGTTCGGGGAGCTCCGCAGCTACACGCGGATCTGGCGGGAGGAAGCCATCCACCTGGTGGCCAAGTACCCGCACCTGCTCAAGCACCTCAAGCGCACCGACCAGTACGGCGGCGTGATGGACGAGGGCTGGGCTGAGCGGGAACTTCAGGTCGCCAAGTATCTGGATGCCGACCGCATCTACATGTACCTGCCCGACCACTCGAACCTTTTCGTGGACGAGATGCCCAACCCCATGGGCCGCCTCACCATCTCCATCGCCAAGCGCCCCTCCTTCGACCGCGAGGTCCGTGGAGCGTACGACGACGCCATATGGGTTTACCTGGCCAAGAGCCGCATGGCAATGCTTGGTCTGGAAGCTGCCGAGAAGAGCGTCCGCGCCCCACTGGCCATCCCCCGCGACGTGCAAAACATGGTGTTCGGTTCGGACGCCATCCTCCGGACCGACAGCCCCGAGAAGATCAGGCGCGTCGGTGTCGACCTCCCGCAGTTCGCCATGCAGGAGGCCCAGATCCTGGAGCAGGAACTGAGGCTGGCCACTCGCCAGCCTCAGGCGCGCAGTGGCAACATCGACGCCTCCATCATCACCGGCAAGGGTGTCGAAGCCCTTATGGGGGGCTTCGACACTGTCATCACTGCTGGGCAGCAGGTCATCTCCCAGGCCCTGAAGAAGGCCCTGGAAATGTGCTTCGACATGGACGAGAAGCTCTGGGGCAACCAGAAGAAGACCATCCGCGGTGTCGTCCAGGGCTCCCCGTTCGAGGAGGAGTACACCCCCGCCAAGGACATCGGGGGCAACCACACCGTTGATGTCACCTACGGCTTCGCGGCGGGGCAGGACCCCGCCCGCGCCATCGTGGCCCTCCTCCAGCTCCGCTCCGACCAGCTGGTCTCACGCGACTTCGTGCAGCGACAGCTGCCCATGGAGATTGACGTTGTGCAGATGCAGCAGCAGGTGGACACGGAGCAGTTCGAGGACGCCATGAAGGCGGGCATCCAGCAGACCATGCAGTCCATCGGCTCCCTGGTCCTCCAGGGCCAGGACCCCATGGAGCTGCTCACCAAGCTGGCCAAGGTGATGGACCTTCGCGAAAAGGGCAAGCCGGTGCACGAGGCGGTATTGTCCGCCTTCAAGCCCGTAGAGGCCCCTCCTGGGGCCGCACCTGGCGTCCCGGGACAACCACCCCAGCCAGGCCCCGGAGGCGCTCCAGGGGCCCCTCAGGGCCTTGGAGGGGGCACGCCTGACATGATGCAGCTTCTCACGTCGCTGAAGTCAGGTGGCCAGGCCAACATGAACGTACGTACCCGACGACAGGTTCCGATCTGATGATCCACGACTGCCAGTACGCCCGGGAGATCGGAGCCGAGCCCGCATGGCTCGTCACCGAAACGGGCGGCCAGGTGTGCAGCCTCTGCCACACCCCGAAGAAGACCCGCACTGTCGAGGTGCCGGTCGAGACCGAGGACGAGAAGCCTGCGGCTCCCGTCAAGAGCGTGAGGAAGTAACCATGACCTACGGCAACGCGGCTTCCAGCCACGGCCCGAACACCGCCGGTACGTACGAGGGTGGCCTCGAAGAGGGCGCCATCTTCTCCGACCACAACCGCCAGGGCGAGTGGGCCAGTGCCTCCCGTACCGAGGCGTGCTGGGAGCTCCCGCACATGTCCTCGGTCAGCGAGGGTGACACCCGCCACATCGCGGCCACCCACTCCCCGGACTGGAACTCCACCACCATCGTGACCACGGGCATGACCCGGGGCGACAACGGCTCCCCGTCCACCCCGATGTACGACTCCGAGTTCCCGAACCACTGAGGTAGACCATGAGCACTCCCGGCATGCCGGTCAGCGGACCGGGCAAGTTCTCCCAGAGGACCGACAAGCAGCCGTTGGCCCAGCTCTCGAATGCCGACTACGGCGAGCAGAAGGCCTACAAGCAGCTCCAGCAGGACGCCCCCATGGCCTCCTCCCCCGACATGCCGGGTGGCGCTCCCATGGACCTCTCGCAGCTCTTCCAGGGAGCTGCGGCCAACGTGGTCCCTCTGGGTGCACCCAGCAACCAGCCGAACACTCCGGTGACCGACGGGGCCGCGGCGGGCCCCGGAGCTGGTATCAACGCCCTGGGCATCAACAAGGACCTCCGACAGGAGGACCTTGAGCGCATCAAGTCCTACATGCCCGTCCTGGAGTACATGGCCAACCAGACCGGTGCGAGCTGGGCCATGCGCAACCTGGTGCGCAAGGTGAAGGGGATCGTCTGATGGTCCCCGACTACACCTACCCCGGCCAGTGGTTCGATGACATGGGGATGAGCGTCTTCAACCTCGACCAGAGCCCCATTCTCGGGGTCGACCTCAACACGAGTCCCGGCCTGAAGCGGGACGACGTGTTCTCCCTGACCCGGAGTCTCAAGGACTCCGGGTTCGATGCGTACGGCGGTGAGTAATGACTGATCAGTCCGGCGGAGGGATGGCCCTCCCGGGGGCCGGTAACATCCAGCTCGGCGAGCGGCAGCAGGTTGAGTACAGCGATGCCCTGCTCTCCGGGAAGACGGACTTCGACAGTCTGCCCGACAGCGTCAAGCGCCAGGTCCAGGACTACTGGACCAAGAACCCGGCGGCACTCAGCCCCGCCGTCACACAGGGCCAGCTCGACGCGCTGAACCAGAAGCGCCAGGCCGCCATGGCCAAGGGCGAGGGTACTGGCCCCATCGGCTTCGCCCTGAAGCCCCTGGAGTATGTCGGCTCCAAGATGTACTGGGTGTACTCCCACACCGTCTCCCCCGTCCTCTCGGCGGCCACCCTCGGGGCCCGCCGAGCCATCTACGGCACGGGCTACGGGGAGCAGGACGACTGGCGCGACATCTGGGACCAGGCACACAACGTCTCTCCCGGTCAGGCGATCTGGCTGCTGGGGCTCAACAACGACGAACTGAAGGAGCGAGGTCTTCAGCTCTCCCAGATCGGCACCGCCGAGGGCAAGAAGGCCAAGGAGGCCTACTTCGGTTCGGGTGCGGCCAAGTTCGCCACGGGCACTGCCGACCTGGCAGTGTCCTGGTACCTCGACCCGTTCGTTCTCGCAGGCAAGGCTGCTGGCGCCGGTCGCGCAGCAGCCTTCACCAAGCCGGTGACGGCCGAGGTGAGCACCCCTCGCGCACTGGGGCGCCTGGTCACCGGCAAGGCCGAGACCTTCGCGGAGGCGAAGGTGGGGAAGTCCAACCTCCCCAAGTACGAAGAGGCCAACGTCTTCGAGAACATGGCCGACTCGGTTCTCAAGATCAAGGACAAGTACGGCGACCAGGCCGGTTCCGTGATCCGGCAGAACTTCCCCACCGTCCGCCAGAGTGCGGACGGTGACGTGCTGGCCAGGGCTCTCACTGAGGCCAAGGATGCCAACGAGGTGGCGGACGTTCTCCGCATCTCCGTGGGTGACCTCTCGGCGCGTGAGCGCCTGCTTCAGTCCAACCCCCGGGCCGAGACGCAGCTCAGGGCCGCCAAGTCCCAGCTCTCCACGCTGAACACCAACATGGCAGCCCTCAGCATGGAGGAGCAGGCCGGGGACGCTGGGAAGATCCTCAAGGCCCAGGTCGACCAAGTGACCCAGGACATCACCAGGATCAACGCCAAAGAGCGCTTCGTGGACAACGCGATGGACGCCTTCGGTACGGTCCAGGGCCTGAACTACAACAAACTCACCAGCATGCCGGGCGTGGCCGCCCGCACGCTGTTCTCCGACACCTACTCTCGCCCTGTCAAGCTCATCCGTGCTTACTCGGACATCAAGCCCAGCCACTACCTGGACATCCACGACTCCGACTCCTATCGAGAACTGGATGCCAGCCTGCGCCAGGTGAAGAGCCTGGACACTGCCGCCCGTCGCGGCATCGTCTCCACGTACATCAACATGCGCCCCGATGAGCGGGGCGCATACCTCAACCTCATGGAAGAGAACATCGTCGGCAAGATCGCCGACAAGCATGGGGTCGAGACCGACGTCGCGAAGAACCTCTACCAGGAGTACGCAGAGCGCAGGAACCGCAGCCAGGCTGGGGGCCGTTCCTACTCCGGCGCGCAGTGGGAGAACCAGCAGGGCAAGACCATGAACGCCGCCGAGATCGCCTCAGACGGTTCCGTGCTCATGGCGCACCCGATCCTCACCAGCCAGATGGCCAACAACCACGTCCTGATGGACTTCTCCATGATGGAGAAGGCGATCAAGAACAGTGACCGACAGGTCTGGGGCGACATTACGAAGTGGACGGGCGACAAGGCCGCCCAGACCAAGGCTGTCGCCGACCTGCTCGATCACTACTGGAAGTTCGCCCAGCTGATGCGCGTGGGTTATGGCCCACGCGCTGTGGCCGACGACCTCATGGGTCAGGTTGCCCGCTTCGGTTCCGCCATGATGATGGCCCGCACTGCTGAAGGTGCAGCCCGCTTCGTGCGTGGCGCCTGGCGCTATGGAAGCCGTGAGTCCGACGGCATGCGCCTCATTGCCGCACAGAACGGCCTGGAGCAGGCCGAGCAGCGTGCCGGATTCCTGGCCAAGCGGATTGAGCGGACCACCGACCCCGCCGAGCGTGAGCGCCTTCAGGCCGCCCACGACGACGCTCGGGACACCTACGGTCAGTTCGAGCAGGAGATCGCGGACATCCACAACCGCCGGGCTCCCTCTGGCACACTCCGCCCCACCGGTCTTGGTCGGGCCTTCCAGGGCCCGTACGAAGGCACTGAGGGTGCCATGTTCAAGGACCTGGCTGCCGGTGAGCGCAACGCCTCTCAGATCTTCGGGAGGACTGCTGACTTCCACCTGCGCACCATGCGGGGGCAGGACTGGACGACCATCTCCGCCGGTTCGCACACCGAGAAGCAGCACATGGACGCGTGGCTCCGGGCCCTGAACGACCAGGTGGCCAACGACGCCCTGGCCCGCCAGGTCCTGGCGGGGAAGAGTGAAGGCGAGCTGACCTCCTGGCTCAAGGGTCCCGAGGGTCAGCAGCACATGCGCAGGCTCAACCTGAAGTTTCTCCCCGAGGACGAGCTTGCGGGGCGCG
>Ga0307471_100001676_pt1 | contig 12273 bp, 9 predicted proteins | sample atmos_gasesAM3C__2_FD_204566 | JGI IMG/M metagenome (GOLD analysis project Ga0307471, IMG submission 204566) | Hardwood forest soil microbial communities from Morgan-Monroe State Forest, Indiana, United States - atmos_gasesAM3C_515 | ecosystem: Environmental > Terrestrial > Soil > Temperate... | reverse complement strand
ATCGCTCCAGGTTTGATCCCCTCAAAAACATCTCCCGTCGCGCTGCCGCCAACCAGCGATTTTCCCAGAACAAATTCGAGCGGTTGCGTCCAGCCGTTGGCTGTGGCTTTCTTGTCGATCTCGGCCTCATCCATTTTCGCGAATGAATCGATGTAGGATTTCGCCTGCGTCTCGTGCGACAAGAACGACCCAAGCGCCATCCGCCAATACGGCTGCTTGGTGGATTTCGAAATGTCGGTTAGCGAGATGCTTGGTCCCTTGCCCTTAAAAATGTCCTCACGAGTGGCGTCCGCAAAGAAATAAATCTTTTTCGGCTGCCACGGCCGCAAATTGTCGAAATAGGGTTCGAGGCGCCGCATCGGCCCGGTCACCTGCTCGGGAAACACCAGCGGGTCGCCGGCCAGGTCAAACGCTTCAGTGGCCAGCACTCCCGCCGCCTGATGATCGCCGTGATCCTCGCCGATGAAGGTTCCGGGCAGGAACGTGAGGATCACCTCCGGCCGCGTCAATCGAACGATTTGCACCATCCGCTCGAGCACCGCACCATGATCCCAGGTTGAAAGTGACTGCAACACATCCTGCGACGCGGTGTCGCGGCCGCCGACGAACCACACGTCCGTAATCCCCAGCTTCGCAAGCGCCCGTCGCGCCTCAATCTCGCGGATGTCGCCGAGCGCCGCAGCCTGTTCCGTTCCAGCTTCATTGGCTCCGCTGCTCCCGCGCGTTCCATACGCGACGCCCGCGCGCTTTCCTTCGTCCATCGCCTTCGCCAGATAAGCCGTCGCCGCGGCTTCGTCATCCGGATGCGCCACCACCAGCAAAATATCCAGCTTGTAGCGCTCGTCGGGAACCGGCTGCGTCTTCGCGACCGTTTTTGCGTCCTGGGCAAAACTCGCGACCGCCGCAGCCATCAGTATCGAAGGAAGCAGCACACATATCCGCCAGAATCTACGCTTCATCAACTATGCCTCATGATTTTCCGCAGCAGGCGAGCCGCTGCCAGTGCCCCGATATTGTACCTATTGGATGGGTCTGTAGCTTTGTGGTTGCAACAAGTTGAATCAGTATTTCCAGCTTTTCACGTCGGCGGCGGCGGGCGCTGTGTCTTCAATGTGCTGCACCATTTCCCCGATGCGCATCTGCAATTCGTTCGACCGCTCGATGGCCGGCGAGTCAAGTGCGACTCCTTGATAGCAGTGCGGCTGAAGCGGGCCGTACTTGAACGTGGCGTTCGCCGGAGGAAATAGCTTTGGATCGCGAAGCACGGATTCCGCCAGGTGCACGGCATTGTTCAGGTACCAGGTGTCCATGTCGCCCACCGCGAAATTCAGTTTGCCCGCCAGCTTCGGTCCCAGCGTGGCCCAGTCGCGTTTCATGATGTAGGTTAGATCGGAGTGTTCGCGCCAGTAGTCAGCCACGGACTTATCGATTTCGCCCGTGCGCTTGTCCCAGATCGCTTTGGGATAGCCATCGTCACCCATCGGACCGAACACCGCTTGCCAGATGTCCCACTGCTCTCCAGAACGGCCGTGCGTCCCCAGCACCAGCTCATGGCGATTCTCCATCTCCATCGTGGTATCGATGATCCCGTTGGTCTTGCGCTTCTCTGGCAGCGGCACCTTCATAAAAGGGCCTTCGCGGAAATAGGCGTTCTTGTCTTCGTATATGTTCACAGGCCCGAACGCCCGGAAGTCGATCGGATCGGGGCAGCCGGCCCACGCGCCATTGATCTCGTCTGGATAAAACACCTGCGCCGCGAGCGTTTCCCATCCGCCCGTCGATCCGCCGTACACAGCGCGCGCCCAACCCTGCCCGAGTCCGTGGAATTTCTTTTCGATCATGGGCAAGAGTTCGTGCATGATCGCGTCGCCGTACGGACCGAGGTTCTCCGAGTTCACCGCATAGGAATCATCGAAATACGGATTTGCGTGTTGCGGCATCACGATCAGCACGCGCGGCAGCCGCCCGCTCGTCCAATCCTGAAAGAGTCTCCATGCTGTTTGCTGCGGCTGTCGTTCTCTCGCTTCTCTCGCCGGATCAGGAGGGGTGGTGCGGAACCCGGGGAAGAAATGCCGATGGTAGTGATCCTCGGAAATCAGAACCGGGTAACGCGCGTCCGGATGTTCGTCCCAACCGTCCGGCACCAATACCACTGCGCTAATTTCAGTCGGACGTCCCCAGAATTTCGAGAGCAACTCGCTGCGCATGTGGACGTGTTTCTCCCACTTGTTGTCCTCCACGCTCGCGGGATGCGCGATCGGACGCCAGTCGAGCACCGAGTCCACGTCGGCGAGTTCCTCTTCGAGCGCAGGAATCTTATGATCGAGAGTAATGCGAATCGTGCCCGATGCTTCGGGATCGAGATGCAGCTTCTGCGAAGCGCTCAGGAAATTTCCCGGCTTCGTTTGCCAGTGCTGGCCTTCGCCTTTGTCAGGTGGAAGCTTCACCACCTTGCCGTTGCCCAGGTGAAAGGTTTCGTAAACGTTGAGCACGGCCCGCACGGTGTAGTCGCCGGGAACCAGTTCGCGCAGGCTCTCGAGCGGATAGCCAAGCGTGGACGAATCCACGCGCACCACGGTGCCCGGCTGCCACGCGTCCACATCCACTCCAAACGCCTGCTGCGACTCGACGCCTTCCTGGACGCCAAAGCCTGCTGAGATTGGCAAATCGCCTTTCGACGTATTCCCTTTCAAAATGATCAGCAGGACGTGGCCGTCCATCGGAGATGCCGACAGTTCCTTCGAGTAAGAAATCTCGAACACCAGCGGCTTTGGCGGACCAGCCAGCGCAGCAAGCGGCGCCGCAAGCAGAATTAACTCCACAGCGAGCAAGCGCAGGCAGCGTGTCATTAAATCCTCCGGGAATCTTTCGTAGGGAAACAATTTGGGAAGCGCATGTTAGGTGCGCGGTCTCTGGCAGTCAAGGCTTTTGCGGGGTGGCAGATACGGACGGAAAAAAAGGACCCATCCCTGAAATTCGTGTCTCTGAATGCGGGTATGCGCGACTTATCGCCCGTTATTCAAAAACTGGGTCGAGCTTCTATGTTTAGAGACGCCGATTCTCGTAGTGTTTGATTTAGTTCGTCGGCACGAATATGGGAGAGCCCTTGTCCTTCACCAGGAACACCACGAATTTCGCCGGTTTGGTTTGGCTTGCATTCTTCCCGACGATGTGGACATCATCGGGGCCTTCATAGAAGGTCTGGCCAGGTGTCAGAGTCACTTCTTTTCCTCCCCGCAACTGCATCACGATGGAGCCCTCGAGGACATAAACAAACGCATCTGCGTTGTGGCGATGTATCGGGTCCGAGGAGCCCGGCGGATACTCCACTGTGATCATCACACCTTCCTTGCCGGGAAAGTCGGGCAGATCCTTGGAGAAGAGCGGCGTCACCTTGGCCTCTTTGGGTCCCAACGTGACGGGCATCAGGCACACCAATGCCAAAACTACTTTTGTAATCGTCATAAGCAATCCTCTCTAAAATTAGTTTCGCTAATGCGCAGCCGCTACCGTTTTCGCTCCCGGCTGTTTGAGCCAGTCCGAGAAACGCGTCTGGCCGAGTTGCGCGCCATCGTCGGGAATAAGTGTGCGATCGCTCACCTCCACGCCGTAGTAGGTAGCGTGCGGATCAGCAACCACCTCACGCGGATCCTTCCATGCGGCCAGGGTTTGCCGGACGAGATCGTCGAGTCGAAACTTCTCGGGCCCGCCTACTTCAACCACGCCATTTACAGGCGCGCCCATCGCTATCTTTCCAACTTCACTGGCTACATCGTCGGCCGCCATCGGCTGGAAAAGCACATGCGGCAAACGCACCTCGTTGCCATTGGTGGAAATGTCCGCGATGCCCTTGATGAATTCGAAGAACTGCGTCGCGTGGACAATTGAGTAGGGGATTGGGGAATCCTTGATCAAATTCTCCTGGGCGAGTTTTGCTCGGAAGTAGCCGCTGGTGAGCATACGGTCAGTCCCCACCACGGAGAGCGCAACGTGATGTCCCACCCCTGCGGCCGTTTCATTGTCGAGGAGGTTACGGGTTGATGTCTCGAAGAACTTCATCACAGCCGCGTCTTCCCACGAGGGAGCATTCGACACATCGACCACCACCGCCGCGCCTTTCAGCGCTTCGGCCAGTCCCTCGCCAGTGATTGTATTTACACCGGTATTCGGTGATGCCGCTACCGCCTCGTGTCCGTTCTCACGCAGCTTGGGAACGAGCTTTGACCCGATAAGTCCACTGCCGCCGATCACTACGATTTTCATGATTTCACCCCTGCTTCACCTGAGCCATTCCAAAGTCTGCCTGCCGTACGGCGTCTACTGTAGAAACTTGAACGGACGCGGTTATCAGGTGAATCCTTGATCCTTTACGTTGAAATCCTGTAGGCGGTCGATTGGTCTCAACAGTTATCCGGAAACGGAGGGTTTGCTACGACGGTCTCGGAGAAGAAGACGGCGTGGCATGGGGTACAACCTGTGCAGCCGCACCAGAGCGCATTGCCTGGAGCACCTTTTCCAGGTACTCCTGCGGAATGCCTTGGATGTAAGGATTCGCCAGCCACGCGATGATGGCGGGGACGCTGCGGCTGAGCGCGATCAATTCGATTTGTAGGAAGACGCCACCGTTTTCTTCCTCGCAGCTCCAGTCCATATCCAACCTCCAAAGTAATCCGCGATCGTTACCGACTGGCAATTCATGTTCTGTGGGCTTGCCCACATCAGCCAATTCGGCAATCCGGGTCGAGCGGGACCGCCGGTACCCGTGGCCCTCATCCACGCGAACGTAGCGATCATCAAGATCCACATTGTAGAAAACGGGCGACCTCGCTTCGCGGAACATACGTAACTGCACCTGGAAGTCGTTCTTCTCCTGACTCAGCACTTTGGACCGCTGCACACCGAAACTGAAAATTTGTGGATAGCTCGGATAGTTCTCCATCAAGGCCATCGTCTGCTGCAATGTGGCGCCCGGAATGAAAATCGTCCCTACCTAGTGATGCACCAGGCCGTGGGGTATCCGGATGGACCGGTTATCATCGCGCGTTTCCAGGCGTTTCGTTACAACCTCACCGCGCGCTAATCTTTCGTGGAATTGATGGCGGAGCGCCTCCTCCTGGCTGTCGATCCAGAGAAATGCGCCGTACTTACGCATCTTTACTGCTCTCTCTTCTTCCGTTACCTTCACGTACTGATCGAAAGCCTGGATCGTGTCCTGCTTGAGCTCGGCCGCCGCCGCTGCGAACGCCACAAGCAACCCGAAACAAAGAATCCCGAAAGCCGTCGGCCGTCTCCAATCGCTCCGTGTCTTTTTCAGAGAATACATGCGATCCGCCCTCGTGATTTCTATTCTAGCGTCGAAAGAACTAGATACGGGAGAAAGGAGAGGGAGACAGTAAAGTACAGTTCTAGAACTAACCGTCCGTGACCTGCACTTCTGACCACTAAAATTTTCCCGCGCTTCGTGCTACCGTCGATCATGTATCACGAACGAGAATTCGAGTTTCAAATCGAAGCTCAAAAGCGAGCCGCCGGCGATCAATCTCGATCGGATCGCTCACTCGCTGCGAAACCCCCGCCGCCAGGTTCCGCCTTCTTCGTCGCCCGCACCGACCCAACGCCTTCCGATCGCCGCGATGGTGCCGCTTCCACGCCAGACAGGTCACGAGCCGCGAGACGCGGATTTCTAATCGTTACACCGCGATTAGAATTCCCCGCAACCCTAACAAAACAAAGCCCCGGCCGCATTTCTAATCGTTACAAAATCGCTGTTTTCACTTCAGGACTTCCCGCTCCGGCGCGAAATCGGCAGGAGCCATCGCCTCCCGAATTTCTAATCGCAAATCTGGAATTAGAATTCTTCCTAAGAGCTTCAAAATCAGCGAAGTACAATTTTCTAATCGCAAATAAGCGCGGCTTTTGCCTCCGCCGCACCGGGTCGCGTTTTTGTGCTCGGAATCTCTTTTTGCATGCCGGAATCTAAGGTTCGAGAATCGGTCAACCATTCTCGCTCGGAGGCTGAAAACGATAATCGGCGCGATTCGAAGGACTCTGGTTAAAGTTAAGTCGCTATTATGTTATGGTGACCCTCACTTTCAGCTGTGTAAGATGGTTACGAACAGCCCAAGCGTGATACTCGGAGAAAATTAGTTATGGCCAACGCCAAAGTCAGGGGCGCAGCGCGTGCTGCAGTTCGGAGCGTAGCCCAGCGCGGAGGAAAACGAGCGGGGCGCCGAGCCGGTGCGCTCGGCATTGACGCGGAGCTGGGGCTCCGCGAGCGCAAGAAAGCGCGGCTGCGCCAGGAAATTATTGAAACCGCATTGCGGCTCTTCCGCGCCAAGGGATACGAAAATACCCGCGTCGAAGATGTTGTGCAGGTTCTCGAAATCAGCCAGCCCACATTCTTCCGCTATTTTCCCACCAAGGACGCCGTTCTCTACGAAGTGGGCAATCGCGGTTATTCCTGCATTACCGAAAAACTGAAGATGGAGCTTTCGAGCGACGCGAGCACCGCGGATCGCTTGCGGCGTCTCTACAACGAATTTGCTCACGAGGTGGAAGCGAATCGCTGGCTTTGGCAGGCGGTGGTGCTGTCCGGGGCGATGGATCCGGTGCGATCTCCGCAGATGCGCGGACAGGAAAAAATTGCGGCGAGCCTGCTGCAGGAAATTCTGGAACAGGGACAGAAACGCGAAGAGATCACGCGCGCATTTCCTGTCGATCACCTCGCCGAGTTCATGGAAGCGCTCTACAACACGGTGGTACGAAACTGGGTGGCCGGACCGGCGGGTCCTGACAAGCTGGTGGGACGCGTTCGCAACGCGGTTGATTTTTTTCTACGCGGCGTCACACCCTAAGCTTCGCGGCGACGCAGCGAAAAATCGCCAGCTCATCGACCACCCAAACATCGACCAAGCCACCATCGAACGGATGCGAATGCGAGCCGCCGTCCTCCACGATTTCAAACAACCTCTCACATTTGAAGACATCGAGCGTCCCAAGCCGGATGCGGACGAAGTTTTGATTCAAGTCGAGGCCTGCGGCGTCTGCCACTCCGATGTGCATGTCGCGGATGGCGACTGGCCGCAGTTTGCGAAAATCGTGAAGCGCCCCCTGATCCTGGGGCACGAAATCGCGGGACGCGTAGCCGAGAAAGGCGCGAACGTTCGCAACCTGGAAATCGGCGACCGCGTCGGCGTTCCGTGGGTCTTCTGGACATGTGGAGAATGCGAGTTCTGCAAGGAAGGGAATGAGAATCTTTGCAGCAAGCAGAAAATCACGGGCGTGACGGTGGATGGCGGCTACGCGGAATATTTCAAAGCGCCCGCGAGCCACGCACTGAAGATTCCCGATGGCCTGTCGTCAGCCGAAGCAGCGCCGCTCTTTTGCGCTGGAGTAACGGTGTATCGCGCGCTCAAACAATCGGAAATCTCGCCCGGGCAGCGACTCGCGATTTTTGGTCTCGGAGGACTGGGCCATCTCGCCGTGCAGATCGGACGCGAGTTCGGGGCCGAAGTAACAGCGGTGGACATATCGGATGAAAAGCTCGCGCGCGCAAAGTCTCTCGGAGCTGTGAAAGCCCTCAACAATTCCACCGGAGATGCGGTGAAGGAGATCCGGAAGGCGGGCGGCGCGCACGTCGCGCTTGTCTGCTCGGCAGCCAAGGCTGCTTACGACGCCGCGTTCAACAGCGTGCGCCCGACGGGCACTCTGTTAGCGGTCGGATTGCCCGCGGAAAGCATCTGCTTCCCGCCGATCATGATGGCCGCACGAGAAGTGAGAATCAAGGCATCGTCAGTAGGCACTCGCGAGGACCTTCGCGCCGTGCTGGCGATGGCCGCGGCGGGGAAGGTGCATTGTGATGTCACCTCCAAGCCGCTGGAATTCGCCAATGAGGCCCTGGAGCTCCTGCGTACCGGCCAGGTCGCCGGGCGAATGGTTTTAACCTTCCCGACCTGAACTTCTCCTGCTCTTCGCCACTGCCGTCTCCCCTGGGAACACCACCCCAAAAATCTTGAGGTCCCCGCTTAATTCGGCTTGACGTTAGTCACTAAAATGTAATATTCCCTATCATAATTTTGGATGGGTGGAACGGTGGACGGATGGCGGGTGATTCCAGCGAATTCGGCTCGATAAAACCGTGAACGTGGTGCGACTTCCCAGGCAGCCAGGCGATGCTTTGGCCTCACGAGGAGGATTTATGAAGTCAGCATTTCTAGCCGGTGTGATCGCGTGTCTCGTGTGCGTGTTGGTAGCGACTCCAGCGACGCGGGCGCAGGGGGTGGGCGCGTCGGGCACTATCAACGGAACCGTGGTTGACCCGACAGGCGCAGTGGTGCCGAAGGTGCTGATCGTCGCGGTCGAAGCCGACCGAGGCACTTTACATTCCACCGAGACCGACACGAACGGCTTCTATCGCCTGACAGGTTTGCCGCCGACAACGTACGACATTACGGCGCGGGCCACTGGTTTTGAAGCGATACAGCAAAAGGGCTTGGTACTCAGCGTCGGCAGCATTGAGGTGGTTGATTTCCACCTTACGCTCGCGACATCGAAGGCTGTGGTGGAAGTGAATGCAGCGCCACCGATTGTTGAAGTGCAACGCGGCAGTCAAGCGGATACGGTGGTGCAGCGGTATATCGAGGACCTGCCGATCGACCGTCGCGATTATCTGACTTTTACGTTGTTGATGCCCGGGGTTGCTGACTCCACTCGATTGGCCGGCGACCAGGATTTTCGCGTGAAGCAGACGCCGCAGAGCGGCCTTTCTTTTTATGGCAGCAACGGCCGAGGGAACAGCATCACGATTGACGGCGGCGAGGCCAGCGACGATGCCGGCGGCGTGCGCCCAACGTTGAGCCAGGACGCTGTGCAGGAATTCCAAATCAACCGGAGCAACTACCAGGCTGATCTAGGAGCGGCCAGCGGCGCATCGATCAACATCGTGTCCAAGTCTGGAACGAATGATCTGCACGGAAGCGTATTTGGTTTCTTCCGCAACGACGCTCTGGACGCCCGCGATCCGTTTGCGTTCAGCCAGGCGCTGGCGCCCGGGGAAGTGTTCGATCCCGCAAATCCGGATTCGGCAGGATCACCTATCAAGAATTCTTTGCAGCGATATCAGTTCGGCGGCAACGTGGGGTTCCCGATCCAGAAGGACAAGACGTTCGCTTTCCTTGCGTTTGAGGGACTGCGTCAGGATTCAGAGAATTCAGTTCCGCTTCTCACCGATACGAATATCTTCCGCACGACGACGCCTCAAAAGACAGTCTTCGGCGGGCTCGAGGCTCTGCCTGGCAATCCGATGGTACCTTGCATCAACAATCCCAATGGAACGGTCACGAGCTTGCCGGCGCAGACATGCGCTTTCGGGCTGTCAACTTTGCTTACGTTGAATCCCAACCCGAATGCGATTCAGCAGATGTTTATCACCCCGGGTCAAGCGGCTCTCAATTCGTACCTGATCAATCAGTTTGAGTCGAACGGCGGGTTGTTTGCTTTTAACACGCATAACTATTTTTTTTCGGGTCGCCTGGATCACCGCTTCGACGAAGCGAATAATTTTTCGCTGATCTACCGGTTCGCACACGACCTGATCGAGAATCCCGACGTACAGTCGTTGACCGGCTTCTCTGCCGGCAGTTCGATTCACAATTACGACAATAATCTGCAAGCCAGCTGGTTCCACACCTTCAGCCCGCGAACGCAGAATGAACTGCGGGTGCAGTTTAACTATGACAGCTTCCGAGTGATTCCGAATGAGCCGGCGCAAGTGGGACTTCAAATCCCGGGCTTCGCAAATAACCTTGGCACGAATATCTTTTTGCCGAACCTGACGATTCTGCGGCGCTGGGAATTCGCTGACAACGTGACGATGGTGCGCGGCAGCCATACGATTCAATTTGGCGTTGACGAAATTCTCCGCGGCAACCACACGGAATCGCACACTTTCCTGCCGGGACGTTTCGTGTTCGGTTCGCTGCCGGGGGCTGCGCTGAGCGATTGCTTCCTGCCGTCTACGCCCACCAACCCGGTCAATCCCTGTGGCCTCAGCGGCGCAGGAGCCGCGATCAATTCGTTGCAGGCTGCTTCACTCGCGCAACCGGTGGTCTATCAACAGGGCTTCGGCAATCCGAATTACCCCGCGTACACGCGACCGCTGACGGGCCTCTATATTCAGGATTCGTGGAAGGTGCTCTCGAACCTGACGCTCAACCTGGGAGTGCGCTGGGAAATCGATTCGCAGTTCAATCCTCTGAACACGTACTTCGGCGACGTGGGGCCGCGCATTTCATTTGCGTGGGACCCGTTCAAGGATCACAAGACGGTGGTGCGCGGAGGCTATGGAATCTTCTACGGCCCTGTGGATGCGCAGATTAACCAGGTGGACTTGAGTCTTGGCGTGCTGAACAAGAATCATACGACCGTCGAAAATCAGAGAAACAAGACGCAGGTTCCGGATCAGGTGAACAATGTGGTGAACACGTGCGGCATCGGATTCCCCGGCTTTCCGATTTTCCCCGGAGCCGGAACGAGTCCTTGCACCCGCTTCATCTCGATTTATGTAGACCCGATTAGCCCGACTGGTCTGCCGATTGTAACTGCACCGGGAGTATTCCAAACTTTGTTCGCGAACGGACTGATCCAGTGCACGACAGCGGCGCCAGGGAACCAAGCTTGTATTACACCTCAGTCGCTGGGTCCTACTTCGGCCGGCGGCCTATTCCCACAAACTGCGCAGTTTCCATTTGGTTCCGGTATCGTTTCAACGAACAGCGGGCAGCTTTCACCCTTGCAAGTTTTATTCAGCAACCCTCCCAACTATAAGCCGCCATACTCACAACAGGCTTCGCTGGGAATCGAGCGGCAAGTGGCGCCGGGCTTCACAATCGGAGTTAGCGGAATTTACTCCCACACGCTGCGGTTGCCGGTGGCGATCGATACGAATCTGTTCCCCGCGCCAGAGAGCACGATTGCACTGGCCAACGGGCAGGTGGTTTCTTACCGGAACTGGAACACTAGTTTTGTGACGGACCCTGCCGCCGGCTTGCAAATCTCGGGTCCAGGCGCAGGCGGCGTGTATCCATGCGCCATCACGCTGAATGGTTTCGGTCAGCCGGTTTCGCCTTGTTTTGTGAATGCGTTAATCACGCAGAACAACCAGTACACAGCGGCCGCCTCAGCGCTTTATGAGGGGCTGATTGTGGAAGTGAAAAAACGGTTCAGCGATCACTTCACAGTGTTCGGCAACTACACTTTCAGCAAAGGATTCGACACATCCACTGACTACAACACAGACTACGGTCCGCAGGATCCCACGAATCTGGGACTCGATCGGGCGCTCTCGGAATTCGACGAGAGGCACAAGGTTGTCGTCGCCGGGGTGTTTGATAGCCCATGGAAGAATCCTATTCTTGCCGGATTCCAGCTCTCTCCGATCTTCAACTACCACAGCGGCCATCCGTTCAACTTGCTTGCTGGGACAGAAGTAAACGGAAACAACCACACGACGAATGAACGTCCTATCGGCGCGCCACGCGACACCGGTCTGGGCCCCAACTACATTGATTTCGATATGCGTTTGAGCTGGTCGCACCGCATAGGCGAGAGGGCGACCATTCGGTTCACGGCGGAAGGATTCAATATTGCCAACCGCACCAACTTCGCGAGCGTGAACAACGAAGTGAGCCCCCTCTTTGGGCTGCCGGCGGACGTGGGCGGCGGCGGCTTCACGACGTTCAACGTGCACGGGATCCGACCGGGACGGTTGCTCGCGGACGGAAGCACAGTTACGCCGAGCACTCCTCTGGGGTTCACTTCGGCGCTGCCGAAGCGTGAAATCCAGCTGGGCGTGAGGCTTGATTTCTAGTTTCTGTCGAGCCGGATGCTAAGGCTGCTGGGTGGACTCGGCTTTGGCGAACAAATCTCCGCAGTGAAAACGGCATGACTGAGGCAAACGAAATTCGTGCCGTCTTATAGGAAGGAGAGTGTCCGATGTGGCAAGGAGTGAAGCATGGGGTTTTTGTTGCTTTATTTTCCGCGGTCCTCCTGTTCTCGGTAACGACCACAACAAACGCACGAATAAGCCTGACCACAAAGACAGGTGCGCTCGCGGATGGCGCGACGTATCTGATTCAGGTGCCTTCGAACTGGAACGGTACGCTTTTTTTGTATAGCCACGGCTATGTGGTTCCCGGAAGCGCGAATCCGGCGCAGGACGTGGGCGACCCGGTTACCGGCGCCTTTCTTTTGGCGAACGGCTTCGCTCTCGCGGGG
>Ga0307471_100001675_pt1 | contig 12273 bp, 4 predicted proteins | sample atmos_gasesAM3C__2_FD_204566 | JGI IMG/M metagenome (GOLD analysis project Ga0307471, IMG submission 204566) | Hardwood forest soil microbial communities from Morgan-Monroe State Forest, Indiana, United States - atmos_gasesAM3C_515 | ecosystem: Environmental > Terrestrial > Soil > Temperate... | reverse complement strand
GGGGTGGTAGGCTCTCCTGTGAATTTTGTCGGGCAGAGTTGTACTGGACCGAGCTCGCCGCAGTCGGGCCCGCAGTCGTTTCAACTCCCGCAACAAGCGCTCGATCATGCGGGTAGAGTATTGGAACAGAATCGGCATGACCTGATGTCGCGACCAGAGGTGCTGGGCGTCGGTTTAGGGGCACTTGAGGACAATTCTGCACCGGCCATCGTGGTGTACGTCGATAAGACCAGCCAGGCCAAACTGCAATTGCCCGCTCAAGCAGACAACGTCCCGGTCCGAATAATAATGACCGATTCGTTCATCGCGTTTTGATTGACGGCGATTTTTGCGGCCTAACAACACGGGTTCTTGAGTGACGGCTTCCCAGCCGGCACATTTGAATCGGCGCCTACAATTCGCTGTTGCGCGTAGCTTGCGTTTTGTGTCAGCAGGTTGGCTGTGACCGCCAACCCCACTTCGTACTGAAAATTGGACGTTGGACATTGAATGTTCGATGTTCGCGCGTTGCCGCGCGTCGGGCATGTAGCTCAGCAGTTAGAGCAGGGGACTTGTCAAATGCTGTTTTTAAGGTTCGAGCCGCTTTACATCCGGCAATTTCAAAAGTGACAACGTTCGACCAAATGGGCACAAATAGCACCAATGGTTCCTGAGCTAGCCACTAAATCTAACAGTGGAGGCAGAAAATAGATTGGAAGTTGCAGTCTAATTCTTGTTAGACGGTACGCAGCCACGGACTTTTGGCTTAACACGGCCAGACTGCTGCGTCACTGACTTTCTTCCTCAGTCGGAGGGAGTCTTATATTAAGCACCCCTTAATAAATATCAAACACTTCAAACTCATCAGGGATGGCGGTGCGGAGGGCAAAGGGCATTGGGCCCCACGCGTCACTATAGAAGCCGGCGGACGTCTTCTGCACGGTGGCCATGGTTGATTTTACCGCCACTTTCTGCACGTCGCGTAGATGGGTCCATTCCGCTGGCGGCGAGAAAAGGTAAGTGTTGTTCAAGGGAATTATCAGCACATCGCCCACCGCCTCTTTCGCCTTCATCATCTTGTTAAAGGGTTTGGCGCCGTAAGCTTCCATGTAATATTGAAAACCCCAGTGACCCTCAAACCAGACGGTGTGACCGCGGTTGGAAGAGCACAGTTGCGCCGCTGCCTGTCGATCGCTCTGCGCCTGCACAAAATCCGCGCGCGTCACCAGGAAGGCAACAGCAGCGCTGAGGATGATGGGAATGAGTAAATGATTCAATGATCGTGCTCGAGCGTCAGAGCGTAGAGCTTCCGCACGTCGCAGGACGAGAATGGCTACCGCGGGCATCATTGGCAGGATGGAACGACCGTTGACCGACCAGTTGACGAAGGTTGCAAAGACGTAGGTCCCCAGTACCCAGAGCAACAATAAAAGTGAGGCAGCATTGCGATGTCGCCACATATCACACCCGGCCAACACGATGATACTCAGACCCGCCAGTGTCATGAGGGCTACCTGGAAGATGGTCTGGAATGGTAGCTGGAATGGTAGCCTGAGGGGGGGGCCGACTGTATTCATCAGCCAGAACGCGATCACCAGCACAAGCAGACCCAACGCAGCGTAGAGCATTTTCCCCCGATCAAGCAGAGCGAAGCCGAAGAAGATGATACCGAGAGCACATCCGCCGGTGAACGAAAACCCGGTGATGACTTTGGAAAGCGACCAGCGGTTGCTGGCGCGTGCCCCATAAGCAAAGGAGACCGCGTCCATCAGCAATCCTCGACCGTATGCAGCCTTCGTAGTGACCTGGTACCAATACAGAACAGCCACAGGAATGATAAGGTAGACTAACCACCACCCCGCGCTTCGTCGCGCCATCACGGCATAGACCATAAGCAACGGAACTAGCGCCATTCCGAAATACTTGGTCAATGCACAAACCGCCATCAGCAGCGCTGACGCGAGTATATAGAGGTGCGAGTCCTCATCGACTCCGCGTATCCAGAAATAAATGGCAAATATCCATGCGGCGAGCATGGGGACATCGCACATGACCGTCGTGGCTGAAACCAGGAAGACCGGGCTGAGCAGGGTCACCAATGCTGCTGCCATGCTGCCCTTGCAGAAGTGCTTTGCAAGTAAAAACGTACCGCAGATAACAAGTAGGGCCGGGAGCATGAAGGCAATGTGCAGTCCCGTCTCATGCCATCCTATAAAGGCTGCCGCACCGGCGATATAATAGCAGGCGATGGGAGGGTTCTTGGTTACGTCCGACATCATCGTGTCGGTGTCGGACCAATTGACCTTGAAGTTATAGGGATTCATCGGCTCCGTCTGGATGTGCTTCCCTGCCCATACGAACAAGGGATCGTCGACGTAGAAGGCTTTATTGGTAAACGGCAGCAGACTCAGCACCGTAATCACGCTTAGAATGAGCAATTGCTGTGTGGTGCTCATGGCACATTGCCCTCGAAGCAGGTCGGCCAGCCACGACCCGTCGTTACCATTAGTGCATACCTGTGCCGGTCGTTGATGCTCCTTCACTATAGAGGCAGTTTGAATTAAAACATTGCAAGATGGCAAACACTGTTTCAGTACATCCAGGGCCGTTTAAGGTTGCCCAGATCGTTGTCCCACTCCCATGATGTAACGCGCGGCCTGTTTGCTTTTCGTTTCGTCAGCGGCAATCCATTGGTAACGAGCCGCCAACTTGCAATATCGCTTGAATGTATCAATAGCGACCCCCGATTTGGTTGCAGCACAGGAACCAACAATGAAAACAATAATGACAACGAATCGGCAATTTGACGGGCGACAGTTCCGTCAGTGAATCTCATAGACGTGTCATTGAAGCGAATACAGAGACCTGGGACAGAAACTGCGGCAGCACTGATCGGTACCGCCTTCTCGGCCATACTGTTGGTGCTGACGGCGATGAATGCGGGGCCGTTGTGGCGTGATGAAACCGGCAACTTCAATCTGGCGCACATGCCCTCGGTCCGAGACATCTGGCAGAACCTCCACTTTGATTCATTTCCCCTGCTTTGGCCGCTCGTGCTGCACGGATGTGGCGTGTTGGGGCTTGCCGACAGCGATATGAGCATCCGTATTTTGGGGCTGGGCGTTGCTTTGTTCTTTCTGACCTCGCTATGGCTGTGCCAACGTTGGATTGGGGGACGCGCGCCCATCTTGAGTATCGCGTTGCTCGGCAGTTTGCCCGCGTTCATTTTTATCGTGGGGGCGACTCGTGCCTATGGTCTGGCGAGTTGCCTGTTGGTCCTCAGTTTCGGCAACATATGGCGGGTCCTACAGTCTCCCACGAAGGTGCGGATCATCTCAGCCGGTCTTATCTCGCTGCTGTTCGCCCAATGTGTCTATTACGACGTGATCTTTCTCGGGGCAATGCTGGCCGCTGGAGCCCTGGTGGCAATTCGATGGCGACGATGGAAAATAGTTTGGACGATGGCGGGCATCGGTTTAGTGGCCGGCGCATCTCTGTTCATTTATTTGCCGGTCATCCGCCGGGTTCCGGAACACCTGCCGTTCTGGCGCTCGCCGTTCTTCGATGCTGCAACCCTTTGGAACGGACTCCGCGGCGCTCTGGCCGCGCCGAGCAGTGCCAACCCTCAGGGTGCCAACGGCCCGCAGATCTGGATTTGGATCGCGCTTTTGTTGGCCGGCATCATAGTCGCCCTCATAATGCAACGAAGTGCACACCAAACGCCGAAATCAGAAGTTGCCTCGAACAGTGCCAACCCGGAGCGGTCCGACCTGGCACTATTTTGTGTCACCAGCTTGATTCTGGGAATCATCGGGTATGCTGGGTTCCTGCTGAAATTTCACTATTTCATAACGCCATGGTATTATATCGAAATCTTCGTCCTCTGCGCTATCTCCCTCGACGGCATCTTAACTGCGAACTGGCCGGCGCTTCGTCCCTGGGGATTGGCGCGCATTGGTTTCCTGGTGACGATGATGATGTTAAACGCGGGGCCGGCGTGGGCGGAAGCGCACACCCGCCGGAGCAATGTAGATGTGGTTGCCGCTTTTCTCGGCCACAACGCTTCAGCCGGCGACCTCATTGTCGTCCAGGACGCATGGGTGGGCATCACGTTTAACCGGTATTACCGCGGCCAGGCTCGATGGCTCAGCGTACCTCCAATCGATTCGCACGAGGTACATCGCACCGATCTGGTATTGGCCAAAATGAATCAACCGGAGACGATGAGTCCGGTGTTACGTGCGATAACTGATACTCTGACCAGTGGCCATCATGTTTGGCTGGTGGGGAGCATACCTATCGCGCGTTCAAAAGATGCGCCGCCCGGGCCAACTCCGCTGCCGCCCCCGCCGTCCGAAATGCCCACCCGATGGTGGTACGGTTCGTATTTATATTGGTGGAACCAACAGGTTATAACGCTCCTGCTGGATCACGCGCAGCAGAGAAAGGCTGAAACAATTAGTGCGCCGGGACCGGTGAACCTTTTCGAAAACGTTTCAGTCGTACGATTCACCGGCTACCAGCCGGGCACCGAATGATCCGCCCAGACAATCGCGACACCGGTTATTATCGACTCGCTGCCCGGAGATGCAGCCTGCTCTCTTTGAATTGGCGGGCGTCCATAAAACGCTCTGGCTTGACGAAGCGGCGAATCAACTGATTCTCAACATTGGCATCTTGACCGGGGCAATTCCGGTTCGACGAGTTAATGAAAGCAGCGACCATTGAATTTAGCCCTCAGGGGGTAAAAAACAACCCTCTTCCCCTGTGGTTTAGGCTCTCTTTTTACCTATTCCAGACGGTAGCAGCCCCTACCCCCATAGGGCTCTCTCGCGTGCATCTGCGCGACCGTCCTGCGCCAACGGAGTCGGCATCGCGCGACCGCGTCACGACGCCATCCAGCTCTTGTAACAGTTGTAAAAGTCCCTCGTTACCGTCTGTTTTCCGTCGGCCTTGGTGTCGCGCTGTGGTTCGAAGCCCGTCCCGATTCCAACCTGCCCCCGTGTTCGCTCAGTTCGTTCTCCAAGCTCCAAGATGGCGGATTGTTCCCTTATACCGGCAATATGCTCACGCCCTTCGGCTCGTTCCGTGACGGGTTGGTCCTAGGCACGCGTCACGTGATTTTCGGAAAACGCACAATGGTCGCTCTGACACTTTCTATCTCATTTGTCTGCCTTGATTAGCTGTTGCGGACAGCACCTGGTACGGGTTCCGTACAACGGCAATTACTATAGGTAGTGAGCGTTACTGGAAGAAATTGAATCAAGGTTACGATTGTTCCCGTCTCACCGTGACAAAGTATAACGCAAGCGCTTAGCGACTCCAAGTTTGACAGCCCCAAACAATGCCCGGATTTGCTTCACAGGATCGCACGAGAAGCATTTTCGATTGCCGAACGGCAAGCGGGCGGTTTCAAAGAGTAGTACTGCGATGAAAATGTTTGCGATTACGCGATCGGTCTACCATTCTAAAGCCAACACTGCTACGAATTGGTGGCCGTGGAGCCACAACGCTTAAATATGTATGTAGTTCCGTCCGTTTGGCGCCGACTGTAAAAGGGGCGCATCGTGAAAGTTTGCCGCGACGCCGTGAAAACCGACAGCAAGCTCTTTTTCGTTGCGGCAATTTACCTATGAAAATGGGCCTGTGGCTCAGCGGTTAGAGCAGGGGACTCATAATTCAAGAAAAGTTTTTGCACACGTTTTAGCAGTGTTGCGTACCGTTGGGAACGCTAGGTATTTCGGCGATGCGTTATTCGCAGAGCGTTCCGCAGAATTGCGCAGTTTTGCAGCAAAATTTTGTGCGACCGTAGAACAGACCGTGAAAAGTTCAGCACGCGAGATGCACGGTCAGCGGTGTCATCTCTGCTGTGATCCGCACATTCCGTTGTGGGAGATTGGAAGCCGCCTAACTTCCCCCTCGTGTCATTTAGTAATTTCGGACTTTCGCCAGAGGTCGTGCGAGGAACTCAGGCGATGGGATTTGCGGAGCCAACCCCGATCCAGCTCCGCGCGTTTCCTATTATTCTCGCCGGAAAAGATTTGATCGGTACTGCGCAGACGGGCACGGGTAAAACGGCGGCTTTTGCGCTTCCCATTCTAACCCTCCTCGGAAGGCACAGCGGCCGCCAGCGTTCGGAATGTCTTGTGCTGGAGCCGACGCGCGAGCTGGCGGCGCAAGTCGAAACCGCATTTCGCGATTATGGCCGCTTCACTGACTTGAGAGTCGGTCTCGTGCACGGCGGCGTTGGCTACGGAAAACAACGCGAAGAGCTCAAGCGCGGTGTCCATGTTCTCGTCGCGACGCCCGGACGTCTGCTCGATTTGCTCGAACAGCGTGCGACGACTTTGAAATCTGTGAACATTCTCGTGCTCGATGAAGTCGATCGGATGCTCGACATGGGTTTTTTGCCCGACGTGCGCCGCATTCTCGACAAAATTCCGAGAGCCCGGCAAACGCTTCTTTTCTCCGCCACGCTGCCGCCCGAGATCGAACGGCTCGCAGCATCGGTGTTGCGCAATCCTGAGTTGGTGGAAATCGGCGCACGCCGTTCGCCGGTGGAAACCGTCACACACGCAGTTTATCCGGTGGCCGCTGACCAAAAATTCGATCTGCTGATGGCTTTGCTGGAGCGAACACATTTTGACAGCGTCCTGATCTTTTGCCGAACAAAAGTAAACGCGGACCGCGTGGCGCATTTTCTAAAGCACGCACAGCATGCCGTGGCGGTGTTGCATTCCAATCGTACACAGCGGGAACGGATCGAAGCATTGGAGGGATTCAAGAGCGGCAAATACGAAGTCATGGTGGCGACCGACATCGCATCGCGCGGCCTCGACATCGCCGGCGTAAGTCACGTGATCAATTACGATGTACCCGACCATCCGGAAGATTACGTACATCGGATCGGACGGACGGGGCGTGCGCAAAACGTCGGCGATGCTTTCACGCTTGTGAGCGGCGAGGAACTTCCCGCCGTTCAAGCCATCGAACATTTTATCGGGCAAAAAATTCCGCGGCTGAAATTGGAGAATTTCCCGTATCTGTTCACCGCGCTGTTTGAACCCGAAGCCTTCGAGGGTCGCAAACCCCGTATCGGGGGCGCCAGAGTGCGTCGCGGCCACTCATTCAGCCGACGTCGTCACTAAGCCTGGCAGGTGCGAGGCGATTCGGACGTTCACCATTCCCGCCGCGTTGCGCAGAATTGCGCACTTTTGCAGCAAACTTTTCGCTGACCGTAGAATAAACCGTAGAAAAATGTCTACCGTCCGCGTTATCTGATTTAAAGTCAGATGCATAGCCACGACCGTTTGCAATGAGGAACAGATGATTGCTCACGCCGGCGGCCTAGTTCCCAAAACAACACGCACGTCGTGAGGTAGGGCATCGTTACGCAAAGTCACCATTTTGTCGGCTGCGGCGACTCCATCAAATTCCACCAGAATGACACCTCCGCAACAGTGTTCTGGGTTCTCGACCGAGATGCGATACGTGGTGTTTTGAAAACGGTATCGCAAACGGAAGCCAGGCCAATCTTTCGGAATGACCGGATTGATCGTGAGGGTATCGCCGCGGCGTTGGAATCCCAGAATTTCTTCAAGCCAGACGCGATAAGTCCAAGCGGCTGCGCCAGTGTACCAAGTCCAACCCCCACGTCCAACGTGGCCGGCTAATGAATAGACATCGCCTGGAATGACGTAAGGCTCGACCTTATAGCGTTCGCAATCCTTCTCGTCCCGTGCGTGCTCAACCGGATTCAGCATCCTCAAAAGTCGGACGGCTTTATCACCATCGCCTTGTCGGGCAAACGCCATGGCCACCCAAGTGGCGGCATGCGTGTATTGGCCACCGTTTTCCCGTACTCCCGGCGGGTAACCTTTGATATAGCCGACCTCAGCGGTCGTTTTGTCGAAAGGCGGGGTGAAGAGCAGGATCAGATCGTCGACTTCACGCACGAGGTTTTCTTCCAGCGATCGCAGCGCGACCTGTACGCGATCCCTGTCGCCCGTGCCGGAAATGGCAGCCCAGCTTTGTGGCAGCGAATCGATGCGGGCTTCAGCGTTTTTCTTAGATCCAAAAGGCGTACCATCATCAAAATATCCTCTGCGATACCATGCCCCGTCCCAAGCTTGTGAATCGACCGTTTTTGCGAGTTGGACGGCGCGGATACGGCAGGCCCGCGCTTCCTCAGGTAGTTCGCGCAAGGCAAGCAATTCTGCGAAATCTCTAAGGACACAGATTTCAAACCATGCGAGCCAGACGCTCTCGCCCTTACCGCCAAGTCCAATCCGGTTGAGGCCGTCGTTCCAATCGCCACCTCCAATCAGCGGCAGCCCATGCGGACCGGCGGTGGCGGAGCGCGCGACGGCGCGGCGGCAATGTTCAAGCAGCGTACCATGCGTTTGAGAAGCAGCCGGAATTGAAAGACTTTCCGTCTGCTGCGCCTCAAGCGGTTTGGCTTCGAGGAACGGGACTATTTGATCGAGAATCGCGTTGTCGCCAGTGGTGCGGACGTAGTGCGCAGTAACAAAGGGGAGCCAGAGGAAATCGTCTGAGATTCGGGTGCGGACACCCGCGCCAGACTCTGGATGCCACCAGTGCTGGACATCGCCTTCGACGAATTGTCGCGCGGCCGCGCGCAGGATATGATCGCGGGCTAAGTGTGGCGCGGCATGCACGAGAGCCATCACGTCCTGCAACTGGTCTCGGAACCCATAAGCGCCGCTCGATTGATAAAGCGCCGATCGGCCCCAAACTCGGCAGCTGAGAGTCTGATAAAGCAACCAGCGGTTGAGCAGAAAGTTCGTGGAAAGCTCTGGTGTTTCCACTTCGATCGTGCTCAGGAGCCGGTCCCACCAATTGCGCGTTTCCTGGAATGCAGCTTCGACGTTGGCGGGATCGCGAAAGCGAGCAACGAGTCCACGCGCTTTTTCTTCGTCGTCCGCCTGGCCGAGAAGGAAAGTCATCTCGGCGGTGTCTCCCGGTTCAATCTCAATCACAACCTGCACGGCCGCGCAAGGGTCGAGGCCGGCGCCAACCTCGCCGGTCAATCGTTCGTGCTCCATCGCGGCCGGATCGCGCAGCGAGTGGTTACGCCCGATGAACGCCGCGCGATCAGCGGTGAACGAAGTAGGCGTTGGATCCGAAGTCGCAAACGTGACGCAATCGCAAAATTCCGGGTTGTAGGCATTGCGGGCAAAGAGGCTCTGGCTCTGCAAATCCCATTTCGTAACGATATGCATACCGGTTTCCTCTGGATCGGGTCCGAGAACGAGAGTGGCGTAGGCGGTGACAGTCAGTTTCCGTCGGCGCGACGAATTGTTGCGCAAACGCAGCCGCTGCAAGCGAACCGGCTGTCCCCCGGTATTATCGACCGGCACAAAGGTGAGTAGCCATTGTTCGATCGCATGGCTGTTGTGTTCAAAGGTTGTGTAACCCTGACCATGCCGCGCGCGATAGGCGTCCTTCTCCCGAATCGGTTTAGGGGTTGGCGACCACACGACACCGATCTCATCATCTCGAATGTAAATTGCGGTTCCGGACGGATCGCAGATCGGATCGTTGAACCACGGCGTGAGACGATCGTTCTGGCTATTGCGGCCCCAGACACATTCCGCGCCGGACTCGGAAACCAATCCGCCGAACTTAGGGTTCGCCATGATATTGATCCAGGGAAGCGGCGTGCGTGTACTTGGACCCAAATAAATTACGAATTCCTTCCCGTCCTCGGTAAAGCCGCCGAGGCCGTTAAAGTATTTCAGTTCCATGAAAGGCAGAGGTGCGGAAGGCTCTTCACGGAACTGGCGCCCAGGCACTAGCTGCCGCGGTTTCGAAACTGCGGGTGCCGTCGCGGCGAGTTGTTGGCGCAATGTGCCGCGAGCTGCGACGAGGACCACCCGTGCGGCCGCTTGAAGCGCGATCAGCTCTTCTTTCGAAATTTTTGTCGCCGACCGAAGATAAACGCCACCGGGTTGATCGACACCGGTCAAGTGCGCCTGCGCTTCGGTGAGCCGACGTAGATGCCCGGTCAACGGTTCGTCGTAACTCGGCAGTTCCTCGCTCACGAGAACGAGATCGACCTTCAGGCCGCGCAGATGCCAGAAAGTATGTGCGGTCAATATCTCTCGCACGACTTCCATGTCACGGAGGTGACCAATCATGACGACGACGATCGGCAGATCCCCCGAAATGCCTTGTCGCCAAAGCGCTCGTTGACCCTCAGCGCGGCGGCCGAGACGCGCCGGCGGCGGTCGGAGTTGGGCCTGCGGAAAGATAATGAGGCCTGCCAGTTGTTGAAAGGTTTGCACATCGGCACGCCGAATGTGCAGCCGGCGCATCTCCAACTGCGAATGGGTCCAAGCGGTCTCAAAGGCGCGCGCACAAGTGTGAAACTCAGAATAGCGCCCCGCCAGTGTAACAACCGCTTCGCGGGAATCTGCCACCACCGTAACGAGCGCGAACTGAAATCGTTGGTTAGGCAGAATAGTGACGCGCCGGCGCAGGCTGAAGATCGGATCGAGCACGGCGCCGATGCTGCCGTTTAGGTGGCGGGTGAGCGCTTCGGGATTTTCCAGCGTGCGGCCTCGGCCGAGAAACTGGGCGCGATCGGTTTCAAATTCCGCCGCCTCGATGGAAGATTCTGGGATCATGAGGTGCGCAGACCAGACAGGCCGGTCGTCGGAACCGCGCAGGCGGCGCCGGGCGACTAGGGCTTCGGAACGCGGCAGCCACTCAGTTTCGATGAACAGCTTGTTGAAAGCAGGATGTGCGCGATCTGTGCGATGCGGCGCAAGAGCGAGCTCGAGATAACTCGTCAGCTCCAGCTCGCATGTTTTGCGCGAGGTATTCACCAAAGTCACGCGCCGGACTTCCGCGTCGTCTTCCGCAGAGATGACAATTTCCGTGATCGTCTCGCACGGTCCACTCCTTCGCCGAAACTCTGCCTTGTCCGGGGTGAAACTCCATGTGTAACGGCGCTCGGGAGATCTCACCGGTTGATGGGTGTTGCTCCAAGTCGTTCTGCTTTCCAAATCCCGGATATAACAAAACGAGCCCGACACGTCGCAGGTCGCGTCCGCGCGCCAGCGCGTCACGTCCAAATCGAGCCAACGCAGGTAGCCGCCGCCGGAATTGGTCACCGTAACCGAGCACGTTCCATTGGAGAGAAGATGAGTGCGCGGCGAAGCGATATCGGGTGTTTGTGCCACAGCGGGGACGCCGGTCGTCGCTATCGTCTGCCGCACGGGTCGTTCTTCATGGGCCTCACCGGTGGTCGGCAAAATTTGTTCCGGGATGTGCTCGTGCAAAAGCGGCTCGGTGGCGCGAATACGCGGATCGGAATGGAACCGCCTCCGCATCGCGTTGTCGTGTAAGGCGTTGTCGTAAGCAAGGAGTGACATTCCCTGGTGATGAACCATGTAACAGTGGATGATGATTCCCCCCGCGCCGTCGAGTTCCGTGCGGCGCGAATAATCGATCGCTTCGTAGTAGCCGTAGTTGCTGAGCAATGCTGAGTCGCCCAGATTTGCGAGCCTCCGCAGATTCTTTATCGCGGCGGCCGGTTCCACGCCTAGAGCGAGTGCGGCGGAATACGGTGCGACGACCAGGTCTTCGTCCTGTCCACGCTTCAAAGCCAGCGCCGGTACGCCAAAGGCTCGGTATTGATAAACGTTATTTCGGTCGAGCGCACTGAAGGCCGATTCCGAAATGCCCCACGGCACGCGGTTTTGCCTGGCGTAGCCAATCTGACAGCGCACGGCGTCGTAACAGGCGCGATCCAGCAGCGAATTTTCATGCGTCTGAGTGAACAACAGCGGCATCAAATATTCGAACATCGTCCCGCTCCAGGACAGAAGCGGCAGTCGCCCATATGCTGACCCAAAGGGCCGGCTCAAAGCCCACCAATGTTCTACTGGCACTTCTCCGCGCGCGATGGCCAGGAAGCTCGTTAAGCGCGCTTCGCTTGCGAGCAGATCGTAAAACGAGGTGTCAAGCCGGCGCTCAGCCACCTGATACCCAATGGCAAAAATTCGTCGTTCCTCATCGTAGAGAAATCGAAGCCCCATGCCTTCTTCCAGCTCCCGGCTCTGGGCGATTAATTCGTCCAATTGCGCGAGCTGCTCAGAGGCATTCCGCCGCGAACGGTCGACCTCTGTGACGAGAAGGTCCAGCCACTCGCGCACGTCGCGAGATATTTCCTGGTCTTCCCGCCTCTGATAAAAAGGAAGGAGCGGTACCAGCCCAGAGATGCCCTCGATGGCAATATTGCGTAGCGAAAAGGTGGCCGCGAGCGCT
>Ga0307471_100001674_pt1 | contig 12275 bp, 9 predicted proteins | sample atmos_gasesAM3C__2_FD_204566 | JGI IMG/M metagenome (GOLD analysis project Ga0307471, IMG submission 204566) | Hardwood forest soil microbial communities from Morgan-Monroe State Forest, Indiana, United States - atmos_gasesAM3C_515 | ecosystem: Environmental > Terrestrial > Soil > Temperate... | reverse complement strand
AAGGTCCACGTCCAAGTGCAAGCCTTGCAATGGCTTGCCAGGAGTATCTTTGCGGAGGTCATCTTTACCGGGCTTGGCCTCGGGCTTGGGCGCTTCCGCAACGGACTTGCTTTCGTTGGAAGCGGTTGAGGGCGCTGTTGCGGGAGGATTCGACGGCCCAGACTCCGATTGCGCCGTCGCGGGGGCCGAGTACAGCGAAGCACTTCCGGAAACCAACAACAAGGCAACCAACAAACGGGTCAAAACGCGAATGTGAGGCACCTCGCGCTTCACGGCTCTCTCCCAAAGATCCCTAGCCTGCCGGGACGGCCGCGCGGTTCAGGTCTAGGCGGATAATACCACTCGCTGCGGCGAAGACAAGACCAATTCCGTACCGTTACCTTGTCAAACCTTTGTAACACAGAGTCAGATGCTCCAAATCCGCCGTGATAGCATCCGGTAAGTCGGGTAAACCGACGGCCGAGATTCTGTAGTGAGCTTCTAGGTCTGGGAGGCGGCACCATGAGTTCAGGCAAGGTAGTCGTGGTCATACCGGCGCGCTACGGTGCGACGCGCCTGCCGGGGAAGCCGCTGGTGTCACTCGCCGGGAAACCTATGATTCAGCGGGTTTTCGAGCGCGCCAGACTGGCCAAAACACCGACCCAGGTGATTGTCGCCACCGACGACGAACGGATCGTGAAGGCCGTTGAGGCCTTTGGCGGCGAGGCGCGGATGACGCGTTCGGACCATCGCACCGGCACCGAGCGTGTCGCGGAAGTCGCCGCCCACGTCGACGGCGATGTTTTCGTCAACGTGCAGGGAGACGAGCCGTTGCTCGATCCGGGGGCGGTGGATGCAGCCGTCAATGCTCTTTTGGAGGATCCGCCGGCAGCCGTCGCCACCGTGGCCACCTTGATCAAGACTCCGGCCGACATCATGGATCCGAACGTGGTCAAGACCGTGCTCGACTTCGACGGCAACGCTTTGTACTTCTCCCGCGCGCCGATCCCCTGGGTGCGCGACTCCGCCAATCACGTGGTCGTCCGGCACTGGAAGCATCTCGGCTTGTATGTTTTCCAGCGTGATGCGCTGCTCGAGTATCCGACCCTACCGCAAGGCGATCTGGAACGCATCGAGCAGTTGGAACAGCTTCGTTGGATGGAAAATGGGGTGAAGATTCGCGTGGCCGAAGTGGAGCACGACGCGGTCAGCGTCGATGTCCCTGAAGATGTAGTGCGCGTCGAGAAACTTCTGCAAAACTGAAAACCGCCCGACCGTGATCAGCCGAGCGGTTTTCGCCTGACCAAGCGATTCTCCGAAAACGTTTCGTCAGAAGTTGCGAATCACCGTGCCTGTGATGGTCCGGTGGGTGTCCGTTCCCACAACGAGGAACGTATTCGCATCGATAAAATAGGCGCTAAAATTCAGCGTGGACGACGGGCTGGCATTCACCTTAATGGCGTAACCGTTGCGTCCGGTGCCGTCCGCCTGCACGGTCATCGAGCCAGTGATCGCAAGGTTGGTCGCGACCGCCGGAGCGGACAACTCGGTGAAGTCGACTCCGCCGGAGATGCTCGCCGAACTGGTCTGGGTGTACTGGCCGAGATAGTCCTCTTCGCCAAATCCGCCGGTGGTGCTGTTCACACTCTGGCCGACAAAACTGAACGCCCAGTTTCCCGCCGCACCACTGGTAGGGAACGGTCCGGCGACCTGCGCTTGCATGGAACCGTCGGAAACGATGCCCGGGCTGTTGTCTTGAATGACCGCCTGCGTCGGTGAGATGAGATAGAAAATGAACGAGTAGGTTCCCAACTTGGAATCCGTGAAAGTGAGCGTCCCGCGTCCGGTTCCGGGCACCGTGCCGTCGATCGTGTAGCTCGCCGCCGAAATCGTGCCGTCGGGAATCTGAAACGCGTTGCTGTTCCCCGATCCGCTGTTGCTCGAAGCGTTGTCGTCCATCTGGATGTTGCTGACCGCTCCGCTGGTCAGTGTGACACGGCCTCCGCGAACATCCGAACCGGAAGTACTCGCTCCGGCCATCAGAAATACGAAATTGCCGGTGAGTCCTGCCGCCGTGGTCGGAATCGTGCCGCTCTGAGCGACCGCGTCACCCACGACGAGCGACGGAAAATTGTTCTCCATGAAGCGGATCCGGTTTCCGTTTACGATGTAGAAGACCATGCTGATTCCGTCGATGGTCGCGATTCCGCGGCCAACCGAGGTGCCATAGGTGGGATCCATCGCGAAACTTGCGGTGCTGAAGTTTTGCACGCCGGAGGCCGAGGCGCCGTCGTTGTCATCCAGAATTCCGCTGCCGCCGCCGCCCCCATTTCCAGTGAACTGGCCCACGATTGATTCGGGAATGCCGTTGGGATCCTGTCCGGAGAAATCGAAGACGTAGCTAGTGTTGATGTTGGCCACGGAAAACGATGCCGGCGTCTGAACGCTGAAATTTCCACTTGCCGAAGCGGTTCCGTCGACTTGCGTGATTAGGCCCCCGGTTGAAGAGCTCATCACGATGGTGAATTGCAGAGTGCCGGTCTGGTTTGTCAGGCTGAGAGTGCCTTTGCCGTTTGAGGAGATCGAATACGTGCCGCTCGTGAACTGCAGGGTTGCGGCTCCCGGTATGGTAGCGCTGTTGACATCCTCAACGCCGCCCGTGATCGCGCCCGCGCCATTGGCTGAAAAACTGCCGACGCGCGCAAAGAATCCGCCGCTGTCCTGTCCCGTCATCGTGAAAGCGTAGCTGCCGTTGAGACTCGCAGCGGAGTAAGGTCCCGGAGTCGGCGTAGGCGCGGGCGTTCCCGAGATTCCGCCGCCACCTCCTCCGCAAGCCGCGCAAAGCATCACTAGCGCCAGTCCAGCGAAGACCAGAGCGACGCGCTTCCTCGCGCGATTCACTGGGCACCTGCCCGGTTGCGCGGCGCCTGCGCCCCACTTTGCTGCGCCCGTGAGCCGCTGAACCACAGCGGAATTCCGCGCGGCGATCGCACCGCCACCGCTGCGGTTCCCTTCTGAATGATTCGGGCCAAGAATACGGTGTTCGCGCCGTTCGTGAAGTTCTCCCCGACGATGCGCACGTTGTCGCCGGCATTCAGCGTCAAGTGATTGAGTTCCAGAAATTTGGCGCTGCCGACGTGCACATCGACCACGCCGCTTGCGGTCTGTACCGCGACGTGCGCTCCCAACGGCCCGGTTTCTGAATTCGCCGTGAAACTGGAAAGTGTGCCGACCAGGGTTGTCTCTCGCGACGGGTCGTAGCCCGCTCGCAAATCATTCGCGGCCAGCTGCGCTCGCAACGTCACGGATCCGAAAAGAAGGGTTACACACAGCAAGCCCATGCCGATTGCACTTCTATGGTTTCGTTTCATTGTTCCCCACGTAGAGTCGCTATTCGAGCTTCGTTGTGCGCGGACGTGTCCCCAGCCGGCGTCTCTGCGCGTTACGTCCGGTATCGAGTAAGATGGCCCTTCGGACCATCGCGGTTTCTGCCATCATCCGAGCTATGTGCGCAATGACAAACTCTTCACAACGCCGCGCCACCAGCCAGGCTCCCCGCGAGCATCACCATCTAGCGAACACCGGGGGGCGAAAAATGTTTCGCCTGAAGAATATTCCCTCGTGGTTGATGCAGCGTTCCCATTCGCAATCTTCCACCTGCACCTTCGAACAGTTTTTTCGTTCCGGTCCGCCAGCGACTTGCATTTGACTCTGCGGCGGCTTCCGAACATAATTGTGTGTACGTCACTCCTGTGGAGGGCAGACAAGCTCGGCGAGCACGCAGCACGCAAGCCCGGCTTCACGGATGGCGCCAAAATATATTTTTGTTACCGGCGGTGTTGTTTCCTCTCTCGGAAAAGGTGTAGCAGCCTCCTCGATCGGTTGTCTCCTCGAAAGTCGCGGTTTCAAAGTCACCCTTCAGAAGTGCGATCCGTATCTCAATGTCGATCCCGGGACAATGAGCCCGTTCCAGCACGGCGAAGTCTTCGTCACTGAAGACGGCGCGGAAACCGATCTCGATCTGGGTCACTACGAGCGCTTCACGCACGCCAAGCTCAGCCGCGACAATAACTGGACCACCGGCCGCATCTACGAAACCATTCTCAGCAAAGAACGCCGCGGCGACTATCTTGGCAAGACCGTGCAGGTGATTCCACACGTCACCGACGAAATCAAAGCCATCATCAAAAAAGTTTCCGAAGGCGTCGACGTGGTCATTGTCGAAATCGGCGGCACCGTCGGCGACATCGAATCGCTTCCCTTCCTCGAAGCCATCCGCCAGATGCGCCTCGAACTCGGAGCGGAAAACACGCTCTTCGTTCACGTCACGCTGGTTCCATATATCGCGGCCGCCGGCGAGCAGAAAACCAAGCCCACGCAACACAGCGTGAAGGAAATGCTGGGCATCGGAATTCAGCCCGACATTCTTCTTTGCCGCAGCGATCGCCACATTCCCACCGACCTCAAGAAGAAAATTGCACTGTTCTGCAACGTGGCCGATTCCTGCGTCATTTCGATGGAAGACGTGGATACGATTTACGCCGTTCCGGTCGAGCTGAACAACGAAGGACTCGACGCGCAAATCCTGCGGCTACTGAAGCTGGAAAATCGCCCGCAGGACCTGAAGCCGTGGATCGATCTGATCCACCGCATGCACCATCCCGCAGGTGAGGCCCGCATCGCCATCGTCGGCAAGTACGTGCAACTCGAGGATGCCTACAAGAGTTTGCGCGAAGCCCTGCTCCACGGCGGCCTGGCGCACAATCACAGAACTGTTTTGGAGTGGATCGAAGCCGAAGACATCGACTCCGTCGAAACCGCGGCCAAGCAGCTGCGCGGCTACGACGGTATCCTGGTTCCCGGAGGCTTTGGCAAGCGCGGCGTTCAAGGAATGATCTACACGATTCAGTACGCGCGCGAGAACAAAGTTCCCTTCTTCGGAATTTGCCTCGGGATGCAGTGCGCAACGGTGGAATACGCACGCGACGTCGCGGGACTCGAACGAGCCGACACCACCGAGTGCGACCCGCAATCGCCGCATCGCGTCATCTACAAACTCCGCGAACTCCTCGGTGTCGATGAAATGGGTGGCACCATGCGTCTTGGTGCGTGGCCTTGCAAACTCGAGCCCGGCTCATTCGCCGCCAAAGCCTACGGCAAGCTGGAAATCAGCGAGCGCCACCGCCACCGCTACGAATTCAATCGCGACTACGAGAAAGTTCTGGTCGCCGCTGGGCTTCGCATTACGGGTCGCACGCCCGACGAAAACTACGTTGAAATCGTCGAAGCGCCCGACCACCCGTGGTTCCTGGGCTGCCAGTTCCATCCCGAGTTCAAGTCGCGGCCGCTCGAACCTCATCCGCTCTTCGCCGCATTCATCGGCGCCGCTCTCGAACACAAGAAAAACAAATCGCGCCCCGCCAGTGAGTCGCATCGCGCCCAAGCCGTCGGCGTAGCCCCTCAGGCAGCCCTGTAGCTGCCCTCTCCAGAGGGCGGGGTTGAGATTCAACCATGCCCAGTCCGCTGCGACAATCGGGAACGCTCCAACAAGCGCACTTGGGTGCCCCATCTGTCGCGGGTTTTGCGATGGGTAGGACGATCGTTGCGTCTTGGCGCGACCTCCGCGCGCTTGGTTCGGGACTTTTCCCGGACCTCTGAACCCCGCTGCCACCTGTGCTATCTTCCCAATTCCGAATGACCACCACTCACGAAATCCAACTCAACGCGCTCCGCCTCGGCGGCGCCAATCCGCTCTTCCTGGTCGCCGGCCCGTGCGTCATCGAATCCGAAGCGCACGCCCGCAAAATGGCCGAGCAAATCGCCAAGATCGCTGCCGACGCGCAAATTCCCTACATCTTCAAAGCCTCCTACGACAAAGCCAATCGCTCCTCCGTGAAATCCTTCCGCGGCCCCGGCCTCACCGAAGGTCTCCGCATCCTCGGCAAAATCAAATCGGATCTGAAGCTGCCGGTCCTTACCGATATTCACGACGCGTCTCAAGCCGCTCCGGCCGGCGAAGCCTGCGACATTCTGCAAATTCCCGCCTTCCTATCGCGTCAGACCGATCTGCTGCTGGCAGCGGCAAAAACCGGTCGCATCGTCAACGTGAAGAAAGCGCAATTCGTGTCGCCGTGGGACATGCGCAACGTCGTCGAGAAAATTGCCTCCACCGGCAACAACAAAATCATTCTGACGGAGCGGGGCGCCTCTTTTGGCTACCAGAATCTTATCGTGGACATGCGCAGCTTCCCGATTCTGAAAAAGCTCGGTTATCCGGTGGTCTTCGACGTTACGCACTCCGTGCAGCTTCCGGGAGGTCAGGGTCACGCCAGCGGCGGCCAGCCTGAATTCATCGAGCCGCTCGCGCGTGCAGGGGTTTCCGTCGGGGTCGACGGCGTCTTCCTCGAAACGCACGACAATCCTGCTGCCGCGCTTTCCGACGGCGCAAACGCGCTTCCCCTTACGCAACTCCCTGCCCTGCTCGCGCGCTTGAAAGAACTCTCACAGCTCGTGCGGGGCTGGAGCGCTTCATGAGCCTTCCGTCCGCGCGCCGCGTCCTCAAAATCGAAGTACAAGCCATTCAGGACGTCCTCGATCGCCTCGACGCCTCCTTCGAGAAGGCCGTCGATTTTCTCTTCGCCTGCAAAGGCCGCGTCGTCGTCACCGGCATGGGCAAATCCGGCCTCGTCGCGCGCAAAATTTCCGCCACGCTTTCCAGCACCGGCACGCCATCATTTTTCCTGCATCCCGCCGAAGCCGTCCACGGCGACCTCGGCATGCTGGCGCGCGGCGACGCGATGCTCGCTGTCTCTTACGGCGGAGAGACCGAAGAGATCGTCCGGCTGCTCGAGGCGCTGAAGCGCCTGGAAATGCCCCTCGTCACGATCACCGGGAAAATTCACTCGACGCTCGCCGAGGCCAGCGAAGCCGCAATCGACGCCAGCGTCCAGGAAGAAGCCTGTTCGCTCAATCTCGCTCCCACCGCCAGCACCACGGTCGCGATGGCCATCGGCGACGCCCTCGCCGTCGCGCTGCTCGAACGCCGCGATTTTCGCCACGACGACTTCGCCGCTCTGCATCCCGCAGGCCGCCTCGGCCGCAAGCTCCTTCGCGTCGAGCACAAAATGCACGCGGGCGCAGCATTGCCGCGCGTCTCTCCGGAAACGCCCATGCCCGAAGTCATCCACGAAATGAGCGACAAGGGATTGGGCATGACGACGGTGACGCATCCTGACGGCCGCCTCGCCGGCATTCTTACCGATGGCGACCTCCGCCGCCTGATGGAAAAACATCGCGGTGCGACACTGGACATGCGCGCCGGGGAAGCCATGACGCGCAACCCGCAAACTATCGGCCCGCATGTCCTTGCCAGCGAAGCCCTAAACTTGATGGAAAAGCGCAAGATCACATCCATTGTGGTCGTCGATGAATCCCAAGCGGTCCTTGGTGTCGTTCACCTTCACGATCTATGGACTCTTGAGTTGATGTAGACGACGAATTTTTGTCGCGAAACCGCCCATTCCTCCCCGATAATCCCGAGATGCCAAAGTCCAAGCCGCAGTCAGCAAAAGCAAGAATTCCCACGGCGGTTGCCAAGCGCGCGAATCGAATTAAAGTCCTGCTGATGGACGTCGACGGCACCATCACCGACGGCAGCGTTACGCTGCTCTCACAGCCCGACGGCTCCGCGCTGGAAATCAAGACGTTCGACGCGCACGACGGCCAAGGTCTCTCGCTCGCGCGCACCGCGGGCCTGCGCACCGGTGTGATCACCGGGCGCGAAAGTGCCGCACTCCGCCGCCGCTGCAAAGAACTGGGCATCGACCTCATCTACGAGAAGCAGCCGCACAAGATTGCGGCGTATGAAGACGTGCTGCGAAAAACCGGCGCCGAGGAATCCGAAGTCGCCTTCCTCGGCGACGACCTGCCGGACATGACGGTAATGCGCCGCGTGGGATTGGCGGTGGCGGTAGGGGACGCTGCCGTCGAGGTGAAAGCGATAGCGCACTACACTACGAAAGCCTTTGGCGGCAAGGGAGCCGCTCGCGAGACTGTCGAACTCATCCTCAAGTCCAAGGGCACCTGGGAAGAAATGATCGACAAAGCCCGCGCTTGATTTGGCCTTTCCTGTCATTCCGTTTGCCCTAAGCGGAGTCTACGAAGGGCCCGGAGCGGCCAGCTTTTTCCTGCGCTCGACTTCCAAGAACCGCCATACTTGAACCGCAAGCAACGCCACCACTTAGCGCCGCATCCATCTCCCGGGCATGTTTCCCATGCCACATGTAAAACATGTCATAATCCGCCGGACTAAAATTCGCCATGGATTCCCAGGCAAGGGCACAACGTCCCCTCCCGGTGCTGTTCGGAGCTTTGCTCGCTCTCCTTGCTCCCCTGTCCGCGCAATCCCCTTCCTCTGTGTCTGCCGAGCAGCTCCTTCACCTCCGCGGCACGGTCGTCAACTCCGTCACCCACGAACCGGTGCCGCACGCTCTGGTCCTCTCGCCCGACAACCGCTTCGCCACCATGACCGACGATCGCGGCAATTTCGAATTCTCGCTTCCGCAAGTGCAGTCGCCAACGCGATCCTTGCGCTCCAACGAAGGGCCACAACCGACTGTGACGGAAACCTTCGGGCCTGGTCCGCAGTCTCCCAATCGCCCCTACATCTTGGCCGCGCGCAAACCCGGCTACATCCAGTCCCCCGATGGCGCCGATCAAATCCCGGTCGGGCCAGACGCCACCGACATCACCATCCCCCTGCTTCCGGAAGCCCGCATCATCGGCCGAATCGCCAACGCTTCCCGCCCCGACCGATTCGGTGGCCCGCAAGTCTCGATCTGCCGCCGCGATTTCTACGAAGGCGTGGTGCGCTGGAATGACGTCGCGTCGGTGCAAGCTCGTTCAAACGGCGAATTTCGATTCGCCGATCTTCCCGCAGGTACCTACAAGTTGTTTACTCGAGAGCGCCTCGACCGTGATCCGCTGACTTTCGATTTTCGCAGTCAGCTTTACGGTTACCCGCCGGTGTTTTTCCCTTCGGCTTCCGACTTCCAGTCCGCCGCCTCCATTCAACTGGCCGCCGGCGAAACCTTCCAGGCGACGCTCACACCATCGCGCCGCGAATACTACCCCGTGCGAATTCCCGTCAATTCCGCGTCGCCGGAGAACGGTATGGACGTTCAAGTTTGGCAGCAGGGTCACCCTGGGCCCGCCTACATGCTGGGCATCGATCCACGAAACGGGCTCATTCGGGGCTCCCTTCCGAATGGCGTCTATACGGTGATGGTCAGAAGCTTTCAGCAGCCGCCGCTGCTCGGCCAGACCAACATCACCGTTGCCGGCGCTCCCGCCACCGCTTCGCCGATTGTCTTTACTCTCCCCACCAGCGTGCAGGTCACTGTTCGTGAAGAGTTTCAACATCCCCCACCGGTCAGCAGCTATCAGCAGGCCACCCTAGCTGGAGGCAATTCCGAGTCCTTCCGCGTAAGCCCGCGCCGCGCGGGCTACCTCCAGGTCAGGCTGATTCCGGCCGAGCAATACGGCGGCGCGGTTCAAGAAGCCGCTTTGCGACCGCCAACCGGTCCGGACGATGAATCACTAGTCATCGAGAACGTCCTCATCGGCAGCTATCGTGTTCGGTGCTACACCTCGTGGGGCTACGTCGCTTCCGCGACCTCGGGAAACGTCAACGTCCTTCGGCAGCCGCTGATCGTCGCGAGCGGCGCCGCTCCCGACCCCATCGAAATCACCTTGCGGGACGACTCCGCCGAGGTCAGCGGTACGGTCGAGAGCCTTGCCAAAGTCGCCTCACAAGACAAAGGGCTGCTTTCGCAGCGATCTACGACTTCGCTCACGGCGGCGTTTCCGCGTCGCATCACCTTCAGTCGTTCGCCTACCGTTCATTTCATCCCGCTCCCGGAGGGCTCCGGAACCTTCAGCGTTGTTCCGGTAAGCCCTGACGGCAAATTTCAATTCAATCAGATTGTGCCAGGCTCCTATCGTGTGCTCGTTCTCGACCGGCCGCGCCCGGAATTGGAGCTCGCTACCGAAAACGAACTGCGCCGCTACGATTCGCGGTCCCAGTTCGTTGAATTCGCTCCTGGCGAGAAGAAACCTTTGAAACTCGTTTTGGCCTCTGCCGAAGACTAGGCTATGTCCAAGCGCACGCGAACCCAATTCTCGCTTGTCTACGCTCTGGCGATCTTCGTCGGCGTGTGGTGCAACAGCCCGCTGCGAAGTGCGGGACAATCTTCCGCGCCCTCTCACGAGGGTTCGCCTCCACCGGCGCAGCCCGCCCCTCCGCCAGGCATCGCCGTCTTCAGGATCTCCGGTGTGCTCGTCGACGCCATCACCGGCGAACCGCTCGGACAAGCCCGGGTTTCGCTGACCGACACCCGAAATTCCACCAGGCACGCTTCGATGATCACCCCCGAAGACGGTCGCTTCGCGCTCGACGCCGTGCCACCGGGCAAATACTTTCTCTATGCCGCGAAAACCGGCTACATCGCCGCCGGCTTCAACCAGCACGGGCAATTCTCCACCGCCATCGTCACCGGACCCGGACTCGACACCCAGAACCTGGCGTTCCGGCTCACCCCTTCGGCCGGCCTTCACGGCCGCGTGCTGGACGAATCGGGGGAGCCCGTTCGCAACGCGAAAATCGCCTTGTACTCCGCCGACGATGGCGATGGTCTCGCCCAAGTCATCATTTCAAATCGCACCGAGACCGATGATCAAGGTGCTTACGAATTTGCCTCCCTCAACCCCGGCACCTTCTTTGTTTCTGCTACCGCCAAGCCGTGGTACGCCGTTCATCCGGTGCACGTCGAAAATTCCAATTCGCCGGCTGTAGTGGACCCCTCGCTCGACGTCGCGTATCCAACCACTTTCTATAACGGCGCAACCGATTCCGCGGGCGCCACCCCCGTCCGCCTGAACGGCGGCCATAAGCAACAGATCGACAACCACCTCGCCCCGGCACCCGCGCTGCATCTCTTCTTCCATGCCCCGGCCGAAGGCGGAAACGGTTTCCCGATGCCCCAGTTCGCTCGGCAGGATTTCAACAACACCGAATTTGTGGACACGAATGGATGGCAGTCCGTTGCGCCCGGAGTTTTCGAAATCAACGGCATCCCCCCGGGACGCTACGCCGTGCAAGTGGTTAGAGCGGGAGAGAATCAAATGGAGCACTCGGAAATCGATCTGCGTAATGCCGGCCAGGAACTGGATATGTCCCGCCTCCAGGCCACCGTCGCCATCAATGTCACCGTGAAATTTCCAGGCGACCAGCCGTTGCCCGAACAGATGTATCTCGGCTTCCAAGGTCCGAGAGGCGACCGCCCGGCATTTCAGCAGGTCGAAGCAAGCGGCCAGGCCAAATTTTCAAACCTCAAGCCGGGCAACTATTCTGTTCTCGCTGGATCGTCATCTGCGGAATATTCGGTGTCGCGCATTGTCAGAGATGGTCGCGAATGGACCGGGCATGACATCACGATTAGTTCCCAGACCGCACCCGACATCACCGTTTTTCTGGTGCGCGGCATGGTTTCCGTCGAAGGATTCGTCAAGCGTAACGGCAAAGGTTTCGCCGGCGCCATGATCGTGCTCGTTCCCAAAGATCCACAATCCCATCAGGATTTATTTCGCCGCGATCAGAGTGATTCCGACGGCAGCTTCATCGTGCGCGGCGTAATTCCCGGCGAGTACACCATCATCGCGCTTGACGACGCATGGAATTTGCAGTGGCGCGAGCCGGGCTTGCTTTCGCATTACCTGAATCAGGGCCAAACCCTCACCGTCGGAGCACTCATGCAGCGCACCATCACCCTACCCGATCCCCTGGAACCTCAGAAGCGGTAGATCCCCAGCGTCCCAGCCATACTCGTACGCGGGCTCTACAGCGCCAGAGTAAGTCGGCCTCTGTCACCACGCAGCTGTTCGGCACGCTAACCCAACCCGGCCTCATTTTCATACTTCGTTGTGGTCCCCAGAGGGACCATGCGCTACTCGTAGCGGAGCGCCAGCACCGGATCGACCCGCATCGCACGGCGCACCGGCACGTAGCACGCCGCCAGCGCGACCAAAGCCAGCAGCAGCGACACTCCCGCATACGTAATCGGATCGAACGGCGCGACGCCGACCAACAAGTCCTTCATGACCTTTGCGCCGGACAGCGCAGCGACTAAGCCGATGGCGATCCCGATGCCCACGACGGAAAACATCTCGCGGGCGACCATGCGCATAATCTCGATCGGGCGAGCGCCGAGCGCCATGCGGATGCCGATTTCGTTGGTGCG
>Ga0307471_100001673_pt1 | contig 12276 bp, 17 predicted proteins | sample atmos_gasesAM3C__2_FD_204566 | JGI IMG/M metagenome (GOLD analysis project Ga0307471, IMG submission 204566) | Hardwood forest soil microbial communities from Morgan-Monroe State Forest, Indiana, United States - atmos_gasesAM3C_515 | ecosystem: Environmental > Terrestrial > Soil > Temperate... | reverse complement strand
GACGATCAGGATCTGTGCTTTCTTCGCTTTGATATCGGCGAGCGCGGCGTTGAGTCCTTTTCGGTCTGGAAGTTGTGCCGCCCCGGAGACGCCGATGTCGTCATAGACTGCGACGAGTTCGACGTCGTACTTTGTGCACCAGCTCTCAATTACCTGTCGCTGCGCCTCGACGCTCAGTGCTTGGTCGTCGGTCGAAACGCGAGTCGCGCCTACGGCTTTTAGCCTTTCGCTCACTTTTGCATCATACGCCGCAGACGCCGTTTGTACAGCTTCGGACCTCCTCAACGAAAACATGACCCTCCTTCGACATAGCCTCTTTCACAGAGACTTTCGTGATTGGTTGACCACCACGTGCGCCGTCCGGATAGCAAGTGAAGCCGCGCAGACCGCGGGCGTACTTGTACAGGATGTCAGCATACTTATCGACCGTGGTGTAGTTGTTCAATTCGGTGCCCCAGCGGTGCATGTTGCACGTGCTTGAGATCGCCATATCGACGTACTTCTGCACGTCATACTGGAACTTCACGCGTTGCTCGAAATCGAGCGCGTAGGCGTCGTTCCGTTCAATGAGCTCCAGTGACACACCCCGATCCATGAGACGCTTTACACTGCCGTCGATGACGTATTGATAATGCCACTGCTTGTCCTTCATATAGCGACGCTTATATGCAGCGCAAAATAGCGGCTCGATGCCCGTCGTAGTCTCGGCGACGAGGCCGATAGTGCCATTCGGAGCTATCGCACGTTTGCCCTTTGGTACATTGACGCCGAAGAACGTCGCCCAGCGATAGGCGGAGTCGTCATTGGCCTCGGCCCACGCCTGCAGCCACTCGCTCATCTCCTGCGTTACGACGTAATCCTGGCCTCGCTGCATGAGCCATTCATGCATCCCGCCGAGTCCAAGACCAATACGATTGTTCCGTGAGCCGACCTCGGCAATCTTCTCCGTCGGTGTGTGAGAGTAGATACCACCAAGAATGAGAAAAACAGTTGCCAGCTGCGTCGCACGGGCGAACTCATGAACTGAAGAGAACCGATTCATCCACAACGTTCCGAGATTGCAACGGTCGGAATCGTCTTCGGAGACCACCTCGCAGCACGCGTTGTGGAGGGATTCCCTCGCGTTCTCGAAATTAATCGAGAACCCAGGCTCGGCCGTTTTGAAAGCTTGAGTGCTGTTCTGCGCCCAAATCTGCCGAGCGCGGTCATGCAGCGGGTGATCCGTGGTCTCGAACGCGGCGAAAAAATCGGCGTCATAGATGACGGAGATATTTGTCAGCTCCATCGGCAATGCGAAATTGATATCGCGCTCTTTCATCGCGCGAAGCTCAGGCGACCAATTCTTCAATTGCAGAAAATCGAAAACGTCTTTGTGCGTCCAAGAAAGCCCAGCCCAAATTGCGCTACGCCGGCTTCCGCCTTGCATCACCTCCCGGCCGATTTCGTTGATTGTCTTCATCAATGAAATAGGACCAGTCGCGAGGCCTCCGGTACGCTTCACGACTTCGCCATATGGACGCACGTCGGAATAATCAAAGCCAATACCGCCGCCGGTCATCAATGCCATATAGGACTTGTAGCCAGCGTCAGCCCAACCTTCACGCGAGTCGTCGGCGCGAAATAAGAAACAATTTGAAGTCTGATGAAAGTCACGGCCAGCGGCGTACAGATAACGACCGGCGGGGATGAACTTGCGATCGCGGATGAGCTCGAATATCTCTCGTCGAAGCTCGTTGTTCAGGTGATGCGCGCAGACCGCGTCAACTACTCTTCGCGCCGTGTCCTCCCACTTTTCTTGCCCATTCATCGAGTATTTCTGCAAAAAGATGTCGCGGGCAATGGGAGTTGAGAACACGTCCTGATCGTGAGCCATAGGAGAGAGACCCTTTCTTGTCAGCGCGGCTTCGCTTCGCGCGTGCTCTCCATCATGCTCACGACCGTGACCAGAGACAAGGACTAGGTGTGCTTTCTATCACACCGATGATAGGGTCGAAATATGCGCTACGTTCTGCTCCTTTTGCTGCCCCTCACGGGCTGCTTCTCGAACGTTCCCGTTCAAAAGGGCGGAAACATCGAATGCTTCTACGGGGACGTCAGAATCTTTTCCGGAAAGCTCACCCTCGCCGGGGAAGGGGTCGACGCAGTGAAGTGGGGTGGCTCATGGTCTCTGTGTAACCACACCGAAGTGCGGTGCATCATTGACGTCGAGACCTCGTCTATTGCAGACGCCGGAAGCCTAGACTAGGAATACTGACCGTCGATTCGAATCGGGACGCTCACACGCTCAAGGAGCTGGACGAGCTCCGCGTTCTTCATCGTCACGGCCATCAACTCTTCTTCGAGCCTCTCGGAAAGGGCAACCGCGGAAGCTGCGACACCCATGAGCGCAATTGGCCCGGTGAACCAGTCCGCGGAAGCCGCGATCGCGAGCGCCTCGAACGAGGCCGACAACTTCAACCTGTCGTTGGTGGTTGATTGATACTTGGAGTGGGTTTCCCTCCGAAGTACCTCCGCCTTCTCGGAAATCTCATCCAGGCGTTCTTCGGTCAATTCCTCGTACTTGGCACCAGCCATGCTTACAAGTGTGGCACACCTGGTTCTCCTGGGTCCAGCCCGACATCGTGGTCATGCTCGAGGGTCGTCGCCTCGACGTCGAGCGGATCGCCGCCGAAGGACTGCACAACCAACGAATTCAGGTCGAGCGACACGGGGATGTACTCCATCGCGTCCAACGTAGTAACGAGCACACTGGATAAGGTCGGCGGGCTGGATGCGGCTGCCGCCGCCGGACTGAGCGTGTAACTATTGGATACCGTCAGCGGCGGAAACTCGCCCTCGGTCGTTCCACTGATCGCGACGTCCCTGTCGTAGGCCGTCTTAGCGAAGAACCGAATCGCGGGGGCTAACCCGTAGAGCATGTCGCAGGGCAAATCATCCGTAGCCCACCACGACCAGCTGGTATATGGCGGTTCGCGATGAGCGATTGGGATGATCGATCTCCATAACCTTTCTTGGCCGCCGAAGCCCGTAGCTGGATGAACCTGCATGAAGTGACGATAGATGAGGGCGTCGCCCTGTACGGTCACTGAAGAGTGACTCGGTACCGAACGTCCGAGTTTCGCCGTGTTGACATTGAGCACACGGCGCAGTTCAAGGGCGAGTGCGTCTGTGTACATTCGCCGGCCGAAGTCTTTCGCCGTCGGCGGAGACCAGATGTATTCATCGGGACGAGTATCGGACGGGCGACGTCCTAAAAGAATGAGTGGCGCCCGTTCTTCCATCTTTTCCATGATGAGAGCGCATAGTTCGATGTGAATTACGTTGTCCGGCATAAATTGTTCTCCCGTTGGTCATCTGGAGTTAACTCCAGGATTTCAATTTTCCCCATACGTCGAAGCTGGCTGCTATTCCAATGAAACCACCCATAGCCTGTGCCGTCCGTCCCGCCTCCGGTAAACGAGGGGCGGTTCGGCAGCACATAGACGTCGGGCATGCGGTTCGATAACCATTCCCTTCGACGCTTAGATTCCAAAAAGTTGAGACGCAGGAGCATCACGACGTGCTCCGACATCCGAAGACAGCGATCCACGAATTGCTGAGCGAGCTTGTACGGAGGGTTTGTCAGCACTACCCCGTATCGACGCGGCTCTGGATGTACGGTGGAAACCAGGAAGTCCGCCATCTTCAATTGGTGAATCTCAGGTAGCGAGCGTAGCTCAGCCTCATGCGCCAAGTCGATTTCGTACGCATCCCAGGCGACCGCGGGGCCCACAGCACGAATGATAGCGCCCGCCCCAGCACACGGCTCCAGCCACAGGCGCCCGTCGAACATTGGCAATGACAGCCGTTCGAGAAGGCGCGTGACACACCACTCAGGGGTTTCGTAAAAGTCCAGTGGACGTCTAGTCGTCCCTCGGTTCGTGCATGACATAGGATGGCTCTTGGTCCACCCATTCGATCACAGTCCGACCTTCGTGTCCATGTATCTGAATTACGCTCTCGATATTCAAGTACATACCGACCGAGCTGAACGCAGTGAGCCAGGTCATCGCTACGAGGCCGTTGTCAAACATGCAGCCCTCGGCCACGACTCCTGTACCACTAACCCCATGCACGTCCTCGTGACGTACGAGTTTGAAACGCCGCATTTGTTGAAACCTCGCTTAGCGTGAATCGCACCAAGTGTCGTCTTTGGGGCAAGGAAGCACGCCGTATGGAATCGTCTGGTCGAGCCCGAACAGTCTGCAGTATCCGTTCGTTTCGAGACAGTCCTCGCAGAGAGCGTCGATGGCGAGCACCGGCCAAGAAAGATCGAACCAGCATTTCGTGTTGCCACTCGCCCCGTAAACCATAGCGACAAGTTGTGCCCCCATCGCCGGAGGCGGCTCGTAGCCTGCATCTTCCGGTGTGGGGCACGACGGGCAATAGAGAGCGGGGCACGTCATCGCGTCTACCTGAGGACAGTCCGCGGCGTCCGGTGTGTAGCACGCGATGGTCGCATCCGGCTCTTCAGCGCGTGACAAACCATCACCGCTGACGCAGCTGACGAACATCAAGACGCCGATGATCAACAAGAAAGCGATCATTAGCCAAGTCACGATGAAGGCCATCCAGTCGAGGAAGCGAAGCATCTCTGTATTCTCGTAACGGCGGCATCCGCGGTCAATCGAGTCCTGCAAGGTTGCGTTTCGCAACAGCTTTTCCCATCAACGGAAGCTTTCGACCGTCAGCGCATTCGATCTCGTGCTTCATGCAGCGCTCGACGATACCACACGCCTCCTCGGCTTTTGATTCGGGCGCGATGAGTACGATTTGGTCGTGCACATTCAAAATGAGGCCAGTCCAACTCGACCAGCCGCGGAATGGAATCTCCTCACAAATCTGCAGCATCGAGTCATTCGTAGTCGCGGCACTCGCAGATTGGATTTCCATATTCGGCGGAGCGTTCTCTTGCGAAGCGCCCCCGGGGAAGTACCGCTTCCGTTTGTCGAGCATCGGCGACATGACGTAGCCGTGCTCACGAAGAAAGTCAGCGACGTGCTGGTGCCACTGCCGCGTCTCGGGGTGCGCATTGTGCCAACGATCGAACCATTCGCGAACCTTACGCTCGGTCAGGTCCGTGAACACGCGTTCGCCGGTGGCCTTGTCTCGCTCCGCCGTCATTACAGAGAATAGCTTTTCGCGTTTCCCGCCGTAGACGCACAAGAACGCGAATCTCTTAGCTATAACGCGCAGGTGTTTTAGCCGCGCCTTGTCGTCGTTTGAACCTTTCTTCATTGCGATCAACTGATAGTAGGTATCGTCGATCGCAGACGTAGTCGCGGTTGGTGTGAACAAGACCGCCGCATTCAGGCTATGCGGATCGTAGTCGTTGCCGTACTTGTCTTTCTCGAAGAACGCGCGGAGGAGCAATTCGTCGTTCGCAACCGCGGCGTAAATTCGTAATTCAATCTGCTCGAAATCGGCCCCGACTAAAACGTGCCCAGGCGGGGCGACGATCATGCGCCTGAGGTTTGTTGGCTCCTTTACCCCTTGTTCGTTCTCGAGCGCCCACGCGCGGCTCGCCCAGTTCTGCACATTGGGCTTCGACGTCCAGCGGCCGGTCGGAACAGTCTGCAGTCCCCACGTCGGGTGCAAGACAGAGATTGCGTTCCGCTCAGGCAGTGTAGGTTCGTCATCGACAAAGACGGCTGATGCGCGCCCAGCCTCCAGCAGCAGGGGGTCGTCCTCATAGTAGACTTTGAGGCCGTCAATGTACGTCCCGCGAATCTTGTCGCAGGCGCGAAACTGCAGGATGACTTCGATCGCCGACCGCGTTCGCTCATCCACACCGTGGTCTATGAGACGTAAGAGCGCGGGAGTCGACGTCGACCAGTCATCCCCCTCTTCCCAGTCATAGCCCTGAGGATTGAGCGGCGGCTGATAGCCGAGCTCATCGTAGAGATAATCCCCAAGCTGCGCGGGCGAGCCGATATTGAGGTGTCGACCGATAATTTGGTCGAAGTCTCGTCGGAACTCCTTCGTGAGCTTGTTGAATTGGACCGAAAAATGACCGCGAAGAACTTCGTCGATCGGCACGCCGAGATTCGTCATCTCCCTGGCCACGGGGGCGAGGAGCGTGTCCGTATTGAATTGCGTCTGGGTATTGCACTCGACGATGCGCTTTTCGACAAAGCTCCAGATACGACTGGTGCATAGAACGTCTTTGGCGTTGTAGGTGTGAAGATCGAGGTCTCGCGCTACGCCGCCTGCGTTCTTATGATCGGCGTCACCCTTCCACAACGGAGCTTCGAGAAACCGTCGCGCGACGAATCCCAGGTCATGTGGCAGATCGTTGTCGTCCGTGTCGTGGTGGGCAAGTAAGGAATCTCTCCAGGTTTTCATCCTGGACGGCTTCAGAACGCGGTCTTTTGACATCAGCCCAACACGCTGGCACACATTTGTATCGAACGCCCCGTTGTGCGCGATCAATTGGCAGGCGTCGAGCACGGCCCTTACAGCGCGTTCTGCGCGACGTCGATGATCAGGATCGGACCAATAGTCGCGACCGTCAATCCACAGAAACGGAACGACGATGATAGTCTCGTCCGGCTGTCCCTTGAACTTCGCACCGAGACCAACGCACCTGACATTGCAGGTCATCATATCGGCGGAGTCAGTCTCAATGTCGACAGTGACTACCGCTTTCTTTGTAATGAATAGCGAGCAAGTGAGTTCGATTGCCTCGATAGTCGGGAATAGCTGGAACTGGGGTTCGTCCCAGTCCACCTTACCGGCGCGTTTGGCAATCTTGGCGGCGCGCGCAATGTCGTTCCTGACGACGTGTGTGTAGGTTCTCTCGCGCATCGCGAACGCGGGGTGGAGGCTAGAACACAGAACGCGCCCGTCGGGAAAGACGATCGGCGAGCCATGCTGGTTCTTGATCGTCGCGGCCTTGATTCGTCCTACTTCATCGTGGCCGGTGCCGTAGGGAATCGAGAAGTGATGAGCGAGCGCTTGGAGCGCCTTCCCGCCGATCGCCAAGAGGACCTTGGAATTCGATAGCGAGAGGTCATGCTCAAGCCGCGGCATGCAGCAATCGATAGGATTTCGTGGTGGGTCTGGCGGTGTCTCACCGCGCTCGAGGGCTTTCTTCGTCGCGCGCCGGTGAGCCTTACCCTGCCTCTCGAGAAACGCAGTGAGTTCATCTGGGGGCTGGCATGCGAGAACATTGACGGTGGTTACTTCGTCTCGCTCAAGCCCACCGGTGTGTAAAGCGAGGTCATATTCTCGGCCAGACGGACCGGAGAAGACCTTGGCTGTTTCCACCTCGACTCGGCCTGGAGCCTCACCCACAGCAGCAAGTGGCGCTCCCGGAACGATATCGCCCATTACTGGGCCGCGACGCTGACCATACAGTGGACATGACTTACAGTCAGCCCCACGCCGCATCGCCTCGGCGTGAGCCTCTTCCGCAGTCGCAAGCCGTCGGATGTATTTCTTATCCACAGACCGTGACGTGAATCACGGCGGGCGACGCGTCAACTCCGCCCAAAAAACAATTGGTACAGTTCCCCGACGAGAGTGCCTACGCAAATTCCTGGGATACACGCCGCAAGAACGAGCCAGAACCAGCGAGATCGACGCTCCCAGAGACGTGTCAATAGCTTATCAAGCCATCGTGGCATACGCATTGTGTCGATCCACTTACTTGTCATTTTCGTCCTCGTCATGCTTGGGTCGACGATCGGCGTAATAGACCTCTGGCGCTCGCGTTGGTTCCTGCGGACACCAAACGACGACGAACCGCTGTCCATGCACGTAGCCCGCGAGGCTTGCCTGAGCGATGAAACTGTGCCGATTTATGTCGAAACCGAACAGGTCCACGCCCCCATTCTCCCAGGATCGCATTCCCAGGAACGGCTTGCCCTCATTCGCGTCGACCATCGCCATCCAGCACAGCTCCGGGTCAGTGACGCGTTCCCAATGGTCCGGGACAACCATCGCCCTCATCGATCACTCTCCTCCTGCTTGGGTCGCAGAGTCATTGCCCCATCCATAATGGCACACGTCATGGAGCAGTACACAGGCTTCTCGGGTGGGTGATCATCCGGCACCTCGACCCACTGGGTGCCGCGCTCTTCGTCCGGGCGCTCATGGTGAGGCCGTCTAGTGTGACACAGAGAATAGCTACATGGCAATTTCACAAGCCGACGGTGTGGCTCGAACACACGACCTCTGCGCTACAAGGGCAAGGCTCTTCCAACTGAGCTACGTCGGCGATTTCTTTTTCAATCGAAGAGATAGCCCTTCCCCATAGCCGCATCTTCGGACATCTCCTCCTCTTCGAGTTCCCGAATAAGGCTCGCGCGCATAGCACGCAAACTCTTCAAAACGAAACCTTCGGGCACGCCCTTCGTGGCCATGAGCCCCTTCACTGGTGCACGCGGATAGGTACTCTCAAGCCAGGCAATAGCCTTATCCAGATCCTCAAGCTCCTTCTTCTTACTCATGTCGTCTTCTTTCTTTTCTTCTTCGGTTTGGATTTCGTTGGAGGTTTCACCTTGGCCCTCGGCCCGTAGAGTGCGATTGAAGAGACGCCGCATTCTGGGCATCCGCCATAATCGACCTCCATCCGAAACTCGCATACGTCGGGGTCGATGCCGAGAACTTTGAGTTTCGCGATTACTTGGGACGGCGTCATATCCCGACTGGAGACGTTCATGAGCCAAACCTTATCCCAGTACGAGCTCATCGTTTTCAACCTCCAAGGAAAGTCCGGCGGTCGGTTCTCATCAAAAACTGATCGCCTCACGATGCCGCCGGCCACCGGGACGATTGCTGTTTATCCGAAAACCAAAGGTAAAACTCCTTTGCTGCGGCGGAGTCACGGCTGAAGTTGTCGTCCTCAACTGTGGAGGTGCCGCAGTGCCTTGCTAGAATAACGGGCCGCGGACTTGAACCGCGTTCATCACCTGGCTTATGGGGCCGGTCAAGATCCATACCTTCCGCCCGCGACATCCCGACGACAGCCATCCTATGCCGAACGTCGGGAACAACATCATATCACATGATGCTCCGCGCCTTCGACATGCTTGCCGAATTCGCTGAATTCGAATTGCTCGCCGCTGCATCCGGCGTGGTCGTCGTCATGGACGCCTCGGGCGGATTCGGACGATGGGCAACCTTTGCCTTCACCGCATCGAGGTACTTCTGCTTCGGGAGGAAGTTCCGAATCTCGGACGACCAACCCGTGGTCCCATCGGCGCGCGTGAACTGCCGAGCCTGAACCTCGAAGTAAACCCGACGATTGAGCGTCTCTTCGATGGCGCCGTCCGCGTCGAGCTCCGAGCCTTCGAACTCCTTCACCTTCGCGATTGCCGCATCGAGTGGAAGCGTCTCGGTGTAGACCGAGGTCAGAATGTCCCACAGACCGACGACGTTCGGCTTCTTGTCCGAACGCATACCGGAGACCGGCTGCGACTTTCGAACGCGGCAACCGCTCGCCGGATCTTCGCGACAAATGACTTCGAAGTTGAGGAGATTGTTCTTCGACTCGCTCTTCGAAACGCCCGTCTCCACCTTCACGATATCCCCGAAGGTGATGCCCTGAAACGGAAACAGATCGCTGCCCTGATTCTCGTAGGGACCGGTGTACCCGGAAGCCCCCGACATATTGATCTTAAAAGTCATTACATTACCTTCCTTAGATAAAAGTTGCGCTCCTACATCCGATAACCGGACTTCAAAAGGAGCTTTCTGAGATCGTGTTCCTCTTTGGCCTTCACCTGCGCATCACGAAACTTCATCGTCCACTGTGCATTGGCTTCGGTCAGGATCGCGCGCTTTGTGTGCCCCGCACTGCCTTCCACAACAATCCGAACACAAATCGTCGACATCGCCGCCATTGCTTCTCGCTCAGGACCAATCGGAAACGCGGGACCGCCTTTATAGACCAAGCTGCCACGCGTTGGAGAATTCTCGTCTTCGTCATACTTCGGTGAGGCCTCGTGGCATATGAGCACCATCACGCGCTTCGTCAAGCGCGGAATTTGGCACATCCACGCATTCCAAGATTTCAGTGCATCGACCTTCCGAAACGCATTGCCGCCGAACGCCGGGTCGGACTTTATCTCCTCGTACACACGGGCGGCGAAGGTATTGTATTGGTCGATGACAAGTCCGTCGTACTCGAACTTGCCCTGAGCGCTGGTTTCACAGATGCGCTCCATGATCGCCTTCAGCGTGTCGCGATTCTTGAACCGAGTCTTTCCATCCGGCTGGTACTCCGGGATGTACTTGAAGTCAGGCATCTTGAAGCCGTCGTCCTTCAATGAAGGCTTATCCCGCAGCGTCGATTCATAGAATCGAATCGAATCCGGCTCGGACACAATCCAAAGAAGATTCTGAAATGACTGCGCTACCAGCGAGGTCTTCCCTGTACTCGGCGCACCGTATACGATGATCGACGGCGGCACGTCGAGACATGAATCCTCAAGCGCGATTCCCAATGCTTCGTTTACTTTCGACGTCACCACGTGACAGAAAGCACGTTGTGATGAGCGTCAAATTCGGCGGTACGGATTCGTTGCCCAGCGACGTCGCGCAAGGGTCTCGTATACCTGAAAGACGCGGTGACCGTGCGTCTCATGAAGAAGATCGCTGCCACATCGCACGAGTAGCGAATTGGGCATCGCGACTTCGCGCGCGTTGTACACATCGACCATCGACTGTTCTTCGGAGCCAGGGCCACGGATCGCGCAGAGCAGGATGTAGGCCGCCGCCGACGAACGTGAAATGCCAGCGTGGCAGTGAATGAGGACGTGCGCCGGCTCTTTGATAGTCTTGGCGAAATCGAGAATGTCCTCCGCGTGCCCACGATTCGGCGGAAGGTACCCAGCCTTTTCCATGAGGTCCGGGTTGTGCGTCACGTCATCGAATGATACACGGCACTTTTGACCAGCCGGAAAATCAGAGAAGCCATCAATGTCACGATCCTCCGGGCTTCGTATTGAAAGCACATGAGTGAAATCAGCTGGCCTAGTAACGAGATGTTCTGCTGCTTTGTACTCATCGCAAATCGTAATCTTGATTTCAGTCATTTTTTCACAAACCTGCCGAAAACTCGCGGCCAACAGCTGTACCGTACTGCGCCAAACACTGCTTGAGAGTGAATTTTCCAGACTGAAAATCCCGAAGCGCAACAACTTGATCGTTCCCGAACCACTCCTCTAGTCGGCAAGCCATAGCATGCAGAGCTGCCGACGGAGATTGCTGCGCGGATAACGTTGGATACCATCCGGGCGGAAGCGCCGTCGATCCCAAGCAATGCCCATAACTAGGCAAAGCCCCCTCGGAATCGCGGCTAGGAATTTCGAGAGCACAACTTCCGTAGCATCCCAACGCCAGTCTAAATTGAATACTACCAAGTACCGATTCAGTCATTTTGCAAAACCGCCAATCTGCACGAATTGGCGCTCCATAATCATTTGTTGTAGCGCTTCACTCTCGGCGCCGCAGATATCCATATAATCGCATACTCCCCAGCGATTTACACAGTTGTCGAAGTTCGCCGTTAGCTTATCGCCGCGTTCCATCGCACGCTGAAGTTCGACGTCGCGCCGGACGAATTCGCGCACTGTCCGCTTCGCTGACTCGTAGGCGGGGGTCGGAAACGAAAGCGTACGTCGATCGAAGTCGAATGGGGCTTTCCGCTTCACGCGCTGGATGATGAAGCCATTCACCGGCATTGGAAGTCGCGCCCTTAGAATCATGAGGTTCAACATCGCTTGCCAAGACAAGCGGTACTCACCGTCACCCTTCCACGGAGAGAGCCGGTCTTTCCCCCACTCACCGCCGGTGCACTTGTAATCGACGATCCACGCTTCGTCATTGACCGTGACCACCAGGTCGGAGCGACAGGTCACAATCTCGTCGTCGAGATCAGGATGAAGACCGTTGGGATCAATCTCGCCGACCTTTGCCGCGTACTCGGTCTCGACGGAATACGGCTCCCATGGCTCACCGGTGTAGTAGATCTTGTAGGCCTCGTAGACGGCGATTGCGTTGTCGATCAACTTTTGATCGGTAGTGCATTCCTTGAGTGTCTCCTCCATCGTCTTTTTCGACAGCCAATCAGGAACGGTGGGAAGTTTGGCCGCGTAGTAATAGGCCAGGCAGTTGTGAACGAGCGTTCCGATCATTCGCCACGGCGGCTCATTCAAGGTCCGAAGACCGTATCCGTAACGAAATCCGAATGCTCGGTCGCAGACTCCGGCCGCAGCTGCAAGGCGATGG
>Ga0307471_100001672_pt1 | contig 12279 bp, 11 predicted proteins | sample atmos_gasesAM3C__2_FD_204566 | JGI IMG/M metagenome (GOLD analysis project Ga0307471, IMG submission 204566) | Hardwood forest soil microbial communities from Morgan-Monroe State Forest, Indiana, United States - atmos_gasesAM3C_515 | ecosystem: Environmental > Terrestrial > Soil > Temperate... | reverse complement strand
ATTCTCAGTCTGGGCCACGCGTCCATGAAAGTAAAAGTGGACGACCCGAAGCCCCGCCCTTCTGCCTGGGGATGCAAGCGGCGGACGCCGCGAAAAACCACGCACCCCACCGCGCGGTGGACCTTCACATAACCGAATAGGAAGGATAATCCCACATGCCTTCCAACTGTCTTTCAGGATGGATTGGCTCTCAGCCCGACGGCAGATTCCTAGGCCCTCGGCTTCATGGCGTGCGGGTCTCAGGGAGGAGCGTGCGAAAGCAACGAGCGCAGCGTGGTCGAGCCTCGCGCGGATCAGTCTCTAAGGAATGCCCGCAGAAGGGACAGCAACTCGACCATTGATGCCCACACTCAGGACACTCGTCGATGACAAGCTTTGAGCGCTCCAATACTTGAGCGCCTTCGCGAAGGTTGATCAGGTAACGGCACTTGGGATTTGAACAAATCAAGAAGTATTCCATACTTGTAGCTCGCTAGCCCAACGCGCTTCTGAAGACTTAGGAAGGACTGTGCGTGCGCGGAAAGCCGCAGCTTGAAATCAACCTAACGGTTGCCTCCTTGTACTGCCATTTCTATGCCTGCCCCCGAATCCTTAATGCCGCATGCCACCCTCGCGTTGGCAATGAGGCAAGTCAAATCTTCGTCTTTTGCGAAGACCGCGTAGATTCCGCTATGCAAAGCTTCCTTCTCCGCCCTAAAAGAGTATTCATCCATGATCAAAAAAAGGCGGACGCTCGGCAGCGCTGAGTTAAGCGCTTTGGCAGTTTCGAATCCGTTGATTGAGGCAAGTGCGCTATCCAAAATGATCAAGCCAGGCTGAAGTTTGCTTGCTTTCTTGATCGCCTCCGCTGCATCCCCGGTATCACCGCAGACCATGAACTCGTGATGAGCTTCAAAAAGAGTGCGCAGGGATGAACGAAAGACCGAGTCAATGGTCACGATCAAGATTCTCGACATGCGCATCCTCCCCTTCTGGCTAGGCTGTGAGCACTATCTTTTCGTTCTGTTCAAGGAATTGCTGGAATGCCGCTTTCGCCTGGTCAACTCCCACGGACCAGGGCTTCGTGTTGGGCTTCAAGTAGTACGTCCACAACTGCAAAACAAGTCAGGACTTTCCTGACAGGTAAACTCTTGACGCGCACATCTGGCTGGCATTTCAGGGCTCCACCACGCCGTGCCGGATGGCATAGCGAATCAGCTCTGCTAGTGAACTGAGCCCCAGCTTCACAGTGACCCTCGACCGATGCGTTTCCACCGTCTTTTCACTAATCTTCAAGTGAGAAGCTGCCTGCTTGTTGGATTTGCCTTGGGCAAGAAGCCGAAGCACCTGGAATTCGCGGGGCGAGAGAATGGCGGAGGGTGTTTCCGCTGCCGCTGGGATGAAAATGATTCCGGGAGGCAGCTTGCGTGGGACTGAAGTGCGTCGGCGCATACCGGCCTTGGCTAGGGCCGAGAGTGCTCGTTCATCGCGGATTTTGGACCACCCCCGGATCACCTTGCGCAACTCGCGAATGGTCGCTTCGAGCCGTTTTTGTTTGGTGATTTCCATAGCAATGACGCCTACTTCCGTGACGCGGTCTCGGTGGTCAGGGATGGGAATAAAATCTTCAATCCAATGTGCGACTTCTCCTCTCGTGGGCAATTGCGCGGATAATTCGAAGCTATTTAGAGATTTGCCAGTTCGGAACACCCTTTCTACGCACGGGTCAATGATCTTTGAAACGGCCCCGGCGATCTCCGATGTTTCCCTACCCACATGATCTTCCACGGGCACGCGGTCCATCGCGGCCACGGCGGCATTAACGGCGACCAAACGCAACCGCTTGTCGTATATGGCCAATCCGAATGGCGAGTCGTTCAGCGTCTCTAGCAACCAATTCGAAATTCCCAGGGTAGACGGGCCTCCAGGCCCACGCGAAGCTCCTCGGAACCTCATAGCGCTCCTTGGCTCATGGTGGGAGGCCTCGGAGGAGGCTTCGATGACGTCGGTTCCATGGCTTTCGATCTTCAGACTCCGAGGCAAGATTGATTGACGTGCGTCGTAGTGCCAATAGGCAAAGCAGATCATGTCCGCCTTGGACACACCTGTCTTCGTTTGGCCGCACGGTCTTCAATCCTCTCCAGCTTTCTATCAACTATGGTCCCGTCGTAATGTTCCGTGGATAAATAATGTCGTTTCAATACTGTAGAGTGCGCAATGCGATCCCCTAGGGAATTGTCGGAGGACTTCCGTTATTACCGATGGCGAATACTGTGTATGTGAAACTACGTGCGCAAATTCCGCTATGACAGCCACCACTAGATTCAGCTATGCTGGTTATCCTGTCGGTTGAACGAACGGTTTCCCCATGTCCCCATTGCGGTGACCGACCGATGTGCACCGCGTGCACTATCTGAACAAGGGCACCATGAGCCAGATCGGGGCATCTCTTATTGGCTCTTACGACCTTCGCTTGGTCGTGCTCTCCATTTTCATCGCCATCTCCGCCTCCTACGCAGCACTTGACCTCGGCGGACGTGTAAGCGCTGCGCGCGGTTGGGCCCGGTCAGCTTGGCTGGTCGGGGGAGCCGTTACTATGGGGTTCGGAATTTGGTCGATGCACTTTACCGGGATGCTGGCCTTTAGTTTGCCTATCCCGGTGGCCTATCACTGGCCGACCGTTCTCCTGTCGCTGCTGGCCGCGATTCTTGCCTCTGGGGTTGCACTTTATGTCGCGGGCCGGAAGGAAATGGACCGCTTCCAAGCCGTGACTGGCGGCCTCCTTATGGGGTTTGGGATTGCGGGGATGCACTACATCGGCATGGCCGCCATGCGAATGCCTGCGGTCTGCCACTACAGTCCTCTGCTCGTGACCCTCTCCGTCTTGATTGCGGTTATTGCTTCCCTTGCCGCCCTAGGGTTTCCATTCGACTATCGCGAGAATAGCAGGAGCACGATTTTAGCCAAGGTCATAAGCGCCTCAATGATGGGTGCCGCCATCTCACTCATGCATTACACGGGCATGATGGCGGCTAGGTTCTTTCCCAGCACCATTCTCCCGGATATTTCCCATGCGGTGAGCGTTTCCGGTCTCGGCCTCAGCGGAATTGCCATTGGCACCTTTGTGGTTCAAGCCTTGGCGGTGTTGACTTCCTCGGTGGATCGGCAGCTTGCGGTCCAAGCTCAGGAACTCCAAACCAGCGAACGATTTCGTCAGATCGCAGACTTCTTGAAGGATGTTCTCCTGCTCAGCAACCGAGATCTTAGTGAAGTTCTTTTTGTTAATCGTGCCTACGAGGCAATCTGGGGCCGCACCGTCGGGAGCCTCTACGCGGCGCCGGGGTCATGGGTGGACGGCGTCCATCCGGATGACCGCCAGCAGGTTCAAGAAGGCTTGCGGGGGTTGGTGGTTGGAGAATCGCTCGACTATGTTGAATGCAGAGTCGTTCGGCCGGACGGCTCGATCTCCTGGGTTAGGCTGCGGGCCCGCCCCGTTTTTGACTCTCAGGGCCATCCCTATCGAATCGTCGCCAGTTTTCACGAGTTCACGAAGCGCAAACTGGCCGAGGAGGAGCGCCGGCAGATCGAGGAACAATATCGAGCTGTGGTCGAGACCGCGACCGACGCCGTGGTCAGCATCGATGAGAATAGCCGGATACTTTTTGCGAATCCCGCTATAACTAAGACCTTTGGTTACCAGCCCTCTGAAGTGATTGGACAGGCACTGACGATGCTAATGCCGGAGGTTATGCGCGAGCTGCACAAGACGGGCTTGCAACGATATCTCGCGACCGGTCAACGACACATGAACTGGCAAGGAGTCGAGTTGATCGGGCTCCGGAAAAGCGGGGAGGAGTTTCCCCTGGAAGTCTCCTTTGCTGAAGTCGTAAAACAAGACCACCGCGTCTTCACCGGGTTTATACGAGACATTACGGAACGCAAACGGGCCGTGCAGGAATTGAGGCAATCTGAGGATCGCATTCGCGCAATCTTGGACTTCAGCCCCAATTGGATCTTCCTGAAGGATACGGAAGGTCGCTACCTCCTGGTGAGCAAAGAAGTCGAGAGAGTTTTTCGTGTAAGTCAGGAGCAGATTATAGGCAAAACGGATAGCGAGATCTTTCCCCCTGAACGGGCTGCCGAATATCGAGCGAATGATCTTAAGGTGCTCCGCGCAGGCCTTACCATGGAATTTGAGGAGATCGCGGACCTGGAGGACGGACTGCATACAAGTATCGTCCACAAATTCCCACTATTCGATACTCACGGAAATATTTACGCAACTGGCGGTGTTGCCACTGACATCACCGACCGTAAGCGGGCGGAAGAAGAAGTTCGGCAAGTTCGCGAACGCATCGAGTCCATCCTTAGCAGTATGTCCGATACTTTCATTCTCTTCGATCGCCAGTGGCGATACCTTTACCTTAACGACGCTGCAGTCCGTGCCACGGACAGGCCGCTGAAGGAAAAAGAGCGACACTCTCTAGCGCCGGAAAGGGCGAACGCAGTCCGTGCCACAGGCGGGCCGCCAAAGGAGGTTCTGGGACGCACACTCTGGGAACTGTTTCCAGAGGTTGTCGGCACCGAATTGGACCGCCAGTTTCATCGCTCGATGGACGACCGCGTCAATGTGGAGTTCGATTTCCATTTTGTTCAGTCTGGCGTTGACCGGTGGTGGGAGATTCGCGCTTACCCCCAGCCCGAGGGCCTCGCCGTCTTCGCTACTGAGATCACCGAGCGTAAGCGGGCCGATGAGCAACTCCGGCGCCTTTCGGGCGAGCTCTTGCGCTCGCAGGACGAAGAGCGAAGAAGAATCGCGCGAGACCTGCACGACTCCATGGGCCAAGACCTCGTCGCTTTAGCAACCATGCTTGGCCAACTCCGCGCTTCAATTCCTTCGTCCAGGCGAAACCCACGTCGGCTTCTTTCCGAGTGTAAAGCGCTGGCAGACAAGTGCATCCGCGATGTTCGCACTCTTTCCTATGTGTTGCACCCGCCGGTGCTGGATGCCGCCGGTTTGGGAGATGCGATTCGTGACTACGTGAAGGGCTTCACCAAGCGCAGTGGAATCCAGGTGGAGTTAGACCTGCCGCCACGTCGTGGTCGGCTGGCACGAGATATCGAGTTGGTTTTATTCCGAGTCGTTCAAGAGAGCCTCACCAATATCCAGCGGCATTCGGGAAGTCAGCAAGCCAAGATACGAGTGATTCGCAACTCGCACTTGACCTTGGAGATTAGCGACGTTGGCCGCGGACTTTCTGCCACTAAACAGAGCGGGAGCGACGAGGCCCGTTTGGAAGTTGGTGTTGGTATTCCAAGTATGCAGGAGCGAGTGAAGCTCATTGGTGGGTTGCTTGAGATTGATTCCACGAGTCAAGGCACAAGAGTACGTGTGACGATACCGCTGGAGAGGAACGAACGTGAAAAAACTGCGCATTCTAGTGGCTGACGATCACGCCTTAGTACGACGAGGGGCTCGAGGCGTCCTTAACAAACGCCCTGGCTGGAAAGTCGTAGGCGAGGCAGCAAACGGCCGTGAGGCATTGGAAAAGGCAATAAAACTGAAACCCGATGTCGCCATTATGGATATCAGCATGCCCGAACTGGATGGAGTCGAGGCTGTGCGTCAAATCCGGGAGGCAGTTCCTGATACCAAAGTTCTTGTGCTCACGATGCACGATTCAGACCAAATGGTGCAGCGCGCATTGGACGCTGGGGCTCAAGGATACGTTTTGAAATCCGACCTCACGGAGTGCTTGGCGAAAGCCGTGAAAGCTGTTTCTGAGGGTAAGCGATTCCTCACCTCCAAAGTATCCGAAATCGTTCTAGAGGGATTTCTCAAGACAAAGGGCCAACATCAACAACGGGGACGAACAGGGGCCAGGACGACTTCACGTGAGCTGGAAATCATCCGCCTTTTGGCTGAGGGAAAGTCAAATAAGGAAATCTCAGCCCAGTTGGGAATCGCCACCAGGACCGTGGAGACTCATCGCGCTAAGATCATGCTCAAACTCGACTTCCATTCTTTGGCCGAGCTTATTCACTATGCCTTGCGTCACAAGATTGTATCGGCCCCAGGAGAATAGCTGTAGAGTGGCGATGGTCGGACTCAGTCTCACCTAAAATCTACATAGCTGACACTAACTTCAACGGCCCAGCTTATCCTACACCTAGGGAAGCGGGCGATTACCGTCATTGTCCTTGTTCGCAGTGCAAGTGCGAGATGGTGGATCGATCATCTCCCGGGTTACCGAAATCCCGTCTTCGACCTGTCCGGGATTGGCCGCAATGGCCATAATATCAAAGCCTGTTCCGTTCCAATCCACTCGCCAAACAGGACCAAATTCGGCAATTAGGCCGGGTGACCTTTCGGCATCTGGAAGACGCGTACAGGAACTTTTTCCCCGGCGGAGGGTTATTCTAAAGAGAGACCAGTGCGTCTGGAAGTTTGCCTCGAATCCTTGGAGCCGCCGAACGGCGGCATGGGCAGGAGACAGCGATGAGGCTTCGGAAGTTCCGCGTTCCCGGCTTTCGTTTTCGCTTTTCCGATGCTGCGTTTCCGTCTCGCTCCATTCCCTGTGAAGACTCCTGCTCATTGTCATTCCGAGCGCAGCGAGCAATCTGCTTTTTCCCCAGATTTTCGCGGCAAACTGCCAAATCGTTCCTCGCTGTGATTCTTTCCGTCGCTTGCGTTCCGCTGGGAGTGGATTTCCCCTTACCTGTGGCCGCCGCGCTGCCAGCCCCCGCCAAAGACAAAAAGCCCAAGCAAGATCCCACGCTCAAAGGGCTGCCCATCACTGAATTGAGCGCGGATGAAGCAATTTTGCACGCGCTGAACCGCCTGGCTTACGGGCCGCGGCCCGGCGACATCGAGCGCGTCAAGCAAATGGGGCTGGCAAAGTGGATTGAGCAGCAGCTCAATCCCAATTCCATTGCCGATAAAATCGTGGAAGCGCGGCTGCAGGACTATCCGACGCTGCGCATGTCCACCGCGAAGTTGATTGCCGAATATCCTCAGCCCAAGCCACAAGAAAAGCCGCGGGCTCAAGTTGTGGCGCAGAATGGCACCGGAGTGGAGATCGGCGGCGTGGCTGTGCCGGCTTCGACGCCGCAACAGCAACAAGGGCAGAGCCGGAGCGATACGGCAGCGGCCGTGGTTGAGAAGGACATGCAGACCTCGCAGGCGCAGCGCGCAAGCTCTGAAACGCAAAGCGCCGCCTCCGCGACTGAAACTGCGCAGCAATCCGCAGCGGACAATCCCAACGCGCCCGCTCCCATGAAAGACCCCGAAATGCCGCCGGAAAACGTGGCAAAAGGCGCGCGCAAACGCGACGCGCTGGGCGGTGGCGATCCCAACGGCGTTCCACGCGCGATTGCGGACGACAGCAAGCGGCCACCGCGCATCGTTGCGGAACTCGCGATGGCCAAAGTGACGCGCGCGATTTACAGCGAGCGTCAGCTTCAACAGGTGATGGACGATTTCTGGTTCAACCACTTCAACGTGTTCGCCGGAAAAGGCGAGGACCGCTACTACCTTACTTCGTACGAGCGCGACGTAATTCAGCCGCACGTGCTGGGAAAATTCAAGGATTTGGTCAACGCGACGGCGAAAAGTCCCGCGATGCTTTTCTATCTCGATAATTTTCTGAGCGCGGATCCCCGAGCCGCGGAACGCCAGGCCATGCAGCGCGCCATGCGCCATGCGCGGTATGGAAGGCCGTGGCCGCCGCGCCCGCCCGTGAATCCAAACGCCAAGAAAAATGAGCGCGGGCTGAACGAAAACTACGGCCGCGAATTGATGGAACTGCACACGCTCGGCGTCGACGGCGGCTACACACAGAAAGATGTCACCGAAGTGGCGCGCAGCTTCACCGGCTGGACGCTCGAAAAGCCGCGCCAGTTTGCGGATTTCAATTTTGACGATCGCTTGCACGATCCCGACCCGAAAATGGTGCTCGGCAAAAAAATCCATGCGGGCGGAATGAAAGACGGCGAGCAAGTGATTGACCTGCTGGTGCACCATCCGAGCACGGCGAAATTTATTTCCACCAAGCTCACGCGCCGCTTCGTTTCCGACAATCCCCCCGCCGCGCTGGTGAATCGCATGGCAGAAACTTTTCAGTCGAGCGACGGCGACATTCGCGCGATGATGAAAACCATGATTTGGTCGCCGGAATTCTGGTCGCGCGAAGCGTATCGCGCAAAAATCAAGACGCCATTCGAGCTGGTGGTTTCTGCTGCGCGCGCGCTCGGCACCGACGTGGACACGCCGCTGCCGTTGGTGCAGTGGGTGGGCCGCATCGGCGAGCCGCTCTATCAATGCCAGCCGCCGACCGGCTATTCGGATAAGTCCGAAACGTGGGTGAATACCGGCGCGCTGCTCAATCGCTTGAACTTTTCGCTGGCGCTTGCGGGAAACAGAATGCGCGGCGCGCGCAGCGACGTGGCGTCGCTGCTGGGAGTGGAATCTTCCGCAGAGCCAAAGGCCGCTCTTGACCGTGCCGTGCAGGTGTTTCTTGGCGGACAAGCTGCGCCGTCCACCGTCGAGACCCTCGAGAAGCAGCTCGACAATCCTCAGGTGCTGCAAGCGAGGCTCGACGACCCGCGCGGACAGGTGAACGTGGGAGTCGTCGCCGGGTTGGTGCTCGGCGCGCCGGAGTTTCAGCGGCGGTAGTTCGTGACCAGTCGCGGGGTTTGAGAGGTTCTCATGAGCTACACATGCTGTGAAGGCGTGCGCGGGCTAAAATTTTCGCGGCGGTATTTTCTGAAGCAGGGTGGCGTGGCGATGGTGGGCCTGAGCGCCATGCCCGCGTTCCTCCAGCGCGCCGTCGCCGCGACGCCGATGCCGAACAAAAAGCAGCTCGTCGTGCTGTTTCAGCGCGGCGCGGCGGATGGACTGAACATCGTCGTGCCTTTTGGCGAACAGAATTATTACCGCATGCGCCCGAGCATCGCGATTCCTCAACCGAAGCGTGGTGGCAATGACGCCGCGATTGATCTGGATGGATTTTTCGGGCTGCACCCGAGCCTCGCGCCGCTCGAGCCGCTCTTTCACAGGAATCAGCTGGCTATCGTGCACGCCGCGGGCTCGCCCGATCCCACACGCTCGCACTTCGACGCGCAGGACTTCATGGAATCCGGCACGCCGGGGCTGAAATCCACAGAAGACGGCTGGCTGAACCGCGCGCTCGAAACGGTTCCTGAAGAAAACGCTTCGCCATTCCGCGCCGTCGCCATGGGGCCAAATCTTCCGCGCATGCTGCATGGCACCGCTCCCGCGATTGCGCTGCCGGACCTGAAGCAATTCAAAGTGATGGCGCAGGCTCCGGGAACTGGCGCGATGGTCGAAGGCGGCTTTGAAGCCATGTACGCGCAAACGGTGGACAAGGCGCTGCAAGGCACGGGCGCGGAAACGTTTGAAGCCATCGATTTGCTGCGCAAAGCGGATCCCGCGAAGTATCAGCCGGAAAATGGCGCGCAATATCCGACGAACCGGCTCGGGCAGAGCCTGCAGCAAATCGGCCAGCTTCTGAAAGCGGACATCGGCGTGGAAGTTTTGTTTGTCGATTGCGGCGGCTGGGACAATCACGTCAACGAAGGCGGCGTGCAAGGGCAGCTCTCGAATCTGCTGCGCGATCTCGGCCAGGGCCTCGCGGCGTTTCATCAGGACCTGGGCGACCGCATGCAGAACATTGTTTTCGTTACCATGAGCGAATTCGGCCGCACCGCGAAGGAAAACGGCAATCGCGGCACCGACCACGGCCACGCGAATTGTATGTTCGTCATGGGCGGAGACGTGCGCGGCGGGCAAGTCTACGGCAAATGGCCGGGATTGAACGATCATCAGCTCAACGAAGGCCGCGACCTCGCGCTCACCACGGATTTTCGCAGCGTGCTTGGCGAAGTCCTAACCAAACACATCGGCGTCGCCGATCTGAAGCCTGTTTTCCCCGCCTTCGACAACAATCCGCGCAAATTCCCGGGGCTCATACGGTCTTAATTCGCAAGTCTTCGTTCCGTGCTACAGTGTTTGTGTGGAGATAAAGGTCAAAGTTCCTGAGGAAATTGCCGCACAGGCGAAGGCGCGCGGGCTGCCCGTCGAGGCGTATATCGAAGAGATTCTGGCGCAGCGGCTAACAGCACGGCCCACGGGTAACGGCCGCACCCGGACACCTGCCGAAATACGCGCGTGGCTCGATTCACTTGCCCAGTTTTCCGACAAAATCCCGCCCTTGCCGGAAATCATCTCCCGTGATTGGATTTATCAGGAACACGACTAAATGGCGATTGCTTCGTGTCTCGTCGATACGAACATTCTGCTGCGCATTGCCCGTCGGTCTGATCCTCAAGCACAAGATTGTTGACGCGGCCCTTGCACGTCTCGCAGAGCAAGGCACGATTCTCCACTACACGTTCCAGAACATCGCGGAGCTCTGGAACGTGATGACGCGCCCCGTCACAAATAACGGCCTCGGCTTATCCGCTGCTGAAACTGACCGGGAAGTACGCTCGATCGAGGACGGCATGGTTCTGTTGGCGGACAGCGCTTTGGTTTACCAGGAATGGCGGAGGATTGTAGCAAAGCACAACGTTTCCGGAGTGCGGGTCCACGACGCTCGCCTAGCGGCAGCGATGTACGTGCACGGCGTCAGTCATACCCTCACGCTGAACGTAAAAGATTTCAGCCGTTTCGACGGCCTCATTGCGTTTCATCCAGATAGCGTCTAGGTGGCTACGGTTTCTACTTGTCCTTTCCGCTCTTTCGCACGGCTGCCCTTTCGGGCGCCTGCGGTTTCGGCGTCCAGAATCCCGGGTCGCCCGCAGCAAACTCTTTCGACACGTGCGATTTTTCGGGGCTTATGACGTAGAGGTTGCTCTCCGTTTGCGCGTACGCTTCGCGTGCGATTTGTTGCATGCGCTCCGCGGCTTCGCCTTCCGCTTCGTGCAGCCGGTCGCGCAGGTTCAGCAAGTCATCGTTCTGTACCAGACTTTTCATGGGCACAAACGCAAAGAATGCGGGTGAAGGCATCCCCACGTTCACCTGATACACGACCCACGGCAAATTGGAATCGGTCTTTTCGTAAGCCGCGCTGAGTTTCTGAAAGGCTTCGGCGAATTGCCCCTCATGACCAGGATGCAGTTGAACCTCGAGCACGCGCAGGAACCGGGCCTTCGACAAATCAATGCGATTCGCGCGATAACTCAGGTCTTCTCGCCTTACAGCGACGATCGTGCGCTGGCTTGCCAGCGTGCCGATGATCTCAGCTTGCGCTTTTCCAAGCTCCGGGTGCGCGGCGTAAATGGGTCCCCACTCGGCGTACGCTTTGTCAATGTGCGCAAACGAATCGAATGGATCGAACGACAGCGATTCAGGCTCTCCCGTGACCGATTCCATCACGATCCACGAGTTCGGAACGTCCAGGTTCGCGCAGGCGCGCGCCGCGGCCGCCAGCGCCTTGCCGCCGGCAGCCATTTTATCCAGAGGGAATCTCTGATAAACGAGCATCGCCAATTTCGGCGGAGCCGTCTCCGGCCACGCCGAATCTTTCGTCTGGCCGATCGCGCCGCCGGCAAAGATCAGCGCGAATGCAGCAACCAGGGTAATCGAGTGCGCCGTTGTCATCTAGACCGAGCCCTCCTCCCGCCTAACTACGGACCTCCTCCATGGGTTGCACGTCGCGCTCGACTTTGCGCGCAATTTCGTCCTCGGCGACTTCCAGGTCATAGCGGGTCTGGAGGTTCATCCAAAAAGCCGGGCTGTTTCTGAAGTAGCGCGCAAAGCGCAGCGCCGTATCTGCGGTGATGCCACGCCGCTCGTTGACGATATCGGCGATGCGCGTCACCGGTACGCGCAGGGCCATAGCCATTTTGTTCATGCTCAGCCGCAGGGGAACCATGAATTCCTCGCGGAGAATCTCTCCGGGATGCACGGGCTTCAGCTTTCTTGCCATGCTTATGCTCCTAGTGGTAATCGGCGATCTCGACGTCGTAAGCGTGACCTTCGCGCCATGCAAAGCAAATGCGCCACTGATCGTTGATGCGGACGGTGTATTGACCCTCGCGATCGCCTTTCAAACGCTCCAATCTGTTTCCAGGCAGCGTCGAAAGAGTTCGCAAATCCGGCGCTGCGTCCAGCATGTCAAGCTTGCGAAGCGCTTGCCGTTCGATGGCCCTGAACCGCCGCACAGGTTCTCGGCGAAAGAGGCGCTCGGTATCGGCGCAACGGAAGGTACGTATCACCTCCCACTAGTATACTGCATTCCGGTAAATGTCAAGCAGTACACAGCGGCGGTCTTGCTA
>Ga0307471_100001671_pt1 | contig 12280 bp, 9 predicted proteins | sample atmos_gasesAM3C__2_FD_204566 | JGI IMG/M metagenome (GOLD analysis project Ga0307471, IMG submission 204566) | Hardwood forest soil microbial communities from Morgan-Monroe State Forest, Indiana, United States - atmos_gasesAM3C_515 | ecosystem: Environmental > Terrestrial > Soil > Temperate... | reverse complement strand
CTTCGATTTCGCACGCGTTCGCGCCGCTGTAAATGAGCTGAAAACTAAAGTCGGTGGCCGCCTCGCCCTGACGTCCGGGTGTGATTTTCACCTGAGCCATGAAAACGTGATCGCCATTCGCAAAGATCCCCGGCCATTCTGCATCAACCAGAAAGATTACCTGCTGGTGGAGTTCAACGATTTCTCGATTCCTCCCTCGCTGGACCAGACGCTGCATGAACTGCAGTTGGCGGGGATCCGCCCCATTGTTACCCATCCGGAGCGAAACCGAATTCTGCGCTTGCATCCCGAGCGCCTGCAGAAATGGATCGGACAAGGGTGCTATGTGCAGATTACCGCCGGCTCCCTCAGCGGTGTCTTCGGCACCGGCCCTCAACAGGATGCCTGGGCGTGGCTGGCGAGCGGCCTGGTGCATTTCATCTCAAGCGATGCACACAATAACGGGCGGCGGCCCATGAGGCTCCGATTCGCTTACGAAGCGGTCGCGGCGCAAATGGGGGACGAAAAGGCGCGCGCGCTGCTTATCGATAATCCGCTGGCCGCATGGGAAGGCGGAACATTGCCGCATGTGCCGGAAATCTCGCTGGGCGCGGAATCACGAAAACGCAAACGATTCTTCTTTTTCTAGAAAGATCAGCAACCCATTACGCCGCCGGCCGAAGCGGCAGGCCAGCCCAGGCATTCGCCAGGCCCAATAACTCTCGAACCACATCCAAGGCGTCGTTCGTGTTTCTCCACCAATGGGCGGGATCGAAGGAGTCATCGGAAACCCCGTGCACGATCGCAACGCCATCGTGCGCGGAGAGCCGATTCCATAGCGCGCTAACGCGGCGTGTGTGCACTTTCGAAGTCACGATGATCACCGCGCCCCGATTTTCCTTTCGCAATGCCGCGCCGATCGCTTTCATTTCGTCCGCGGTATTGACAATTGGCGGTTCCAGCACCTGAATCGCGCTTTCCGGCACACCTTCATGGATCAGAATCTGCCTGTTGTAGGATTCCTCGCCAACAAAGGGAACAGAAAGGCTTTTCAGCGCGTCGCCCGGCTCGCTGGAACGCGTCAGCCACACGTGCGTGGCATAACCCTGTTTGTAAACTCGAGCAGCCTCCAGCGCGCGGCTGGGCATCCGGCCACTCAAAACGGCGATGGCGGAAGCCTTCTGGAGCGGGTCCTCGACGACCAGCCAGCGGCCCACGTTCAGGAAAACGAACAAAGCAACGAACAACATCGAGCCCGAAAGGAAAAGCCAGAGTCGCGGTCGGCGCTCCGGTTGCTGCGGGAGGATGCATGCCACAAGAATTCCCTGCATGGCCGCGCATGGTAACCCGCGATCCGGCCCGCGTCAAACACGGCCAGTCATTTTTGTGGAAACGGGATTGCGTTAGGTGACGAGCTTCCGACACGATAGACTATGGAGTTTCGGAATACCGGGAGGACGCATGAGAGCAGTGGTCACAGGAGGAGCGGGGTTCCTCGGGTCGCATCTCTGCGACCGCTTATTGGCGGCGGGCTGGGAAGTTCTCGCGCTGGACAACCTGATCAGCGGTGAGGCAGCAAATCTGGCGCACTTGAAAGGGAATCCGAAATTCCAATTCGAGCGCACGGACGTCAATGAGCCTTTTCGCATGGAAGGAAAGGTCGAGTATGTTTTCCATTTCGCCTCTCCCGCGAGTCCGCCCGATTACATGAAATTTCCCATCGAAACTTTGAAAGTCGGCTCCATTGGAACCATGCACACGCTGGAGCTCGCCAGGGCGAAGGATGCGAAGTTTCTGCTCGCCTCCACCAGCGAATGCTACGGAGATCCGGACGTTTCCCCGCAAAGCGAGTCCTACTGGGGCCACGTCAATCCGGTGGGACCACGCAGTGTTTACGATGAAGCCAAGCGATTCGCAGAAGCCACCACCATGGCGTATCACCGCCATCACGGCGTCGATACCCATATCGTGCGTATTTTTAACACCTACGGTCCGCGCATGCGCCTGAACGACGGCCGCGCGCTCCCCAACTTTGTCTATCAGGCGCTCAGCGGCCAGCCCATCACCGTTTACGGCGACGGGAAACAGACCCGCAGCTTCTGTTTTGTTTCCGATTTGATCGAGGGCATCTACAAGCTCAGCCAATCGGACGAGCACATGCCCACAAATATCGGAAATCCCACGGAGCTGACCATCTACGAGTTTGCCGTGCGCGTCCTCAGCCACTTTCCGAATGCGCCCAAAATCATTCACGAGCCGCTGCCCGTGGATGATCCGAAGCAGCGTTGTCCGGATATTGCGAAAGCAAAACAGTTGCTGGGCTGGGAGCCGAAGGTGGGGCTGGAAGAAGGCCTGAAGACGACCATCACCTATTTCAAGGAACAATACGCGAAGACTTCAACCAGCCGCTAGCCGGAATTTCGCCCCAGTTGCTTATTCCGACCGGGACGAAATACCATGACCGCAAGCTTCCCGGCTACAGCCTTCCGAACGAATAATACTCAAACCCCAATTCCTGCATTTTCCCCGGCGAGTACAGATTGCGTCCGTCAATCACCAGCCGCCGCGCCATCGTCTGGCCGGCCCGCTCCCAATCCAACGCTCGGAAGACCTGCCATTCCGTGCAAACCAGCGCCGCGTCCATGCCTTTCACCGCCTCATACGGATCCTCGTGATACGTAACCGATGGCAGAAGCGGCTTCGTGCGCGAGATTGCCTGGGGATCGCTGGCGTGCACTTCCGCGCCTTCGCCGAGGAGCTTGCGAATCACTTCAAGCGCCGGGGCAAAGCGGATGTCATCGGTGTTAGCTTTGAACGCCAGCCCCAGCACCGCCACCTTCTTGCCCTTGATCACCCACAACGCCTTATGAATTTTTTCGAAGAAGCGATCGATCCGCTGCTTGTTCACGTCCTCCGCGGACTTGAGCATGTCAAACTTGACGCCGACGGAGGCAGCCAAGTGGATGAACGCCTGGATGTCTTTCGGAAAGCAAAAGCCTCCAAAACCCAGGCCGGCTTTCAGGAATTGCGTGCCAATCCGCGGATCTACTCCCATGGCATGGGTTACTTCTTCCACGTCCGCACCGATGCGTTCGCATAAATCGGAAATCACGTTGGCGTAGCTGATCTTCAGCGCGAGAAAGGAATTGGAGGCGTGCTTGATAAGTTCGGCGCTATTGATTGTGGTGACCAAGATCTCGCCCGCGCTTCCGCTTGGACACTTCCCGGCGTGGACCGGGCAGTGAAAGCTCCGCTGCAGGATCGGCCGGTAAATCTCACGCATGATGGCCGCGCTCTTTTCATTCTCGACTCCCACGACAATCCGGTCCGGATGAAAGAAATCCGTCACTGCCGTCCCTTCGCGAAGGAACTCCGGGTTGGAGGCCACCTCAAATTTCAGCGTGCCGCCGCGCGAGTAAGCTGCGAGAGCCTTCTGCAGCTGCACGCCGGTCAGGGCAGGCACGGTGCTTTTTTCCACCACCAGCTTCGGCGAGCGAGCCTCGGTCGCAATCTGGCGAGCCACGTGATCGATCGCCGATAGATCGGCCTCGCCGGAATCTTTTGGCGGAGTGCCCACGCAAATAAAGATGGCCTCACCGGCGCGAATGGCCTCGCCTGCTTCAGAGGTGTAGAAAATCTTTTTTTCCGCCACCGCGCGCTGCAAAACCTCGTCCAGGTGCTCCTCATAGATAGGAACTTTTCCAGCCTTGAGGAGGTCGATCCGTTTCTCGTCGATGTCCGTGCAATGGACTTCATGGCCGGCGGCGGCCAGGCAGGCGCCGGTCACCAGCCCCACATATCCACACCCGATTACCGTCAGGCGCACTATGGTTTCTCCTTTTCACTCGGAGGGATTGCTCGCCCAGGACGCCAGGAGCGTCCCCAGCTCTCACACTCTATCTTCTCAGCAAACTCAGTCCGCGCCGCTACCTGCGACCCAACAGTAATCCGCGAAGCCCGAGGAGGGCCAGCCGTGGCTGCCGGCGGATCACATTCCATAATAATCGCGTGGACTCATCTCGATTGATCTCTCCGAGTGATTCACGCGTCGAATCATTCAACATGTCCACCAGGCGGCAGTAATCGTCTTGCTGGAAATGGTGCAAGGCTCGCCGGACGAGCCAGTGGGTTCCCAATTCCCGGCGCAAAGCCCGCAACTCGCCCCGCCCTTTTCGCAGGATGGCATCCGCCACGCCGCGCGCTCCCCGGAAACCGGTCACGATGCCGCCGACCGTGGACACTTTCACCTGCGCGGCTGCGTCACCCACCAGATAGACCTCGCCATTTCCCACCGTGCGCTGCACCGGCACCCAACGGCGGTAAACAGGTATTCGCGCGCCCTGCCACTCCAGCGGCTCAAATCCTTTTTTCTCCAGGAAGCGATCGAAGCAGCGCTTGGTATCGCGGCCATGCTCTCCAATGACGCCCAGCGCCCCGCGCTGCGCGGATTCGGGAATCAGCCAGTAAAAATAGGGCGTGTCGTCAGGCACGAACCAGACGCGCGTTGTATCCGGCGGACAGTCTTTCGGAAGTTTTACCAGCGCCTGAACCAGCGGCACGGTTTCGACCGGGGGCCAGCCGGAAGCGCGCGCCACGCGGCTGACTGCACCGTCGGCGCCAACTACGCTCTCCGCGTAAATTTCCTCACGCCGCCCTGCCCGGTCCACTTGTACATACAGGCCGCTGCCATTGGGAGAAAGCCCCAGAAACCGGGTGTCGTATTCGAACTGCGCTCCCGCGTGTTCCGCTCCCTGGGCCAGGGCGCGAATCAGCCGCGAACGCTCAATAATCAAATCCGGCTTCTTCAGGGACACAACCGCGGAGCGGCCATTCGTAAACAGCTCAAAGCGTCGAATCTCATTCAGTATGCTTGCTCCGGCTGCACCATTCATCTGGCCGCGAAAATGATCGGTGACAATCAGCGTGCGCGCGGCAGGATTCAGCGTCGGTTTTGAATCAAGCACACGGACGGCCCGGCCGCCCTGCGCCACACAGGCGGCGGTGTACAGGCCCGCGGCTGATCCCCCAACCACGACGACCTCTCTCTTATCACGAGGGTTTCCGCGTGCATTTCCAGCTTTATTCACAGTATTCGAGGATCCTGTACGTCGCCTGAGCCGATTGCCACCCCATTGACCCAGGTTGCCCAATTTCGAACCAGACGCGACCCAGTAGAAAAGCCCGGCTGAGGCGCAAATGAGTATAGCGAATCATCCTGAGCGCACCAAACTCGGGGCGCCACCGACACCGAGAGCGTTTATGGATGAGGACAACGCGAAAGGGAGAGCTCAGGCGGCGTCCTTCTGATCTTTCTGCCGTTCGTAGGGCGCTCGTTCCAGCCATGCGATCGCCAGCAGCATGGCCGCCAAAACCACAACTCCGACAATGGCTGCCTGCACGGTGGATAGGTAAGTGACCAAAACACCCGCGCCGCCACAGATGGCTCCGGCCATGTAAATGGCAAGAACGGCGCCGCGTTGTCCAAGCCCCAGATTTGCCAGGCGGTGCGCGGAATGGTCCTTGCCAGGGGTCGCAAAGGGCAACAGTCCGCGCCTGGAACGTGAAATCGTAACCAGCGTTGTGTCGAAGATTGTAGCGCTCAGGATCAATACCGGGGCCAGCCAACTGGCCAAATTCGTACTGTGTTCGAAACGCAGTTTCAAGCCTAGCGTGGCCATCAGGAAGCCCAGGAACATCGCTCCACCGTCGCCCATAAAAATCTTGGCAGGTTTGAAATTCCAGCGCAGGAATCCCGCGGCAGCTCCCAAGGTTGCGGCAGCCAGCGTGGTGACCACCGTCTGGCCATTCAAATAAGCGAGCATCGCAAAGAAAACCGCGGCCATTGCCGCGACGCCCGCGCAAAGACCGTCCATGTGGTCCAGGATGCTGAGGGATGCGGTTATGCCGACGACCCACACGACGGTCAGCGCCGCATCCAGCCAATACCCGGTACTCCCGCCGATGTAAATTCCGAAAACGTTCGCGTGAACCCCACTTGCCAGGAGAATGCCGGCCGCCAGGGGCATGGCGACAAACAGTTTCACCTGGTGGTGCAGCCACCCGCGGTCATCCAGGAACCCGACCAGGGCGACCAGCGTCGCGCCGGTCACGATGCCAAAGCTCTGCGCTCGCGCGGGGCCATCAAACACGACCAGTATGGCGATCATCACGCCGGCATAAATTGCCAGGCCACCCAGAAGGGGGATGGGTTTCAGATGGAGCTTGCGCGGACCGGGCGAATCTACCATGCCCACGCGAATTGCAAGCGCCCGCACCGGCACCGTCAGGACCAAGGAGGCTGACAGTGCGATCAGGAAAGCCAGAAGGCCCGCACTCATACGCCCTCATTGCTCGTTCTGAAGAAACTGGCCCGGGCGAAGATGCCAGTGCATCACAGACACGTTGCCGGTTTGGGTCCGGCTCCCAAGTATCGGCCCATTTGGACAAGAACAGAAAGCCGAGGATGCTGCCCCACGCAGCCTAAGTACCATACCGCGAAATCCCGCGGAGTGCCACTGCATTCAGCGAAATGGCCGTTTGAAATGCCAGATAGCTAAACACTTGCACCAATATTTACAGTTTAGAAAGAAGAGACGCGCGAGCCCGCCTCTTCCACGACAGTAAGCAATTTTTGGAGCTCCCGATTTCTTTCGTATTCCGGCGCGGCTGCTGCTCCGGCAGACCCCATCCTGCCCAGCTGTTCCGCATCGTGGAGGAGCTGGCGAACGCAGGCTGCAAACCCTGGTGGGTCGTCCGGGTCCGCGGAAATGGAAAAGCCCTTTTGTTTGCCGACGGAAACGACATCGCACTCGGCTGGTGCCACCGCAACAATCGGTTTTCCCGCAGCCAGAATCCCATACATCTTACTGGGCACGACCACGCCTTCCAGGCCGCGCTTGACGGTGATGAGGTGCGCATCGGCGGCCGCCAACACCGAAGGGATCTTGCTCCCCGGAAAGAAAGGCAGAAATCGCACGTTGGGCATCCCGCGGGCAGCAGCCTGCAGCTTTTCCCGTTGCGCACCGTCGCCGACAAACACCACGCCGACTCCATCCGCAGCCAGCAGGCGCGCGCCTTCCAGCAGAGTGCTCCACGCGCCGTAAAACCCCAGATTCCCCGCGTGGAGAAGCACGAACTTGAAATCGCCGCGAATCGCACGGATAACGGCGGCGTCCAGATTGGCCGTGGAAGCCTCGCGCGCGGAAACCTCCGCGCCATCGCGCACCACCACCACGCCGGCTGGGTCGATGCCTTTGGCAAGAATCCGGCTACGCATGTCCTCCCCAAGAACGACGACCTTTGTTGCCCGGCGCAGTGCCCAACGATGCAGTTTTTCCCAAACGCGCGCCAGCAGGCCCGGAGCGACGATCGACCCTCCAACCGCCATGTCCGGATAAAGATCGCGGATGTTATAGACGTGCGGTTTGTTTTTCAGCATCGCCACGAACGCGCCCACGATGCCCTCGAACGGCGGGTCGGTCATGGCGAGGATAACGTCACAAGGTTCCAGCAGCGCGCGGGGCACCGCCAGAAAAACATAACTCAAATAATTGAAGATGCGCTTATTCATCTGCGCGCGCGGATAGTCTGTCGAGCCCACTCGAATCACGCGAAGGTTCCCGGCCTGCTCGGTCTGGTAAAGATGCCAGGGTCGCCGCTCCGTTGGGTCATACGAAGGGCGACCGCAGAGAATGGTTACCTCATGCCGGTTAGCCAGGGTGTCGGCCACAATTTGCGCCATCTTCGCCGTGGCGGAAGTGTCCGGCGGGTAATAAAGGTTCAGCAACAGGACGCGCACCAGAGGATTGTACAGGTAGACCCCGGGACCATGAAGCTGCGGGGACACGTGGCAATGGGGAAATGGTGGCAAAAGAAAAGTGCAGTAGGCCCAAAGCTGTACGCGCGGACAGTTTCGCAATGTAAATCACCTCTCTATTGTGGAGTCATCCAAACCCAGATCCATCGGAGGACCGTATGCTGCGAAACTCTCACGCGGCCCCTGGAAGAATCCTGCTCGTGCTGATTTTTTGCCTTAGCGCGTCGCAGACCGTGGCAGTGCCGAAGACTTTGCCGGATGCGGTGGTTCGCGCGCACACGATATTCCTCGAAAATGAAACGGGGTTCCTGGAACTGCAGTACAGCACCACGCTGGAGCTGACCAAGTGGGGACATTTTGAGCTGGTCGATAGCCGCGAAAAAGCGGACCTGGTGATGCGGCTGGAGAGCGCCAGCCACGTGCGCGTTGTTCCCGATGGACAGTATCCTTCGCGCGGTGGCGTGAACGCCGTGACAGAAAACGAAATTCCGAGGGGCCACACGCGCATTTCCCTGCTGGATCCGAAGACGAACGCGGTGCTCTGGTCCGATACCCACAAAACCGAGGGCGGCAAGGTGAAGAGCGGACACTTGCTCGATGGGCTGCGCGAAGCCTTCGCCGGTTACGAAAAGAACCGGTCCTGACGTCAAACTTGAAGCTTCCGGGGAATTGCGAGAAAAGCACGGGAATCTAGTCGCAGTGCGCCAGATAGAGTGCCAGCAACAGGACTACCGCCAAGGTCATGAGGGCGGCCGCACCCAATAGAGAAACCGGAGATACGTAGTCCCGATCGCTTGCCTGCGTCATCACCAGATAAGTCACTTCATCCAATGCCAGCCCGCTGCCGATCCCTAGAGCCACCCGCGATAAATTAATTACTTTGCGACTGCGGGAGGGAAATGCCAAAACGAACGCCGCCGGAATCACGATCAAAACTCCGAGGAACAGATGATGAACCAGATGTCCGCCAGGATAGATATGCCGCACACCGATCAGGTGCAGATACAGCCTTAGCAAAACAAAGATAGCCAGCATCGGCACCAAGATCAGAAGTAACGTTTGCTTCGGCGCCGGAATATTCATGGGCGGGTGATGAGGTAGTTGCCAAGAACCAGCGCGTCCATCTGCGTGCGCAGGAAACAGTCCAGCGCTTCCTCCGGCCGGCACACGATGGGTTCATTGTCGTTGAACGAGGTGTTCAGCACCACCGGCACGCCTGTTTGGCGCTCAAATTCACTGATCAACGCGTGGTAACGCGGATTCGCCTCGGGCGTAACGGTTTGCAAGCGGCCGGTGCCGTCCACGTGCGTCGGTGCGGGAATTTCGTCGCGCTTTTCCTGCCGAACTGGATAGGCCAGCGTCATGAACGGCGAAGGGTGCGCCTTTTCAAACCACTCCCCCGTTTTTTCGGCAAGGATTGATGGCGCGAACGGCCGGAAGATCTCCCGATGCTTGATCCGCCGGTTCAGGATTTCCCTCATTTCGGGGCGACGGGGATCAGCCACAATACTGCGGTTGCCCAGTGCGCGCGGACCCCATTCGGCGCGGCCCTGATACCAGCCCAGAATTCTTCCTTCGGCGATAATCGCCGCGGCGCGCCGCATCAATTCCGGTTCCGGCAATTCCGTCAACGTGTACCCACCCTTTGTAACAGCGCTTGCCTCGATCGCCGCGCGAATTTCCTCCGCGCGATAACCCGGACCCCAGTAGGCATGATCCATCACAAACGAACGCGGCTTCCCAAGAAGCTGGTGCCACACGTAATACGCTGCGCCAACCGCCAGGCCCGCGTCGCCGGCGGCAGGATGCACGTAAACTTCTTCAAACGGCGTCTGATCGAAAATCTTTCCATTAGCCACGCAATTAAACGCCACGCCACCCGCGAGGCATAAGGCTCTCGCGCCGGTTTTCGCCGCCAGCTTTTTCAGCATGCCCAGATAAACTTCCTCGAGGCGCGCCTGCAGCGAGGCGGCCAGATTGCGATGCCGCTGCTCCAGCGGTTCTTCCGGCAAGCGCGCAGGCCCGCCTAACCTCTTGCCCATCGAATCCGAGAACATTTTGCCGAGCGAGGGAGTCTTGTCGGACTCCGCCCAGGACATCTCCGGCCCCGTCTTGTGATGTGTAAAGTAATCCAGGCCCAGGCGAAATCCGAATTCTCCGCCGTTCGGACTGAAGCGCACAATGTCCCGAAACTCTCCCATATTTTCCGGTTCGCCGTACGCGGCCAGCCCCATCACCTTATATTCATCGCCAAATTTCAGGAATCCCAGGTATTGCGTAACCGCGGTGTAATACAGCCCCAACGAATGCGGAAACGCAATGGCATCATCGATCTGCATGCGGTTCCCATGTCCCGCTCCCCACATCGAACTGGCAAAATCGCCCAGGCCATCGGCGGAAAGCAGCGCCGCATGTTCAAACGGAGAAACAAAAAATGCGCTGGCAAGGTGTGCCAGGTGGTGCTCCACGCGGTGGAACGTAGCCTTCATTTTCGAAGGGTCGCTGTCGAAGGCCCACGCCAGTGCCGCGGGAATGGCGGTGAACTTGGAAATCACGCGCAGGCGCTCCCGTGCGAAAGACGGCATGCGCATCGCATAGAAAAGTTTAGTCGCCATTCGCGCGTACGGATTCCGCGGCACCGCCACATGATCGACATCCGCAAGTGTGATTCCCGCTTCCTTCAGGCAGTAACGAATGGCGGCGGCGGGGAAACCAGCCGCGTACTTCACGCGGTTGAAGCGCTCCTCCTCGACCGCGGCAATGAGCTTGCCGTCGCACACCAGCGCCGCCGAAGCATTGCCATGATACGCATTGATCCCGAGGATGTTCATGACCGAACCAAAATTTTATCCTAATTTTTTACTTCCTGATATGCAGTAACCAAGTAGGGAACAGATCCTCTGCCCTCAAGAGAGGTGCTGGCGGCACCATTCATTCAAAACGTACAGCGACCACGGGCGGGACCACGATGTCCGGGCGTTCACAAAATTATCCCATACCATTTCCACGCCCGCGGCATGCAGATGCCTCGCTAACGCCGGGGCCAACTCTCGCAGACTGGATTCCACGCGCGGCCGCAACGACATCCGCAGCCATTCTTCCCAGGGAAGCGTAAACGTCCGTTTTTTCTGCTCCAGAATTTCCGGCGGGATCAAGCCCGCCAGCGCAGCGCGCAATAATCCCTTGGAGACTCCAGGCTGAATCCGGGCGACATCTGGCAGAGCGCTGACGAATTCGACCAGCGGAGTGTCCAGAAAAGGCACACGCACTTCCAGAGACCGAGCCATGCTCACGGAATCCGTGTCGCGCAGCAGCGTGTTGGTCATATAGGTCCGCATCTCCAGCCACGAGATTCCGGCGACGGGTTCCCCTGCGTCGGCCTGATCGGCCGCGCGCTCCAGCCAGGCCAGCCAGGTTGGATCGAGCGTGACCCCGTCATTGGCCACGGCGCTGGTTCGATAGCGGGCGTCAGCCAGCCGCAAAAGCTCCGAAGGCGGAAATAGCAATCGCGTAAAGAAATAGGGATGCGGAAGAGCATCCGGCATCAGCCAGGCGTCACCGGCCTTGCGCGCACCGTCCACGGAACCTTTTCGCGCCAGCAACGAATTTACCAGCGGGGTGCTGATGCGCCGGAACGCGCCGGGAATAAACCGTGAAATCATTTTCAGCCGCATCAGCCTCCGGGTGTCCCCGAACGTCTGGTATCCTCCGAAAAGTTCATCGCTGCCGAGCCCGGATAACGCAACCTTTAATCCCACTTCCGTCGCTGCCCAGGAAACAAAGTACGTGTTGATTCCATTCATCGTGGGCTGATCCAGCGCGGCGATCGCTTCGTCCAGCCGCCCCAGCACGTCATGTCCCTTCAGCGGCACCTCGGTGTGATGTGTTCCGGTGCGTTGCGCAACCACGCGGGCGAGCGGCCCTTCGTCATAAGCCGTGTCCGGGAAAGTGAGTGTAAAGCTCCGGATGCCTTGCTGTGCCCGGCCGGCAAGCACGGCAATCGCGCTGGAGTCCAGTCCGCTGGAGAGGAACAGGCCCACGGGCACATCGGCGATCAAATGCGCGCGCACGGCATCTTCCAGATGGGTGCGGAGACGCGCCGAGGCCGATGCAAAATCACGCGGGCGTTTCGGATCGCGCGCTGCCGCGCTCTGTCTGGGATCCCACCAGGGACGTGCTCGAGGGTTGCGCCGGCGATCCGGCAGGTGAAGCAAGAGTGCATGGCCCGGCGGAAGAGAGAACACGCCTTCGACCAGCGTGACTGGTTCGCACACGCTCCCAAACAAAAGGTAGGACGTCAGCGCATCAGGAGAGAGTCTGCGCTCGATCGCTCCGGAAGAGAGCACGGCACGCAACTCCGACGCAAAAGCAAAACCCCGTTCCGTTTGCGCGTAGTACAGCGGCTTGATGCCCAGGGGATCGCGCGCCAGGAAAAGTACAGGAACGGTGGCAAAATGTTTGCGCAGATCCAGAAGCGCGAACGCA